>JACCDG011349005.1_pt1 | contig 25918 bp, 20 predicted proteins | sample 7442471 | NCBI WGS metagenome assembly JACCDG01 (sample SAMN15323444, study PRJNA562643) | freshwater metagenome | isolation source: river surface water | place: USA:Blue River Watershed | collected 2017-08-17 | reverse complement strand
GACCAGGATACTTTTTCTTCATCAGACGTTCTACACGAACATCCTCAAGAACATTCACGAAGTCTTTGGGAACTTCAGAATACTCTTTTGTCCAGTCAATATTATCGGTGAAGAGTGCGTGTCCCACTTCGTGACCCACCAGAAGGTCGTAGACAGTCGCAGATGCTTTATCCCAAGTAGGGAGAGTCAGCACACGACGGTCTACATCGAACATCGCAGTCGGAACTTTCTTATGTTCAATAATCAGGTTCTCAGTTGCCAGACATTTGGCAAGGGAACCTTTAACTTCTAGGTTGACGGACATCTGGTGTGCTTTTGAACTCCGTTCATCATAGCAGAAAAAAGGGGGGTCACCACTCCCCCCTTGACACTGCGTAAACCGTCCACCACCATAGACGGGTCTTGTTTCTTCTCAAAGTTACAAAGAAAAAACCTCAAGACTTATACAGGATAACACTGTATCTTGAGGTTGTCAACTATTGACTTTGGTGACGTTTATTCGTTAAAATCACTCTGTTGGGGTTGATGATGATTCTCTCTCTAATTCATATAGAGCTTCTAGTGCTCCTTGAATTTTTAAAAAGTGTTCTTTCTTTGCGTTAAAATCTTTTTCCATTTGAACCAATTCAGAGGTTAGTTCTTTTGCCTTTTCTTCTAACGAAGTTTTCATTGTTTGTGCGTCCATAATTCTCCTTAATAATAATTAAAAATAATTAAAAGTAATATTTGCTCTGCAGGTAGAATCTGTACAATTTGTTTCATAATAAAAAGCAGTTTCTTCGAATAAAACTATTCTATTTTCTCTGCTTTCAATTTTAGATCCATCTTGTAATAGTGTGTACCCGTCATTACTATTTAGATAGTAAATTGCAGTGCCTACACTAAAATCATGTTTTTTTTGTTTTTTAAATGATTGTATATATGTATTTTTAAAATACATATTTGATTTAATTTCAACTAAACCAAGAACTTCTATTTTTTTCATTATTGGTATTAGATTATTATAAAATTCCGATAAAGGACGATTATTAAGATAGTGTGATAGTTCAAGAAATAAATTATTTCCTTCTTCACACTCTCTAATTTCCCATAAAAAATTTTTATTTAATATTACAGATTTAATACTTTCTAAATCTTCCAAATCAAGAAAATCATCTATAACTTTATATTTTGGTTCTTGCATTTTATTAAATAAAATTGAATGAAATGTTTATTTTTCTCATTGTATTGGTACAATTATTTTCTATATATGATTTTGACCCATCAAAAAGAAGTAATCTATTTTCTATATTTTCTATTTTTATATCATCTTTTAATATCGTATGTCCATCATTATTAGTTAAATATAATATTGCACTAGTGTTAGGGAATGGATAAATTGGATTATTTTTCATTTCAATAAGTTCTTTTGAACTAGTAAACATATTGCAAGACATATTTAATAAACTTTTGCAATCAATATTATTAATAATTTCAATTAATTCATCAAAAAAAGGACTAACTGGAACATTTTGCATATACACTATATGTTCAAATCTATGATATTTTTTTATTTTTGAATCTGCGTCTCCCTTCAGTTCTCTATACATCCAAGGAAATTCCTCTGTAGTCAGAACATTTTTTACGGGTTTAAATACACTTCTTGGAAGAAAATTATCTATAATTTCGTAAGTCATTTTACCATTTATTTAAAGGACATTTTGAGTGTGGATTTAGTATTTTCAAAAACATAAAACACCCACATTGTTTACATTGCTTTGTTGATTCTCTAAAATATTCACATTTATTGCATTCATCCCATCTTTTTGAAGTTTGTTCTTTATAGTCCATTAATAATCTCCTCATATTTTTTTGCTGAAATTTTTTCCCCTAGTTCTTTAGGGAAAATACTATATGCAACATTAATTCTTTCTATTAAATCATTATATTTTTTTGGATTATTTTTAGATTCTTTTTCATATATTGCTTCGAGGAATTCAATATAATTTGGAAGAATTTCTTCTCTTGCCTCTTCGCAATTAATATCTTTAACTGCATTTATTTTTTCTTCTTCTTCTATAATTTGTTCTTTTAATTCAGTTAAATCTATAGAACTATTAAGTTTATTTCTAATTTCTTCTGGAATTTCGTCTACTCTACTAAAAGGAACTACATATAAACCAGTTTCTTTTGATGCATGATTTAAAATAGTTTTTTTAATGTCAAAGGCAGTATAATCTTTTGCAATTCCAATGTTAAAATGAACAGAGTTATCCATAAGAACTCCAATATAATCTGGAGCAATTTCCACTATTGTTGCGGTTTTAAATCGTAAATTGTACGTCATTAGCAATTACTAAGTTCAATTTTTTTATTATTTATTAGGTTATGCAGTACGACCTTTAACTGAATTGTTATTGACTAAAGTTACATTTGAAGAACCTAAAATATAATTCCCCGAACTTCCTCCAGAACTGCCAGCAGTACCAGAAGAGCCTGCGGAACCTGAACCATTATTTCCTGCAGCTCCAGTAGAACCAGTAGAACCTGTGGCACCTGCAGCACCATCTGCACCCCAGTCTCCTCCAGATCCACCCGTTCCACCTGTTCCACCTGCTCCACCTGCTCCTGCATTTGTTCCTCCAGCAGAACCTGCAGAACCAGAAGAACCAGAAGAACCAGCTAAAGAATTGGGAGACTGATAATTATATCCTCTTCCCTTTCCTCCTCCACCACCAGAACCTCCGGAACCACCAGCACCACCAGTGCTATAATTTGTTTGCTGATAACTGCAGTCAAAAGGTTGCTGATAACTACAGTCATATGGTTGCTGAAAACTACAGTCATAAGGTTGTTGAGTACTGCAGTCATATGGTTGCTGAAAACTACAGTCATAAGGTTGTTGAGTACTGCAGTCATATGGTTGTTGAGTGCTGCAGTCATAAGGTTGTTGTTTATTTGTAGTTTTTGAGCATTCAACACAGAGTTGCAGTTGTTGATTTACTTGCATTTTTCCATTCTGCAAATAAACCTGTCTTTGCTCATATTTTGAGCAAGTGTAATTTCCTGGGCATCCAAAGAAGATGTCAAGTCCACTTAGATTTATTTTATCTGTTTCTGTTACTTGTCTGTAGCAAGTTTTTGCTACAAAATTAGTGCAAGTTTTTGCTATAAAATTAGAACAAGTTTTTGATACATATCTAGTACAAGTTTTTGCTATAAAATTATAGCAAGTTTTTGATACATATCTAGTACAAGTTTTTGATATGTAATTAGTGCAAGTTTTTGATATGTACGTTTGGAATGATCCTCCACCACCTGTACCACCACTACCACCTGCACCTCCAGCACCACCTCCTCCACCTCCTGCCCAAATATTACCATTATTTACAATTTTTATCTTAGTAACAGTTGATACCTTTACTGCATCACCCCCGACTGATGCAGCAGCACCACCAGCACCATATATGTTTCCATTATTAACTATAGCAAAATTTCTAATTGTAGTTGATAAAGAAACATCTAAAGCAGAAGAAGTAGTAGAATTAGAAGCAACTGTCCCACTTATTTGGAAATTTTTTCTAATATTCTTTGAGAAATTATCTGCATCATAAAGATTGACATAATCTTGAACTTTTAAGTTTAAATCAGTTCCAGTTTGCTCAAGAGTATACGCTTTTATTGTATTTCTAAAGTCGGATGCATCTATAGTTCCTGATGTTGGAATATTTGCATTTGCATCGGCATCAGGAACTATTGGATCTTCATTATTTACGTTGGTATCTCTATAGACTTGACTAAAAGATATTGGTTGAGTGGTGTTCTCAACATATATTTTCCTTATTTCAGAAAAAGAAATTGGACCTGAAGTAAAATTTAATTTTGTGTTATTTTGTACTGACATAACTATCTATTTTTTAGGTTTTCGATTTCTTCTTTTAGTTCTTTAATTGCTTCAATTAAAAGTGGAACAATCTTTTCATATTTAACAATTAAAATTTCTTCTCCATTTAGTGTCTCATTTTTTACAGCTTCTGGAAGAACTTCCTGAACTTGTTGTGCTGAAACACCAACTTGCGAGACACCAGAAGCAAAACCAAGTGATTCTGCCTTCTCATTCCAAGTAAAAGTAAAACCACTCAATGATAAGATTTTGTCTAATGCATTTTCGATAACTACTTTATTGGTTTTTAATCTATCGTCAGATGCTGCTGCAGCAAATGCGGTGATGTCACCTGTTACCGATAAACCATTTGTTGAAGGATTATAATAAATGCCAGCATCAGTATATGCATATTCGGGAGTTGGAGTTGCATTATTACTATCGACAAATGTTAGATAATAACTAGCGTTTGTATTAATTCCAACCGTTTTTAATTGTTCTGCAACAACTCCAATTTCACCATTTGGTCCATAAATTTTTCCACAAATACGGATGTCTTTTTTGACACCTAATCCACCATCAATCACAACAGCAGCAGCACCACAAGCAGTAGCTTCTGTTGTATTTGTAAATGAAGTAATGCCTGTTACTGTTAAAGTGTTACTAAGAGTAGTTTGACCTGATACTGATAATGTTGAAGATAAATTAGTTGCACCAGTTACTCCAAATGTTCCTCCAATGGAACCATTTGAGGTAATTGTTAATGTTCCTCCCCCATTAATATTTCCACCAATTCCTGCCCCACCAGCAACAACTAATCCACCAGTAGAGGTACTAGTTGATTGAACATTTTCATTAATTTTTGTTTGCTTAGTTACAGTTAAGGTATCACCAATAGTTTGTGACCCAGAAATATTTGAATTACCACCAACATATAGGTTTTTAGCAACTCCTGCTCCACCTCTAGTTTGGAAAGAACCAGTAATTGTAGATGTTGATTCAGTTGTTCCTTGATTTACAAATACGGAACCATCTGCTGAAGAACCTACAGTAATTGTTCTTGCTGCACGGAAGGCATTTAATGTAGTTACATTAGTATCAAGTAAATTAAATGTAGTTGTAGTTAAACCAACTAATGAAGTTCCACCTACTGTTAGATCTCTTAGGACTGTTAAATCACCATTATTAGTTACCTTTAACTTTGTTTCACTAGCAGCAGAAAAATCTTCACTTCCATATGCTATAGTTGTTAATGGGTTTGCAAGTTTCCAAGAATATCCATCGCTAGTATCAATACCTGCATACCATCTAACATTTTTATTTTGATGTGTTATATCCCAAGACAATGCAACATCACCATTTCCTGCTTGTGTAAGTCTTAAATGACCTCCAGCAAGATTTTGTCCTGTATTATTTTGGAATACTGTTACAGTTCCTGAACTGCCAACTAAAACTCTTTCTTTATTGTCAGTTAATAAAGAAATGGAACCATTCCAATCTACCGCATTTAACCTTAATCTAGTTCCACCTCTATGAAGAATCTGAGATTCGGATACGGAAGTTCCAATACCAACTGATCTTATAAGTCTCAGTCCACCTTCAGGGTATGCTACAGAATCATTATGTAGATTTATTGTTGATCCTTGAGTAACAGTAGTTACTCCAATACCAAGGGTTAAATCTCTAGAGTTGCTTAAAACTGAAGTTACAAATCCAGAAACAGAAGTTAATTTTATTTCACTTCCAGTTACAGCAAGGTTATCAATAACTTTGACTGTTCCTGAATTACTATTGATTGTTAAATCTCCAGATGTAGTATCGATAGTATTATCATCGGCAATTGCAATTCTTATATTACCAAAGTCGGCACCAATTCCAAATATATTTTGTAAGAAATCTACTTTCTGACTAAATGTAGAAACACCAACTACTTCCAAATCATTTAATCTTGATATTCCCCTTAAATGTATTTGTGTATAATTTGTTGTTATGCCAGTTAAAGGATCAACAGAAGTTCCATAATACTTTGCTGTTCCATTGACAATAAGATTTTCAAATGTTACGTTACCAAGACTTTGTGGTTGCTGTAATACAATATTTCCAGTAACAAGTAAATCTTGGACTCTTGCTTGACCATCTACCGCAAAATCAAAAGAATTATCACTATCGGTATTTACATAGAATCTATCTACTTTAAATCCTAATTCTGAATCATTTAAACTAATTAATCCAAATTTTTTCCACTCATTATTTACTCTTACATGACCAAGATATCCATCTGTTGGATTGGAGATAAATGACATATCTCCAGATCTTGGTGATGGTATTAAAGCAGAAGTGGGAGTAGAAACACCAACAGTAATTGTTTTTGATTGTGGTGCATTTCCTTTTAATAGTAAATATTTACTTTCAAAACCAAAGTCAGAAAGATTAGTTACTTTTTGAGTAAAGTTTACTGGACCATAGAATTGAGAAGTTTGATTATTACTTTCTCCACCTTCAACTGTAAGTCTTTGACGAACAAGTAATTCATCAAAAATACCATTAGATACAGTGTCTGATTGACCTTGAGCATCATCTCCGGTGTATGTTAAAAGTGGTGCGTCAAAAATAGTTTCTTCCCCAGTAGCAGAACTTACTTTTTTGCTTCCAGTGAATGATTCTCCCAAATCATTCATTCCAGTATAAACTACAGTTCCACCTCTTTGTTTTCTTGATTGTGAAACTATAATTTCTGTTTCTGATATGACTCTATCCTGTTTCTGGGGCATACCTGTGGAATAATTTCCTGGTCCATAACCAACATACTCAAAGGTATGTCCAGATGCCCTCATAAACGATGGTCTTCTTATTTCTGACGGTAAGACTCTAATTTTCTTAGCAACAGAATTGACAGCAGCAGTAGTTTTAAATGTTCCAAATACTCCACGCTTTATTGTGAATGGGTTTGAAGAATTTAGTATTCTTATAATCTCAGCATTTACTATAAAATAATCACCCCTTTTTACACCAGATGCATCAGAAAAACTAATTGTTGTATTAGTAGTTGTTAATTGCTGATTTATAGATTTTGAAATACCATCATAAAAATAAGATGCACGGGAGGCAAGATTTTCTTCACCAGATCCCATATTTCTTCCATTTGAAGAAATAGTTCTTTTTAAAACTTTTCCTGAATTTGCTGAAATTGTAGTTCCAGATGAAATCGCAATAGTAAAAGTACTTATTCCAATGATATCTTTAACAGTATGGTCGGTATTTATTCCAGAGGAAGATGATTTAATAATTCTAATTTTATTTCCTGGATACAATCCATGAGGATTGCTACAAGTTACTGTTGCAATTCCACTGGTAACATCTGTTAAAATTATAGATGAAATTCCAACAGAGAAGTGAGATTTAACCGCAAATGGAAGATCATTATTGGTATTTTTAACGTATGTGCTTATTCCTGATGGGGCACCAAGAACGATTGTTTTTGAATTTGGTATTGATAAAACTTCAAAAACAGAATTTAATTCTGGATTATTAAATCCATTAAGTTCTATACAACTTCCAGTATAATCGTTTACTGAAGTAACAGTTACTGTACTTGCAGTTGCTCCCCCAGGAATGCTTAACGTATCATTAATGCTATATGAAGAACCTGGATCCAATAGTTGAACATTGGATACTGATCCCGATGCATTAGTGGTAACTCTTGCAGTAGCACCATTTCCACTAGAAGTAACTGGTAGTAAAGATTTGGAATATAATTCTTGTGAAGTTGGATAACCAGATCCAGAGGTAAAACTAATTGTTCTAATAGAATTTAATTGGTGATCAATTTCAGTTGATATAGTTATTGTTGTGTTTCCAATTCCACTCAATGAAACAGATGTAATTGCTAAACCAACATTAGTATTTTTTGCAAAATAATTTAATGCCTCTTTAGTAATAGAACTTGTTTTTTTGTCAGTGATTACATTTCCTAATATTTCTAGATCTGCAAAACTGACAGATGCTTCTGGGTCAGATGATACGTTATCCCTGTCTAATTGAGGATATAAATTCTTTACATCTTGATTAAATGCTTTAGATGATAAATTAAATCCAATATTTGAAGATGGGGAAACGTTTGATGCTAATGCAACTAAGTGATATACACCATCTTGTCCCTCGTCACCTGGAATATGTCTCTTAATCTGAGAAACTCTATAGATGAAGAAAGTATTTTTGTAGTCTTTTCTAGATACAACAGGAAGTGCTTCTCTCTGTTGTCTAGTTGATCTTGCATTTATGTCATTTTGGAATGTTCCTGGATTAGTAGAAACTCCACTAATGATATATTGAAATTGTTTGCTATTTAATACTGTTTCAATTTGATAATTTCCATTATATGTGGAAACAATACCAGTAGCATTTGAATTATTTGAACTTCTTATCTTCTGGACCTTTACAGTATCACCAGCAGTAAATCTATGAGGTAACTCTGTTGTTATTGTAACTAATTGTTGATTATTTACAACCGAACCAGTAGTTGCATTTACAATAACTTTTTCATTTCTAAGATCTTTTGTATTTGATAAAGTATCATTCGTAAATGATATACTAGAGACACCAACAGTTTTCGATTCCTGTAAAATAAATCCTGCTTCAGGTTGTCTTGCGTTAGTAAATTCTTTAGGAATTACATATCTTATCTTATAAATTTTGTCATCAATGGATCTGCTATCCGTTTTTCTCATGAAATATGCAGCAGAAGTTTCTTTTCCTATTACAGAAACTCCATTTGAAACAATAGCAGTTCTAATATCAGTAGATCCAACAATTTGTGGTCCAGTTATATACCAGTTTCTTAGTGTTGAATCCCATTGAATTGGATGTCCTATATCTCCAGGAATTTTATCCGAGACCCTACTTACTACCGATATTACTCCACCATTATTTTGTATTCCTAATATTGGGTTATTTGATATAGCATCATTAAGAGATTGTGCTATCTTTATTTGATTTGCACCAACACCAGTTGTGATTGCATAATATATACTTTCATTCGCCAACCCAGTTGGAGTTTCACCAGTATCACTAAAAATTCTAATTCTCTCACCATTTATTAGTTGATGATTTTCTGTGAATGTAAGAATATTATTTGCAATACTATTCGTTCCACTTGTTCTTGTTACCTTATATTCTTTCTTTCCAGATTTTCCAACTCCACCAGAAACTTGCATATAAATTGGACTGCTGTAAGTTGTCTGAGCAAGTCCAGAACTTATTGTTAAATAAAGTTTATCGTTAGTTTTTGCACCAATCCTAAATCCGTCTACTTGGTAACTAGGAAGAAGTTCTTCGTTGGTTGCTCCGTATATATAAAGTCTTTCTGTAGCAACAGAATTAATAGTTTTTTCTACATCAATAGATAACCAAGATATGGCATTTTCATCCCCTGGTATTTCTTTTGGTGGAATGATGTGAGTAATGTAACCAACATCATCTCTATCAAATGATTCTCCTTTATATGAAACAGATTCGAGAGAAATTGAACCAAAGTTTGAGTTGGAGTTGGTGATAGACATATCACCACCAGTTTCAGTCAAAAAGTGTTTGGAGAAACCAATAGCAAAAACAGAAACATTCTGAATGAAAGCATCATTAGATGCACGAATGTGGAATGACTCCCAATCTGGTTTATATCTTGATCTTGAATTTGTATGTAGAGGTCTTTGTGAACTGTTTATTGGTAATGTTGCATTATCATAAAATGCACCATTCTCATAAATCATAAAGGCGTTATCATCTTTTTGGAGAGAAACACCAGTAAATTGTGCAACAACAATTGATTTAAATCCAGATGCTTTATTTCCATCTGCCCATAAACCATTCAGACCATAAACGGATCTAAGGGAGCAGTTAAAAATGTATGGAGATGCTGAACTTACTGTATCTGTTCCTACTGTTAATGTGGCAGTATCAAAATTATCAGAACTTGGTAAGAAATCAGATGGTTGTTGTGATGTTGTGAAAGTAAAAGTATTAATTCCAACAATACTCTTTACTGTATAAGAACCATTGTATGATGCACCATCAACGGTGATGCCATTTATAATAAATGGACTATCAATAAACAAATTATGAGGTGTTACATCACCAGTTAACTTACTTGCAGTAGTTACTGTGATAAGATTAAGTTCTCCAGTTCCATCACCATTACCTGCACGAATACTTGATATTCCTAATGGATTAGCATCCAATGATCCAACAATTCTAAATTCATCTACGTTTGGTTCAAAATCATCTGATGCTGGATAATCAATCAATCCTCTTCCACTAATATCACCATATGCTTTTGCGACCTTGTAATAATACATATCAAGATCGGTCAAATAAGTTTGGGTATTACCCAATTTTACCTTATTGACACCATCAGCATATGCAAAAGTAACTAATTTATGGTGGGAGTAATTTGGAGAAACCCTAGTATCAGTATAATCTCTAAATACTGTCTTTGTTTGATCTGCATCAAAAATAGTAAATGCAGTAAAGTAGCAAGTACCAGTTACATTTAAAATACTAGAGTTTTCAACATTTACGTCATTTGGATTTGGTACGTAAAGAGGACGAATTTTTGTTTTTCTTAAATCTAATCCAATAATTGAAGTTCCTCTAGGGAGGATTGCTCCACCATTAACTGAATTGTACTTATAAAGATCATTATTTGTGTCAAGAATATCATAATTTGAACTATTACTTAACTGTTCTAGAGTAGTTGGGACCCAATCTACAGGACTTACTCGTTTTTTAAATACTGCGGATCCGTTTATATCTTCTACGGATAATCCTGGTCTATTATCAATATAATGAGTACCTGGATAAACTAGAATTGTAGTTCTATCAATTCTATCGTTGTTTTTCCCTTGCTGATATGAAAATCTTGCTGCTTCAATTAATGCCCTTTGAATAGTTTTAAAAGGTCTTGTCAGTGAATTCCCTTGGTTCTCAAAACTATCAGTAGCATCAAAATCCGATGGATTTACGTATAAAATATTTCCTTCTGCATTCTTAAGGAAATTCTCTAGTCTAGAAAGAGGCATTTTATAACTACAGTATATTTCTTCTTCATTTATTTAGACACTAAACCCACTAGGCAATTCAATTAATGTCCTTTTCCCATTTTAATTTTTTCTCAAGTTCCTTATCAAAAATCATAAGATATCGGTGCTTTCTAGTTCTTTCTTTCCACTCACCATCTACTCCTTTGACTTTCCCTCTAGAATGCTTTGTGCCATCCGCATAATAAAAATCTTTTTTTGGAGATGTCATCCCATAGTATTGAAAATTGCAAGCTCTGTATATAACTCCAGTGTGCTTACTAGAGTCAGCGTAACTAAGAATAGCACGAACTGTGGCATCTTTTCTAAATCTCCTTATGCAACGACTAACAAACCAAGATGTGATATTATATTCATTTTTTTGAATATCGGGATGTATACAAAGTCTTGATAATTCGTATATTCCTTCTTGTTGATTTCTTTCTAAACCAAATGCGCCTACTGCAATTTCTGGAACTGGGATACCAGTAAAAATGCAAGTACCAAGACACCCGCCAATATTAAGGATATCTGTGAATGAGTTGCGGTATAGTCCATAGTTGAAACCAGATTTAAAATCCTTTGATTCGTTTTTAAGATAATGATAGGTATAAAGAAGATCTTTTATTTCTTCTTTACCTACTCTATCTATATAAAAATCTGATTTCATCTAAGTATTTTTACTCACTTTGTTTGCATTCTAAAATATTAGTCTTTTAATCGCAAGGAAGTTCCTCTGGATTCTCTAAATCTAATTCAAATAATAGTGGATGACACTCTTCCATAATCAAATAATTCGACCAATTATACATTTCTTCTGCCGAATAATAATTATTTTCTGCTTCTATTTGAATATAAGGGTCATCTTGCATTACTGTGGGTATATCATCAAATGTGAAAGGAACTCCATTTATGAAATACATATCAACAATGATTCCCTCGTGATAACAATAATGGGAGGTGATTTTGTATTTCATTACACCATTTGACTACAAAATATTTATTTGTTGTAAGTTGGTGGATGATACTTTAGATATTCAAGAAATGTCATTTTCATTTCTTTATGAGTCATTCCGCAATGCTTTGCTGCTGCAGGTAAGGTCATCTTGGCACAAAATAATGCTTCGTTTGCTTCTTTAACATTTTCTGGTGTTGTTTTTACGGGCACTTCTACTAGTGCTGCTGTATTAATTTTCAAAAGACTCATGCTACAAGTTCCCCACGAAGTTCTGCAAGTTTTGCTTCTGCTAAGCACTGAACGCAAGTCCAATACGTCTCACCACTAATTGGAAAGTTTTCATCAGTAAAATGTTCTGCCATATCTTCTTGTAGTGCTCGCAAGTCATTCAGTGTTTCACGGGAAATTTGCATTTTAGGTAGAAGTTCTTTACCCTAGCATCCTAGCACAGATTACTGAGAAAAATTTTAGAGGTGTGCCACTTTTTTATGTGGAATAGTAGAATATTTTATCTTGGTCGAAATCTAGAACTGCTCTTGCTACTCTTTGTCCATTTGTTGCAGCATTTTGTGTTCTTAGTGCAACATTATTAGCAAAAGATCTTGAAGATGGGAAATTATTAGTTGAAGTTGGGTTTATAAAAGTGAAGTTACTATTAACCATAGTTCCACCTTGAAAAGCATCCATATTTACAATTACTGGATTGATTCCAATAGTTCCATACCAAAATGCACGTAAATCAAATTCTATGGTAGTAGTTCCAGGAAATGCTAATAAAAATTTTGCTTTATCAATATAAACAGACTCTTTCCCCAATCCAGTATTATCTCCACCCCAATACGCAAAAGTTTGTCCATTTGCCGATAGAGATGAATTTGCACCCCATCCTAGATATCCAACAACAGATGGGGTTAGGATACCAAATCTAATGTCCAAATCACTTCCATCAGTAATTCTATAATTAAACATAAAGTAATCACCAAAGACCACTGCTGGATCTCTAAACTCCGAAGAACGAAAGTTTTTGTATACTCCAAATCCTATTGGCATAATCAAAAATTAACTAAAGTTGAGTGAAGATGAACCGTAAACTCTTACGACCCCGTTTCTATCTGTAATTACAGCAAAACTTAAAACATCATCATTATCTGTTGGAGATGGTGCAATACCACCATTCCATTTTACCCCACCAGATATTGTTTTGCCGTTAACTATACATTGGTCACCATAAGTAATCAAGGAAGATGAATCAATTAAAAGTGTTATTGTTACTGCCTTATTGTTTTCAGTATTGATTCCAGAGAAAGACCAAGTAGATACAGAGGTGGTTAAGATACCAACAGCAATAGTTGCATTTGATGCATCTATTGCTAATATTCCAGAGGAAACGGGGTACTCCGAAGTAAAACCAGTCGCAGAAGATACTCTCTCGGTTACAGAACCTTCAAGGTGTGAAGTACCAATAAATCTACTATCACCTACAACATCAAGTCTTGAACGAGGAGTTAAGGAACCTATCCCAATGCTACTACCTGATCCATTAACAATAATTGGACCCTCGAACCAAGAATTTCCTTTGACTGTAAATTTATTAGTTCCTAATATGGAAGTTCCTATTCCAACATTTCCATTTACTCTGTAAATGTTTTGACTCTCATCAATTCCCCATCTAGATGCAACATAGAGAGAACCGTTTTGATACAAGGTTCCAGTAAAGTTAATGTTTCCAACAACATCTAAGTTAAATCCTGGAATTGTTGATCCAATTCCAACGGAGTTTGTAAAAGCATTATAAACTAGACTTTCTGAGTCTACATTAATAAATCCAACATCACCAACTTTACTACTAAAGTTCAAATAATAATTAATATTAGAATCTGTGTCTGAGAATAAAACAGAATTTGCGGCACCAACTGTAACGTTTTCTGCTGGTGCCCATAATGGAGGGTTTGTTCCCTGAGAAGTTAATACCTCACCACTAGTTCCTCTTCCATTTGCGGCATATAAAAGTCCATTAAATCTAGTATCTCCATTAATATCAAGACGATATTCTGTTTTTGCAGTTGTTCCAATTCCAATATGAGATGCTTGAACAAAAGTAGAAGCAATACTCAAAGAAGAAAGAGTATTTGCAACAGAAACATTTCCGAATGAGATTGTTCCGGTTCCACCCAATTGTGCAGATAGATTAGTTACATTTAATGTTGTGATAGTAGCAACACCAATAAATGTATTACTAATTGATGAAAATCCTACGGTAGCAATTCCAATGGAAGATAACCCAATATTTCCAACAGAGTAATTAAGAGCATTTCCAGTTATAACACCAACGTATCCATTTGTGGAAGTAACAAATCCAGCAGTTGCTACACCAATGTATGCAGTGGTTGCAGTGAGAAAACCCGTTCTTTGTGTTGTTGAAACCAAAGTTGTAACAGTAGCAACACCAACTGTTGCCGTTGATATTGTAGCAATCCCAATAGTTGAAATTCCAATAGAAGACGCAGATCCAATTATTGAGTTGAAAGTTGCTACACCAGTAGTACTTTGATTAGTAACAAGAAGATTGATTATATTGGAAGTTTGTAATGTTGCAATTCCAGATATATTAATGTTTGTCGAATTAATTCTTGATGATTGTAAATTATTAATTGATGAAGTGTTTATTCCAGTTAAATCCGTGGCATCAATTCTATTTACATTTATATAATTGCTTCTTAGTTTTCCAATTATACTGAAATTATTAATATCTTCACTACTTGGGAGAACAAATGATCCAGATAGTTCTTGTCTTGCAAATAATCTGTCAACACTTACATCCCCAACAACATGAAATTTTGATGTTGCTAATGTCGTTCCAAAACCAACATTTCCAGAAATTGGATTATACTTAAGATCTGTTACACCAGCAAGAAGACCATTATCTCCTTTAAATTGAAATTCTCCGATACTTCCGTATCCAGGAGAAGTCATTCTAATAGTTGCAATACCTGTTTGTTCTGTTGCTGCAAAACTAACTGGATCTACTGCAAGACCATCACCAACAAAATTTAAAACAGTAAAACTATTTGCTGCTCCTACTAATGTTCCCTCGTCTAGGATTGTCATAGCACCAGGAACCAATCCAAGTCCTAATCCAGTTAAAGAAGAAGGAGGAACCCAATATCTATTTGTATCTATTCCTGTTCCCGAAAATGAGGCAAGGATAAATGCTTGACCAGCATTAGGAAATGGTTTTGCTCCAACAGATGATGGTCCAACTAATGGATCTCCAAGATCTGGTTCTGCTTGATCTAATGAAAGATATCTATAACGATCTTCAGATAAATTATCTTTTGATCTTTTTTTGGTTCTTTTGCTTTGAAATTCAGGTACGCTCATTTTAATTATTGATTAAATGTTTCGAGAATACTAAGTACAAATTTTAATTTATCTGTTCCTGTTCCACTTACAGAAACAGTATCTCCTGTCTCTAAAACCAATTTTCCAGCTAAAACGTTTGCTGTATCATTAGAAGGAATCTCAAAATCCTTTAACAGTTCTGTAGATACTGTTCCAATTCCTGCGACTTCTCTATTATGATAAAAACTAAATTCGTGATGAGTAGTATCTAAATTTGCAACTTGTGCAAGAAGTACAACACCGACGAAACCAACAGGTGCTTCATATACTACTTCAGTAGTAACGCCAACTACTTTGGTGACAGTTCTAAAATTATTAACTGCAGCATTTGCAATTGCCATTTTCTTTTAACTCCTCCTATTATTCTGTTAGTGCAAGGATGAAAGGTGTAATCGTTGTAAATAGTGCCTTAGTAAAATCTCTACCAGTAATTGAACCTGTTGTTTGATTAATTACAACACCATCACCAATTCTAAAATTACCTGCTTGGTCTGTACTTGTATAAACAACTAAACCACCATCATTTTGAACAACTTCATTTTCTTGAATTGTCACACCACCTTGAGCAGGTCTTGCTCCTTCAATTGTATTTCCAGCACCGATAAATTCAAATGCATGGGATGAAGTGAGTTGTAAACTCAATCTTGAGAAGTATGCTGTACTTCCTGCACTTACTGTATTATTTAGGTTTTGTGCTAAACTGATTGTGGATACACCAGCAGATGGAAGTGTTGCTTCTAAAACAGTATAGTAAATAGGTTGCATTTTAGTTACTACTGCAGTTGCTGTAGTACCTGCTCCAATTGGTGGAGAAATAGTTACACTTGGAGCACCAGTATACTGAGTTCCACTTGTAATTATATTAACTGCAGTTACAGATCCATTTTCAACAGTTGCGGTTGCTTGAGCACTAATTCCATTTGGTCCGGAAGGAAAATCAACAGTAACTCTTGGAGCAACTGTGTATCCAGAACCTCCATTAGTTACAGAAATTGTATCAACAGTTTTATATAGTGTATCAAAATAAATTGCTTGTCCATCATATGGACGATTTGAACCAACTCCAGAAACTACAATTTGATTTTGTCCACGAGGTGCAGTTGTAACCGCAACACCAGTGTATCTATAAATTGATTTTGTTTCTGGACCACCAACTCCTTCTGCAACCAATCCATAAGTTCCAAAGGATGAGTTAGAATTGGTAAGGTCAAGTTGACCACCAGATGCGGTATAAATTGCAATTTCGTCACAAATAGTAAAGATAGAAACTAACTGTGCATATGCACCATTAGTTACTGATACTCCGATACCACCTTGATTATATTGAGTATATGAGTCAACTGACATAGAACCAGTAACTCCAATATCATCCTGGTCTCCTGGTTCTGCTGTAAATCCATCTACCTTCATTCCAATGCTCTTAGGGATAAAGTTGGTGCAGTTTCTTACATAAGGTCCTTGAGTAATAGGACCAACACCTGGGGAGAATGAAGGATGATTTGGAATAGTAGTTCCTGCTCCAGAATTTCCAGGGAATGTGGTGTTAATTCCAGCACCAAGAACACTTAGACCCTGATTAATAATTGTTGTTACAACACCAACACAAGAATAAATTGCAGAAACAACATTGGCACAACCGTCTAAACTTTGATTTCCATATGCTCCATCTGGTTGCATACTTAAATCTTTGACTTGGAAGAATTGATTTTGGTAATTCCCATTCCAACTTACATTATTAATGCATGACCTAGCAATTCCTGCAGCATAACGAATGGCATCAATAGTTTCTGTTTTAACTCCTACAATGTGTTGTAATGCTCCACCCACTGTGTAATATGACTTTCCTGCTCCTACACACTTAGAGTTTCCTCCTCTGGTAATATCGTGACAAACTGCTTTAAAAATTGATTTAATATCTTCTGCACAATTTTGAGCAGTACCAATTCCCATAGAGAAAGTTCCACCTTTATAATCAGTACTAGTCAAATATCCAACAGTCTCTTTAGCAATATAATCAAGATTTAAACGAATCATTCTTGCAGCATCAAAGAATCTGTCTGAAGCAACACCAGATAATGGTTGGAATGCAACTACTGCTGCTCCATTTTGAGATTCTTGTCCTTGGAAACTTAAATCGGTAATATGGACACTGTTGTTTACGTGGAATAAATCTAATCCTGGATTTTGTGGACTTACAATACAGTTGCGGAGTTCTGCTCCCTCTACTGCAACACCTCTGCCGAGAATAACTGGATTATTTTCTACATATATTCCTGGGAATACTTTAATTGTATCACCCTGAAGTGCAATTGCTGCTGCTGCTTTTATTGTTCTCTTTGGATCATTTTCTGCCAATCCACTATTTGAATCATTTCCGTTCTGAGAAACAAAAATAGTTTTTCCTACAGGTCTAAATGCAGATACAGTAACTTGCCCCTTCCCATTTCCTGGAGATAATGAAATTCCAATTCCAGCAACAACTGTAGTGACAATTCCAGATAATGAAGAACCATCTCCGAAATATCTTAATGCTGTACTAACTCCAGAGATATTAACGTTAGTACCTTCAATTGATGGAGAAGTGATTGAATTTGTTGTTATTCCAACGTTTCCAATTGTAGTAACACCAGTAATATTAAGATCTTCTAGTGTTGTTTGATTTAAAACTTGAAGACCATTATTGATCTTTACTGTTCCATCAATTGTTCCAATTCCATTGGTTGCAATATTATCAAAAAAGTCAATTCTTAATAATTCTGTAAAAGTACTTTTTGTTACAGAATCAATTCCTGCAATATTACTCAACACTCTTGTTGGAGTAATAACTACAGTTGAACCTATTCCAATAGTACTAAAAGTACTTATTCCAGAAACATTTAAGTATGTTGTATCTACTCTTGGTGCATTAATTGAACCAGAACTGGAGGAAAAGACAATTTGATTGAATGTTGATACTCCAGTTGCGTTTAAATTATTAAGAGTTGCCTGACCACTAGAACTGTAATTTGATAATGTTGTAAATCCAACTACACTTAAATATGAAAGATTATTAATACCTAATGATTGTTCAAGAGTTAGTCTTGTTGTTGTATCAATTCCAGTAACATTGAATAATTTAGAAATGTAAGCAGTGCTAGCAAACCCAACATTAATTACAGTTGTTCCTGATATATTAGCATTTCCTTTAACGTCAAGATTTGCTGTTGGGAGATTTGTACCTATTCCAAGTCTATTAGATGCAGGAAGATAAGACAACCCTTGCTCATCAGAATATAAACTTACTTCACCAGTAGAAACATCACTAAATGGTATGTAATGAGTCCCAACGTTATTTTCTGATGAATATAAACTAATAGATGCTGCAGCACCGACAGCAGAAAAAGCTGTTCCCGTAATATCAATATTATAAACACCAGTCAATCTATCTTGTGGAAGTATACCACCAAGAATTCTTGATGCATCACTTAATGAATTAGCAGTTTCTGCGATTCCAGTTACGTTTATGTCATAAGAACCAGCAAGTCTACTTCTTGAAATCGTTCCAGAAAGAATATTCTGTGCATTAGTTAAGAATGATGAAGTAGTAACTCCAATGTTATAAAAACCATTCAATCTACTGCTACTAATTGTTCCTGTTAAAATATTAGAAGCATCTGTGAGAACGAATGCTGTAGTTGCTGTTCCGGTCAAATTTCCAACAAATCTTTCAGCAGAGATAGTTGATGCACCAACGATACCGTTATTGGTTAGATTTAAATTATCATTAGCTGCCAACTCCTCTATTAACTTAGTTTGTGGATTGGCTATTAATGGAAATCTGTCCGCCATTACTTATTTGGATACTTTTTGTTCTTATAATATATAGTTGCTATTTTTATACTACTTTTCATACTTAGCATAATCAGTATTTTTCAGTGAACTTAATGTAGTTTGTATTTCCGATATTCTTTTTCTTGCAGTTGATGCAGACTGGAGTAAAGACCAAGCATATATTTCTTTTTCGTCCCTCTCTTTTCTTAATCCTGCTGCTGCAGTAACACCACTTTGAGCAACCGATGAAGAATCCCCCGATTCTACAGAAGATAATGCAGAATTTGCAGAACTTATAGCAGAATCAAATGAACCACTTCCTGGAGTTCCTGGTGGAGGTGTAGAGGTGTATTGTGGAGTTACATAACCTGGACTACTTGAATCTATTTTTATTTCTGTTCCTTCTGTTGCATATGAACCACCAACTCCAAAAAATCCTCCAACTAAAGGATATTGTGTAGTCCCAGTATTCCAAGTTACAGAACCGGCACCAATATCAGGCTCTTCTTTTTTCTTTCCTTTTTTATCGTATTCGTATTGATCATAACTTTTTGGACCTGTTTCTGTACCTCCACTAGAATTTAATTCTAATTTTGAACCAACACCAAGACTACTAGAATTTAAAATACCAATCTTTACAGGATTATTTGGATCTTTTTCATCATCAAAATCTGCATCAATATCCTCATCAAATCTATAAACACTAAATGTTTCAAAACTTGTAGTTGCTAAAGAAACTGTACTTAAATAATATGCATTGCAAGTTGTTATAATTCCAATAGAAAAAGTTCCTTCTTGAAGACCATTAACAGCATTTTTGTCAAGTATAAATGTATTTGAAACAAAACTATTTGATGTTAAAATACCAGAAGCATTATAATATGTTAATGTAACTACAGTAGTTCCAAAACCTACTATTTTTGGAGGAAGGGGTGATTCATTAAATACTGAGGTAAATCCTGTAATCTTTGGACCTATCAAATATTGACCAACTGAAATCGAAGAAAAATCACCAGCACCAAAATGTGCAAATTTATTAGATCCAGTAGATATTCCCCCAACAACAGAAGTGACAATTCCTAATATATCAGTTTTTCCGAATCCGACAATTGTTGGTAAATTTGTGGTAGTAAAAACTTTTGGATCTTCTAAATCATCTGTTACGGTATCCCCAATTTTTACTGTCAATTCACTAGTAGTTAAGTCTCCATCAGAATATGCAGCAAGATTATTTTCCACAGAAGTGCCTGGCAAAACCGCCATTATTGTACTTCCAGAAGAAATATTTCCATTAAAGTCTGCTATAAAATTTGAACCATAATCTCTATTTGCTGGTTTTTGATAGTACTTTAACCCATATAGATTTTTAGTTACTTGAGTTGCTTCATTTACAACGACTTTATATGTTTGGATACTAGTAGTTGCAGTACCAGCTCCAAATGGAGAATTATTAACAGTAGATTGCAATTCCCAAACTAAATTGGTTCTGACCCCAGAGGAAATTCTGGCATCATATGCAGACTTTACATTATAAATTGCATTATTTAAAACATTAACTGCACCAAATGCTTCGTTATCGATCTCTTTAATTAGAACATCATATTTGTCAATCTGTAAATCTAGTAGAGATAGTTCATCTAATATTGCTTCTCTCTCTTTTATCTTTCTATCAAGTTCTAATTCTAACTCTTCTATTACTTCTTGCGATGGACTAGTTTTTGCCATATATAATCAATAATCTAATTTTTAGTTATTTATTATGAAGGTTGCGTTGGTACTGACAGGTTATATGAGGGATTGGGAACCACAGTATAAAATTTATAAAAAAAATATTATTGAACAGTACAATGCAGATATCTTTATATCTTCATATACATATTCTCAAGCAACAATAAACCATGAATGTGAAAATATAGATGTAAAAAAGGTATTAGAATATTACCAACCTAAAAAATTTATCTTCAGAGATTATGAATCTTGCCCAAATGACTTTAATTATAAATCAAATAATTATGGAATTTTGGGGAAAAAATGGATAGAAAGGCAAAGAAGAGGATGGTATACAAATAAACTTGCTTTAAGTTTATTTGATACAAAAAATTACGATATAATAATTAAAGCAAGACCAGAAAATCCGGTAAAAAATTTTTCAATAACGAATGAAAATTTAATTATTCCTGCATGGAAAGTTCATCCTGGACCTTGTGATTCCAATAATTCTTTATTTGATAGGTTTGCATATGGAAAAAGTGAATATATGGAAAAATATTTAAGTTTATATGATCATATGCAAGAAATGTATGATAATAATATTGATATATCTTTGGGGGAAACCTTAATGTTTGATTATGTAAAAGATTACATAGGATTAAAAAATTTATATCTCGACAAAAATATTGATTGGTATATGCCAACTAGTGATCCAAGATGGGCATCAGAACAATTAGAACTGTATAAAGAAATTGCTCCAAAATTAGTGATTTAAAGTGTTTCCCATTGATTTGGATGAGTTGAACCTTGATGGTAATAATGATATTGTTCTTTTAATGTTACAGTTACATCACCAACAACCACTATTCTTTCTCCTCTCCTTTCCATTTCTTTTTGAGTAAAGTGATAAGTTTCACTTGGCATAATAATAATGCTTCCTTCTATTGGGGATATTCTATAAAAATCGCAATTGTATCGATTAAAACCTAAAATTAAATTGTGTTTTTCTGCTGTTTCAAATAATCCACCAACACACTGGTTTCTATTTAATTTTTGTTGCACAACAAATTTATCAGAAGTTTCATCCGTTTTTATGTAATAAACAAAACTTAAATTTGCTTCATTGTGATAGTGGGGTTGAATTGATGGTGTTTCATCTGTAAAATGACATCCAACCCAAGATTTTATTACATGATAATCTAGTTTTTCATAATCTACATTAAGATGAGAAAAGTATCTATCTATATTTTTTTTAATATCTCCAAATATAGGTTTATATTTTTCTTCTTTGTGTAAGAATATTCTACCAGAACATTCGGGACTTTCATTCTGATATCCATTGAACCAATATTCTTTCAACTCTTCTAGATATTTCTTTTTATGCTCTTGATGATTTTCTATTGATCCTTGATATATTACTAAAGGAAATACTTCATGAATTTTATCCATCAAAAACCATTTATATTATATTCTTCATTATCTCCTGGATAGTCATTTGGAGTCAAGCCTCTATACTCTGATATATTTCTACTTGTATCTTTTCTTTCTGCAAAAACAGTATAATAGCATCTAATCTGCTTTCCAGACACAGATTTTATTTTTATTCTTTCACCATTTATGATCTCATCAACATACAAATCTTGACTATACCCAAATGGTGTCAATGAAACACCAATACTTTCATTGTAAACAAAATTTTTCCAATAATCAGGAAGAATTATTTCGTTTTCGTTAATTAATTTTCCTCTTATATAAACTTCTGCAGAAGGACCCTCTAAACAAATATATCTTAATCTATGATCTTCTTTTGTTGGGTGTGGAATATCAAAAGATTTTTTAGATACTGCAATGGCATATGTTTTTGCCAAACTAGTAAATGAATTAAAAACCTCAGATGCTCTTACAATACCATTTACAGTTACTTTTCCATTTACAGTTAGTTTGCCATTTACTACTTCTTTACCACTAACAGTAAATTTACCAACACATTTTCCTGTTCCTATAACACTACCAAAACCTTGAACTTTATGAGAACCAAAAACTTTTCCGAATCCTTCTATTATCTCAGTTCCAAAAATATTATTAACTCCATAAAAATTGGAAATTCCTGTAACTTCCAATGAGGCTGGAACTCCAATTGTAGGAAATGGAGGTCCAATCATACAAGCAGCACGAACAATTCCAGCTTGAGGAGTTGCTCCAATGAATACAGGACCATTTAAAACTGCAGTGCCAGGTAGAATCCTACTAGATGCAGTTAAAAATGAAGTATCAACTGCACCTACAATTAACTTATCCCCAATATTTGCGATAGATGAGGTTGCTGCCATATTATGCGAAGTATGATAAGAATTTCTTTAAATTGCCCAAAGCATTTAATAATGCTCCAACCAAAGATCCTTGTGTTAAATCTGTTAATGAAGAACTAGATTGCTGTACACCTGCAGTAACATCAGCATAATTTCCCATAACATTAGCACCACTTACTGCGGCAATATCAACATTAGTTCCCTTTAACCTAGATGTTGGAGCATCTGCCTCAAGTATTTTTCCTGCTTGCATTGTTATTTCACCATCACCATCTTCTGCAATTAATCTTATATTTTTTGCTTTCAGGGTTATTTGTCCACCAGGTGCTTCGAATACGATATCACCATTTGCGGCATAAATTACTTTTGCTGGTTCTTTTGAATTAACATTCATCCCCACCTTTTCGGTGGAAGTTCCGGATACAATATCTCCTTTATCTCCATTCTCAAAGTAAGTAAATCCATTATTGGAATCAGTAATTACAGAATATAAGACCTTTCCTCCAGAAAGTTCCATTCCGGATTGAACTCTAAATCCAAATCCTTGTTGCCACCATTCTTTTTTTTGTTCTTCAGACATATTATAACCTATTTTTTATATTTATTTTTTGTTTAGACACAATCCACAACACTAATAACACCAAATTGATTGATAGTAGTTGAAACAGTAGAATCTGGAATGAAATCTAATACTGGATATAAAGTTGCTCCTTCTCCAGTATTAGTAATTATAGTTACTGATGGCAATGACGTAAAGGTGGTACTGCAAGAAATTGAAGTCACACCAATTATTGATCCCTGGGGAGAAAGAACAACTCCAAATTCACAATTTCCAACCTTAATTTTATCCCCATTTGTATATCCATATCCTGGTCTTTCTGGAATAATGTTTGTAACTATTCCAACAACACTTGTACCAATTCCACCTATGCCTCCTCCAGTAGTTCCAATTCCTGTGGATGTTTGTCCTGTTCCTGGAGTTCCACCACCACCAGGAACTGTTGTAGTTACTATTCCTGGGGTTAACGTTCCTCCGGCATCAGGAACAATAATAGTTCCTGGTGGGGATTCATTTGGATTATTTGGTTCTGGTGATAACTGAGGGGATAGTTCATTATTGATTAAAATTATAGTTCTAGCAACTTTTCTTCCCTCTCCATCATATAAATTAAAATACTGAGTCTCTACATTTTCATTTATACTATCTTGTTTAAACTTAAATGATTTTGAAGCAGTATTTGAGTTTATTGTCAATTCACCAGATAATGAAGATACATTCTCCATATCTTCTAATTTTATATCTCCTGACAAATCATATTCTAATTTTGTCCCATCTGGAACATTCGTTGTCGTTACAGTATAGGTTACAGTTTCTCCTTCGAAGAAAGTATATTTATTTGCAGTTACCAAATAAGTTGGGTCTTGTTTAAATACAGAATAATCACCTTTACAATAACCACTTCCAGAATTAGTTAAATAAATTGATTCTATTTTTCCGTCTTTTATTTGTGCCTTAGCGCTTGCACCTTTACCATTATTTGTATTATCAATAATATAAATTGATGGTGGTTTTGTATAACCTTTCCCCTGTTTTATTACTTTAATTGAGAGAATTCCACCGTCATCTCCAACTATAGGAACGGCTTGTGCTTGGACACCATTACCAAATATTACAACTTCTGGTGGTACACAATATGGTGTAACTATACCAGGAGGGAGGGGGGTTTGGTCACTTTGATTTTTAGGATTTTGTGCTGCTTTTGTACAATCCGAGAATGAAGAATTCCCAGAATATCCAAATAAAGAAAGTTGTCCAAGATTTGAATCTATATCACCAAGACTTGTAATATCATCCATTATATCCAAAATACTATTCCATCTATCACCAGATGAAAGTTTGGATCCTTGGCAAGCAGACCATTCAGTAGTTGTTTCGCATTTTAATGAGTCGCAACCAAGGAAATTTAAAATCTGTTGAGCAATTGAAGAAACAGAACTCAGTATACTAGAAACAGTTCCGATTGCTCCTACCAGCCAACTAATTCCAGATAGTATGGGTGAAAGTAAATCTTCCAAAAGTTCCATTATTTTAGCTAAGATTGCCGCAACAGATTGCTGAACTGCACATAATGGAGCATTAATTGCATTGCCAACAATTCCGTCTAGAAAATCACACAACCAAGGTCCAAGTGCTGCTAATATCTTTTCAAAAACACAGAATATAATATCCATTATATTCTTTGTGGCAGAAGCAATTGGTGGTTGTTGCGGAAGGGGAACTATAAGTCCTATTAATTGACCAAAAAGTTTACCAATCAAACCCAATATACCATTCCGCATATTGTTAATAATGAATTTAATTACTCCTAGAATCCTAGAAGCAAACTCACATATCCTAGTGGGCAAATCCACAAAAATATTCATAATTGAATTTATATATTTACCAGCAACTGATGTTATGCTGTTTACAAAATTCAAAAATTCTTCCATTATTTTTTGAATTTTTCCGATTAAATTATCAGTACATCCATTTTCCCTGACAATTTTAACACTACAATATTCTGTTTCCCATTGTTGTGTTGCTAAATCATATCTTATTAATTGATCAGCACCTGATTTATTTTCTTCTCTGTTTACAGATACTGGATCTCCAACTAAACTACTTGACCCAACTCCAATCGGGGTTGTGTTTTGATTCGGTGATTCCTGAACACCATCATTTAACCTTCTAATTTGTGTAGATCCCTGTACGAGATTTCCTTGACTTCCAGTAAATGGTTTAAATTGTGAACTTTTT
>JACCDG011603964.1_pt1 | contig 25924 bp, 38 predicted proteins | sample 7442471 | NCBI WGS metagenome assembly JACCDG01 (sample SAMN15323444, study PRJNA562643) | freshwater metagenome | isolation source: river surface water | place: USA:Blue River Watershed | collected 2017-08-17 | reverse complement strand
TTAGCCTTTAGCCTTTAGCCTTTAGCCTTTAGCCTTTAGCCTTTAGCCTTTAGCCTTTAGCCTTTAGCCATGCTGCTACAGAGCAGCATGGCCTTTTTTCGACAGTTCCAGTAACAACCGGAGGCCTCCAAGATGACCCCGGGGAGGAGATGGACGATGAGCAAGTATTATTCGGAAAGCGGACGTTTTGTTGAGGCCCAAGACTTCAAAGAGGCCCGCCGTCTCCTCCTCCAGAGCCACCCGTCGTTCCAGCAGATGGTGGAGGACGAGGAGATGGGTCTGGACGGGCTCCTCGTGAACATGGGATGGGACGGCGAAGAGGAGCGCATGGAGGCGCACTACGGGGACATCGCCACAGTCCTCACGGAAAAGGAGCAAGGGTACAAGCGAAGGGGCTTCTGTGGCCTCTTCCTTTGCTGGGACCCCAACATGTTGGACAAAGAAGACCAGCCAGACCTAGTTGCCGTGGTCTTGGCCTTGAACCTCGAAGAGGCTTTAGCCTCCTGTCCTCCGGGGTGGATGGGCAAGCCCATCACGCACCCCACCATGTGTCCAAGGGACGCCATCCGGGAGCAGGCCTATTACTGGCCCGGACTCAACGGTCCTTTGGTCTCCTGGACAGAGAACCCCGAAGGCTGTGGTGGTGGATGGGACTTCTGCCAGCAACTTGTGGCAGAGCCGCTCTATGAGCCGCATCAGGCGGCCATCCTCTATACGGAGCCAAAGGGAGAGCCCACCGCCCCCTTAATCTTCGACAGAGGGGACGACACCTCTCTCCCTGCAAGAGAGGGCAAGGTCGGCATCCAAATCGAAAACAGGTATGTCTGTGTCAGTTGGCCAAGTGAAGCCAGGGTACGAGGGGTGGAGTACAACAACGGGAAGCTCAAATGTACCTACTGGATGCTTCCCGCCCGTCTCCCGGCCCCGAAAGGAGGACAGGGATGAGCGAGAAACAACACGACCCACGCCTCGTCAGGCGTATCGTAAGCCGACACGAGGACTTTAACAAGACCCTTGACCTCCCAGCGGCCAACATTTACGGGCCGTATGGGGTCAAGTTCGTTGTCGAGGACGAGAGGTTTAAGAACCTCAAAGTCCTGCGACTCTCCTGGACGAAGCCCTCGGAGTGGGGATGCCAACTCTTGTCAAGAGCGGCGTTCCTACCGGGCTTAGAAGAGCTTGACCTCTCCCATAACGAATTGGGATGGCACGAGCTTTGGCACCTCATCGAGGAAGGGGACTTCAGGTCATTGAGGAAGCTCGACCTGGGACATAACCCGACGGGGGATATTGCAGGCCTGCATATAGCCAACGACCCGAAGTTCGGGACATTGGAGGAGCTGCACTTGCCCGGATGTGGAATCACATCAAGGGCAATGGAAGGTATCCTGACCTCCCCCCACTTAAAGAACCTCCGGGAATTGGACCTGGGCTGGAACGAGAGCTTGACGGAGATAGGGAAGGCCCTGCTCCGGGAGAGGCTCAAACGTAGTCCGGGGTTACGAGTCTATGTGGACGAAGAGGAGGCCCCATGACGGAGACTCTTTGGTACATCAGACTCGGAGGCGAGATGACGGACCTCGGGGAGGGGTTCACGCCTCAAGACGCGGTAAAGAAACACCTCTTCTTCTGGAGCATGGAAGACGCCCGGAGAGCGTTCCGGGGACTTCCGCAGGGGCCAAGCTATATGAAAAGACTAGCCCCCTCGTTGTCCCTCTTGAAGAAGGTAGAGAGCCACCCTGAGAGTCTCCTTGCGAAGGAGAACGGGGAGGTGACATTACCGGAGCAACGGGTCTTAGAGGAGGCCAGGAGAGTCCAAAGGGGCTTCTTCGAGGACCTCAACATGGGGGAGTGGGAGAGGCTCGTCGAGAACCTCGAGGTGGTTTCGTGGATAATAGGAGCGGCCAAGAAGACATACGAGCTGGCCACAAGGAAGAGGCAGGAAGCCGAGGAAGAGATGAAGAAAGCCGAGGAGAAGCTTAAAGCCCTCTCAGGAAGATAACGGAAAGGTAGAAAAGACCAGTGGCAAACATACTCACGACGGGGTGTTTGCTAGCGTTGGTATTTTGGCAACCCATCGTAACGGCGTTCGGAAAGACGACAAGAATCTTTGTCGAATGGCCGGACATAGCCACTGCGACGTTGTTGGCATCACCCATAATGGAGATGCAACACATCGAGTGGATGACGAAAGTAGTAATCGGCAAGAACCTCTGGTGGGTTCTTGCCCTTACAGCGGCGACGGGGATGTGGGTGGTGGGAACCATCCGGCTCCGGAGCTAGACGGGAAAGGAAGAAGGTAAAGCAATGGACGAAGGAACAGCGAAGGCCGCCGTGACGGGCGGATTCTTCTACTCGATATGGTGGACATTCTGCAAAGTGTTCGGGATGGTGGTGGGGACATTCGTCGCCATCATCGTCCTCTTCCTCTTCTTCGTGTACGGCCTCCCTATCGCATGGCGGGCGGTGAAGTACATCTGGAGGGGGGTGATGCGTCTGACGGAAAGTGACTCCCCATCATCCTCCGCCACAGCCTCCAAGGAAGAGGCCAGAAACAAGGATAGAAGCTCCCCAAAGTAACAGGGGAAGGGGGAGGTAGCGCCCCCCCTTCCCCGCAGCCCCAGAAAGCCCAGAAGGAGGTAAAGCATGACCCCTACGACAACTGGGCTTGACAAAGAGTCGGCTAAGGCCCTTTTTAGGGCCATCTGCCGGACTCCGTATCAGAGGGAAGTAGAGGGAGAGGTCACGGCCACGATGCGGGCGATGCCCTGGTGGCCGTTGACGAGGGAAGAAGAAGAAGAAATCATTAACGAGGTGGCTGAGGCGATGACCGAGGCCGACCGAGGAGCAGATGACGATGAACGGATATAAGCGAGCCTACGACGTAATCTTGGGAACCCTTATCCTTGAAGCCGTATTGTCAATCGGGCTCTGTATCTTCGTGAACAACCCATTGACAGCAAACTTGGGAGTCGGGACGGCCATTGGCTTGGCCTTTGCGGTGGCATACGAGTACTTCGACAATGGGAAGAACTCATTCATGGGCCGCATCATTCTCGAGTCCTTCGCCACGACCTTCCTTGTGGTGGGCATCATTGCCTACTTCAACGAGGGTCAGGGTTGGATGGCCTTCCATCTGGCCCTGATGGCAGGAATCTCGTTCTTCGCGTCACAGGCAGGCCTTCGTCTTTACGACGTGAGGCGAGTTCTCTGTGACGGCAAAAGCCCGACCACGAGGGGGCTCCTCGTGATGGTGCGACAAGATGGGATGCTCTCGCATCCCATCCCCACCCCCACCTCCATAGTGGAGGACTTCAAAAAGAACCCTTTAACGGCATCATTGGTGGCCAAGAAAGGTGGTGAGTGACACAAGCGACCTCTGGAAGGCCCTTGTGAGGCCCCTCGAAAGAGGAAGGGGAAGCAACAGAGGAGAAGCTCACGAGAGATTGAGGTGTGTCAAGGCTTGGGAGTCATCCAGGCTAGGGGGGGCAACGACCAGCCCTTTTGACATACCCGCTCTTGTGTAAGAACTAGAACTGGTCAGGAAGGGGACGCGGTGGTGAGGGAACTCGCCACCTAACGCAGCCATCGGGCAGGGGCTTGACAACCCAACGGCTCCGAGAGGAGCCTAACCCCTAAGAGAAAGACAAGACCATGAGCATTCCTTAGGAAAGCCAAAAGCTAAAAGGCCCCATAAATAAGGGGCCAAACATCCACAGGGCAGGTATATCCGAGCCCTCGGACATGACCCCTGCGAATGGGGCATGTCCACTACCAAGAAGCGGGGAAAGATGTCCTTTCCCTGCACTTACCAGAAGTCCCCTGAGAGGGACACCGGAGAGACCAAATGAAAAGCTTTATCGAGCAGCTTAACGAGACCTTGCCGACGACCGAAACCGCAACCACTCAGGCCCCTGCCAGCACGACCCTTCCGCCCCCTGTCCCGAACATGGGGGCGACCATTCCGCCAGAGGTGAGCCAGAAGCCTCTGCGGAAGGCGGAGAAGGCCCGGATGAAGGCTGTTCTGGGGCCTGCCTTCCACGAGGCCATCGACGCTATCCCGCTCCTTGAGGAGCCGACGGTCGAGGAACGCCTTGACGAACTCATGTCGGCCTCACAGATTAACACCCAGTCTGTGAACAGTATCATGGAGCAGGCGAACGGGAATCCCCTGCGCGTCTCGAACTCCGTCAATGGGTTCGTGGCAGCGGGGGAGAAAGGTTCGACCATCATCTCCTGCGTCCTCTTGTTGGACCAGGAAGTGAAGACCATCGAGACGGCCCAGAACGTGTGGCTTGGGTTCCGGGGGTCGTACAAGGCAACGAAGTACAACCCTCCGTTGTACTTTGACCTCCGAATCCTGAGGAGCAGAGTCTCCGAAGAGTTCATCAACGAACTCGAACAGGCGCAGAACCAGGGCCGTCGGAGTCTCCAGGTGGCCTGTCAGGGTCACATGGGGGTTACAGGGACGATTTCGAAGCCCTTCTTCTCTCTCTGGGTGCGAGAAGAGTTCCTTCCCACGCTCCGCGTCGTGGCGAAGAAAGTCTTCAAATAAGCCAAGTCCAAGGTCAAGGTCAAGCCAGGACATCGGGCGACTCGTGTGAGAACGCGAGCGGGGGTTCGACTCCCCCGGTGTCCCATAACGAACCAGAAACCCAATAAGGAGAAACCAAATGGAGAACATGGACCAGTACGAACTTTTCATGTCGGGACTTGAGCCTGAAACCAAGTCTTGGGACTTCAGCGACATCTTGAGCCTCGAGATGCTTCAAAGCATCCTTGAGGACCCGAACCTTGAGGGGGTAATTTCCCTCAACCTGAGTCACGGGCATTTCGGGGACGCGGGGGCTCTTGCTTTATCGCAAGCCCCCGCCCTCAAGGACCTCAGGTATCTTTATGTCAACAATTGCCACCTCACCCCTGTGGGCATAAAGGCCCTAGCTAAATCCCCGTATTTGGGGAACTTGGTGAGCCTGAGCATCGACCAGAACGAGGTGGGGGAAGAGGGAGCCGAAAGCTTGGCCAAGGCCTTCCCGAACCTCACGAAGCTTTGCATTTCGGGGGCGGGACTTGGGACGAAGGGCGCGAAAGCCCTCGCCAAGGCCTCGTGGAGGCTAAAGACCCTGTCCATCTCCCAGAACTCTTTGGGAGATGAGGGCTTCAAGGCCATCTGCGAGAGTCCCATGATGGGACCTGCCATGAAGACCCTCTTCGCGGACGGGAACAAACTGGGACACCGGGCGATGCGGGCGTTAGCCTACGCATCGCCGTCCCTCACCGACCTCTACCTTGGATACAACTTGCTGGGGAACTTGGGGACGCTAGTTCTGGCGGAAGCTGGGAACATGGCGTCCCTTCGGTTCCTGGACCTCTGTGAATGCAACATTAAGGACGAGGGAGCCAAGGCATTGGCGACCTCGAAGAAGCTGCCTGCCCTCGAGCAGGTGGTCCTTTCGTACAACAGCATCAGCGATGAAGGGGCCAACGCCTTGGCCCTCTCGACGGAACTCCCATCGATGAGGACGATGAGGCTCTTCCGGAACCCCATCAAGAAGGCGACAGCAGAGGTTTTGAAAGGCCTCAGTCGCTTCATCATCATCATGTGAGGTACCCCCTCATCAGGAGGGGTGGGGGAAGGGGTGGCACAGGTCAGAAGCCTGTGCCACCCCCTTTTTTTGCACCTCTCCGTAACAACTAATTCTGCCCCGCCAGAACACCTCAAAGAAAGGCAAGGAATCGATGCCCCCCTATGTACCCCTCCTCTGGCTCCTCTTGGGCCAGGAACCCTATGAGAAGACCCCTCCTGTGCCACCCCCGGTCCCGTATCGGCAAAGGACATCCTCTCCCCCGTACACGCCCCGGAAAGCTGTGCCTGCGTGTTTCGACCATCCGGGAGTAGCCTCCCATAACCCACCAGCGAAAAGGAGACGAGCATGAGTGTTATCCCGTTAATAGGCTTGGATATTGACCATGTTTTAAGCACCACTGAGACCCGCCTGAATCGTCCGACGAAAGAGGATGGTTTGGACCTCACGATGAGGGAAGGTGCAAACTTCCGTTCGAGGACGTGGGCATATCAGATGGCTTGCCGGATGAACGGGCCTTCGTTGGAAGCGCTCCGATGGCTCTTGGAGAAGAGTCAGGCGCATATCTTGGTAACATCGAATCATCGGCACTATTTTAGCCGAAGCGAAGGGAATCCTGCCCAAGAGATGAGCGATGCCCTGGGCGCATTCTTGCCCGGAGTGTTCGTTGGCGGGATGACGCCTTACCGTCCGCACCTTGAAGGGAACATCGAGCCGAGGGGCGAAGAGATTCGGGCCTGGTTCGAGGGCATGCCCGTAGGGAGTCCGTATCGGAGTTGGTACTTCGTCGGGATAGACGACCTGGGCAAGGAGAACGACGGGGCTTCGGAGACGACGAACTACAGTCCGTTCGAGGGGCAATTGGTGAAGACCCTGCCATCAAAGGGACTCACGATGGAGGGAGCCAGGGAGGCGCTCCGCATTCTCCGATGGCGGAGCGTTTCGGTAGACTCGCGGGCTCTCTGCGACCTAACTCATGAAGAAGAACTTCGGCTTTTTAGGGAACGGGCGTTATCTTTCCTGAACCTGAGCAGCGTGGGAGAAGGCAAATGAAGAAGATGATATGGACGATAGTTTTCATCCTCTCGGGAACATTCCTTCCCCTTGCGACGGGGGGAAAGGCGGGGGGATATCGCCCCCCGTCCCAAGAACCCCCATTGGGCATCCGGTGGGAGGTGATGACGGACGAGTCCCTTTTGGCCCTTGTGAGGCCCACGACGAGGCGTGCCATGGCGGTGAGCCAGGGCCTAGCGGAGCGTTACCCTAGGGCAAGAAACGACCCTCTATTGCCAAGTCTGGTTCGAGCGGCGACAACAGTACAGGTATATCGAGACGACGACCCGGTACTGGGTCCCACACCCGGAGACGAGCATCCAGAAGTACGACACGCCGATGAAGCTCCCGGCCCCGCTCTTGGCGATGTATGCGAACGCCCACAACTGGCGGGCATCGGACATCGTGGCCTGTTGGACCACCACCTCGCCCTATCGAGGGGCGATGCGATATCAGTTCGAAATCCTCATGGCGCTCCTTGGCCTCTTCATATGTTGTGTTTTTGCGCTCATGCCACTTATGGCCAGCATATATGAATCTTTAGCCCCAAAAGAAGGATAGACAGATGACGAAACGGCAAAGAATAGGACCGGAGCGACCTAACTGGCGGAAGGAAGACCAATTCGACAGCGGGACGACCTATCCTGAAGTCTCTACAACGATGATGTTCGCTGAGGAGAATCTAAGCTTCCAGCGCAGGTTAAAGGGCATCCTTGAGCGTGTGAATGAAAAGGTTCAGGCACTAGCCACCGAGGGGACGAGGGTTGAGATAGGCCCAAAGTTCCTTAGATATCTCTCCTGCGGCAGGCTAGAGAACACAGCCATAGACATCCTCCGGGCATCGTCGACGGTGATTATCGAATCAAACGACTGGCATTGGCTCAAGACCATCCTCGACAAGGAGCCGAAGATGCTCATGGGGAAGACCTTGGAGTTGAGGCTCTCAAGGGCCAATGGGGACTTCTACATTGAGACGAGGCCCATGTTTAACCGGGACGAGTGGAGCTTCAATGCCATCGCCCTAGGGCGATGGCATCCTTGGCTAGGGAAGGTCAAGACCTGGGACGAATACCTGAGGGCAAAGACCTTGACGGTGGCGGGACCTGACGGGGGAGAAGAGGTGCCTGTGGCCTTGAGGGTTCGTATACCGGAGAATAACGGCCTTCGGGGCCATCATGACGAGGAAGGAATCCTGAGACCGGACAATAGATGGTCGGAGTTCTACGAAAGAATGGCTCATTCCCCATTCCGGGACCAGATTCGATGGAATTGGGAAGACGAGAGCGGGAGCAAGGACCTTTCGGAAGGAGACCGTCCATTTGACGGAACGAACCATCCGGTAACGGGCCGAGACGTGGTGTCGCTGGACTTCTACAAGCACCGACCAAGGGAAGGGCGAGAGGACTGGGACGACGACGGTTGGTTTAGGGTGCAAGAGGAGCAGCGAGCCTTGATGTGCCAGGTCACGAGCTGCCCGACGTTATTCGCCCGGACCTTGAGGAGGGACATTGACCAGGGCAATGAAGTGGAAGGGCGATGGCCGGGCGTGGTCCGTATCTTCGAAGACCACCTGAGTTGGCTCTTAGGAGTCCAGAACAGTCCCAGAGCCCTTCCAGAGACCCCAGAGACGGCCTTAGACGAGCATCTGAAGAATGCGAGTCCAAAGGACCAGAAGCAGTATCGGTCGCGGTACCCGGAGTACGGGGTTCTGGCAGCAGAGCGGAAGAGGGTCCTAGGCCTTCGCAAGGAACAGGCCCTCTGTGATGAGGGGGTCTTGTTCTCCTAGGGAATCCACCAAACGAGACAAGAGGAGAAACATCAATGGAAGAGAGAATCCCCTATACCGGGTGCGGGTCGCGTCAGACACCCGCACCCGTGCTTGACCTACTCGCGGAGGTGTCAGAGGCCCTGACCACCGACTTCTATCTCCGAACGGGAGATGCGAGAGGAGCTGACGAGGCCTTTGTGCGAGGAGTCACAAAGAGCGGCCAGGAGGGCGCGGGTGTGGTTTACGGCCCGTGTGGTTCGAGGGACATTAGCCCAAAGGCTCGTCTCCAAGAGAAGCAATACACGAGCGACGGGCGGCTCGTCCGGTGGCTTTCCTTGGCGCATCACCCGGCCCCATCGAAGCTTACGAGCATGGGCGAGGCCCTGATGGCAAGGAACCTCTACCAGCTTGTGGGGCGGAGAATCTATCCTCGGACGATACTGGACTTGTGGAACGTCGACGACCCGGAGAAGCTGCCAGAAGACCTGCACGAAGCCTGGTGCGAGGCGGAGGCAAGGGCCATTAAGGACGGACTCTCGTTTGCGGAGGAAAGGGCAAGCCGTTCGGGCTTCGTCCTTTGCTGGACCCCCAAGGGCCACCATGTTGGAGGGACAGGGCATACGTTGCGTCTGGCCCAGGCCTTGGACATCCCTATCATCAACCTTGGGAAGAAGGACTCTCCGACAACCCTGGACGGGGTTCTTGAGGCCATCGACGAGGAGATGCAATGAGCATAAATGAGCTTTCCTTGGCGAGGGGCCGGAACTGGTGCCTTGAGGCATGGCGGAACGAGGTCACGAGAGAGGTGAATCGTCTGGTGGAGCATTGGCAGGTCCACGAGCCCGGACGCTTCCCCGTGGCTCCGGCACGGGAGCGTCCGTGGGAGGAGGAAGTCTTTGCCGACGACGGTTCGATTGTGGCCAACAACGAGACCTATGAGCTTCACGAGCAATGGGAGGCCTTCGACGAGGCCATAGACCGCATCTACGAAGAGGCGCGGGAAAGGGCCAGGAAGACCTTTCCGAAGCCTTCCTGGGAGCGGAAAGCTGCCCCTGAGGCTTCCCCCATCCACACTTGGAACGAACTCAAGTTGAAGAACTAAAGAGCCATAGAGGAGGAGGAACCCACATGAACAGATACAAGAAGTTTACGGCGGCTTATCGGAGGTCGGACAACATCAAAGACGACCGTTTGGTGGCTGCGGCGTATGCCGACCGTGAAGTGGTGATTAACCTCGATAACGTGGTCTCCGTCGACGAAGGGGACCCGGTGGGGTTTATGGACGCTCACGCCACTCTCCGGTTCAGGAACGGACTTTACTGCCCGGTCTTGGAACCTCTCGAAGAGGTCAAGAAGTGGGTGAATCCCAAGGCCCCGACAAAGGCCACAGAACAGCAAGGGAAGAAGGCAATGGCAGAACTTGTCCGTTTCGACTGCGTTATCGAAGAAGACACAGAGGAGTCGCTTAACGGGGTGGACGAGCATAAGGACATCCTTAGCTCTACCGGGGACGACGGGTATGCGAGCGTCTACATCAACCCCCAAGAGGTGGTCTCCGTCTCGAGGGAGTATTTCAAAGACACCCTCTACACGGTTCTCCGCCTCAAAAACGGGATGCGATGCTTCGTCGCCGAGTCAATGGGCGTGGCTGCGGGTCGAATCAACGCGAAGCTGGGAGGCGAAGGGTCATGAACTTCGTACCCCAGGTTCATCTCTTGAGCATCGAGACAACGGGACGGCAGGTCTCTACGGACGGGATTCTTGAAATCACGTCCGGGTTCTTCGGCCAACGTAAAGGGCTCTCCCTGCCGCTGGCTCCGGTCTTGGAGGAAGTCCGGGACACGTTAATGGCCTTCCTGACAGCGGAGACAGTGGGATGGCTAAAGGGCCAAGAGGCCAATACGGAAAGCACGAACTACTTTGGGACACCCGACGGCTCCTTGGCTACCAGAATCTGTCAAGAGACGGCCCTGAAGGCCCCCTATGAGGACTACGGGCTTCGGGTGTATCGGATGCGGTTCCGGGGTACACGGGAAGGGGGTGCGGAGCGAGTGGACAAAGACCATCTCAAGAGGAGTCGCCATTGTATAGAGGCACTCGAGACATTCCCATCGTTTCAGGAGGTCTTCGCGGCAGAGGCAACAGGGCCTCTGCCGGAAGAGGTCCCAGCCTTGGGAAAGGGCTTATTCCGGTCGTGGCTCGAGGACCTTAGGGATTGTCCTGTGGTCATCGGAGAGAGCATCTTCCAGACGTTCGGATTCCTCCAGAAAGCCTTCGAGGTCGGGGAAGATGCCTTTCTTCGCCCTGCAATAGTCCCGAAACCTTCCCCTGTCTTCCCGTTCCCGTACACGGAGCATTACTACGACGTTTTCGACAGTCGTATGACGAGCAAGCTCCTTGGCAATAGCACGTTCCGGCTCAAGGACTATGGCCGTCGGTCAAAGAACCGGGAAGTTCGTCTAATGCCGAGCCTCCCGATGAATGACACGATGCTCGACCTCGTGTATCTCACGGAAATGCTCCTTCATGAGGACGTACTCCGTTCGGCCATTGAAACAACCCTCGACTGAGAGGAGGCTTTATGAAGGATAGGAACGTCCATCATCGGGAGTTAGCGGAAGCGGCGGCCCGTTATTACACCGAGAACCCTCCAAAGAGTGTCGAAGAGCAGGCCTTGGAAGCTTCGAGGGCATGGGCTCTAGAACCATCCTTTTGGAATGAGGTCCTCTACCGGGATGTTTCCGAGTTCCAAGAGACCAAGAGATGGTACTTGGGACTCCCTAAGGAAGACGCTTCCGGGGACGAACTCAGAGAGGTCCTTTTCGAGGAATGGCCACGACCCCCAAAGGGGTACTTTCCAGAGACCCAGCGGGAAGACCCAACGGGAAAGGCCACACGATATGCGAACTTGGCCTCGCTCTTACAAAGGAATATGGTCCAACAACTCCGGGTCCTCCTTCATTCAGAGAAGGAGGACGTGAGACAGAGGGGCCATGAAGTCCTCGAAGTTCTAGAGAAAGGAAACACATGCCAATCCGAGTCCTCCATGTGAAAGAGAAACGTACTCCTGGGGTCTTGACCCTCTCTGGGGCCAGGGATTCTCCGTTAGGGAATCCCATCGTCCTCCATGACCCGAAGGACCGTCCGAAGGTCCTAGAGGCCTTCCGAGCGCTTTTAGAGAGTCATATCGTCGACCCCCGCTTTGGCCACCTCCTTGACGAGGCACGGGCGTTAATGGGCAAGGAAGAGGCCTTAAATGAGAAGCTGAACTCCGAGTGGGAAAACTTGGTAGAGAGCTTCGTCCCAGACCTCTTTTGGTGCCGACAGGAGATTCGGGACTTGACGACCTCTTATGGGCTCCGGTGTCTCTTCCCGACCCTCTATGGGGGTCGGGGAAGGGGAACGTCATCGGGGTCGGATGGGGTCCTGACCCCCGGAGGGAGTCCAAAACTCCCTCCGGGGTGGGAAGCTTTCTTTGGCCCTGAGTTTCGGAAAGTCATCGACGTAGCGAACCATCTCCACGAACGATGGCAGGTCCTCCTCAGGGAGGGCAAAACGGGAAGTATCCCGGCCTCGTATGAAGCATGGAGCTGGGACTACATTGAAGGCTTTTGGGGACCGTTGCATATGGCCTTTGGGCTTCTTGCCCTCAAGGCCTCGTTAATAGCGAATCCAGAGAAAGAGATACATCTAACCTGTTTCTGCGCCCCGCTGGACTGTCATCTTCATGTGGTCGAAGAAACCCTTTGTGGGAAGGAGAAATCCCATGCCCTTTGTGTCCCTCATCCATCTGTGTGACCTAGAGACATCCGGCATCGACCCATTAGCCTGCGGAATCCACGAGATATGTTCTGTCTTCGTTGGATATGACAGCGAAGGGTCTGGCCCACCGACGGAGGTAACGAAGGAACATTGGGAGACCTTGCGAGAAGCCCTCGCGGGGCTGGTTGTGACCGCCCGCGAGGAGCAGGCCCGATGGCTGAAGCGATGGGGAAACGGGAAGGCCCGAAGCCTCTTCTTTCCGACTCCTGGATGGGAAGAGGCTAAGTCCCCACAAGACCGGACGGTCTTTGAGGCGACCCTTGACCTTGGGCAAGGACTCTTGGCGAAGGTATCCCGGATGCGGTTCGGGGGGACTTCGGGCTTTGAAGAGAAGGACCCGGAGGCTTATCAGGTAAACGGATTCAGCCCGGAGGAGATGTCGGACTTCGAAGACCTCTGCGAGGCCATGAGCGAGGTATACCTCACCGCAGTCGAGTCTGACCTGAACCTCCAAAAGGACTGCATCGAGGGGGATAAAATCTCCCGCTCCTTTGAGGAGCGCCTTGTTATGAACTACATGGACAATCTCCCAGCCTTCTTCGAGTGGCTCCGATACACCTACCGGAGTCCTGCCTATGTGGGACACAACACCTCCTTCGACCAGGCCTTCCTTTTGGAGGCCTATCGGAAGGGGAACGTGGCCATTTACGCCGCGACCTCATTCGGGAATCAAGTCCGGTTCCCCTTTACGGCCCGGAATCCGTTCAGGAAGGCGGTGTTCGACACGAGGACAGACACCGCAATAAACAAGTTGCAGAACACGGGTTTGCGGGCCTATGGGAAGACCTCGGAACACCCAGGGGTTGTGGCATTGGCCCAAGAGAAGACCCACGACGGCCTTGTGGACGTGCTGCTCCTCGTCGAGGCCCTGTGCCAACGAGAACCTATGCGGTCTGCGGTCGTGAATATGGCCCTAGAAGGCATCAAGGGCATCGAGCAAGGTCGACACTAGGGTGAAGGATGGGAGAGCGGCCAGAGACCGCTTATGGCCCATCCTCCCTTTTTTTTCTGACATTACGGTACGGAGAGACCATCTACCCGACAAAGGACGATAGGAAACATGAGCATGAAAGAGTTTATCCGGGACTGCACCTTGCACTACGAGGGGTTAATTAACTCCGAAATGGCCAAGGAGTTACGAAGGGAAAGGGCTCTTCGGAATGTGACTGAACTGGAGCTTAAAGACAGCGGACTTGGTCCAGAGGGGCTCAAGGTCTTTACGGAAGTTCGGGCTCTGTGGGAAATCAGGAAACTGACCCTAGCACGAGCAAACCTGGGGGACAAGGGGGCCGCTATTCTGGCCTCCGCTAAAGACCTTCAGGAGTTGAAAGCCCTGAGCCTTGAAGGGAACGGTATCGGGGACGATGGGGCCGTGGCCTTGGCCACGTCATCGAGCCTCCCGAAGCTTGAGACCCTTGACCTGAGGGGCAACCCCATTGGGCCGAAGGGCATCACAGCCCTTCGGGAGAGTCCGTACCTAGCTCACGTTCACAAGATATATCTCGACGACGAGACCCTGGAAGACAAGGAACCCTGCGAATCCCGCCCCTTGCTCATGTACGAGACCGAGGACTCCAGGACCAAGGATGACCTCTTCAACGAGCTGAAGAAGAATCCGGGCAATCTCCGAGCCTTGTCAAAGTACCATAAACTCCTGGGTACTAGACTTCCGCTAGACCTAGTTCGGATGGCTTTCAAAGCCACTCCTGAAGGGAGCCTCTTCGGCCCGTGGTTAGAGCAGTTGGTTAGGCTGCTCCCCGTCGAAGAGCAGATGGAATACGCACTCGAGGGGAAGAGGCTCAAGAGCATTTGGCTCGAAGATGGCGAGACGAACATCACTATTGAAATCGAGGACGTGGGCTTCTACGAGATAAGCCTTGAGGCCCATTGCTGCTCAGTGTCCTATGTGGCCGATATCGTGGGGACGGAGAATATCGGGAGCAAGGTGACGGGAGTTGAGGAGCTTGGCTTCGATAGACCCTATAAGAGTGATGAGAAACCCAGCCAAAGGCAAGAAGTCATCAAGCCCTTTGGGTTCCGAATTATGACGGAAACGGGGCCAATTGATTTCGTCTGCCGCAATGAGTCCAACGGCTACTATAGCGGGTACATCGGGAGCTTCTGGAAAAGGGGGGTATTCACCCCCGCCTTCTCGACGCGCATCACCGAGGACTATTCCTTCTGATGGACTCGCTGTTAGCCCGTCCATTTAGGGGGCCAAAAATGGAATATTTTTGGCCCCCGTCAGTGCCGTCAGTGCCATCAGTGCCGTCAGTCTTCAACCCACTCTTGTCCTTTCACCTAGAGAAGGAGAACGCCAATGACAATGACCTTGAAGGAAGCCCTGGAGAGATGCAAGGGTGAATACATTGGGAAACTAAATAACGCCTATGGGTATTCGGACCAGAGGGTGCCACCGACGTTGGAGGAGCTGAACTCGATGCCCCCTTATGTCCGGGAAGCACTCCTCTGCTGGATGCTCGAACAGAATCGGAACACCAAAAGGGAGAAGGCCAATGGGCCTAAAATCCGAATCACTACCGAACGGACACATCAGACGATAAAGACCTACCTCATTCCAGAAGAGGTCCTCTCAGGTGACTTGCGACAGTTCTCTGCGGAGGGCTTAACGCTTGAGGTCGAGGACGGGAAGAAGAAGGCCCTTCCGGGGGATATCGAATCCTTCTTTGCACTCGACGAAGAAGAGCAATGCCTCTGGCTCGAGGCGATGGAGTATCACAAGAAGGCAGGGGAGGGCGACTCCCGACTTGTGGGAGTCGGGGAGTCGAGTTACACCAGGATAACGGAGATAGGAAGGAAGGCTGGGGGACATGGTTGAAATCTTCATCAAGACCGAGCATGTTCAGACGGTGCGGCTCTCAATCGAGGACCGGGACTTTAAGGGCCTCTTGGAAGAGGCTTCAAAGGGCCGCCTCACCTACATCGACAGTACGGAGCGACGGGAGAGGCCCGTCCCTTCGAGCCTGGAGTCCTTCTTCAAGCTCCGCCCCGAAGACCGTCGGCGATGTGTGAATGCGATGCCCATCAAGGTCGGAGGTGACGGAGTGACCCTCTTCACGGAGGAAGACACGGAGAGGGTCAGCATTACGGAGGTGAGGGGCTCAGAGGACTACGAGCGCCCCATTCACGTTCAAGAGACTGTCTTCCGGACCCCAAGGCTAGCGACAAAGGAGGACGAGAAATGACCCCAAATGACCTAGCAAGAGTGATACGCGGGACCTTGACAAGACGGATGAGGGAGAATGCGGACGACGTGGCCAGAGGGAAGGGCAATGGCAGCGCGGAGGCCATCGCAAAGACCCTCCTCTTCGATTCCCTCTTTGACCCCGACACGATTACGGACCTCTTCCGTGTGAGTCGACATAACCAAGAGGGCTGGGGCTTCCGAGTGGATGTCAAGGTCCTTTCGAAGGCCATTGAAGAGGCACCTTATTACGAGACCATCCTAGAGAAGGTCAAGGGTTTCTCCCCTGAGACACTTGAACAATGGTACCTCTTCCTCGATGAAACAATCTCCCAGGATGTCCACGTCGATTGGTCAGTTATGACTGCCAATCGAGAAACCTTGGACGCCTTTGTGGACAACACCTCACGAACACATCACACCTTGGTCTTCCATAACAAGGGAGACAAGACCCTCCTCTACCTAAGCTATCAAAGGAACTTCAAATGAACTTTATGATTCAGTCCCTCCTTGACGCAGCGAACTATCGCGGGTCTTCAAAGACCCTTTCCCTCCTCATCGATGTCTTCCAGCGGGAGGTCGACGAGCGGCTCTCGCACCTTCCTCGTGAGAAGCGGATTCAGGCCAATATCGGCCTTCTCTTGAACCGCGAGCTGGGGGAGAAGATGTCCGACTTTGGACAGTCCGACAGCCTCAATGTCATCAAGGCCGAAGAAGAGGGCAAGAAGGAGAAGAAGGGCCGTCGGCACTTCCTTTCCTTCAACATCTCCAAGGCCTCTGCCTTGGAGATGTGTCGCCCGGAGACTTCGGAGGAGAACAATGTGGTCCTCGCCGGGGCATCGGCAGTGTCGAAGCTCCTCCGGTCGCGGCCCAGTGTCGCCGGAGTCTTCGACGGCATCTTCGCCCATGAGTCCGAGAACGCTTTCGAGCCGTACATGGACGATGAGGCCCTGTGCTTCTACGCCAATGGTCGTCGATACGCCCTCACCTTCTCTGATGGCTTCCGCGAAGCTCGGTTCTTGAAGGCCAATCGGAAGAGCCGGAAGCCTGTGGAGGGTCAGCCTGAAGAAGACACCCAGCCCGTGACCTTCATCGAGATGCAACAACCCGAACAGGCCCCGGAATAAGGACAGTCCAATGACATACGTTAAGGTATTCCCTCCGAGCCAACGAACGGGGAAGGGAGAGGGACCCTCTCCCTTCCTTGGGCCGGAGGAGTTCGAGGGGGTTGTTGGGGAAGTCGTGACTCGGTTCGGGGCGGAGGTCCTCATCGTCCCGCTCCCCTGTAAGGAGCGGGACGGGCGGAAGGGAAGTAACATGACGGCCCGTGCGGTGGCAGAGGCCTATCCGGCATGGGCGTCGTGGTTAAAGACCCTAGCCCGAACTGACCAGGGAGAAGTGGGGACGCTTGGCCCGATATGGGTCGGAACACCCTCGAAGGGACGACAGGTAAGGGACATTCCTGCGCTTGGGACGACCGAGCCCTCCGATGACGATGAAAGGGAAGTTGTCATCGTCATCGCCTGGACCAAGAAGAAGGCCTCAGAACCCACATCAGAGGCCACAGTTAGGGCAATCCTTGGGAAGGTGGCCCTTTTCCTCTCGAAGGCGACCTTGGGGGCAAAGCGAAGAACAAGCGTGGCCTTACCCGCCATTGGATGCAATACGTCGGGGCTCGATTGGTGGGACGTAGGGGAGTGGACCCGGGAAGCCCTCAAAGGCTTCCCGGGGACCATCTACTTCGCCATCTGAGACCCCGGAAGTACCCCGGAAGTACCCCGGAAGTACCCCGGAAGCTCATCAAAGAAGGAGAACACATGTACATCATTTTCGACCATGCCAACGAGGCCTCTACTTCTGAGGCCCTTCCTCCCACCGTTGCGGGATTCAGCAAAGACCTCTCGTTCGTGCGTAAGGCCCGTAAATACTTCGTCGAAGAGAAGGCCCGTGCCGTAGAGAGTGCCATTAAGGGTGAGCATTGGCTCGGACCCTCTTCCCCTATCGAAGGGGTGAAGGAACTCCTCTTCAAGGCTCCAGAGGCCCTCGAAGGTCATGAGCCCCTGAACATCTCGCAAAGACCGGGCGACCCTCCTCAGGAACCTCGAATCACGGCCCTTCAAGAACCTTTAATCGCATGGGCTGTGGCGGTACATGAAGCCTTGCCCAATAAGAGCCTCAAGGGCCTAGCGGAGGGAGGCTTCTACCAATATGGTCCGGGGTTCTTCCCGAACATCGACAGGAACCTCTGCGAAGGGGTCCTGGGTGACACCCCTATCGTCTTTCGAGGTGCCGAGCTAAAGAAGGGCAATTCTCTTCGAGAGATTCTTTGGCGGTTTTTGGCCTTCCCTTCGCCCCCAGGGAAGCGAGGGCCAGGTGGTCGGGCTCTCCTCCTCCATGAGACGAGGGGCTTTGTGGACCAGTGCCTCAAGGGCCTCTACAACTCCTTTGGGCCAAAGGGCCTTGAGCTTTACCTAGAGCTGGTTGAGACGCCCTATCTTGTCGGCAAGTGGGAGACGCAAGGCCCAGGAGGAACACCTGACGATGACCTCCTCTGGATGAGGAAAAAATCCGCCTTCTGTCCTGCGAGGTCCTTACGAGTCCCTGGGAAGTTCCAAGCGGGACCGGAGTTTGGGGACGAAGACCTTATAAGGAAGCCTTCTTCGTCGGGGGCCAAGACGAAGACGAAGGCCCCGACCCCAGAATGCTTCTATCCTTTTCAGTCCTTTGCGGACTATGTCCCTCGATGTACCAAGCTCTTCGAAGAAGATGCACGGGAGGGAGAGACATCATGGGACCGATGAAATCAGCCTACGAGGCCCTGAAGGAGTGGAAGAGCATCTTTCGTGTTCCCTTTACCTCGAGCCTCACGGGCGAGAGGTTGGACTTGACCATCTTCGAAAAGCTCCTTGAGCCGATTGAGAAGCCCTGGGGGAAGTACACACCGTGGCTCACCTCCTGTGTCGAAAACGAGTTCACCGGAGAGGCCCACCGCTATAGTTGGCAAATGCCCGCTCGTGGGGAGTTTGCCCTATGGGAGGTCCCTGGCCTCCCCAAGGGTGTCTGTGCGAAGCTCCTCTGTGCGAAGGGACCTCTCTCGTTCCAGCTCCACCCGGATAACGACGAGGTCTGGTTCCCCGAAGAAGGCGCTCTTTACCTCTATGAGGACGAGAACGGGCGGTTCCCGGTCGTCGTGGGGGAACATCCTCATCGGACTCTAGACGATAAGGGTCTTCCTTTAACATCCCCAGAGGCCTTCATCTCGAAGGTGGTCGGGAAGACCCGTGGACCGTTCAAGTACCCCTCAAGTTACGAGAACTGTATCGATAAGAGTCTCGAAGAACGGAGGGCGAAACGAGGACAGTTTATCCCCCGTGGTCGCTGGCATCAGCTCCTTCTTGGAGAGGTTATTGAGGTACGGACCCAGCGGGAAGCCATAACCTATCGAAAGGTCATGGGAGAGCCCAACCCTCCTCATGTGAGTCTCGTCCAGTCCATTGGTCCGTCTCTGAGGTGGTCCGAGGAGAACTTCCGGTATGAGGTCTTCGACCAGCAGAAGGAGTTCGTGGGGTCATTCCGGTACACGACCGGGGTAAATAGCGCCCTGGTGAGTCCGGAGCCGATGTCCTATGAGCTTCAGCTATCGAGGCGAAATGTTGGCTTCACCTTGAGGACATCTGTTCCGGAAGACATGGACCTGACTTGCTTGAAAGCCCAATGGTCCACGCTCGACGAAGGCCACGCCGTAGCCCGCCTAGGCATCGTTCTCCCACACGGGGAAGGGACTGCCAAGGTGGCCCCGAAATACGTTCTGGGAGACCTCCCCGTGATTGGCCTGACAGAGGACTCACCGTACCTTCGCGCTGCTCTAACAGTGAAGTTTTAAGAGGAGGAAAGAAACCATGTCTGAATGGGCAAATCTTGGTCTCTACGAGGCCCCAGAAGGGCTCCCCCCGCTGGCCCCCCAAAGAGGGCCAGCGACCTCCCTCTCGTCCTCAAAGCTGTCCCCTTGCTACCGACTCCTTCGAGACCTCAAGAGATTGGCCTGCCTCTATGGGTCATCGAAGCCGGGAAACGATAGCCCTGAGAACCTTCCCCGGCCCTACAAGGGCTTCGAAGAGCTTTACCAGCTCCTCTTGGTGGCGAAAGGGACCCTCCCTGCGCTCATGTACGCGCAGGGAGGGTCTGAGGTAGGCGGAGGGACTGCCCTAGCCCAGAATATAGCCCTTCAGGCCGAGGTCGCCCGTCGACTCGACCATGTGAAGTCCCTCGCAAGCGACGGAAAGAGGCTCAACCAAGTGTCAAAACTCGAAGAGGCAAGAACCTGGGAAGGCGCATTGCTTTCCCTTAACGAATCGGAGGCGTAATGTATGCAGCAATCGTGTCGGTCATCGAAGAGGTCAAGGAACTCGAAGGGGCAAAGACCATCCAACTTGCCCGGATTGAAGGCGAGTCGGTTCTTCTCTCGAAGGGTCTTCAAGCGGGCCAGCGTGTCCTCTTTTTTCCTCTTGGCGGTGCTTTGTCACCTCAGTTCCTGGCCGCCCATGACCTTGTTCGGCGGACGAACCCTGACGGGACCAAGGGAGGTGGCTACTTCGAAGCCTCTGGCCGTGTTAGGGCGCAGACGCTCTTCGGAGTCATCTCAGCGGGGTTCGCGATGCCCTTGGAAACCGCCCTCCGACCGTTCGGGGAACCTCTCGAAGGGGAACCGCTCCAGGTGGCGGAGGCCCTGGAAGTAGGAACCCTGCTCCAGTCGTTTAATGGGCATGTCCTCTGTCATCGGTACCTGACCCCACTCGAGCGTGATGCGCTCGGTGGGGGGAGCCGGGGCGGGCAATTCCCGTCCGTCGGTTCCCAAGAGCGTTCGAACAGCTACCCGGACCTTGAGAAACACCCGGACACGAACCGTCTCGGTAGCCGTTTCCCGGCCTCTCTGCTCATGGCCGATGGAGATATCGAGTTCGAGGTGACGGAGAAGATTCATGGGACGAGCGGGGCCACGGGTCGGACCATCGCCCTGGAAGAGTGGCGACGACAGGGGAAGGACGGCAAGGGGGAAGAGGGGAACGGCAAGGAGGAAGGAGAAGGGAAGTCTTATCCTCTCGGAATTGTCTCCCGGAGCCGGAACCGGATTCTGGACATGGCCAAGGCGGAGGCCGAGCATAAAGCGAAGGCCGAGCGCCTCGGCGTACCAAACCTTCCGCTGCCCTACCGCTTGGTGGTTCATAAGGCCATCGCGAACATGAAGCTCGAACCGGGCGAGACCTGGTATTACGAGATAGCCGGGATGGACGAGAACCTGAAGCCGATTCAGGCCCCGGTATCCCTCGACCTCGTGGCATCGCACCCAGCACTCCCGAAGGTCTTCCGAGTCTCTGAGAAGAAGGCCCTGAAGTCGGACTATTCCTACGGATGGAAGAGGCCACGAGTCTTCGTTTATCGGGTCTTGACCCGTAACGAAGACGGAACACGGAAGGACCTCTCTTATCGAGAGATAGAAGAACTGCTCGATAAGCGACTCGGAGACCCCATCGTTCCTTGGCACTACTGGGAAGCGGAGACAAGAGAGGACTCAAACCTCTTTGACCAACCTCCCCTGTTTGACGACGGAGTGATACCGGAAGGACATCTCAAGGAGGGGGCAAAGAGCCTCCGAGAGCTTCTCCTCTACGGGATGACGATGGACGGCCCGTGGTCTGGCAAGGAACCTACCCCTGAGGACTTCCCTGCCATTTGGGCAGATAGCCAGTACCTCAACACCATCAAAGACGGGAAGCTCTCTCTTACCCGTGTGTGGGGAGAGTACGGCCCGCTCATTCAATCGATAGAAACCTTGACCGAAGGGTTCGTGGTCAGATTCCGTCCGAAGCGGGACGAGGAAGAGGGGACGAAGGCTTACCCCTTCGAAGCCTTTAAGGTTGTGAACCCACTCTTCCGGGCCTCAGAGAACGCAGAGCGCACGAAAAGCCAAGCCCCTCTCGACCCCGAAGAGGTGTCGTAATGGAGTTACCGATGGAACAAGCTTACGTTGCAGCGAGTCCGAAGGCCTTCCGGGAGGTCCTCCAAGACCTCCTTTTCGAAGGCCCTAGTTGCTATCTCCACTTCCATGTGTTCAGCCACCGTTCGAAGAAGGACGGCGACGAGGTCCTGAAGTTTGCCCTCAATGTCGGAGTCCCCGACGGTGGAGACCCAGAGCCTTCCGAGCGGGCTTCATTAAACTTCGAAGAATGTACCTATAGCCTCTCTAAGGGGGACGAAAAACGTCCCCGATGCAAGAAGGGGAAGAAGGACGAGGAAGGGCCTTGTGAGGCCCCCCCGGAGGTCGAGAAGCTCGTGACTCCCTGCTCCCTTCCGTCCTCGTTCGGGCCAGAGGAGGTGGACCTTACACCCCTAGTCCTCGAAGCCTCCCGAACCGTCTGCAAGCTCCTCGCCCTCGAAAAGACAAAGAACCTGAAGCTTTCCGTCCTCGTCCCTGAGGGCTCGGACGGGGAAGAGAGCCAGACCGAGGGTGGCGAAGATGGCGAAGACGACGGAGATGGGGATGCTCCTCCTCCTCAAGACGAGGGGGACGAACCGTCGAAGGATGACCCATCGCAATCGGCTCTGCTCCAAGAGGAGACAGAGGCCGTCACGGAGAGCCTCACGAAGAAGGTCTTAGAGGCCCTTAAAGGGGCCAAGACGGGACGGGGGTAGGGTTGTACCCTACCCGTCCCTTGGCTCCCCCCACAGACGCTCACAGAACGTTTATCGGGTCATGTGACCCTTCCCCTCCCATACCGGAGTCCTTTAATGAATACCACTGAAATGACCTCCTCGACCGTTCCCACCACGACCTTGAACGCTGTCACCGAAGCCACTACGGAAACCACGCCCAAAACCCCTGCGCTCCCGAAGCGCATGGTCTCTGCCCCGATGTCCGCGACAAACCCCTTGAAAGTGATGGAGAAGGCCACGGACGAAGACATGGCGAAGTGGCTTGGGGGCCGGAGTGCCTGGGTCTCGTACCGCCTCTTCCCGACGGAGAGCGGTCCGAAGGAGAAGTCCTTCGATGTCTATGTGGGGACCCGTGAAGAGTTCGCCACCTATGTCCAGACGAAGAACTACACGAAGTTCCCGTCCTATCGGGCGGAAGAATACAAGCGTCCGGGGAAGTCTCTCGACCTCGCCCTGATGACGGCCAACCCGGAGGCCACCGCTGGCACCCCGGAATCGTATGACCGTCTGGTGCTTACCGATGCCGGAGCGATGGGTGCAGAGCCCTATACGGACGGGAACTTCGTGGTCGCGACCTTCAACAAGGACACGAAAACGGCCTACATCAAGACCGAGTTCCTCCCTGCCCGGTTCTCCGTCAACTCCATTCTCCCGAAATGGCGCGTCCTCACAGGGGACACCCAGACCATCTCCGGCTGGGCTGTCCGTCGTGCGTGATATCCTCCGAACCGAGATGCGTTTCATCCTCCGCCAGAGGACAGCGAACGTCCTCTCCTCCATCATGGTGAGCGATGAGCTAAAGGTTACGCCCGTCTGGACTGATAAGGACGGCAAGGAGTGGACTCCTCTGGACATTCTGGCCGGGCCGTCCGAGGTAATGGATAGATTCCTTGTGGACCTCTTCGGGTGCGAGGAAGTTACACGGGGGAAGACCTAGGCGAGGCGACGGGCGAGGCGAGACGACGGGGGAGGGATTACCCTCCCCCGTCCGCAACTACCTTGATACGCAACAAGATAGATACGCAACTACCCTGATACGGAAAAAGAGAGAAAGTCATGACCCATACCGTCTCCGTGAAGCGCCCCGGGGCCAAGGCCCCTGGCGCGAAGCCCAAGAAGTACGCATCGATTGCCCTCCGAATCCCCTTCATCCGTGAAGATTCCACCAAGTTCTCCCTTGCACAGCTTTCTATCCTCTATAAAGCCAGTCCGATGGGCATCTGGAAGGCCTTGCGGAAGGTGACGAAGGCTGGTCTTTTAGGGAGTCCGAGCCAGCGTCGTTGTCTCGCAAAGGAAGCCTGGGAAGGAGCGGACAACGGACCGGGTCGGTTCGTGACCCGCCTCGTGGAGCTTCGGGCCTTGGAGGGCAAGACGCCGGGGGACATCGTGAAAGAACTCCAAGCCCTTGGGTATGCTTTCGTCACCACAAAGAGCCTCAAGTCCCTAGCGAAGGGATGAGTCATCGATGAAGTACAATAAGAACGTCCTCGTCGTGACCGACGTGGACGGGACCATAAACAGTCCTTCGATGGAAATGTTCGTTAAGACCTATGACGGATTCAAGCCCCCTACCCTCCAATACACCCATAAGAGCTTCGACGGGTACTTCCTTGACGCCGTAAGGGTCATCAGGAAGCTCGGATGGGACGTGAAGGCCATCTCCGCCTCGAAGCTTGGCCGATGGATAAACGAAGCCTTTTGCAACTACTTCCAGATAGCGTATTACCCGGACCAAAGCCTCTTCGAGTTGAGGAAAACGTTTGGTTGGCCTCCGCCAGAGGCAAGCTTGGAGAGCGCCAAGAACAAGGACGGGGAGACGACCTGGACGTTCGAGACCTTGAAGTCGTCCGAGCGGTATATCTCGGAGGCCCTGAAGGAATGCCTCGCCAAGGACTCCAACAAGGAGAGCCTAAGGGCCATCAAGGGGAATCATCCCCTCCGTGATGACGACGGGCCTTGGGCAAACGAATACAGGAAGGCCTTTCGTGGTCTGGTCGGGGCGAAGGGGGACAAAGTCCCTTGCCCTTACGAAGACCTGCCTGTGACAGGCCGAATGTTTGTCCTCCTGACCGCCATAGAGGTCTTCCGTATAGAGCGCATGGCCTGGTCGGTGAGGTTCGACAAGGAGAGTCAGTCCTGGTGTAGTCCCATCAGACCGGATGTGGCGCGTTGTCCAGAGAAGGACCTCGTGGTGGACGACGGACGGCTCAAGGTCCTCTACTACGGGAATGCCCTGAGGGACCAAGAGCTGCTCTTGGAGTACCGAGACCTTCCACAGGCCTTGAAGGACCGCTACCCTGTACTCTTCTCCTCCCCCTTGGATGCGTGGCCAGCCTATGAGCGGTTATGCGATATCCGGGTGCCTCCGAGTCAGGGCCTCCAACCGAGGTCGAGCGGCAAGGACCTTATCCGGGCCATAAAGGGGTGCCTCACGTTCGCCCTAGGAGATATGGCGGCGTTGGCCCTCGAGGCCAACGCCTGGTCCATAGAGAGGCTCTCTGGCTTATCGACCTGAAGGGCCTGGGACGTGACCGGGACGGGACACGGACGAAGGAGGGGCGGAGTATGGGGGCAGAGGGGACGCCGACGATGCACGAGTGGAGAGCGTCTGGAAGCCAAGGCTAATAAGGGTGGTGAGGACGAGGAGGACCAGGGGCATAATGAGACCGTAAGCCACTTTAACGCGAGTGTTGACTTCGGTTTGTTTCAGACGGTCCTCCTCCATCGACTTCTTCGCCCCGTCGAGCTTCGCCTCGACGGTGGCGAGAGTCCGTCCATGAAGGGCATCTGATTCTCGCCAAAGGGAATTGGTCTGTTCGATGTCCCGATGAACCTGCTCGAGACGCTGGTTCATCTTAGCCAGTTCAACACGGAGAGGGCCAAGCGTTTTCTCTAAAAGGAGTTCGACATCGTGAGAGATTCCAGTCTTTGCGTTCATTGGACGTACCCTTTCTTATTAAAGCCATAAAACCTCTGAATCGGGAACATAGCGAAACCAAGACCGAGAAAGGTGAAAGACATGAGCCCAGACCCTCAAAAGACCGCACCAGCGAAGGGGAAGAGCCTCCCCTTGCCCTCGACCCGGCCCGCCAAGACATCGAGAGGATACCAAGTGCAGTTCGTGGCCTCAGACCCCCCGACCTTTACCGTGACGTACTTCGGGGAGGAGGGCTCAAAGGCCCTTCCTCCCCCCTCCGTGACCTGCAATGGTATCGACGACGACTGCGACGGCGTCATCGGGGAGGAGGGCTCAAAGGCCCTTCCTCCCCCCTCCGTGACAGTCCAAGGCCCACGAACCACGAAGACTTGGACGGGCCTCGACATGGCCTTCAAGGCATTTAAGGTAGTCGACAAGGCCCTGACCAAGCTGGATATCTTCCTGCTCATCATGCTTGGCCTCTTCATCGTAGTGAAGAGATTCCGGGCTGCAAATAGCCGCCTCGGTGCCTTCATGAAAAAGGCCCATTTCCACTACGAGAAAAAGGTCGTGGCGTCGTATGGGAAACCAGAGAACGAAAAGACTTCAAACGAGAAGGAGACCGTGCATGGTCACTGAATACGGGATAACCATCTTCTTGCTCATCGCATTTATCTGGGTCATCATCTCGGCGGCCTTGTCCCATCGTGATAACCCCCCCGCAGAGGCTCCGGCACCACCCTTGCCATCTCTGCGAGTTTCGACCCCTCTCCAGAAAGGAACCGAAAAGCCCCCGGAGGCAACCTCTCAGGGTGTGGTCACTCCAGAGGAGCCTTTCAAGAACCCCATCCCGCCGCTTCCCC
>JACCDG011991457.1_pt1 | contig 25926 bp, 31 predicted proteins | sample 7442471 | NCBI WGS metagenome assembly JACCDG01 (sample SAMN15323444, study PRJNA562643) | freshwater metagenome | isolation source: river surface water | place: USA:Blue River Watershed | collected 2017-08-17 | reverse complement strand
CTCGTCCCGCCGCCAGGCATAACGAGCCATGAGTGGCTGACAGAGCCGTAGGACCCGTCAACGACCTCGAGTCCGAGAGCTCCGCCGACAACCCTGGCGACCTCATGGCAGCGCCATGGCTCGGCGCTGGTCTCCGGGTCGGGAATCGCGCTGACGATCTCCTGTGCCCTGCGGAACAGAGCGACGGCGACCTCGGTGAAGTGCTCCGTCTCGTGGAAGCTGCGCATCGTCCCCTCGTCGAGTGGCATGTTACATGACGCCGCCGACAGCGCGAGTCGCCCTGCTAGACTGTCGACATGGGCGCGTGGGGAAACCTCGCCACGAACGTAGTCGCAACGAACGCCGACACCTACGTCGTGTCGACCGAGAACGCGACCAGCGCAAGCAACACGACCTGGCCACACCAGGACGGCCGCACGACCTACTACACCAGGCGTGTCGAGCCGGACTGGGCCGCCGCAGACGCTCTCGCTCGACTTCTCGACGAGTGGAAGCGCAGGCTCGCCAAGGTCGCCGCAGACTGGCGTGTCCTTCACGAGCTCCTCGCGAGACAAGATCGACGACGCGTCAAGTCAAGGCCGCCGCCGAGAGGCGTGCCGCCAGAAGACCCCGTGCGATCGCGCAGACGACCCGCACCACGAGCTCCGCCGCAGAACCAGACGCCCGGCCTGATCGACAGGCCGGGCGTCTTCGCTTCTACGCAGCGACCAGGTGGCCGTAGCGCTTCAGTCGCCGCCAGTGCTCGAGCGAGACCGAGTGATGCTCACCCATGCCCAGGACTTCGTAGAGCACCGACTCAGAGTCGACGCAGACGACCTTCCACACGATCCCGTCGGCGCGAAGAAGTCGGTCTCCTGGGACAGGGGCGTCCATGCTTCACCTCGTGGGCCTGGCAATACCAACCGCCACCGTCAGCGGCGGGGCTTCTTGTCGAGGCCTGGGATCACACCTCTCGAGACCTCGGCCCAGCAGCCGCGACACCAGCAGCCGGAGTTCCTGCCGTGGAGTCGCATGATCGTCGGCTTGTCGCCACAGCCACCGCGACACAGGGCGGTTCCCGCCTGGATCGCCTCTTCCCACGCCTTCTTCAGATCGAACTCGCGCACCGAATCCTCCTTTGCAGACGTGGAATCCCCACGTCGGAAACAAAGGATTCGGGAAGGCTCTGGCGCGAGCCGAGGAGGAAGCTACGGAGAGGACATGCTCATGTCAAGCGCGGATCGAGATGATCACAACGCTAGCGCCGGATCGTATCTCTGAGGCGCAGATCATGCACCAGGACTGGCGCATGTCAGTGTTCTCGTGGCCGCGACTCACGTAGCGACCGCCGCTCCTGCGCGCCTCCGCGAGCTGGACGGCCATGTCGGCAGCCATCCTTCCGGTCTCACCAAGAGACAGGATGTCAGCCTGCGTGAATGCCTCAGAGCTGGCTGGACTACACGCCTCGTGACACGTCCGCAGAATCCTCGGCTCCCGAGCAGGACGACCGACGCTCTGTTGCGCGCGACCACTGGCCAGAGGAATGAGCATCTTGACCTCCCTCAGATCAGGAACCAGTTCGTTCCATTGGACACGAGATCGACGGACTCGTAGTCGACGGACATGACGTAGCTCGCGGCGCCGTCAATCGTCTCGGCTCCAGGAGGCGTAAGCGTGATGTTGTTTGCAGAGGCTGTGCCGCCAGAGTCCTTGATGGTGACCTTCGACCCGGCCGCGACTGCAGCAGCCGAAGCGAGCGTGATCGCGAAGGCGCCACCAGAGGAGTCGGCGAAGACCATGGCCTGGACGTCTGCCAACACCACTGCGCCGGTGACCGTGGTCACAGCCGGCGTTCCGACCAGAGCCCAGGGGCCGCCGTCTATGCTCTGCTCGATCTGCTTCGAGGTGTCGCTGTAGCGGAGGCTGCCGGTAGCAGCGAGCGAGACTGGGGCAAGGGCGCCGTCGTCGAAGACGACGTATGGCGGAGCACCAGAAACGCCTGTCGAGAGCCTCAGTGGCGAGATGCACTGGACGTAGACGGTAGAGCCCAGCGGGTCAATGGCTCCAATCACGAGGTCATCGAAGACGCCTAGCAGGGAGAAGTCATAGCTGCCGACGCCGGTCGGATCGTTCAAGACCAGGTTAGCGACGCAAAACGAGTTCGCGGCAACATCGCGAACGGGAGCGCTCGAGAGATACGCGACGACTGACGAACCCGCTGCGTCGCCGGCGAACTGGCTCACGCCAGCCGAGTAGACGATCGCCGCTGAGTTTGGGTCGAGGGCGATAGAGCGCGAGAACGACCCTTCAACAGCCTGCACACCAGATGGTCCTGCAGCCGAAATGAAGCTCGCAGCAGGCGTGGCGAAGTTGCTCGTCGACCTGATTCCTACGCCGATCCCGTCATTTGCCACGCGAATGCCGTCTCCAGTCGCGTTGGCGCCCATACTGACGTTGATCGCCTGCCCCATCTGCGCCCCGACCGGCGTCTTGTCGATCTGCAAGACGCTGTCGTCGTTTGCGTCCTGGCCAGAGAGAGTCACTGGACCAACCGCAGTCGATGTGTTGATCGTCGGCCCGTTCTCGTAGTTTGACTGGAGGCCAAGGAGGTTGACGTAGGCGCCGGCGTTCTGCGACACCCTGAACGTGTTGGACGTCGAGTCGAAGTAAACGCGGCCCTCTCCGAGCGCGGAGATGTCGGGCGGCGCCGTCCCCTCAAAGCGAAGCGGGCCGAGAATGGTGCCTGCACCGCGATAGCTCACGAGGCCTCCGTCGATCAGACTCGACGGATCCGTTCTAGTCGAGGAATCTACAGGGCGGTGACGTGTTATGGACGCGACATGCTCACGTCAAGCATCTCGCGCGTGTTCCCGACGCACGACACAGCCGGCGGAGGCAGAGCCTGACAGCCATGCGATCCGCAGAGGAACATGCCCGGGATCATCTGACTGAACTTCACCTCGAGGCCTGATCCGCCGTTGGCCTTCAGCGCCGGATGCTTGCAGACGAACCCGGCGCGGTATGGGCAGTCGCCGCAGAGCAGCATGAACTTCCCTGGTCCGCCGGCGCCCCAAGGAACATCGATGAACAGCATCGGGTCGTCGTCGATCTTCTTCCGGCACGCGTCGTCGCGACAGACGATCATGTAGTCGTCGATCGGCTTGTCCTTCGCGTCGGTCTTCTGCCACATGCGGTAGTCGCAGATGTCGCCGCCGGAACGGCCGCAGAACGCGCAGAGCTTGAAGGCGTTCACGTCCTCGTCCATGACGCCTCCTAGTCGTTGGCCGGGTGCTTGAACTTGAGCCGACGGACCTCTCCGAAGCCATTGCAGTTCTCGCAGTTCCTCACCTCGTCGTAGAACGACCCGCCGCTCGACTCGCACGTCACACGGACCTTGCCGCGCCCGCCGCTGCCACACGCCTCGTTCCAGCCGAAGCGTCGGTCCTGGCACGGCCGCATCTCCATCTCCGCGCCGTTGAGCAGCGCGAGGACCAGCTCGCGCGATCCGAAGCGCTTGAGCAGGTCCTTCTCACGGCGAAGGACCTCGACGATCGCGTCGGCCATCCACTCCGGAGTGCGCTCAGATGTCAGTCGGTCTCCCACTCCCATCAGTCGATCTCCCGCACCAGGTCAGCGAGCTCGCGGTCGGCGCCGTGCTCCGCGATCAGCGCGCGAAGCTCAGCCTCGAGCACGTCCATGTCGACGTCGCCTGACAACTCAAGGCCCTGCTCCACGCTGTCGAGAGCAGATCCGAGCGTCGCCGGGTTCACTCCGCCTGGCGACGATCCGCCGTCGCGGCTGTTGCCACCGCAGTCCTCGTTCCCGATCTCGACCTCGAACAGGCGGTTCATGTCCGCGCTGTGCGTCTTCGTCATCATGCCCTCCACGGCGGCCAGTAGCTCGGGGTCGCTCATGATACCGAACGAGTCGTATCCGGCTTCCCTTGCCATCCTGAGCAGTTCTTGAGCCGACGGGATCTTCCTCGCCTTGTCGGTCATGACGATCCTCCAGCGGATGAACGGCTGAGGCGACCGCCAGATTTCAGACGATCAGGCCCTCCACGGCGGCCCAGCCGTCCACGGACAGTGCTGGTCGCCGCGCTTCGCCTTGGAGTCACAGCGCACGCACTCGTAGGTCCCGTCGCCCACGCCGCGCCACTGGTGACGACATCCATCGAGTCCCTCGCCGGTGTGGACTGGCTCCGGCGGTTCGAGACCCAGGATCACCCGCAGGAGCCGCCAGTGCTCCATGAGCAGACCGTCATAGGTGTCGCACCGAATCAGGTTCTCGACGTCGAGGTGGCCGTCCTCGAGCGCAACCCACAGAGTCACCTCGGGGTGCTTCGAGAGCCAGGCCTTGATCTCGTCGGACCTGTTGGCTCCGCGAGGCAGGTCGCGAGGCGTCATCCAGTCCTCGTGGACGAGATCCCAAGAGATCCCGTTCGCCTCGAAGTGGAAACGGACGTTCTCGAGTCCCCAGACCGCCCACGAGCTCGACACGACGATCTTGGCCTTCGACCGCACGACCGCGTCGACAAGCATGGCCACGGCGACCGGATCGAACTTCGCCATGGGCCTCGAGTCCGGAGTCGGACCAGGACGCTTGCCGAGGGCGTAGGCTCGGATCGGGGCGAGTGGCCCGTCGACGTCGCAGAAGACGACGATCGTGGTCGACGCCTCGCTCACGCGGGGTGCCTCCAGAACTTGAGCTTCGGGAAGTCCCTCACCGAGTCCAGGAACCCGGAGCACTGAAGCCCGTTGATCCCGAGGTGCTGGCGAAGCTGGAGGCCAATGAAGGTCGCCTCGCCTGTCTCCGGGTCGCCGAATCCCTTCACGCAGGTGAGCCACGGGTCGATCTCGGCGTCGATCGCCGCCGCGTAGGCCCAGGCGATCGCCTCCATGTCACCTGCCTGCATGCAGGCCCTCGCCACTGGATCCTCCGGGAAGGCGAAGGCGTTGGGGTGCGACTGCATGTACTCCGTGATCGCCCGCGAGGTGAAGTCCTCGATGTCGCCAGGACCAACGGCCTGTCGAATGCACGACGGGAGCGCGGCAAGGTGGCCGGCCTCGTGCAAGAGATCGCCTGGGTGCGCCTCGTCCGGGTCGTAGACCACGCGGTCGCCGTCGAGCCAGATCCCGGCGTTGAACGGCTCGGTATGGCGACGGCCCTCCTCGACGACGAAGCCGCGCCGCCTGAGCCAGCGGACGGCCTTGCGAAGGACCTTGTTGTCGTCGAGGAGGGCCGTCATGTCAGTGCATCCGCTCGTCGAAGATCGTCGCGAGGAGCATCCCGCTCGCGTCAGGCTTGGAGAGGATCATGTCCTCCATGCGCTTCACGATCGAGCACAGGTGCGCGAGGTCCTCGACGGCGACCACGTCGAGCTTCTGAACCACGTCGCGACGCCACTTCCCGTCGTCGCAGATCCTGTGGTTCCCGATCTTCGGTGTCTTGTTCGCCACAGGACGAAGCCACGTCTGGTCGGGGGTCTCGGTGGGTCCAGACCACTCCTCGGTCCGGATCACCTCGCGCGACGTGACCCACGGGATCACGTCGCGCGGGTCGACGCCGCTCACAGAGTCGATCCTGAACTCGGACCAGCCAGCCTTGACGCGGGCGACGTGGAGCTCGAGACGGAGCTTCTCGTTGTCCGGGTCGTCGGCGAAGCGCTCCTCGAGCGCCGCGACCTCAGCCGCGACGGCCTTGCGCCCGTCGAGCTTCGTCTGGAGCTCAGCGATCTGCGCGAGCAGTCCGTCGCGCTCCGCGTCGCTACGGTAGTCGCGCTCCTCGGCGTCCGCCTTCGCGTCCGAGAGCATGTCGTCGTCACTCACGTCTTCCATAGCCCTACTTCCTCTTCACGTAGATCGTGACATCGTAGTCGACGCAGGTGACGACGAACGGCGTGTTGCAGTGCCCACAGACCGCCTCGTCACCCTCGTCGATCTGGTCCCCCGTGATGTCGTTCGTCTTGCCGCAGGTCGGGCACTCGATCTCCGACGGATCGCCACTGGTCTCGCGGTCCTCAGTCGTCTCGTTCTGCATCGGCGTCCGCCTCCCGCTCCTCTTCCTCCTGCTCAGCGATCTTCGCCAGCGGGTTCCTGCCGCATAGCGTCTTGCCGAGGACGGCCGTGAGCTTCGCGACAGCAGTCATGTCGACGTCGAGCCTCTCGAAGTGCTCGGGCTTGAGGGTGATCTCCACCTCGCTGTGCTTCCCGAGGACCTCGCCGTAGTAGACGGACTTCTTGCAGGCCTTGTCGACCTCGGCGTCGGTCGCCACGAAGAGGCCCTCCAAGGTCCCGGCGCGACACGAATAGCGGAACCGCCAGAGGCAGTCGAGCGTGTTCATGTCTTGGCTCCGAGGATGTCACGCACGCGAAGCTCGCCGACCGCCCGCTGGATCCTTGCGAGGTCCTCCTCCATGCGAGCCTTCGTCTTGCGGAGCTCCTCGGCGTCGGAGAGAGCCTTCGCCAAGGCCTCGTTCCTACGCCGACTCTCGTCGACGACGAACTGGTGACTGGCCTTGGCGTCGCGAAGCTCCATCTCGGCCTTCTTCTTCTCGACATTGGCCGCCGACGCCTTCGCCTCGGTCTCCTTGAGCCTGTCCTCGAGCTCCGCGATCACGGTGGACTCGTCCTTCTCGAGCAGGAAGATCGTGTCCATGACCACGACCTTCCTCATGATGGACGTGTGCTGCCAGCCTGGGTTGCGATAGCCGCTGTTGCTGCCTTCGGGAGCCTCGTCGTAGGCCGCCACGTCCTCTTGCACGTCGATCATCCTGTCGGACTGAATGACCTTCGTGAGCGACCACCCGTCGCGCGTGAGAATCTCCAGATCACCTGGACCGCACGTCCTATAGACCTTCTTCGCCGGCTTATCCTTCGTCACCACGCACACCTCCTGGCTTTCCCGAGAACGTGAAGTACTTCGCCTCATTGTCTGGGTCGATCGGTCTGATCGTCGGCGCCAGCCTTCGCACAAGGTCGAGGCACTGGTCACCCTTGGGCGTTCCTGGGATCACGGGTTGCCAGTCCTCGACCGTGGACAGCGCACTGCTCTGGAGCGGGAGCGCGCCACCGAACCCCGAGTAGACGCGGAAGGCGAGCGCCGGCCACCAGTCGCCGCCGAACGGTACTGGCGCCACGATCCATAGCCACTCGTTCACAGCGTCTGGATGAACCTTGCCCTCGCGCCAGGCTGCATGAACCGGTGAGTCGGCCCTCGCCTTGTGCCAGTCGACGCGAGGCGGGTGGTTGCTCATGAAGCCTCCGCCGGGGATGGCGGCTCGCGTAGCAGCCTGAACTGGTTCCGGAAGTACGGTCCGACGTACTCCTCCGTCTCGCCAGGCGCGACCTTGCCGGGGACGCGAATGCCGTAGTTGTTCTTGCCGCTCTTGCTCGCGACGATGGCTCTCTCGCCCTTGAACTTCCCTCGGAAGCCGTCGACCAGAAGGATGACCTCGTCGCCGACGTGCGGCTCCGCAAGGAGTCCGCGCAGGAACTCGGTGAGCTCGGTTGCGGACTCAGGGCGGTCCGCCTTCTCCGTGCACCGTTCGCAAAGCGTGATCGACGTCCGCAGGATCTGGAACTCGCTCCAACCGTCCGGCAGGCCGTCCGGATGACTGCGACCCTCAACGGAGCACCCGCCGCACTGGTGGATCACTGCGACCTTCATGAGTTCAGCGCCTCGAGCCCGACCCTGTGCGCCATGGGCTGATACCTGCCCTTCCGCTCCTCACGCTCGACGTCGCGTTGCTCGCTCAGCAGTCTCGGCGAGATCCTGACCCAGAGCTTCTCCGGGAATGCCGAGCGAGCGGCCGTCTCGGCGACGCGAACGTCGTCACTGATCTTCTTCATGGACAGCTCGCTGTAGACGATGTGAACCTGCAGGTTGCCGATCGAGCCACGCTCGCGATCGTCCTCATCCGCGCTCTGGATCGTTCCACAGAGCATTCCGACCACCCGCTCGTCGGCGCACTGTGCAAGCCGATAGGCCTCAAGCAAGCGCTCCTCGAGGTTGAGCGGCGTTAGGCCGTGGTTCTGAAAGAGACGCTCCACCCACTCGACGGTGCGCGGGTCGGCCGCGGCGCGGAGGCGCTCGAGCTCAAGTGCCCAGGTCATGAGGCCCTCACAGGTCGTAGATGGACGGAAGCTCTCCGCGAGCCTTGATCGCCGCGAGCTTCGCGGTCTTCTCCTGGAGCGCCTTCTCGCCGAGCATCTCCATGATCTTGAGGCCGTTGGCGCGCGGCTCTGCGCCACCGAAGAAGGTCGGATCGCCGAGGTTGTCCGGCGTGATCTGAAGCTGGCCGATCGAGGCCTTGAGCGCCGCCACGCCGAGCTTCCAGCGCTCGGCTGCGGGAAGCGCATACCACGCCTCGTCGTCTGCGTCGCTGGAGCACGGGCGTCCGGCGTGTCCGGCGTTCGGGAACGGCTCCGTCACGCTGTAACTCGTCACGACCTCTCCGTCCGACCTCGAACGCAGCAGCGTGACGACTTCCTCCCAGCCGGATCTGGCGCGCATGACGCCGCTCGCACGACCATTCTCGATCACGTCTGCGAGCCACTCGCGGTCCTCGCCAGCGACCCAGGCATGGATCTCGCACTGAGCGTGCAGTCTCACCATGAACTGCACTGGTGGCGACCCAAGCGCAAGCGTCGTGTTCATGAGCGTGCCCCACAGGCCGTGACGCGACCCGTCCGGAAGCACGAACTCGTACTTGTCGCTGTCGACCTTCAGCGAGGTCAGCGCATGCCGCAAATCCTCCGGCAGCTTGGGCTCGATCAGCGCAGCGAGCGCCTTGTTCCACGAGAAGGCGTCCGGCTTGGACAGGTCCAGCGCCTCGAGCGCGATGTCGCGCCCGAATCCGCTACCCAGATAGCGCTCTGAGCCCAGGACCTCGGCGGAATCGCCGTGCTCGGAGTGGAAGTAGATCCTGCTCATGCCGTCTCGAGCTCCTTGATGCTCAGTCTGAGCTTTCTCGTCGAATGCCTGGCATCCATGAGCGGGTGGTGCTCAGGGAGCTCGTCCGGAGTCCTCTCGAGAACCCTGAACGGCGAGCCGGTGGAGATCGCGGTGAGTGTGGCCACGTCGAGCAGTGGGAACGGCCCCTGGAACTTCCTGCCGGTCAACGCGCGAACGCACGTCGCCAGGAAGTTCGTCTCGACCGGGTAGCAGACATCGGCCCAGAGCTCTGTTCCGCGAGCCTTCTCTCGCTCCCAGAGAGACCAGAAGGCCTCGCGCAGCGAGATGGGGCCGTCGCAGAGCGTGGTCAGTACGCCGGTCGTCGGGTCGGTCAACACGATGTTGCGCTCGCCATCCTTCGGGAACTCGAGGCTCATGGCGTTGATCCACGGAAAGACGTTGACCTTGAGCCAGTCGAAGTCCTGGCGTTCACCGGCGCATGCCATGGGGTTCGCGATCGCAAGGCCCTCCTCGATGGTCGTGTCGCCGTCGAAGATCACGAAGCCGTAGGCCAATGCGTCGCCGTAGAGACCGACGCTCTCGACGTCGAGCATCATGCGCCTCACCTGGCCGTCCTCCTACGACCGGACCGTGTGTTCTTCGGCGCCGGCGTAGCCGTCACGATCTTCTCGATGTCGGCCCAGCCGCGCTCGCCGGTCTTCGTCTCGTACGCCGCCGCGAGCTTCGCAGCACAGTGCTTGCATGCCTTGACGACCCGGTGGTTGCGCCAGCGTCCGCGAGGAGTGACTTCGTGGGTCGCCGGATCGAAGCAGTCGGTACCAGCGCACGGGATCTCAGTCGCCACGGGCCGCGTCGCCTCCCGTGGGGGTCCTCGGCGGATTCCGGGTCGCCATCTCGATCATGGCGGTCGCGCCGCCGATCGCGAAGGCGTCGTCGTCCGAGATCTTCTCGCAGAGCTTCACGAACGGACCCATGTCGATCCCGAGGACCCTGAGCAGGATCTCCTGGTCGTCGTCGATCCGTCGGAGCTCGCACAGTTCGTAGTTCTCATCGAGAACGAGTGTGCGCGGCTCGCTCTCGCCGGAGAAGACGACCTTGAAGGAGCGGCCGCCCTTGAGGAGGTGCGCGAGGACGATCAGGGCCTTGTGCTTCATGGCGGACCTTCGACCGTCCAGGTAGAGCCCGACCTCGACCGTTTCTTCAGGTCGTTCAGCACCTTGCTGAGCTCGGTCACGGTCGCCTTCGCCTCGGAAGCGGCCTGCTTGAGCCGCGTATCGTCCGGCAGGCAGGCCTTGATCGCATCGTCCTCGCTCGAGTCGCCGTCGCCGGAGTCGTTCCACTCGATCGCGCGGAGCGCGACGGACACGAGTTTCAGATGCTCCTTGAACGCGCGACGGAGCGGCGTGTCGAGCCTGAACTCGGCGTCGTCGACCTTACTGTAGAGGTATCCCATTGAACCGCCGCTCATTGCGACACATCCTTGTTGTGCGGACAATACCCGTGGTACTCAATGGACGTATTGCAGTTGAAGCAAAGAACTCTGAAGCCCGCTGGATATCCGTTCTTCTTGAGCCAATCCGCGATGGCTGATCTGGCTATGGTCGACATCCTTCTATGTGCTGCTCCGTCGCCTCCGATATGGTCGAACGTCAAGAACTCGTAGTGACGTTCATTGCATCCAGGACACGCACACATTGCCCCGTAGTGATTCAGAGCCTCTTGTCTTACTCGACGATGCCTGGATCGCTGACCAGCAGCTAGACACGATTTGCACATCGAAGTTCGTCTGTGACCAGACTTTGGACCACGCGTAGAAAACGCCTCCAGCGGCTTGTTTTCATTACATCCCGTGCACACAAAGAGCATCAGTGCTGGCTGCGTCACCATCACCCAACTCCGTGCGTCATGGAAAGACCAACGCCGAGCACGTCGGCGATGACTTGTTCCGTCGTGCGTATATCGCCTTGCTCCGCCAGTTGCGCGACGTGCGCTTCGACCTCTTCCCAGAGCTCGTGCGGAACGACGAGGAAGAACTTCTGGTCGCTGTGTCCTTCGACGACGATCTCGAGTCTCACGTCCGTCACGCCGCATCGTCCCCCGAGGCGCGGCATGATACATGACGCCTCCGACGACCTTGGCGCGACGCTACATCTCGCGCGTTAGCACGATGCCAGGCTCCTGCGCGAGCCACGTCGCGACCGACGGGCCGTCGTTCCTGGCGCGATGCGCGAGGGCCTGGAGTGCGTCGGCGAGCGGCACGTTGTCAGCGACCTTGAGCCGGTAGGCGATCTCGCCCTGAGGTTTCACCGCGAAGGTCTTCCTCCACGTCTCGAGACTCATGGTCGACGTGGACCTCTGCCCCCACCGACTGTCGACTCGTGCCACGACGTGCGGTAGCGGTCCGAGCGCAGGGTCGGAGTCGCTGGAGTCACGGAGGATCTTGAGGACCTGAGCCTTCTCTCCGTCCACGCCGCCTTCGACGCGGTCGCCCTGTAGCGGATCGACTCGTGGGTCGCGCTCCGGCAACTCGACTTTCTTCGACCCGATGCTCATGACGACCCACCCCTTGGGGACGCCGAACTCTGGGTGGCGCGTGATGAACGTCACGAAGAGCTCGAGGTGGCGGCCGGTGTACTTGCCGTGCGGCTTCTCGCAACCGCAGTCCTCGGACTCCATGTAGTCACGAACGCGACCCGTCCCTCCACAGGTCTTGCACGGCACGAACTCCTCGAGCACGAGAAGATCGTTCACGGCGAATCCGCGGTCGTCGCTGCGCCACTCGTGAGTCTTCCGGCCTGACAGCACGGCCTCGAACGACTCCGTCCACGTCTTGAGTTTGTGCTGACGCTGTTCGCTCATGACCGACCTCTGGCGCGAGGCTAGCAAGATGGTCCGACACTCGTTTGCTAGACTCATCGCCGGCCGGGGGGTCTATGAAGGTCAACGCAGAGGGTGGCTGCGCGCACTGCGCATCCAGGACCCGTGACGCTTCTGAGAACAACACGGTGCCAGGCGCTCGCTTCTGGGAGACGCCAGGCGAGACGGAGGAGAGGAAGTGGATCTCCTACCTCATTCGACAGCGATCCAAGGCCCTGACGGCCATGGAGAGGCGTGTCCTCAGCATGCTCTTCGCGCTCGAGGAGAACTCACGTAGGTCCGAGTGTCGCGCCGTCGCCAGTTCGCTGAGCCTCAGGAGTCGCGACGAGGTGCACGAGATCGCCCGCGAGGCTCTGGCGAAGATCTGCTACACGAGCAAGGTCAGCCGCCGACGGCGCGCAGCATCGAAGTGACGCCAGCGGCGAATGCATCGACGGGGTTCCGCTTGACCCTGCTGCCGCCAGGAAGCGCCTCGATCACGGCCTGGAAGACGTCCACGACGACTCCCTGCCCGAGGAGCTCCACGTCCGTCTTGTAGTCGCCGGTCAGGCGGTAGTCGTCAGGGACCCCATGGCACCGCTTGATCTCCTCGACGGTGAGGAGCCTGTAGGTGTTGGGTCTGTCCGGGTGCTTCACGAACGGCCCGGTCTGCGTCGGCTTGGCGTAGCCCTTCACGATCGCCGGAATGCGCTTCGTGTCGTAGGTGATGAACTGCGGCGGGTGGTGGCTTCGAGCCCACTCCTTGCCGAGCCAGTGACCAGGACGCGCCTTCCAGCCCGAGGCGCTCTCCTCCTCACGCAGGACCTCGCGCGGCATGGCGTCGAGCTCCTCCTGAGTCCTGATCGTGAACCAGCCGCCCTGACAGGAGTGGAGGCGCTCGACAGCGGAAGGAGGAAGCAGGATGTCGCCGGCTGTCGGCGGGATGAGGCGCTGGAAGCGACTGGCGACGCGCTCGAGGAGACCCGGGGCCGGAAGCGTGGTGGCGACGATCACGGCGCGCTCGCGCCCGGTCGGCAGGTCGAAGTCGTTCGCGTCGAGCACGGCGTGCTGGACCTGGTAGCCGAGGAAGGTCAGGAAGGAGACTAGCCCCCTGAAGGTCTCGGTCTTGACGTAGTCCTTGACCTGCTCGATCACGATGTTGAACGGGTTCTGCGCCATGACGATGTTGAGGTAGGCGTGCGTCATGGCGTCCAGGACGTTCGCCTCCCGGTCAGCCGCTGCGCCGCGCGTGATGACCGAGTAGTTCTGACACGGGATTCCGGCCGTCACGAGGTCGACGTGCGGCAGCGAGACGCGTCCACGGGCGATCTTGGCCGTCAGGTCAAGGGCGTTGCCATAGAGGCTCGCCGACGGGTGGTTCGTCTGGTACACGGCGGCACACACGGGGTCGATCTCGACCGCCGTCGTCGGCACATAGCCAGCCTGCTCGGCGGCCAGCGTGAGGAACCCTGCGCCGGAGAAGACGGAGCCCTCGAGGTTGTTCCGCTCGCGTGTGCGCTCGGCGACCATGGTCGCCGACTCCTCGCGCGTGATCGTGATTCGCCCATAGACGGTCTCGAAGCGGACCATCTCCGTGCTGCCGACGACGTCAGCCACATCGACGTTCGAGACGTCAATGATCGGAACGCCGTCGCGCTGGCTGACCGTCAGGAGCCGCTCGCCAGCCTCGTTGATCGCGATGGTGATCGTTCCGGCGTCCTTGTCGTACTGGACGGCGACCATGTCGCCAGGCGAGAAGCCGGCCTGGAGAAGCCACTTGCCCTGGAACCAGATCCCCTTGGCCCCGCCACGCCGCGCGCCGACCTTCTTCCACTGGGACTTGATCGTCTCGCCACGGGCGTGAGCTTCGGATTCGAGCGACCCGTGACGAATGAGCGACCCAGTGTGCGGGGTCGGTGGCGCGTCTGGAGGCGCGCCTCGAGCCTCGACTGGCGACTCCAGTGAGCCGCGTTCGACGCGCTTCTTGGGCCTCGTCTTCCCCTGAGACGGCTCCTCGAAGAGGTCGACCTGCTTGCGCCTCGCCATGTTCAGCCCTTCCAGTGCCCCAGTATCCACGCTGCTACGTCATCCAGCGGAAAGCGATCCCCGGCGACCAGGAGGCTCTCGATCTTCTCGTGGGCGTCCATCTCGACATGGCCGTCGAGCGTCGGCTGCACGCGGCAGTACCGCCTTCCGAGCTGTTGCCGCGCCCTGAAGTGGGACGCGGCGACGCTTCCGTCGAAGAGCGCAGAGAGGAGGTAGTGCGGAGCCGACAAGATCCACTGGTTGTGCCCCCAGTCGAGCTGCGCCTGGCCGTCGAGCATGGCCTTGGGGGCCGGAGGTGACGTCGCGCCCGTGCCGAATGAGATCAGCCTTGCGTCGGAGACGTCGACACCGGCTGCCGACACGTAAGCCAGCGCTGAGTCCGAGGGGTTGTTCGCGAAGAGGCCTCCGTCGGCGTAACAGGTCATGTCCTGGCCGGAGGCCCAGCCGTGCGCCGGGAAGTAGGTCGGAGCCGAGCTCGTGGCAAGTGCGACGTCGACGACCTTGGTGTCGCTGTCGTGCTTCTTGTCGAAGAACTTCGGGCACCAGCGACGGAGGTCGAGCGCAGGGATCAGAACGTCCTTCTCGAGATCCTTGAGCTTCATGGCGCCGAAGGTCTTCTCGAGCACGTTGCGCAGGCCGTCCTGCGCGTAGTCAGCGCGGAAGATCTCGTCGAGACCGCCAGCGAGAGCGTCGCCGACGCCACGATTCGCGAAGATCGCCTTGCCGTTCGTGCGGTAGAGGTCGACGCACTCGGTCGCCGACATGCCGGACGCGAGCGCAAGAGCAAGGATGCCGCCCGTGCTCGTGCCGGCGAACAGGTCGGTGCTCGCGAGCCAGCCTGGCTGTGCGACTTCGAGTCGCTCCAAGATCCTGGCGGTCAAGATCCCCTTGATCCCGCCGCCGTCGAGACTGACGATCTTCATGGCGAGTTCCTCGCACAGAAGATCATCCGGAGAGAATCGTCAGGGTGCCAGGAAGGCTTCGCGGCGTTACGTTACGGGCCATGCACCAATGGCGGAAACGGCAACCCACTCCGTCGAGTTGATCGCCACGAGCGTGACTACGTCTCCAGCCACGTTGCTCTCGGCCGTTCCGCCGGCTGTGCTGACGTTCGCCGCAATCCTGATCGTGTCTCCGGCCCCAGCCTGAATGATGAGGCTGTCGCCGCCAGTCTCGCGGACGAAGAACGTGTAGCTGAGCCCAGCGACAGCCGCCGGAAGCGTGAGCGTGATGTTCGCGGCCGCGCCTTCGTTCGTGTAGACCGTCCGCGATGTCTGATCCGTGAGCGTCAGGTCTCCGCTCTGTGGATCGACAAGACGATTGGCGAGGAGATACGAAGACACGCCAGAGTAGGTGATGCCTCCGGTGTAGATCGCTGCGTCCAGGTTCAGGACGCCGGTCACGAAGGTCGCACCTGGCGTGCCGCTGCCCGTGGCCGCGCCTGGCGTCAAGGTGATGTTGCCGCCGTTACGGTTCGTTCCGACGCCGTTGCTGCCGGAGATCGTGATGCTGCCGCCATTACCGTCGACTGGCGTGCCTCCGGAGATAGCAACGCCGCCAGCGTTGCCAGAGGTCGTTCCGCCGGCGCCGCCGGTCAGGATGATCCCGCCGCCGGTTCCAGTGGCTCCGCCCGTGCCGCCAACCGCCTGGAACGCGCCTCCAGTTCCGGAGCCCTGCGCGTTTCCGCCGTTGGCGAGGATGCCGCCGCCTTCTCCGTTGGTCGGGCCGCCAAGACCACCGGTGAGCTGAACCGCGCCGCCAATCCCAGTGTCGTCACCGGCTCCGCCAACAGCGAAGGCGCCGCCACCGTCTCCACCCGGCGAGCCTCCAGCTCCACCCTGGATGATCGAGGAGCCTCCGGTGCCGCCTCCGGCCGCACCGACTCCGCCAAAGAGGGTCGTGGTTCCGCCGTCGGCTCCGCCGCCGATGTTGATCGTGGCTTCGTTGACAGTTCCGATGTTGATCGATCCCGGTTGTGCGCCAGCCGTCGCCGTACCGACGTCAATGGAGATCGAGCCACTCTGTTCCGTGATCCCCGTCGCGTCACCGGTCAGAATGGTGATGCTGGAACTGGTGAAGTTCGTGACGTCTGGCGTCCTGACGATCGTTTCGTTTCCGCCCTGTAGGATCAGCCGGCCGCCACCACCCGTGGCGGCGGTACCGGCGTTTATCAGGATGTCGCCGGCTGAGTAGCCGCCAGACGAAGAAATCGTGATCCCGCCGGCTCCTGCGAGACCGCCTGGAGCGCCTGTGGTGATCGAAATGCTGCCCGAGCTCCCGCTGGTGGAGTCGCCAGTAGAGAGCGACAACTGCCCGGAACCGCTGTCTCCGAGCCCACTCCCGACCTGGACGTCTCCAGACTGTCCGGCCGCAACACCGGAGCCGAAGGAGGCGAGGCCGGTGTTCTCGCCGCCGGTGAACCCGGACGTTGAACCTGACTCGAGCGTAACGCCGCCAGAAGTTCCGCCTCCGCCTCCGTCTTGCGGAAGGCCACTCAGGAACAAGAGATCGCCGCCGTTGCCATTCCCGTTGCCGTTGCCTGCCGACATCTCGAGTCCGCCGCCAGCCGTATCGACGCCAGTGGCTGCCGTGCCTGCGATCGTGCCGACAACCGGCGTTACTGCCGTGACGCCATTGCCGACGTGGATCGTGGCCTGCGGCGCGGTCGAGCCAGAGAACACGGCCGCCGGGCCAGTCCCAGCCGTCGTGTTGACGAAGAAGGCCGTCGTCGCGTCCACAGCCGTCTTGTTGAGCTGCACAGCGCCAGCGTCCACGGTGATCGTACGGCCTGCGCCAGCACCGCCGAAGTCGTAGGCGTCGTCGAGCGTGCCGCCGCCACCACCTCCGATGAGGTTCACGTACGCAGCACCGTTCTGCGAAGCTCGGAAGACCGTTCCGTCGAAGTAGATCCTGCCTTCCCCGGCGACGGAGATCGCCGGCGTGGTCGTCGGAGCCGTGAGACGAAGAAGGCCCTTGGTCGTGCCACCGCTGATGTAGGTCATGGCGATCTCCTCCGAGTCTTGGCGACGATCATCGGGAAAGAATCGTCAGGGCGTCACGGGTCGATCGTCGACGAGCGTCTGGTCGAACCCGTCGTAGTCCTCTGGGCGATCGAAGTCCTGCGTCCAGTCTGTGATCCAGACACGACTGACGTCCGCCGGCGAGAAGCTCTCTAGAACATGCGCAAGCCTGGCCTCGCACTTCCTTCCATCCGTCGCGGCCTTCACAGCCGAGATCGCGGCGTCCATGACCAGGCTCGCCGAGTCGTCCGAGAACGTCAGCGCGACGATCTCCGTGAACCGGCCCTTCCGCTTCATGAAGAACGCGATCGGCGACTCGCAGTGCAAGATCTTCGCCATGCACGGCGCGGAGTAGACGACGTCGCCCAGCAGGACGATTGTGCGCTCAGGCCCCCACAACTCGGAAGACGACAAGAGCGTCTCGGCCGTCCAGCGACGAGCCGGCGGGTCGAACGTCCTGTCGGACGCGGAAGCGATCAGTGGGTCGGCGGTGGCCACGACGGGCTCGAAGCCAGCCGCCGATAGCTGTCGCTGCATGCGCCGGAGCAGCGTCTCGCCGGCGACGCGGAGGAGTTGCTTTGGCTCCTTACCGCGTCGCCAGCGATCTTGTCGGCCTGCCGCGAGAATCAGCGCGCTCAGATGATGAACCACTCGGTGCCGTTCGTGACGATCTCCATGGAGTCGTACTGGGCCGGCAGCGACTGTGTCGTCGCCCCGTCGATCGTCTCCGCTCCGTTGCCGTCGATCGTGACGGCGTTGCCGCTCGAGTCGATCTTCTTGATCGTGTAGCGCAGACGGGTGCTTCCGGTGACGGTCGGAAGCGTGATCGTGACCACGCCACCGGTCGCGTCGACCAGGACGACCGAGTGGGTGATGTCGAGCGTCGTATTGCCGCTGACGCTCGTGACGTCTCCGGCGCTGACCGAGCCGTCGGTGTCGAAGGTCGCAACAGGACCAGTCGTGCCGACGCCGACGCGACCCGTCGAAGTGATCCTGGCGCGTTCCGTGGCGCCGTTCGTATTGAAGATCACTGCGCCTGCGGTGCCGGAGCCAGTGGCCGTGCCAGCCTGAAGCGTGACCGAGCCGCCGTCGCGGTTCGTGCCGACGCCGTTGCTGCCGGTGATCGTGACGGATCCACCAGCGCCGTCGATTGGCAGTCCGCCGCGAACAAGGACAGCGCCGCCGTCGCCGCTCGTGGAACCACCATCGCCACCGTTTACAAGAGCGACGCCGCCGACTCCTCCGGTCGCGCCACCGCCGCCAGCAATCAGCGACGCCTGTCCACCGGCTCCGCCCGTCGGGCCACCTCCGCCAGCAAGCACCGTCACGACTGCACCAGCGCCAGTCCCAGCGCTCGTTCCAGCCGTGATCGACACGCCGCCGCCGAGGTTGTTGCCGCCGTTTCCGTTTCTTCCGAGCATCGTGACGGAGCCGCCAGCACCAGAGGTCGCCGTGCCAGCCGTCAGTGAAAGGAGGCCACCGTTGCCGCTCGTCGATCCGCCGCTACCTGCGGTGATGACGGCGTTCCCGCCAACACCAACTGTTCCGCCAGATCCGCCGGCAAGCGAGGCCTGCCCACCTGTGCTGTTGGTCGTCGCGCCGGCCGTGAGTGCGAGTGCCCCGCCGTTGCCAGCACCGCTGGCGGCGCCTCCTGCGGTGATCGTCACGGCGCCACCGACTCCACCTGCGCCAACGCTTCCGCTCGCCGAGATCGTGACCGCTGCACCGTTGCCACTGGTCGCCGATCCTGCAGTCAGCGTGATCGCACCGCCCTGACCACTCGTGCCGCCACCGGCGCCACCTGTCAGAGCGATCGCGCCGCCGACTCCAGTAGCTCCGCCAGCTCCGCCACGCAGACGGAGCTCGCCGCCAGCGCCGGTCGTGTTGCCGGCGCCACCGCGCAGAGTGAGCGGCTCGCCCGGCGTCGCGGCCACGGTCGCATCGTCACCGTAGATCCAGTTGTTCGTGCCATCCGGGTCGATCTTGATGGTGTTTCCGAGCTCGAGAATGATCCCGAGATTCGGGGTGATGAAGAGACGAGTTGAGTCACCTCCGATCGAACCAGACTGCGTGGCGAGCGTGACGTCGCCACTTGCGCTGCCGATGTCTAGGATCGCGCTGTTGGTGGTTCCGATGGAGATCGTTCCGGGGCTCGACCCACCGGTCGGAGATCCAACCTGAATGCCGACGTCTCCGACAGACTCACCAACGCCGTTGGCGTTTCCAGTCTGCACAGAGATGCTTCGACTGCTGTTCGCCGCGATGATGTTTGTCGTGCTAATGACAACGCCACCACCTGCCTCCAGGCTCAAGAATCCGCCGCCGCCGGGCCCGAATCCGCCTGCGCACAAAATGCTTATGTCCCCAGACGTGTATCCACCCGGTGTCGAGATCGAGATACCGCCACACGGGTTCGTTCCCTGCGGGGTGCCAACAGACATCGAGATGCTGCCGGTCCCGCCATCGGATGTCGACGATCCGGTCACCAGAGAGAGATTGCCGGTGTCTGTGAAGCAATCTCCGGAAGCGAGCGTGACGTCACCAGAGAAGAAGCCGGCTCCAGACCGAATGACGACCGGACCAGAGTCGCTGGCGCCGTCTCCGGACTGGATGGTGACCTGACCAGAGTATCCACCCACTCCGCTCGCGTCTCCGGTCATGATCGTCATCGCGCCAGATGGGTTTCCAGTTCCGGTCTCCGGCAGTCCTGTCGTGAGCGTTATCGAGCCAGCCAGTCCGTTACCCGTGCTGGCACCTCCAGTGATCGAGATGTTGCCGCCGGGTTGATCGACGCCAACTCCAGTGCCTCCAGTGACAAGGACGTTCTTCCGGGTAGCGTCGCCGAGAACCTCGAGCTTTGAGGCTGCAGCGATCGACGTGATCCCGATGCCGACGCCGTCGCCGACAGTCGTCAGACGGACCACGGTTCCGTCGTCGGTCCAGCCGCCTCCACCGCCGCCAGACAGCGCGGCGTACGCCGCCCCGTTCTGGCTCGCGAGGAACTGCGTACCGTCGAAGTACAGCCGGCCCTCTCCTGCGATCGAGAGAGCCGGTGTGGTGGCCGGTGCCGTGAGACGCAGGAGGCCCTCGAGCGTCCCGCCGCTGATGTAGGTCACGCCAGACTCCTGTCTTGGTGTCTAGCGTGAATCATCCGCGCGGAATCGTCAGGGCGCCAAGTCTGTCGTTGGCGCCCTGACTGGTCTCATCAGGCCGTCGTGTTGTCGACGATCAGACCGGCCGTCGCGAGAGCGGTCAGCAGCGAGGCAAGGGCTGCGTTTCCACCTCGAGAGCCAGCGACAGACTGCTGCGCCACGCCAGCAGTTGCGCCGTAGAACCGAAGGAGTTGTGTGGTGGTGGTGCAGACCTGAACGGTTCCCGCAGTTCCGGCGCCCGTCTGGGCGCCAGGGGCCAGCGACACATTGCCGCCGTTCCTGTTCGTTCCGACGCCGTTAGTGCCAGTCAGTGTGATCGAACCACCGTTGCCGTCGACCGGGGTTCCACCGGAGACAGTCACCCCTCCCGCGTTGCCTGAGGTGGCGCCGCCGGCGCCGCCGGTGACGACAGAACTCGCACCAGCGCCGGTTGATCCACCCTGGCCGCCGATCAGGCTAGCCGAAGCGCCGGATCCAGAGCCCTGGCCCTGTCCGCCACGCAGAACAGCCACGCCGCCGACGGAGTTGCCAGCGACTGCGGTTCCTCCGGTGACATTGACCGCTCCGCCAGTGCCGCTCGTCGAGCCGCCAGTGCCGCCCTGGATGTTGACTTGGCCTCCGACTGCCGTCGTGCCACCGCTGCCAGCGACCATGTAGATCTGGCCAGCCGTGCCAGATCCGGTTGAGTTGCCGCTCGTGATGCTCGTCAGGCCGCCCGCCCTGTTCGTGCCGGTGCCGTTCTGGCCGGAGATGTCGAGGATGCCACCGTCGCCGTCGCTCGTCATGCCGCCACGAATCGTGACCGACGTTCCCGCGACACCAGTGCCAGAACCCTGGCCGCCGCGAATGATGACGTCACCACCGCCAGCGCTGTTGTCGACCCTCGTGCCACCGTTGATGAGGACCTGGCCAGCGGAGCCTGTCCCTGTCGATGCTCCGGCCTGGAGCGTAAGCGCGCCGCCGGCGCGGTTGGTTCCGACGCCAGCAGAGCCGCTGACGGTAGTGTTCCCGCCGTCTCCGTCGACTGGAGTGCCGCCAGAGAGCGTCGCGCCTCCGGCCGCCCCACTCGTCGCTCCGCCAGCTCCGCCCGCGATCGCCACGTTCGCTCCGGCGCCAGTCGCTCCGCCCGCCCCGCCGCGCAGTCGGAGCTCGCCGCCGGCGCCGGTCGTGTTACCTGCACCGCCCCGCAGCGTGAGCGGCTCGCCGGGCGTCGCGGCGACGGCTGCGTCGTCGCCGTAGATCCAGTTGTTGGTGCCGTCCGGGTCGATCTTGATGGTGTTGCCGAGCTCGAGAATGATCCCGAGGTTCGGTGTGATGTAGAGGCGTGTGCCATCGCCGCCGAGTGAGCCGGACTGCGTCTCGATGTTGATGTTGCTCGTGTTGTCGCCGATCCCGGACGACGGCAGCAGCGTCGCGTTGACGGTGAAGTAGGTGTCGTCCAGAACGACGCTCGTCGTAGGCGTGCCGGGGTTCCGCTGGAGCCTGATCTCCGGGCCGCCGCCGCCCTTCGATTCGATCAGGATGCTGCCGTTGTTTCCGCTATCTCCAGCGAAGAGCGTGAAGCCCTCGCCGGAAGTCATCGTTGTGTTCGTGGTGTTCGTAGTCAGATTGTCGCTGCTGCTGAGCGAGAGGTCGTTGCCCGAGTTGATCGAGACGTTGCCACCGCCGCCGGGGCCGCCGCTCGGTGCGCTGATCGACACGTTGCCTGCCGTGTAGCCGCCACCAGCATTGAGCGTCACGCTGCCGCCAGTCGAGTTCGTGCCGGCAGCCGATCCGGCGTTGATCGACATGGCGCCAGACGTCGAGTTGTCGTCTGTCGTAGAGCCGGCCGAGATCGTGACAGATCCACCTGATGCGTTCTGGCCTGTGAGTGAGACACCGGTCCCGACTCGGATGAAGATGCTTCCGCTACTCTCGCCTTGATCGGCTGTCACGCCGGTGAATGCGCCTGTCTCAATGACGACGTCACCGGTGGCCCCTGGGATCGTAGACCCGAATGGGCACGAACCAGAGGCAATGGAGACTGCGCCACTGAAAGCGCCGTCGCCGGTCGTGCCGCCTGCCCCGCTAGTGATCGAGATGCCGCCACCGAAACCGGTCGTTCCGCCGACGCCACCGGTCAGCGTGATTGATCCTCCGGTCCCCGCGCCGCCCGGGTTGCCGCCCGTGACCAGGACGTTCAGCCTCGTCGCGTCCCCCAGCACCTCGAGTTTCGAGCTCGCAGCAGGCGCCGCCGTGCCGATCCCGACGCCGTCGCCGACGGTCGTCAGCCGCACGACGGTTCCGTCGTCGGTCCAGCCTCCACCGCCGCCGCCTCCGACGACCGCCGTGTACGCGGCGCCGTTCTGGCTCGCGAGGAACTGGGTGCCGTCGAAGTAGATCCTGCCTTCGCCAGCGATCGAAAGAGCTGGCGTGGTCGCTGGAGACTGGAGGCGCAGAACGCCCCTGGTGGTTCCACCGCTGATGTAGGTCATGGCGCCAAACTCCTGTCTCGGTGTTCGGCGTCGATCATCCGAATGGAATCGTCAGGGCGCCACGAGTCCAGTTTCTCGCGACCAGAACCTACTTCGAGAGCGACACCCTGACGTCCTTCTGGCCCCTGAAGAACTTCTTCAGAGCGGCCGCCACGACGACGGGGTTGTGCGTCACGGGGATCGCGTAGGCGAGCACCATCGTGCCGTCGACCTGGCTGCTGTGAGCCACGGCCTTGATCCCCGCGCGCCGGAGGATCTCCTCGACGTCACTGCGGACGGCGAAGGTCCGCGACGGGTCGAACCCAGCGAGCGCGGCGTCGATCTGATCGTCGGTCACGTTCGGTTCGGCCAGGACGTCGTCGATCGAGCTGTCGAGACCGATGTCGACCTCCACGATCACGGCCTTGCGACCGGTGGACTTGTCGTTGCGACGGGTCTTGTCTGGACGACGGCGACCGTTCGGGATCATGGGTGTCGGCGGAGGCGGTAGCGGTCCGAGCTCCCTGAGTCTTGGCCCGAGTTGCTCGACCGGAGCCATGTCGACCGTCCCGTCCTCCCAGGCGATCACATAGACAGGGCTGGTCAGACCGCCGGGGAGGCGGACGTTCCACGACTTCACGTCTGCCCACGGGAACGAGGCGAGCGGACGAACGACGTAGCTTCCCGGACGGAAGTCGTCCTGAATGACGATCCTGGCCTCTTGACTCGCGAACGCGTTCAGGACGGCGCGATTCTTGGCCTGCTCGAGCGTGAGCGGCGGCCCCATGGGCGTCGGGTTCGCCTTGCACGGTCCTTCGCACTTCGGGCAGCGGGTCTGTCCCGGGTAGTGACCGGACTGAGCGCTCCAGTGCTTGTTCTTCTCGCACTTCCCCTTCCCGCACGAACAGCCGGCCTTGTGCCTCTTCTTGATCTCGCACTTGACGCACGGGCAGAACTTGTCGTGGCGCGGGTTCGGGGTCATCCGCGTGTGCGGCGCTCGAGGCAGCGGCATGTCCAGGTGGGCGCCGCGCTCCTCGCCGGCCAGATGCGCCACATCACCCACCGCGAACCTGCACCCCTCGTAGTGCGAGAAGCCATCCGCCTCCGGGCAGCCGCACGCCTCGCAGGTCTGGCACGACGGACAGTAGGACGTGTAGCGACCCGTCGTGAGGCCGTGCTCGCCGCACTGGCCGCAGAGCCCGACACAGCGGCCGCGCTGGTCCTTGCCGTCCGCCGGGCACTCGTGGCCTGCGTTCCTGCGCTTCCACCAGTCGCGGCGAGGCTTCCCGCGCGGACGGGCGATCTGGCGCGGGTTTCCGGCCAGATCACGCTCGTCGGTCACGTCGATGTGGGTGGCCCGGATCTCGCTCTGCGGCAGCCCGCGCTCCCACGGCGTGACCTTGACGGCCCTGTAGCCGTCGAGCGGTTCGACCCTGAACGTGCCGCGACCACGCGTCTTGAGGAACCCCCTGTCCGGCAGCGCAGCGCCAGTACTGGAGATCTCGGAGGCGCGTGGATTCCTCCGGTTCATCTCGTACCGCTCGTCCTGCTCGTCGAGGATCATGGCCTCGTAGTCCGGGCCGGGCGGCTCAGCGGCAGGCCGAGGACGCGAAGCGATCTCCGCCCTCGCGCGAGCTTCGGCGAGCGCCTTCGGGCCGATGTTCGTTCCCCACCAGAGGTCGCAGTTCTCGAGGTCGCGACACGGATCCGAGCCGCAGTGACCGCAGCGACCGGACGTCTCCACCTCTTGCGGGTTCTCCACGAAGATCTCGCGGTCGAAGACGTCGCCGCAGAGTGGGCAGGCCGCCGGAGCTTCGCTCAGCGGGCAGTGGAGGCGGCCCCAGCCGCAGCCGCAGTGAACGTCGACGAGCTCCTCGGCGGCGACCGGAGCGGAGTTCTTGGCGCGGCGACGGCTCATGGATCTTTCCTCGCGCCGCCCATGATCCTCCGTCAATCGTCAGGGCGCCACTGGCCTCATGCGTAGGAGGCACGCCCGGCGATCCTCAGGCTCTCGACGCCGTCGTAGTCGCGAGCATCGCGTCGTCCGCCGAACGCCTCGACGACCTCGGGTTCTCCGTCGAGCACGGCCTGGAGCTCACCGCTCACGTCCGGCGTCAGTCGCTGCGGTTCGAGGTCGGCCACCAGGACCTCACGGACGTCCTCTCCACCGTCCTCGGCGGCGTGCACCGGGTCGACGTAGAGATCGCCGCCCGTCTCGTAGAGGATCGTCGGCGCGTCCTCGAGCGCTGGGTTGCGGCGCGTCCACCAGCGAGCACCGCCTCGCCCGGCAACGCGAGCCGGTTCGTTCCTGCGCTTGCTCAGGCCGGCGACCTCGCGCTTGAGCTTCTTGAGGAGGCCGGAGAACGCGATCGAGTCGTCGGCCGCGAAGTACTCGCCACGATCGAGGTCGATCAGGCCCTCAAGGCCTTCGACGATCACGGCCTCGATCGCGACCGTGAAGGAGATCCCGCGAACAGGAATCCTCTCACCCGACAGGAGGCGCACGGCGGTCTCGACGACCCTACGCGTCGGAACGCGAACTCCGCGACCCGTGCTCAGGCGCGTGACGTCGATCCAGTTCGCGTCCGCAGCGGAGACCATGTACTCGGCCTTGCCGCCAGCCGACCGGATGTACTTCCCACGCCGAAGGTTCTGGAGCACGATCTTGCTCAGGATCGTCGCGTAGATCGAGGCCTCGTCGGACGGGTTCGCGGCCTTCTTGTGGCGGTCCTCACCGAGGTGTTGGAACATGGTGCGCTCCCACTGCTCGACCGCCTCTCCTCGCCACTGCATGGCCCGCTTGAAGCAGTTATTGCACTTCTTGCCGCCGGTGTGACCGGCTCCGCCTCCGCACTTGAGCTGTGACTCTTCCTCGTCGCCCCAGCCCGCCTTCCTGGCATCGTCACTCCAGGCGAGCGAGTCCGTCGACACGAGGCCGCCCATGAGAATCGGGTCCTTGAACGCGGTCTTCTTGAGGCCGAAGCCATGCAGCCTGAGCTTCCACTTCCCGCCAGTGAGCTGCGTGACGACGGCCTGTGCCGTGTCCAGCTTGTCGCGCCGGCAGACGGAGCCGAGCCCGACGATCGGCGCCTTGTTGAGGTCGACGCCGGCACGTTCGTAGGCCTCGGCGTGCGCGACGTAGTCCTTTGGCTCCCAACCCTGGAGCACAGGCGCCCACCGGACCTCCGGCGCGAGCCGCTGAAGCTCGAGGAAGTTGTCGATCGTCCTCTGCTGGTGGACGCAGACCTGGCGGCGAAGCATGTCGTGCAGCTTGTCCAGTTCGCGGCGACGTCGGCCGACTTCACGGGCAGCCTCCTTGAGGTTGTCCTTCAGGAGTCCTTCCTGCTCGAGCGCCTCGCCAATCAGGATGTCGACGCCGAGGTTCACGAACAGACCCTTGATCTCCTTCATGAGCGCGACGGGCTTCTTCGTCTTCCAGTTCTTCGACACGAGCTTCGATGCGCCCGGATCTCCTTCGTGAAGGAGCGCCCGTAGGAGCATGGG
>JACCDG010097737.1_pt1 | contig 25931 bp, 18 predicted proteins | sample 7442471 | NCBI WGS metagenome assembly JACCDG01 (sample SAMN15323444, study PRJNA562643) | freshwater metagenome | isolation source: river surface water | place: USA:Blue River Watershed | collected 2017-08-17 | reverse complement strand
GTACTCTTCCTCGCTCTATCTGCAGTTGCTTCTTTCCTTCAGATTCTTTCAAACATGATTGGCTGGCGCGCAGAACAGCTCAAGAATGAGACTGAACTCAAGTAGCTTTTAAACTTACACAGAATTCTCAAATGCAAAAACCATCTCCTCGCTCGACGAGGGGCATTTTTGTGTTGGTATGTATGTCACCTTTTCTTTTCTAGAGGTTCTGGTATAGTGTTCGGCGTCAGGCTTATGACAGCTGGTGTGGTACCGAAAAGGGTACCACGTAATGAACCATTTGGTTCGCCCGCCGAGGTCCAATCTCACTCTGTGTGTTTTGGAAGGTCGAAGCCGCATCGTCTGCGGCCTGATTTAGTTTAACGGATATACATGGCAATTACTAAAGCAAAGAAGCAAGATATTCTTGCAAAACTTGAAGGTATTAAGAAGGAGGCAGAATCTGTCGTCTTCGTGCAGTTCAAGGGAGTCACTGTAAAGGATACGACTGCAATGCGTCGCGCACTCCGCGAGGCAGGTGTCGGCTACTTCGTAGCAAAGAAGACTCTCATGAAGCGCGTGTTTGGCGAAGGATACGAAGGTACTATGCCAGAACTCCAAGGTGAGATTGCTGTTGCATATAGTACTGATGCGATTGCTCCAGCACAGAAGGTGAAGGAGTTTGCAACAAAGTTTAAGGACACTGTTGCTATCGCTGGAGGACTTTTCCAAGGCGTGTGGCGTAACAAGGAGGAGATGACTACTATCGCGTCTATCCCACCACTCCAGACACTCCGCGGTATGTTCGCACAGCTTCTCAATTCACCACGCCAGCGTTTTGCTGTAGTACTCAGTGAAGTTTCAAAGACAAAATAAGTTATTGAATTATTAATCGTAAGAAAATTGGCATGACACACGAACAAATTATCGAAGCAGTAGAAAAGATGACCGTTCTCGAGCTCAATGATCTCGTGAAGGCAATCGAGGAGAAGTGGGGTGTATCAGCAGCAGCTGTAGCAGTTGTCGCAGGAGGCGCAGCGGCAGCAGCAGGTGATGAGCAGACTGCATTCAATGTTGAGCTCACTGACGGTGGCGCTCAGAAGATTGCAGTAATCAAGGTAGTAAAGGAGGTACTCGGTCTTGGTCTCAAGGAGGCAAAGGATATCGTTGATGGTGCTCCAGCAATGGTAAAGGAAGGTATGAAGAAGGAAGATGCTGAGGCATTGAAAGCGAAGCTAGAGGAAGCAGGTGCTAAGGTGACACTTAAGTAAGCATCACTGCATTGTAGAAGAGGTGAGGTCTGACCTCGCTTTTTCTATGCCTCAGAGTCGGAAACACGTCTACAGGAATAGTCTGGGAGACTATTCCTGTAGGAGACGTGTTGAGACCAGCTCAGAGCACTTAGTATAATTCTATGAAATAAGAATTATACTTAGTGACTGTGAGGAAGCACTTAAAGCTAAGTTGGAAGAGGCTGGTGCTAAAGTAACACTTAAATAATTTCTTTAGAAATTATTTCAAAAAACCATCGATTACATGTCGGTGGTTTTTTGTTGTGCGTGCAATCTCGGTAATTGACGGCTGTACGATACTTGGCTATATTTTAGCGAGTGTTTGTTCCACAGCGGAAGGGAGAGTGTCATGGGGCATAGTTGTTGCTACAAACCGCAGCACATCGGTGAAAGTGCAGAAACGGGGCGCTTGAGAGCAAAATTTGATCGGCTTGTCGCATCGGTGCGACACCGTCCGCTCGAAAGCTTCGACAAGGATGACGTCAAGGACGTTATGGAGTTCCGATCAGGAGAAAGGAATCCGCCAATTACACGCACTGGCGAGTCGGTCACTCAGAGGCTCTTGCGAGAGGGGATCGAGAAAATGGAAGAACTCCTCAGCTACTGAGCTTCGATTTCATACCTAGTACCACACCACAGGCGCGATCATATGATCGCGCCTTGATTATTTTCTCACCTACGACATTTCCTATTTTCTCTGTCCAGAGTACTGGGTTTCCTCCGTATGCTATAATCGCCGTACCCGTATGACAGACTCACTTTCAATCCTTTTTGGTAGCCAGGCACGAGTCAAACTCCTTCGTTTCTTTTTGTTCAATCCTTCTCAAGAATTTACTTTTGACGATATTAGTCGTCGTGCAAAACTTGTACGTCGCACTGCACGCACCGAGATTAATGCGCTTGAACGTGCAGAGGTGATTAAGCAAAAAACTATTTTTGTTCCGCATAAGAATCGACCAAACACAAAAGTACGTGCACAGGGCTACGCACTCAATCTCAAGTTTCCGCAATTGGCATCACTCCAAACATTTCTTTTTGAGACTGCGCCGATAAATGGTACTACGGTATTGAAACATTTGCGCAAAGCAGCACCTCTGGATTTCATTGCGCTTACAGGTGTTTTCACGCGAGAATTTGATCGACGACTTGATATTCTCATTGCAGCAAAGAAATTAAGTGAAGCAAAAGTTGAGGTAGCTATCCGCGCACTTGAAGCTGAACTCGGTATTGAGATCCGTTACTCCACATTTACATCTGCTGACCTCATGTATCGTGTTGGTATGAACGACAAGCTCACTCGCGACGTTTTTGACTATCCGTACATCATTCTGATTGACAAAATTGGTGTCCGAAACGAGCTCGTTTCACCGTAGTCTTTGAGGGTTATTTTGAAGGCAACGTATTTGGGGAAGAATCCCCAAATAAGCCCCAGAATAGTCGCTTGACTTCAAAATGCTTTCCTGTAGAATAGCGCCTACGTGTTTATGAGCATCACAAAAGAAACCACTTAGCGGACCACAGTCGCCTAGCGAAGTGTGTGCCGCCAGAGAGCGGTTTTTTTGGTCAAAAATTCGGGGACGGATTTGAGATCATGCTCAATGAAAAACATGCGATCGTTGTCAATTCCTACGAAATAAATGTCGCTCAAAAGCGAACAGCTTTTGTGTAACTTTGTGGAGTGGGAGTTGTGCGGGGATGCCCGCGCAATCGCATATTCTGGGAACAGGATTGATAAGGTCCTGTTCCAAAAAATCCTGCGTGTTCGACGCACGCAGGTACACTCGTGATCTTTGATCACGAGTGGCAGGTAGTGTGTAGCGTTAAGACAATTGCACGAGAGTGCGGGTCTTTTCGTCCGCTACACACAACACACAAGTCTTGTTGAGTATGTATCTCAACAAGCACACTCAAATGTCATATCGTGAACTTCATTGAGGAAATGGTTCCTCAATGTTTCACCGCTCCCCGACGACCGCCAAAGCATGACGAGCTTTTGTGGGCATCGGGAATCCTGCAGGAGGCCACTGATTCATCGGCTGGATGCGACGCTACCCTCAAGGTTTGCGTTAACGACAGTACGATGACAACCCTCATTGGTTCAATCGCGGCCCACAATTCCGATTGCTGGTCGTCGGGGAGCATCAGTTCTTTAATTGCGTTTCAGCGCGCATGTAGCTCAGCTGGATAGAGCGCCTTCCGTTAAAGGAAGGATGTCAGAGGTTCGAATCCTTTCATGCGCGCCACGCGAATTGTTGAGAAGCAATAACACAGCACACACTTTGTTATTGCTTCTCTCCTCAATGAAGTTCACGATTGACAACAAATTGTACTGCCCATTATCTTCGAAGAATATTCTTCTCTTCGACAAAAAGGATGTGGGATAGCGGTGTACAGTATTCCTTACTGTGGAGCGAACGAGCGTCGCGCAAGAGTTTACTTTTGCATGACCGAGTGAGCGAACACAGAAAGGTAAAGAATGCTAGCTCGTGTAAAAACGGTGTATAGTATTCCTTACAGGAATAAAGAGTGTATGGTGGATGCCTTGGCTTCAGAAAGCGATGAAGGACGTGGTATGGCTGCGATAAGCGCGGGGGAGATGCCAAACAATCGTTATATCCCGCGATGTCCGAATGAGGAAACTCACGAGCTTACGGCTCGTACCCGAAAGGGAGCACACCCAGGGAAGTGAAACATCTCAGTACCTGGAGGAATAGAAAGCAATAAAAGGAACTTTCTTTCTGATCAGATTCATCAATGTATTGGTGAGCCATTATGGTCAGGAAGAAGGTTCTTGCGATACTCTTAGTAGCGGCGAGCGAAAAGGGTTCAGCCCAAACCATCCATGTTTACATGGGTGGGGTTGTAGGGCAGCAGCGTCATTTAGTTGAGAAGAGTTACAAAATGGTGTCATAACAGAACGCGTTGGGAAGCGCGACCCTAGTGGGTAATAGTCCCGTATGTGAAATGTCATCAACTCTTTTGCTGTTGTTCCTGAGTAGTTCGGGACACGAATAGCCCGAATGAACCTGGGAGCACTAACTCCTAAGGCTAAATATTTCTGAAGACCGATAGTGAACAAGTACCGTGAGGGAAAGGTGAAAAGAACCCCGGAGAGGGGAGTGAAATAGAACTGAAACCATACATTTACAAGGAGTCGAAGCCCTGAGGGGCGACGGCGTGCCTATTGAAGAATGAGCCTGCGAGTGTATCTGTATTCTTTGTCTAAGCGGCAACCCCGCGGAGGCGTAGTGAAAGCGAGCGTGAATAGCGCGAATTATAGAGTACGGATACGACCCGAAGCGGGATGAGCTTACCATGAGCAGGGTGAAGCGGGGGTAAAACCCCGTGGAGGCCCGAACCCACGCGCCGTTCAACACGCGGGGATGACTTGTGGTAAGGAGTGAAAAGCTTATCGAATTCCGTAATAGCTGGTTCTCTCCGAAACAGCTTTTGGGTTGGCGTCGCGTGTTCCTCCTGGGGGTAGAGCACTGGAAGGTCTAAACAGGGAGAAATCTCGTTAGACCTATCAAACTCCGAATACCAGGTAGTATAAGCGCGGCAGTTAGACGGTGGGGGAGAAGCTCCATTCGTCAAAAGGGAAACAGCCCAGATCGCCAGTTAAGGTCCCTAAATTTATGCTCAGTGCAAAACGAGGAGGTGAGGATTCATTGACAGTCAGGATGTTGGCTTAGAAGCAGCCACCATTTAAAGAAAGCGTAACAGCTCACTGATCGAGAGTCCTTGCGCCGAAGATGATCGGGGCTCAAGCATAATACCGAAACTGCGGATTTGATATGTCCTCGGACATATCAAGTGGTAGGAGAGCGTCCCATTCTGCGATGAAGCCAAGGCGTAAGCCACGGTGGAGCGTATGGGAGTGAGAATGCAGGCACGAGTAACCGCAACGCGGGTGAGAACCCCGCGCGCCGAAATACCAAGGTTTCCTTCGCTACGATGATCGTCGAAGGGTTAGTCGGTCCTAAGCCGATCCCGAAAGGGGGAGGCGATGGATAGCAGGTTAATATTCCTGCACATTGTTTTGTTTCGATGGAGGGACGGAGGGTTGTACCCAAAGCATCTTATTGGATTGGTGCTGGAGCTATGAGGAGGTGTAGTTGGTAAATCCGCTATGCATTACTCCGAGTAGAGTCTGAATGTGAGGCTACGGCTGAGCAAATGAGGGGAGCACGCTTCCAAGAAAAACTTCTAAGGTTAAACAAAATGATTCCGTACCGTAAACCGACACAGGTGGTAAGGTCGAGTAGACCAAGGCGAACGAGTGAGATGTCCTCAAGGAACTCGGCAAAAAAGCGGCCGTAACTTCGGGATAAGGCCTGCCTCTAGTAATAGAGGCCGCAGCGAAAGATTTCCTGCCGACTGTTTAACAAAAACACAGCTCTCTGCGAAGACGTAAGTCCATGTATAGAGGGTGACGCCTGACCAATGCCGGAAGGTTAAGTATGGGGGGTCTTATGGAGCAATCTGTAAGGCTAGACTATATAAGCCCCGGTCAATGTCAGCGATAACTATAATCGTTCTAAGGTACTGTGCATTTTCTCAAGACAAATATCTTGAGAAAGTGTGCAGTAGGACTGGAACGATTATAGAGTTAAACATATAAGCGCGTAGCTACCTTGCATGCCGTAATGCATGCATAGTCCAATTGTGGCCAGATAGAGACCAAATGCCACACGCCCTAATTTGATATTAGGATATCTACAAGTTGATTGATTCACTCATGCAACTACCATGGATTCCCGACACATCAAATGGGTGAAGATAGAGTCCTTCTTGTGCTAAGGAATAGAAGAGCGCAATTCCTTGTCGGGTAAGTTCCGACGTGCACGAAAGGCGTAACGAGTGGGAAACTGTCTCGAGGACATGCTCGGTGAAAATACAATACCGGTGAAGATGCCGGTTACCTGCAGTTAGACGAAAAGACCCCAGGAGCTTTACTGTAGCTTCGTATTGGGGCTGTTTGATTGATGCGTAGCATAGATGGGAGACTTTGAAGTGGGCTTTCGGGCACCATGGAGTCGTCAGTGAAATACCATTCTTCAATTGGGCAGTTTCTAACCAAACGGGTTAAATCCGTTTGAGACAGTGCGTGGCAGGCAGTTTTAGTGGGGCGCTACCCTCCCAAAGAGTAACGGAGGGGTTTCAAGGTTGGCTAGGTGCGAATGGAAACCGTACCGATAGTGTAATGGCAAAAGCCAGCTTAACTGTAAGGCGTCAGTGCCAAGCAGATACGAAAGTAGAACATAGTGAACCGACGGTACGCGTTAGATGCGGCCGGAGATTATCTGACAAAAGTTACCCTGGGGATAACAGGCTAGTCGTGCCCAAGCGTCCATAGCGACGGCACGGTTCGGCACCTCGATGTCGGCTTAACTTATCCTGGGGCTGGAGCAGGTCCCAAGGGTATGGCTGTTCGCCATTTAAAAAGTTACATGAGCTGGGTTTAGACCGTCGTGAGACAGGTTGGTCTCTATCTACTGCAGGCGTCGATTCTTGAGGAGACTTGTCCCTAGTAAGAAATTGCTACGTGAGCTGGAAACGGCTCAATGAAACGCAACTCATAACGGTGAAGCCTTCATATGGTTTTGGTTCAAGAATTATATTATGTACGGTCCAGTCATAGTATAATTTGCTTGAGGACCAGAACCCTCTTTAAGGTAATACCGTGGGAAGTCGATCAAGTGAACATATAGCGTATATTGCGGGTTTTCTCGATGGAGATGGCAGCATGATGCTTCAGATAAAGAAGCGGGGCGATAGCACCCGTGGTATTCGTCTGATGGCAACACTCTGTTTCTATCAAGATACTCGCCATGAGCGCGAACTTTCTTGGATTCAGAATACTCTGGGTACTGGCTATCGGTCAGTACGAAACGATGGTATGTCTGAACTACGTATTCAAGGATTTCAAAGAGTCCATGGTGTACTCACTGTGCTTCAACCGTTCATTCGGTTCAAAAAGATACAGTGCAAGGCACTCATGGAAGCATGCGAGATTCTGATGCGCACTCCACTACGTGAGATGGACGAGGCTATGCTTAAAAAGCTGGTTACATCCATTCTTACCATTCAGCAGGCGAATTACGCCACGCGGAAGAAGCGGAGCAAGCAGGAGCTATATGAACTCATTGGTCTGACCCCGTAACGACTCAGTATCCACACGCTATGTGTGGTACGGATCGGTGGATAGGCGAATCAGTATGGCTACTTTGTGTAGCGAAACTGACGGTTACCACTGATAACATGTTGCTCCTTCACTCATAGGCTTATGTGAGAAAGGTAAAGGTATAGTCTGTGCTCCTAGAAATAGGGGGATTAGTTCGATTGGTGTACAACCATTTGAATTCACGACGAGAGGACCGGGATGAACTGACCTCTGGTCTATCGGCTGTCACGCCAGTGGCACTGCCGAGTAGCTATGTCGGGAATGGATAACTGCTGAAAGCATCTAAGCAGGAAGCCAACTCCAAGATTAGGAATCATTAAGTCCCCTGAGAGATGATCAGGTTGATAGGCACTAAGTGGAAGCACAGTGATGTGTTGAGCTGAGGTGTACTAATTGGACGTAATTCCTGTAGGGAATACTGTACGCGGCTTTGTTCGCGCACAATTCCGTACAAGAATACATGTACACGACAATTTGTTTGTGTGATGTGTGAACTTACATAAAAAACAGAATATGCGATTGTCATCAACGACAACAAAAATCAGCACTTAAAGTTGGTGCTTTGGAGGAGGGGGTACACCCGTTCTCATTCCGAACACGGAAGTTAAGCCTTCCATCACCAATGGTACTCCGCAAGGGGGAGAGTAGGTAGGCGCCAACTTTAAGTGCTGATTTTCAAAAAGACCTCCGAAAGGAGGTCTTTTTGTTTGTATACAAAACCCCAGAAGGAACGAGGTTCCTGTGCAGGTTTCTTGCTACAATATGTTCATGCTTCGCAAGTGGGCTTTTTGGCGTCGTGTGCAATATGGATCTGCTTTTCTTGCGCTTTGTGCACTTATTATTGTTCCTGTCTATCTTGTATATTTCGTAGTTGAACCTACGTGTACTGACGGATTTATGAATGGAGATGAGCGTGGTGTAGACTGCGGCGGTTCGTGTTTTCTTATCTGTGCATTTGATATAGCACCACCAACGATTGTTTGGGCGGAATCATTCAAAGTCCTTGACGGGCAATACAATGCCGTTGCGTATATAGAGAATACAAACAGGGAAGTAGGAACACCTGAGCTTTCGTATATTTTCAAACTCTATGATGATGAGGGACTCATTACTGAGCGCGCAGGTGTCACTGTGCTACCTCCTGATGGTGTCTATCCAATCTTTGAAGGCCGCATTCAGACGGAAGGCCGCATACCAACAAGAACAACAATCGAGTTTGATACAGACACTATCTGGCGACCAGGAGAGGTTGGGCGTGATCAATTCACGCTTGATCGACGTGAGTTACGTGATGCCGATAGCTTGCCACGATTGGTTACACAGCTTTCAAATACATCACTTGATACGGCAAGAGATGTCGAGATTGTGGCAGTCATCTTTGATTCACAAAAGCGGCCGCTTACTGCGTCTCGCACATTTCTTACAGAGTTTGAAGGAAGAACAAGCGAAGAGGTGGTGCTCACATGGCCACACCCCATTGCTAAGACCGTGCGGAGTTGCGAAATACCTACGGATATCATGATGCTTCTCGATCGGTCAGGTTCAATGGCAGCGGATGGCGGATCACCGCCAGAGCCTCTTGAGAGTGCAAAACAAGCTGCAGCACAATTCGTTGCTCGCCTAAAGGATAAGGATCAGGTTGGATATCTTTCGTATGCTACCGAGCCTTCCTCACCAATTGAACAATCGCTTACTCAAAACCGAACTCTGGTAGAAGAAGCAATACAGAAAACAATTCTTGGTATAGATGGCATACAATATACCAATATTGGTGATGCAATAAAGACTGCTGCAGCGGAACTCACATCTTCGCACCATAATGAAAATGCACGGAAGGTACTTGTTCTACTTACTGATGGTGACGTGACTCGACCTGTAGATCCAGCTACAGGAAAACTTGATCGTTCCTATGCAAGCACGTACGCCCTCAATGCAGCGTCAGAGGCAAAGGCACAAGAGATATCAATCTATACTATTGGACTTGGAAAAGTATTTGCTGATGAAACACAGGAGGTTAATCGCGATGTTGGTCTTATTCAAAATATTGCCACGGATGCAGCGTATTATTATACTGCTCCTTCCATTGATGACCTTTCGCGGGTTTATCAAGAAATCTCAACATCACTTTGTGAAGATGGGGCGTCAGTCATTGAGGTTATTGCAAAGCCCAAGACAAGTTTTCGATAGTTTGGACAATATCTAACAACTCGCGCATAATGTGCCGATGCGCGTCCTTCGGACACTCTTTGCAAGTCTTGATTGGTGGCTTGTTTCAGCCGTATTTTTACTGACCGCCCTCGGTCTTGTTACCATGTACACCTTTGATGGTGATAATTCATATTTTAATCGACAGATTATATGGATAGGTATTGCGATAGTTGCACTGCTTGTTTCAATCATTCCTGATTACCGATTCCTTAGAAATGGCAATACGACCTTCTTTATTTACCTTGGTGTTCTTTTTCTCCTCGTTCTCGTTCTCTTTCTTGGCGAGACTGTAAAGGGTGCGCAGAGTCGTTTCGACCTTGGCTTCTTTTCACTACAGCCTTCTGATCCAGCAAAACTTGCGCTTATTGCGGTCTTAGCAAAGTACTTCTCGAAGCGCCATGAGCTTATTGGTGACTTTCGACATATTCTTGTCTCTGGAGTCTACGCGCTTACCTTTTTTGGTATTGTGTTTATTCAACCTGACTTTGGATCAGCAATCATTCTTTTTTGTATATGGTTTGGAATGGTTTTAGTAGCGGGTATCCGCTTCAGACATCTTGCCTTCGTATTCATACTCGGCATTCTTGCTTTTGCATTCCTGTGGCAATTCGTCTTTCTTGATTATCAGAAGGATCGTATTCTTACCTTTCTCGACCCACTTTCGGATATTCAAGGTACGGGGTATAACGCGTACCAATCAACGATTGCTGTTGGTTCAGGGCAGTTATGGGGGAAAGGGGTGGGATACGGTACTCAATCAAAACTTGAGTTCTTACCCGAATATGAAACAGACTTTATATTTGCTGCCTTTGCAGAAGAGTGGGGACTCATTGGCGTTGGACTTCTCTTCGTACTCTTTGGCGCAGTCATATGGCGACTACTCTCGCATGCTCTCTATGGTGCGACTAATTTTGAGCGATTATTTGCCGTGGGCGTGGCGATACTTTTCATCAGTCACTTCACCATTCATATTGGGATGAATATTGGGCTTCTGCCAGTGACAGGTACAACCGTACCATTCCTTTCATATGGCGGTTCGCATCTTCTCACTGAATTCATCGGTGTTGGTATGGTTCTTGCTATGGCGCGTTATACGAAGACACGCTATGTTGCACGTGAGTTGGTGGATTCGTAGAGCATATGTGTCTCTGCAAGCATATTCTGTATATTGAATTCATTCTGGATCCTTTCTGAAAGATTCTTGCCATGGAGGGAGATGGTCTCGGGCTTTTGGGCATACTGCACAAGCGCAGTAACAACGGTGTTGCAATCAAGCGGATCGATGAGTATACCGCACGCTGGGCTTGCGATTATTTCTGGAATTCCTCCTACACGACTCGCAATACATCCAAGCTGTGCTACTCCCGCCTCGAGGAGACCGTATGGCATACCTTCCTTCTTTGAAGGCAGTAAGAAAATATCGAATGCTTTTAGATATGACCGAGCGTCATCTACATATCCTGCAAAATATACGTATGTCCCCATGTTGTGATCCTTGGCGTATTTTTCCAACATCACACGATCTTCTCCCTCGCTTATAAGTGTGAGAAATACCTTTTTCTCGTATGTTGCATTGTAGGTACACACAGCTTCAAGAAGCATATTTAGATTCTTGTTTGAAGTAAGTTCTCCCGTTGATACAGCCCACCAATCATGGACATGCTGCGTGCGCAAGTCTTCTGGTAAGAGTCTTTCTCGAGCAGTGTGTCGATCAAGGAAATTGATTGCAGGTACAGCCGTATGTATTTTAGTGATTTTGTGTCCAATGAAAGGCATACAAGCATGAATGCGATCATGTTCGGAAACAACTATCGTGCGATGTGAAAGTAAGACGGTGATATATGAGAGAAGCCATATCAGAGAGCGCGCCACAATCGTTCTATCTTCAAAAAAGGGCCATCCATGTGCAGTGAACACAATCTTGGGTACGCGGCATATGCGCGCAATGAAGGCGCCTATACCACCTGCTTTTGAACTATTCACGTGAATAATGTCAGGCGCTTCTTCACGGTATATCTTCCAGAGCTCAATCAAGGCAGAGAACTCTTTTTTGATATTGATGTCTCGTGCGAAACTTTTGATGATTCGTACGGGGATTCCTCCAGTAGTTAGTTTCTCTACTAAAGGACCATCACCACCACAGGCAACCACAACATCATAATGTGCCTGCATAGCGGTTGCGAGTTCGTATACGTAGCGTTGTGCTCCGCCGAAATTCGACTTTGTTATGACGTAGAGTATTTTTTTGCGCGGTGATTCCATGCTTTTTACTATAACCTAATTTACTTGCGTAAAGGTGCAGTTTCCGTATTATACGGTACATGCATGCCGTCGTGCGGGGGAGTGCGCTTTCGCTACTTTTAGGAGATTTCTTTGTATTTGCTGGATCTCTTGTCGCAACACTTCTGGTTCGATATCAAAAGATTCCTGATGCGGCGGTGGTAGAGGCTCATGTACGACCTTTCCTCTTCCTATTTGCACTGTGGCTTCTTATATTCCTAATTGCAGGGCTTTATGACCGTCACTTGTCGCTTGCTCGTAAGAGTATTCCGATTCTCGTAGCAAAGGTTCAACTTGTGAATGTATCGCTTGCTGCGTTGTTCTTCTTTATATTACCGTTTGGTATTGAACCAAAGACCAATCTCGCAATATATCTCGTCATATCAACGTCTTTAATTGCTCTTTGGAGATTATATCTTCATCCACTCATTGCCACTATTAAACCGATGCATGCAGTTATTGTGGGAGACAGTCTCGAGGCGCGCGCTATTGCTGAAGTATTTCAAACTAATCCTTATTTTAAGAATATAGTGCCGTATCTTTTACGTCGCTCTGAGGTGCCCGACTTTCCTGAATTTCAAAAATCACTTCATTCATTTCTGTCTGCCGATGCGACCGATATGATTATTGCTGATATGCGTGATGAGTATGCGTCCCGTCTTGTGCGGGATTTCTACGCGCTGTCATTTCAGCATCGCAACATACGTTTTGTAAATTTGCCTGCAATGTATGAAATGCTCCACCATCGTATCCCTCCATTTCTTGTTGGAGAACATTGGTTTCTTGAGAACGTATCAACGGATGCTCCACACTACGCATATGACATATTGAAACGTGTAATTGATACCGTAGGCGCTATGGTACTTCTCATACCTGCGGTTCTGCTCCTTCCTTTTATCGCACTCGCGATAAAGTTAGAAGACAAAGGGCCGTTATTTTATCGTGCGGAACGTGTAGGTCAATACAACAAAGTAATTCGTATACTCAAGTTCCGTACCATGACTGGCATGGATGATCCACGTGATGCATTAAAGACAACATTGCGCATCACTCGCATAGGATCATTCTTACGTAAGACGCGACTTGATGAGTTACCGCAACTTCTCAATATTCTCACAGGAGACCTCTCATTCATTGGACCCCGACCCGAGATACCTACACTTGTTGATGTGTATGCAAAAGAAATTCCGTATTACAATTTGCGCCACTTGGTAAAGCCAGGCTTGTCAGGATGGGCTCAAATTAATAATTTCGATGTTCCTCGCGGAGGGGTAGATATTCCAAAGACCATCGATAAACTTTCGTACGATTTATATTATCTCAAGCATAGGTCACTCTTTTTAGATATAGAGATTGCGCTAAAGACAATCAATACGCTTCTGTTACGGACAGGAACTTAATGCTACGAACGAGGGTTACAGGACATGTATAATCCAAATGTATGAAAACATATGTGGTAACAGGCGGTGCTGGTTTTATTGGTACGAATCTTTGTGAGCGTCTTGTTGCTGACGGAGAGAAGGTGATTGTTGTCGACAATCTGGTCGCTGGTAATGCAGAACGCCTCCCTCGCGCAGTCGATTTTAGATTACTTGATGTGTGCGATACGGAAGCGCTCGTACGCACATTTTCGCAGGCTGACGTAGTTGTTCATCTTGCCGCCCTGCCTCGTGTTCAATTCTCGATCGAGCATCCTTTTGAAGCGCAGCATGTCAATATCGATGGGACTCTCTCTGTGCTTGAGGCGATGCGGCGTGCAAAAGTGCCCCGTATCGTATATGCAGCTTCAAGTGCTATGTACGGAGACCAAGAAATGCTTCCTCTTAATGAATCATTGCCCGCTCAACCAAAAAGTCCCTATGGGCTTCATAAGTATGTTGGAGAACTGATGCTTTCTTTATGGCATGAACTCCATGGAATTGAATCGGTTTCGCTACGATTCTTTAATGTCTATGGTCCACATCTTGATCCAGAAGGTGCGTATGCATTAGTTATTGGACGATTCCTTAAATTGCGAAAAGAAGGGAAGCCGCTCACGATTACTGGTGATGGAGAGCAGACTCGTGATTTTGTACATGTTCGTGATGTCGTGGATGCGATTATTCGCGCAGGTAACGCTGAGCATGTAGGGAAGGGTGACGTATTCAATGTCGGTACGGGTCAGGACGTCAGCATTAATACTCTCGCACAATTAATTGGCGGACCAATTGAGTATGTGCCTGCACGAGTCGAACCACGTTTTACTCGTGCTGACTCCACGCGTTTGCGTGAAGTATTGGGATGGCACCCATCCGTATCTCTTGAGGAAGGTATTATTGAATTGAAAAGAATATTTCAAATCACATGATAGTTGACGGGAAGTACATTGCCAGTCGCGTCTATGCGCGCACAAAAGAGCGGGTAGCGAAGCTTGGACAGGCACCTGTTTTGGCGATTATTACCTGTGACCCAAATTTTGAGACGCAGAAGTACCTTAATCTCAAAGAGCAGAAAGCAGAGTCTTGTGGTATTAAGACCACTATTGTGGAGCTGCCTAAGATGAGCGATACGCATGCCTTCATTACTGCAATTAATGATGCGGCAGATGCTGCAGATGGTGTCATCGTGCAACTTCCTCTACCTGCTTCTGTTGATATTGATGCGGTACTACAGGCGATACCTCTCCATAAAGATGTTGATGCGCTTAATGCTGCTACAACAGACATGCTCTCACCTGTGGTTGGGGCAATTAAAGAGATATTGGAAAGTGTTGAGGCTGACCCAAAGAACGCTTTTGTTACTATCATCGGTAGTGGACGACTCGTTGGACTGCCTGCATATCGATGGTTTCAAAGTCAGGGTGCGCATGTAAGTATTGTGACCAAGGATACGCAAGATATCAGTCACCATACGCGCGCAGCCGATATGGTGGTTTGCGGTGCAGGTGTTGCGGGACTTCTGAAGCCTCATATGGTGCGTGAGAATGTGGTCATTCTTGATGCAGGCACTTCAGAAGATGGTGGTATTCTTCGCGGTGATGCCGACCCAGCATGTGCAGAAAAAGCATCGGTATTTACTCCAGTTCCTGGGGGAATAGGCCCTATAACTATTGCCATCTTGCTGTCAAATGTGGTCGACTGCGCTGAACGTAAAAATACCATGGTATAGTACTCGACATCTTTGTATATGGTTCCAAACCCTAAAGAACAACAGCATACTGATCGACTTGTTACGCTCTTTCGAGCGATTGCGGTACTTATCAGTGCACTACTTCTTGCGTACTGGGTATATGCAACTACAGTAAATTCAGACTCAAAGTATCCGTTTAAATATGGACTTGATCTTGCAGGAGGTAGTCATCTTGTGTACGAAGCAGATGTTTCTGCGCTTGATTCCAAAGAAGTGCCAGAATTGATGAATACACTGCGTGAGGTTATTGAACGACGCATTAATATCTTCGGTGTTTCGGAACCGTTGGTGCAGATTGAGCGAAGTAGTGTGGTTTCTGAAAAACGTGCTGAACGCCTTATTGTTGAGCTTCCTGGAGTAACAGATGTGAATGCTGCGATTAAGAATATTGGTGAAACACCACTACTTGAATTCAAACTTGTTGATACCGCAGCCACTACAACTGGCACCACAACAGAAGTTGCCTATATCGATACTGGTCTAACGGGACGCTATCTCGCAAATGCGCAAGTTGTATTTGGTAATGGTAGTGCTGGGCTCGCGAATGAGCCTATTGTGAGTATTGCTTTTAACGAGGAAGGAGGAAGGCTCTTTGAAGAGATTACCCGTACACACACGGGAGAGTCACTTGCAATCTTTCTTGATGGAGAATTAAAGTCTGCTCCTCGAATCAATGAACCAATTGCGGGAGGTAAGGCGGTGATTTCAGGAAACTTTACACCGACAGAGGCTCGTGATCTTGTGCGTAATCTAAACTTTGGTGCGCTTCCAGTTCCGATAACTCTCGTTTCGACGCAAACGATTGGCTCGACACTAGGAGACACAGCGCTCCAAGCGGGAGTACATGCAGGAATTATTGGTTTTATTGCACTCGCAGCCTTTCTTATCTTCTGGTATCGACTTCCTGGAGTCATCTCGGTTATTGCGCTTACCATCTGGGTTGTCATTATGCTTGCACTCTTCAAGCTTATTCCTGTGGTGCTTACCGCAGCAGGAATTGCAGGATTCATACTCTCGGTAGGTCTTGCAGTTGATGCGAACGTACTTATTGCAGAACGTATTAAAGAGGAGTTACGTTCAGGAAAAAATATTCATGATGCAATTCTTGAAGGATTTTCACGTGCATGGCTTGCGATTCGTGATTCAAATACAGCGCATATCATTGTAGGTGTTATCTTGTTCTGGCTTGGTACTGCGCTTATTAAAGGCTTTGCGCTCGTCTTTACGCTTGGTGTATTTGTATCAATGTTTTCAGCAATCACAGTTTCACGCACGCTCTTGCGTGCACTCCCAATCTCTTCAACAAGTCGTATTGGTCGATTTCTCATGAGCTCAGGATTTTCAAAATAAATATATGAAAAAGCATCAATACCTCTTTCTTACACTTCCTGTTATAGCCACGCTTCTTTCGATTGCCGCGCTTGCTCTATGGGGTTTGACACCAGGTATTGACCTCTCAGGAGGTTCGATGCTGCAAGTTTCGTATAGTGAACGTCCTACCATTGAATCAGTGCATACTAAAGTTGCTGAATTAGGGTTAGGTGAGGTACGAGTGCAACCGTCAGGCAATCAGGATTTTATTCTTCGTCAACGAGAGCTTACCAATGAAGAAAAACAAACACTCGATACAGCACTTGCAGAGTTCGGTACATACTCAGAAATACAATTCAATTCTGTAGGACCATCGATTGGTGATGAGATTGTACACAAGTCTTGGTGGGCAATTGGACTCGTCTCATTCGCTATTGTTGTATTTATTGCATTTGCATTCCGCCATGTATCAAAGCCAGTTGCTTCGTGGAAGTATGGTTTTGTAACAATCGTGACCCTTATTCACGATGTTCTTATTCCTATTGGCCTCTTTGCGTACCTTGGTCATGCACATGGTGCCGAGGTAGGGGTTTTCTTTATTGTTGCAATTCTCACTACGCTCGGTATTTCAATTAATGACACGATTGTTATCTTTGATCGTATACGTGAGAATCTTCGTATTAATGAAGCAAAACACCAAGGTGAAGCATTTAAAGATGTGGTATGGCGCAGTACTAAGCAGTCCCTCACACGATCAATCAATACGTCTCTCACCGTAGTCATCATGCTCGTAGCTCTATTTTTCGTTGGGCCTGAGTCAACAAAAGATTTTTCGCTCACACTTATTGTCGGTATGATTGCGGGTACATATTCTTCACTTCTTCTTGCGAGCCCACTATTGATTATTATTGAACAGACGCAACGTAAGGCTACTGGTAAGTAAATACCATGGCACATATCCTTCTCGGCATCACGGGTACAGACGGAGCAGGGAAAGGTGAGAATGTATGGGATACATTCGCAAGACCTTTTGCGATATTCTTCCAGACTATGAAGAAGAATATCCAAAAGGTGTACAGCACCTGTAAACAGGTTTTCTCTTACGTCACTCGTATCTTGCTTGCAAGCAATCAGATGCTCATTCGTAAGAGTAGGGTGCCCGTGCCGACACCAGAGTCTGGTATGATGCCTTAGTATGACAAACCTCCTCATCGGCATCACGGGTACAGACGGAGCAGGGAAAGGTGAGAATGTATGGGATACATTCGCAAGACCTTTTGCGATATTCTTCCAGACTATGAAGAAGAATATCCAAAAGGTGTACAGCACCTGTAAGGTGCCCGTGCCGACACCAGAGTCTGGTATGATGCCTTAGTATGACAAACCTCCTCATCGGCATCACGGGTACAGACGGAGCAGGGAAAGGCACGGTCGTAACATATCTCGTAGAGAAAAAGGGTTTCGTACATTACTCAGCCCGAGCTTTACTTATTGAGAAATTGAACGAACAAGGTATAGCGCTTACACGCGCAAATATGCGACTCATCGCCAATGAGCTTCGTGCTAAGCATGGCAACGATTTCTTAGTTACGCATTACTTAAAACGTATCGAAGAAGAAAGGCCAGAGCGTGCCATCATTGAATCCATCCGTACTGTCGCTGAAGCCGAAACTTTAAAGGCGAATAAGGGGATTCTCCTAGGCATAGATGCCAGCCAACATATCCGCTATACCCGTGTGCAGGAACGTCGGTCAGAGACTGATCGCGTTTCATTTGATGAATTTGTTGCGCATGAGGCACTTGAAGCGAATGATCCCGATCCACATGGTATGCAGAAATCACGAGTAATGGCGTGTACTGATTACACTATCTTAAATAACGATTCATACGAGATTTTAGAAGAAGAAATTGGGACACTCTGTATACAATTGGGATGTTAATTTTCTAAAGATTGGGGATATACCTACATGGTAATATAGAGCATGTCTATGGAGAAAATCTCAAGCAGCTCCCCTGTACCTGAGTCAGGTGTTTTCCGTGGTGGAGTACAGAATAAGATTGAAAATACTTCAACGGAAGAACCGGTGTATATTGCGAAGGTACAAAAACTCAAAGCTAATATTAAGCGAGTAGAGGCGATGCTTGCGCGAGCTTCTAAGATGCCTAATAACGTACTTGAAATATATAAAGAGCAACTTCGTTTATATAAAGAGCAACTTCAAAATGTGCAGAGTGAATCACGCCATTCTCCATTTTCTCCTCAAAAAGTAGAAGAAGGTACAGCTGTACAGAAACCGACTAATCCCAATCGCGCGCAGGCAATTGTTGATCATTTGAATGCTCGGATTTCGACTCCACAAAATACAAAAAAGATGACTGATATGCTTGAGCATCTTAGTAATCGAGAGACAAAAAGTGCAGTACCCAACACCCGTGCACAAGAGATGGTTGAGTATTTAAATAAAAAAGATACTGAGAAGAAAGAAACCTTAAAAAATTTTGATCCTAAGAAACGAGGTACGTTTTCTGTGAAAGATGTCATCGACGCCCTCGAAGTAGAGAAGAAAAAAGCTGCAAGAGCAACTCCAACTCCAACAGTAGATTCAATAATAAAAGATACTACAGAAACAGTGTCTTTAGATACAGAAACTGTCTCTGAAGCAGATTCAGTACCAGAAGTTGTGGAAAAAAAGGTTGAAGAGGTGACTGGTACTCGTGTATCAGGTTCGTCTGAAATATCTCCCAAAGAAAGTACACAAGACGAAGTACAATCATCTGAAATAGATGCTTCTGTTGCAAATCTTGATTCTGTTGTGGACAAGGCACCACTAGTAGTAGGTTCTGCTGAGATTCATGAAGACGAGCCTCTTGATCCGATACCTGCGTCCGCTGCTCCACCAACTCAACCACCAGAGCCACCTGATGAACCACCAGTCGGTAAAGAAAAAAGAGATGAAATATCGTCAGAAGAAGATACCTCTTTTCAGAAGAATTTCGTTATTGTAAAAGATTCTTATTCTCGTCGGAAACCTTCCGTTACTGTAGAGCGCGGCAGTCAATATGTTGAACTCAAGAAACGTCTTGACGCAGTGCGAAGTGAACTAAAACATCTTGAGGAGGCATATCATGGGAATAACGCAATTACAGTAGCGCAAGAATTTGGTATTGAAACTTTTAATCAGGGAGAGGCTCGAGATGCGCTTGAGCGTATCGTGAAAGCGCATGAGGCAGAAATTCATCGTCTTGAACAAGAAATGAATCCCATTCCTGTTACTGATACAAAATCAGAACTACCAAAAGTAGATGCGGCAGATCTTTCTGTCGAAAAAGAAATTAATATACCACAGGAACCTAGCACACCCTCAGAAGATGTTATAGAGAATAAGGTACAAGAAGAAGTAACAGAAGTAGAGGAAGCAAAAAATGCGGAAGAGAAATTCAAGGAAACACCAGTAATAAATCCAGAAACATCTGCAGTAAAAGAAGCGGAATTACCACCTGTTCCTCAGCAAATTCCTGATTTCAATATTGAGATGCCGGAAAAAAAGATTGATCCGTGGGTCACTGAGCATCTTGGAAAACAGTTCAATATAAAGCCTGAGGATATTGCTTCTATAGAAGGATTTGGATATTTGTCCGCACCACAACAAAAATTCATTTGTGAAAATCTTGCGCAATTAACTCTGGGTAATGTACGTGAAGAGGCTGCTCGTACGGTCTCTGAAGCTGTCGGTATGCGTAAGAGCGAGATGACTCAAAACTACGGAAAATTTCTCGGAGGAGTTCTTGCGGGTACTCGTGAAGTATTTATGGGTGGCTATACAAAACTGAAGACTGAGAAAGCGGTTGTTGCGCGCATGGAGAAGGGTGGCATAGCTCAGCATGGAGCATTACTCCAAGAGTTAGTGAATAATATTGCTAAGTACGGTCCGCGTGTCAATGAACGTGCAGGAGGAGAGCTCGTGGTAGATCTTGTGAATATTCGTGATCGTGCCTCAGATCAAAAGATACGTAAGGCGGAATTTTTTGCGATAAGTGAGCTTAATGCCGCAGCCTACGAATTTACTAAGACTCCTGCAGAGTGGAAGGGTAGGGCGCTTGGTACTGAAGAATGGAAGATTACAAACTTCTTCAAGGAGAAGGTATTGCGCACCAGTGGCAAGGTTCAAGAGAGTGCGTATGAGAAGCGTGCTGCAGCATATGAGCTTAAGAAGCTTCAGCTTGAAGAAGTGCTGAAGCAAAAAGGATATGACGATACTAAGATTGCTGAAACGCTCATTGATCTTGATTCACGGGTATATCAACTCCAGACATTGCGTACGAGTCCCGACGCGATGGCAGAACTTGCAAATATTAAAGACAGAAGCTTCTTTGCTGAGTCCGCGAAGCACTTCTTTGCTGGTCCAGGAGCGTATATGGCACTTGGTGCAGTTGGAAGGACACTTGGTGGAGCAGCTCTTGGGTTTGTGGGAGCTCCTATCGCATCGGCATCGGTTGCTTGGCTTAGGTCATGGAATCGCACTGCTGCAGAACTTCGTGAGCGTGATCGTAATGCACGCGCAGGTGTCGTTGACAAGAAAAAGGGCGCACTCAACGTAGTTGCCGTAGAGGATGCTGAGCGCACAATTATGGTAAATGGCAAACCAATGCAGAATGGACTTACTGCAAAACTCGAACGTCTTCTTGAGCAAGCAGAACATGCTACAGGCGATCAGAAGAAGCGTTTACTTGAGCAACTACGCTTACGCGTAGAATATGTGCACGACAAGCAGAAGTTACAACGAGTGAACTATGGCAAGGCTGACGGCAGGGTGTCGCGGCAGGTAGCCCTCACGGAGACGCTCGCTAAGTCGCTTGCATACTTGAGTGCCCAAGACATGATGACGGAAGTAAAGCCAGTATCTCGTTTTGCTCGAACTAAAGAAAAAGCAAAAGGACGACTTGATCGAGAACTCCAGAGGACTGAGCGCGGAATAATAGAATGGCGTCGCTTAGGTAGGGAGGCTGATGTAATGAAGAGCGTGACGGTTGCTGCATCGTTCTCATTTGTAGGTGCACTTGCTGCAGATTATTTCAGGAAGGACAGTCTCTTCTTTAACGAGTCATCTGAAGCAACCTTGGATACCTCTCAGAGTAGTGCTTCAACTTTTGATAAGGAGAAATCGATCTTTAGCGGTAGTTTTGAAGACTCGGCAATAACTGCAAAAGAAGGGGTGAATAAAGATCGTATTTTCGATGGTGCTTCTGATGGCTCTGATTCTGCAGAAGTTTTGTCATTGAAAGAAACAGCTCCGTATACCATACAGCGTGGCGATACTCTCATTGGCATTATGCGCGAAAAGATACCCGCAATTCGTGGACTGGGTACGGAATCTACTATGGCGCGAGAGAATGCGACTATGAATATTCTGCGAGATCTGACACCTAAAGAACTTCAAGATATTGGTATTACGAGTGGTAACGTCAATAAGATATATGCAGGCGATTCCATTAGTATAGAAAAGCTTAACGAAGCGATTCTTGCACGCAAAGGTATAATTGAACGTGCAATCACGCGCTTCGGCACTACTCCGATTGGTGGTAACCCTATTGAATCGGTAGCTTCGTCTGATCCAACTCCAATTGCGGAAGTAACTGAGACTACAGAAAAGACTGTTACATTACAGCGCGCCACTAATGATCTCGGGAAGCTGCCTCGTGAGATTGGGTATAAACCCGCCGTCGTTCCTGAATCGTGGACCTCTTCAGAGGCCATTGAGAATCGCAAAATCAAACTTATTGAGCGCACACGATCATTCTTTGCTTCACCTGATGCATGGGATCGTATACGTACGATACCCGTAGCTCGCATACTTGGTGTTGAAGGAGGATATCCGGTGAATGATTCTCAACTTATACCCGTCATCAATTTCTTTAAGTCGATCGAACCTAGTGGCGTTAGAATTGCGCTACCTCTGGCGCCGAAAGGATATACCGTTGAACGGTACCTCAATAGCTTTGCTGATTTACTTGCGCGTGATCTCACTCCACAGGAATATGAACGTTTCATAGCGGGAAAGATTGAACGTCTCAAGGAGGCGCGGATTGGAGGAAGTACTCCTGAGTCAATACCAACCGCCGCATCTGCTGAAGTCGTTTCTCCATCTTCAGTAGATCCAGATATGCCCCGCTTTAAGGGTGGGTTTGATGGAGAGTTGATAACACAAGAAACTGCGATTGAGACTTTTCCTATTACTGATGCTGCTGAGGATACTAAAGTGGGACCGTTGGCAGAGACTGCAGGGGCTGAAGCTAGGCCTTCTGTGGTGGAAACTCCCGTATCGGGCGAAATGATTGCTGAGCGAAAGAATACGTTCTTCAATGCGATTAAAGATCGTTATGCATCAGAAAGAGAATGGAAGCGTACGTTAAATTTGCGCATGCAAGATATCGCGCGATATGAAGGTGTTGCCACTACCAACCCAGAGAGTGTTGCGGGTCGTGCACAGTCTGTGTTTGCAATGAGAAGGGCTCTTGAGTCGGCAGGGTTTGACTCGACAGAATCGAAGAATATATTTGAACGATTTGTAAACGGAAAACTTTCTGTTGGCGCATATCTTGAATCAGTAAGCGAAGCAGTTGCCAAGGAAGGTAAGTCAGAGGTCTACGAAAAACTTCTCAAGGCAATTGATCCCGAGACTATGCGTGCTGCTGCCATGGAACAATGGACGAAACCAGAAATGGTAGCTGAACGCGCAAAAGACCTACAAAACTTTTTCACAGAAAGTCTACGTGCACGGGATCGTACTCAATGGGCGCGATGGGCACAAGGTTGGCAAAGTCCTTTCTCAAATAAAAGTGAACTCTTTCTTGAAAGTGCACGTCAGCACTTAATATCGCAACGAGAACAGTTTGTTGACCTCCTTAAGAAATATAAAATACCGCTTGCACCGCAAGGTGGAGAGTCTCAGCCACAGAGCATTGCTCGATTCTCGCGTCTTCTTGCGGAGAAGATTACACCTGAAGAACTCAAGAAACTGGATATATCCTAAGGTTTAGGAGTGAATTCTTGTGCCTATGAATGGTTCACCATTAAGGTATTTCTCAAGCTCTTCAATGTTGTTGCCATTTATGATGCTGACTTCGATACCATATGCTTCTGCTGCACGCGCGGCAACGGGATCGAATGGAGAAGAGAGTCCAGGATTCCATTCTTTCGGAATGAGACGCATGAAATCATGCCAAGTAATATCTTCAATTTTCTCTGCGTCAGGATTTGTGCGGGGATCAGTAGTGTAGACGTAATCAATATTAGAAAGGTTGACGAGCTTCTTTGCACCGCGGTGTGCTGCGATTTGTACTGCACGTAAGTCAGTTGACGCACCAGGACGATAACCAGCAGCAATAATGAGTGAGGTGTCTTTGGGTACGTCACCGCTCTCGTCAGGATTTGTGATTATGACGGGATACGCCATTTCACGGAAGACGGTTCGCAGGAGATGTCCATTGAGTCGCGTTGCATGAATACCCATCCAATCAAGGTCCTCAGGATCAAGCTCGGTGACCTGCGCTGCTGCATCTTGGTAACGACGCGCTGTACGTCCGCCACCTGCGATTACAATGAAGCGACGTCCAGCAAGAGTGATTTGGTTTTCGACGAGGTTCTTGAAAGAGGTAAGAAAGGTCGTATCAATGGTATCGGGGACAATGAGTGAACCGCCGACGGACATCACAACAGTCTCAGGTCCTTGCATTAAGGAAAGTGTACCTTGAGTTAAGGTTTTAGGATAGACGGGGTGTGAAGAAGGTCAGAACCCAGCCCTAGGGCTGCCCTAGGGCTGAGTTCTGTGAATAAGGCGGTACGACAGTCTCTTAGTTAGACAGACCTGTTGACCTTTTTAAGTAGACCTGTATAATAGCGCCACTGTCGATTTTGGGTTGAATTTACGGTCCTTTTGACCATCGTGGTCAGAGGGTCATTTCAGCTCATTTTGGAGGCAGTTGTTTTTTGATAATACTCACGAACGAATATTACGTGCACGTATGTGCGCATGATTGAGTGAGTGGGAGTTTGTCTCGGATGGGAGTCTGAAGACAAATTGAATACCCAGCACGTACAAGCAACCGTATGTGTCTGGTATGTATAGTTAAATGAACAAAGGAGCGCAAGCGACTATTGTGGATGTATGTCCCAATTTGTTTTACACAAACCAAATTACTGGACGACATTTCACTAGGTTCATTTTAACGGTACAGCAACACCAAAAAATTATGTATGGCAAAAGTAACGAGGAAGCAGTAATGCTTCTACATTTTCTTTTGCCGTATCCTGGATAAGTTTGATGAGCGCGCCGCGCAAGTACACGGCGCATATGCTCTCAAACGACAAGATCGCATCATTGATGCAATCCTGTTCTAACTTAGAGTTTGATCCTAGCTCAGGGTGAATGCTGGCGGCGTGGATGAGGCATGCAAGTCGAATGGGTTTAGACCCATGGCAGACGAGGTAGGAACACGTAGGTACGTACCCCAAAGTCAGGGATAACCCGCCGAAAGGCGGAGTAATACTTGATGGTCCCGCAAGGGTAAAGATTTATCGCTTTGGGAACGGCCTGCGTTCTATCAGCTTGTTGGTAAGGTAACGGCTTACCAAGGCTACGACGGATAGGGGAGCTGAGAGGCTGACCCCCACCGATGGAACTGCGACACGGTCCATACTCCTACGGGAGGCTGCAGTCGAGAATCTTCCGCAATGGACGAAAGTCTGACGGAGCGACGCCGCGTGGTTGATGAAGTCCTTAGGGACGTAAAAACCTTTTATGAGGGAAGAAGTCTATTGACGGTACCTCATGAATAAGGGGCTCCCAACTCTGTGCCAGCAGGAGCGGTAATACAGAGGCCCCAAGCATTACCCGGATTTACTGGGCGTAAAGGGTGTGTAGGTGGTGTGATTAGTCTTGCGTCAAATCTTCGGGCTTAACCCGGAGTTCGCGTAGGAAACGGTCATACTCGAGGAAGTGAGAGGTGTGCGGAACTCAAGGTGTAGGGGTGAAATCCGTTGATATCTTGGGGAACACCAAAAGCGAAGGCAGCACACTGGCACTCTCCTGACACTGAAACACGAAAGCGTGGGTAGCGAATCGGATTAGATACCCGAGTAGTCCACGCCCTAAACGTTGTCCGCTAGCTATGAGGAGTATCGACCCTCTTCGTGGCGTAGCTAACGCATTAAGCGGACCGCCTGGGTAGTACGAGCGCAAGCTTAAAACTCAAAGGAATAGACGGGGGCTCGCACAAGAGGTGGATCATGGGGCTTAATTCGTCACTAAGCGAGGAACCTTACCAGGGCTAGAAATCCTACTGCACGCCTCCTGAAAAGGAGGAAGCCTTCGAGGGTGTAGGACAGGTGATGCATGGCCGTCGTCAGTTCGTGGCTTGAGCTGTTCCCTTAAGTGGGGAAACGAACGCAACCCTCGTTGCCTGTTACAAGTGTCAGGCGAGACTGCTCCCTCACGGGAGAGGAAGGTGAG
>JACCDG011409668.1_pt1 | contig 25936 bp, 35 predicted proteins | sample 7442471 | NCBI WGS metagenome assembly JACCDG01 (sample SAMN15323444, study PRJNA562643) | freshwater metagenome | isolation source: river surface water | place: USA:Blue River Watershed | collected 2017-08-17 | reverse complement strand
GGGCAGCAAGCCCAGCGCAGCCAGCATGGCCGTCATCAGCACTCGTCCCCGGCTTCGGGGGTGGTCTGAGTACCGGTGTCATTGACAAGCAGTGCGAGGCGCGTGAGAATGCTCGCTTCCTTGCGTCGTTCGGTGCGGAGATTGAGGCGGTGCGTGTGCTGTGCCGTGCGGCCCCGGATGTGGCCCGTGAAGTGCGTGGGTGTGCTGACATTCACGAGGAAAACGTGAAGCGTGATAACGAGAAGTCCCGCGACGTCACTGTTTTCCCGGTGGCTAACTAACGCTTACCATTCCAAATCCAATCCGGCGAGTTTTGTATGCGACGCAATCTGAACGGTCTGACTAAGCTGACGCCATATCATATCCGTATGCAAACGGAGACCCTTGACAATGGGTGCATTGTGTGGCAAGGTGCTAAGGACCGCAACGGTTACGGCCAAATCAAACTCGCTGGTAAGATGCGGATGACACATAAATTATGGTATGAGCAGAATGTGCGGCCTTTAGCCGAGGGCGAAGAGCTTGACCATCTGTGCAAGAATCGTGCTTGTTTGAACCCGGCTCACTTGGAACCGGTATCCCGTAGTGAAAACATGGCCCGCCAATGGGTTGATAGGAGAAATGCAAATGGATCAGAAACAACACCCGATCTTTGAGGCGAACCGTCTGCTGTCCATCCCCGACAAGGATACTGCGGATAATATGCTCAAGCGGTCCCGCGAACACGTTGCGAAGCTGAGCGAGGCGGATGTGCGTGAGACGCTGGCGAAAGCGCTGGTGATGCTGTATGACCGCAACGTGACGCTCCTTGCGCTGGCGGAAGAAGCGGGCATTGAGTTCTCGTACAATCCTGCGCCCGCTGCACATTAAGTTTACGGAGGTAACCAATGTTCACGAAGTCTCAATTTGAGAAAGTGGCCGACGTTCTCGTTAAGAGCGCTCCCCGAGCCTACGGTCCTGAGTCCCGGCAACATTGGGAAACGGTTAAAGCGTTCATGAAGGAATTTACCGAGAACAATCCGAAGTTCGATCAAGGTAAGTTCCTCACCTATATGCTCTCCAAGATGGATGAGGAACAGATGCTTGCGTTCCAAGCTGCTGTGGATGGCAAGCCTGTTCCTGATCGTGTCACGGAAGAGCTTGAGAAGGTTGCGGCCATCATCAAGACTATGGACAACGTTGTTCCGTTTCGTGGAGGCAGTGGTGTCCGCTATTAACCGCATCCGGCTGACCGACATTGATCTTACTAAGAGCGACTTGGAGGAACTACCTGATGGGCAATCGAAGCGGTTCACTCATGTCGACTGTTCTGATTCGCGGAACGGTGCTGCCTATCGCTCTGGCGGTGGGGTTACTCTTAAGTGTTTCAAGTGCGGCGCTTCGGGCTATGTGTTCCTCGGTATCCCGTCCCTCTATGCAAGTGCTGGCTCGGCGCCGCGTACCGTCGCCACCATCCCGACCTTCACGCCGCGCTATATCCAAGACACAAACCCGGACCACGCCAAAGCACGCACATACTTGGGTTCGTACGGAATGACGGCGCGCACTCGACAGTGCTTTGTCGACGAAGAGACGGGTAACCTTGCGCTCAAATCGTACGATTACGACGGCACTAACGGGTGGTGTATTCGGCAATTCGACCCTACCGCTAGCTCCAAGTGGATGAATTTCTACGAGAAGGCTCCGCGCATCTTTGTTGTGAACGAGGGTAAGTCCACCGACTCGGTTGTGATTGTGGAAGATCCCATCAGTGCGCTCAAGGTGTGGCAATATACCCGAATCACAACGATTGCACTGCTTGGTCTGAACCTAGACTCTGATGTACTTGGGTTGATCGCGGAGCGCCACAAGGCTGCGGTGGTGTGGACCGATCAGGACTGGTCTGGTCTGACCCGTGGCGCTCTTATTAGGGACGGCCTTCAAGCCTGTATGCCCGCTGTTATGGTGGCTGGTGTCGCGAAACTGAAAGACCCGAAGGATCACAGCCCCAGTCAAATCCTGCATGTTGTTGAACGCGCTTGTAAAGTAATGTACGAGGAAACTAAAGATGGCTGGTAACGAACTGATCGTAGTGCTAGGCAACCAAGGCAACTGGAAACGGTTCCGATCGCTTGTCAAGGACTACACGCTGCGTAAGGAACACAAGACCATCATCGACGGTATGGAAGTGTTCTACAAGAACAATCCCACCATCACCGATATTGAGTGGCCTGCATTTGAGTCGTGGTTTATGACGACGCGCGGCTCTGCCTTTAGCCCGTCTGAGGTTAAGGCGTATCAGATGATGTTCGATAGGATTCAGAAAGACGCTGCTGCTGGAACCGTGTCTCTTGATGATGTGCTTGATTACTACGTTAAGCTGGACTATACTGCACAGATCCAGAACGCCATCGGAAAGATTCTTAGAGATCCTAGCGAAGAGTTGGAACAAGTGGGAACTCTTGTTTCTAAGTATGAGCGGGAGGTAAGCCGGGTTCTTACCAAGAGCGACGTATTTGTTGAGACCGATCTTGCCAAGGTCTTTGAGGAAGTCTCCGGTGCTGGCTTCAATTGGCGGCTTGAATTCCTTAACCGAGCGGTCGGGCCTCTTAGGAAGGGTGATTTTGTTATCGTGGCAGCTAGGCCCGAGACAGGTAAGACAACCTTTATGGCGAGTGAGGTTACTCACTTCGCACAACAACCCATCGAACCGGGCCGCCCTATCATTTGGGTTAACAACGAAGAGCGCTCGGAGAAAGTTATGTTTCGATGTGCGCAAGCTACCTTCCAAGCCACCCGTGACGAAATTGAATCTGACCTACCCACCTATACCGCTAACTTTAAAGTCGCTATTCCCGTTGAGCGTCTGATGATTACGGTCAAGGACGGAGCGCACAACGACATTTCCGCGCTTGAAGCTATGTTTGAAGAGCATAACCCCTGCATGATTATCTTCGATCAGCTTGACAAGGTGTACGGATTCGCGGGAGAACCCCGTGAGGACATGAGGCTCGGCAAACTGTATGCTTGGGCTCGTGATCTAGCCGCCAGATACGGCCCCGTTATCGCTGTGTCGCAGTTGTCGGAGGGTGCAGAGGGTATGCTTTATCCGGGTTACAACTTCCTGCGGGGGTCCAAGACGGACAAGAGCGGCGAAGCTGATGTGATCTTGACAATCGGTTACGATCCGGGTAAAGGTGAAAATGTCCGTGGCCTGTACCTCCCGAAGAACAAACAATTCGGTGGTGCGTCTACCGTGGAAGCGCTGCGACATGGTAAGTGTGAGGTTGAAATCGTGCCCGAGAGGGCGTATTACAAGGAGCCTAAGCTATGACGCTGGTCAAAGTATTTTTTCTCGTTGGACTTCTGTTCGGTCCTACCGGTGAGATTGAACGAACGGGGTCGATGGGAGCTTACCGCACGCTCGCTGACTGCAATGCAGAAAGGGTGGCCGTTATCCAGGCCCCTCCTGCCGGACTTGCCCCGAATGTTGGTCTTGTTTGCGCAGAAGTCGAAGTGCCCGTGACTCGGGTTGGTTCTTAACAGGAGCGAAACATGATTGCTGTCATTACGTTTAGCGGATACTATCCGCCGGATCTTGATACCGCGAAGAAATTCTTCCAAGCCATCATCGACTACAGCGTGGATGTGTCTTTCTACAAGACCCGCGATGACGCGGAGGACTTCATCCACACGCAACTTGATGACGGTGACGGGCAAGATTATTTCCTCGTGGACGGCGGTAAAGTGTTCCGTGTTCGTGAGGAACTGACTACCAAGGAGATTAAGTAAATGAAAGCCAAGGCCATCGTTGCGGCGGTGTTCCTAGCAGGAGCACTTAACGCTCAAGCCGGTGATCTAATTGTTCATGGCCGGTCCTATCATTCCGTGGGAGAACACAACAATGCAAACTATGGCCTTGGTTATCGCTTCGATAGTGGTTACGTTGTGGGTTATTACTATAACTCCGACCGGCGTAACAGCTTCTATGCTGGATACAACTGGCGCTTCTCTGAGTACGCATCCATTTCGGTAGCACTGGCGACTGGTTATGAATACGCAGTTATTCCTATTGTCATGCCTACCCTACATATCCCGCTCGGGTATAGAGTTAGTCTCGGAGTGGGTGCTGCTCCCATACGGTCCGGTAGTGAATGGGGCGTGCTTGTGCATTCTATGCTTAACTTTAAGTTCTAACCATGAAATATGTCTACGAATCCCCTAGCGGTACTTATGTGGTGCCCGCCCACTATCTGTACTCGTTCGTCTCTGGTAATTCGCAAAAATACTCTGTATACTGGACTGAGGATCTTCTCGGACGGCCTACTCTCAGACTCGTGGCGGGAGAGGGTAGTGGCATTACAGTCGGCGATGAATTTGGTGGTTTGGTGCGACTCCAACGAGATAATGAGGATATTGTATGAGTGACGTTAGTGTTGTGTGGTCTACCCAAAATGGAGACGATCATCTGGCGTATATGGCGCGTGTGTCGAACCCTCTGGCGCAGCCGGGTGATCCCGCCCACAAACTGATCCGGTATCTAATTGCAAACAAGCACTGGTCCCCCTTTGAAATGGTGAACATGTGTGTTAAGATCGAAACCGAACGCGACGTTGGTAGGCAGATCATTCGGCATCGCTCGTTCTCGTATCAAGAGTTCTCGCAGCGGTATGCGGCCGTGCAGGAGTTCGCTCCTAATAGGATCGCTAGACTGCAAGACCTTAAAAACCGCCAAGCAAGTATCATCGTAGACGACGAGAATATTATCAACTGGTGGATGGACGCACAAAGCGAAGTCAAGGATCTTGTCAACCGAAAGTATGGCGAAGCGTTGAAGCGTGGTATCGCTAAGGAAGTGGCGAGGGCGATCCTCCCCGAAGGGCTCACCCCCACAGTTATGTATATGAATGGCAACGTTCGTAGCTGGATGCACTACATCAATCTGCGTAATGATCCGGCTACGCAACGTGAACACCAAGCGGTTGCGCAACTGTGCGAGGAACGCTTGAAAGAATGTTTCCCCCAAACCTACAAAGCTTTTAGGAGCGATCATGGCTAAGATCCATACCCCCGAGGATATCAAGAGCGCGTCGGAAGGCGCGGCGGAAGTGCTGAAAGCGATTCGTCCGGATGCGGATGAGTCGGCTATCTCCAAGGTGATTGACGAGGCGAACGAAGAGTACGCCAAGTTCTTCAAGAAGTCGGACGCGGAGAAGGTCGAGGATCTGATGGAGCGAGCGCAGATTCTTACGATGCGTTATATGGAAGTGTCGGGCATGTTCACCGCCGCTGTGCAAGCGATGAAGATGGCGAAAGACGACGGCAACCTTGCCCCGATTGAAGCCTTCCTCGACATGCTCGTTCCTACTAAGGACGCTCTGACGAAATGAATAAATACGCCGCTGTCGTGAAGGCGGCGAAACTTAGTCGGGACAAGGAGTTCAATCGGTCGAAGATCAAATTCGACGTTGATCTGTACGAGATTGTGGGCAGTAAGGTGCGACACCTGTATCCCCAGACTCACAACTTTACCTGTCCCGGCTACAATCGCCCCGTTGAATATGTTGTGCAAACCCTCACCGAAAAGCTGGTTCGTTATCACAAGCAGAATGGCCGTGTGGTGATTATGTTTGAGAAGGACGCAACTGTAAACGAAGAACTACTTATCAAGGAAGTCGAGGCTGCTCATGTCCGAACCTTTGGAGAGACTGAAAGTCCGGATAGTTGATACCGGACGGGAGTGTTACGATCGCGAGTACTGTGTTTGGGATATGCTAGACGAGCACAAGCTTGGGTACAAGGTGTGGGAGGGTGAGATTATCGGTACTCCCGGTGATCCCGTTCTCCATCGCATGCCCGCCGAAAATGTCTACTTCGTTGCGTTGCGTTCTGATCCGAAAGACTTTCCAGTCGATGTCATCAAAGATCGTCTGCGTGGGGAACTGGCGGGCGGTATTGGTGCGTATGCCCAAAACATGCTCAAGCGTAAAGGTGCTGTGGTAATCACCAACAGTCAGTGGGTGGAAGATCGTTATGCTACCTACCAGTTCGTCAAGGATGTTCTTACTGAGAGCGTAAACCTGTGAAGTACACCGTATTCGATCTTGAGACTACCATGCGGGCTCCTGACCCGCACTTCTCCGCTAGTCCCCACTGGCCCGGTAACGAAGTCGTCATGGCTGGCGGGCTAGATCAAGACGGTAACCTCACAATCGAGGACTATCCCGATGCTGCTGCACTTTCCTCAATTCTCGACACTGACCTCATCGTCGGCCATAACGTTAAGTTTGATCTGCTCTACGGAGCGCGGGTCATTCATCGCCGGCCCATTGACCTCGCACACGGCCGTCTGCCACTTAGGCCTGACAGTGGGGGCAGAGGCCCGGTGGTATCTGACCGAAAGATCCGTCTTTGGGATACTTCAATTGTGGAGTACATCCTACGGAACCATAGAATGCGGATGCCGAGTCTTGATGTGGTCGCCAAACAGCGAGGGACTCCTACCAAAGATGCAACCGTAAGCGATCTTATCAAGAGCGGGATGTGTCCCTCCAAGATCGACCGGGACATGCTTGCCCACTATCTTGAGGGTGACCTTGTAGCGACGCGAGAAATCTTCTTGCAGCAGTACAAGGAAGTGTATGATCGGAAGCTTGACAAGGTAGTGTGGGCAACTATGGAGGCTCTGTGGGCAACCACGGAAATGCAACACAATGGAATGGCCGTTGATCTTTCGGTGCTTCGTCTGCACGAACAGTCGTGGGATGCCCGCCTTGCGGCAATCGACACCGAACTTAGTTCTCTCTGCAAACTCGTGGATGTGTTCGCTACCGATCCTGAGTTCTCGTGGGGGTCTAACCACGATCTTTCTCGTTTGCTCTTCGGGGGCACGAAGAATGGGGTCGTCAAGGAGAGTGTGGGATACTACAAGAACGGTAGACCTAAGTTCAAAAATGTTACGAAGCTACGCATCTTTACGGGTCTTGGACTAACTCCTAAATCTGGATCGGAGACTAGCCGTGCGGGTATTTTCAGCGTTGATGATAAATCTCTCTCTGCCCATTCCGGCAAGAGTAAGGTTGTCGACCTACTCCTTGAAAGGCGAGCGCTGGCGAAGCTCGGGTCTACCTACGGCAATGCGATTCGTACGAAGAGTATCGCCAATGTACTGTATGGCCAGCTTCACCACAACGTTACGGGAACCGGTCGTCTGTCCAGCAGCGACCCTAACCTACAGAACATGCCTAACCATGAATTCAAGCGTTGTTTTGTCTCTCGCTTTGGCGCTACCGGAAGGCTTGTGGAAGTTGACTTCGACCAGCTAGAAATGGTCGGCTTGGCGGTTATCTCGGGGTGCCCCGTCCTGACGGACGACCTAAAGCACGGTCGAGATATGCACGTTGAGTTGTACAAGTCGATGTATGGTCGTGTTCCTACCAAGAGCGAACGGAAGGCTTTCAAGCCGCTGAGCTTCGGGTTGGTATACGGTGCGGGTGCCAAGACGTTGTGTGAGAACAGCGGTATGCCGCTTACGGAAGTCAAACGATTCATAAAGGTGTTCTATGACAGGTATGTTGGGGTCAAAGCGTGGCACGATTCGCAGCTCAGCGATTCGCTGGCGGGGCGTGAGCCTAGTGCGCTTCGGGATACCTTCGGAGTTCCGCTCGGTAAGTTTTCTTACACACTTCCGACGGGACGCTGCTACGATTTTTATGAGTATCGAAATGAACGGGGAGACTATAGTTTCTCACCACCTGAACTTAAAAACTGGCCAGTGCAAGGATTTGCGACTGCTGATGTGGTCCCCTTTCTTGTCGGCCGACTCTTCCGAACGCTGTTTAGTTGTTTTGGCAATGACCATAAAATACTACTGATTAACACCATTCACGATAGTATCCTGTTTGATTGCAAGGATGACGACGCGGTTGAAGAGTTGCGTAGGTTCTGCATTGAGTTCTTCGGCCACGCAAGAAAGTTGGTAGAAGTGTATTATGGTGTCAACCAACCACTAGAGTATCACGTTGGTATTGAATCCGGACCTAATTGGTACGACAAAAAGGAGATTTACAAACATGCCTAAGATTGTGGGAACTGTTGCTGATATCGGTAGCCGTGCTGTCAACACGAAGTTCGGGCTGAAAAACAGCTATTCGATTACGATTGATGGAGAGCGTTATGCGGCTGGCTTCCGTGCCCCTGCGGTGTCGGTCGGTGATACGGTTGACCTTGAGTACGACGGTGCGTCCCGATACAAGGACATTATCAGCGTCACCAAGCGCCCCGGTGCTGCGCCTGCGGCTACCCCTGCGGTCAAGCCTTCGGTGGCTACGGCGGGTCCGTATGGGGCTGCTAAAGCCTTCCCGGTTCCGGCTCTGCATCCGGACCGTGCTATCATCCGTCAGAACGCTCTGGCGCACGCTAGCCGCTGCCTTGCTACGGCGTCGTGGGCTACGGATGAAGAGTTTGCGGATGAAGAGTTTGCGGATCGTGTAGTCGCTATGGCTCGCAAGTTTGAAGCGTACAGCACTGGTGATCTGGACATGGCTGCTGCGGAACGTGATATCCGCGAGGCTCTTGTTAAGAACGCCGAGCTTCCCCTAGATTAACAACCGCCCCTGTTGAAGCCTGCCTACCGGTGGGTGGAGGGTGAGTCGGTGACGGTGGAAGTAGCTCAGATGGTAGAGCAGCGGCTTAGCGACCGCAGGTCAGTGGTTCGATTCCACTCTTCCACCAGTAAACACAAAGGATACCATGAAGAAGTTTCAAGACCTTCCCAAAGATATCTACGCGATGCTCAAGCATCGTAAGGGGTCCACGGCCTTTGAGGACGAGAAGCTCGTAGCCCTCGGGGTTGCGGTCGCTAAGCACACGGCCGACACTATGTCCGAGCCAATGCCGCGCGTCAGAGATAAGACTGTGTTCTACCCCTCTGAGATTGGCAAGGAATGTGTGCGACAGGTGTGGTACAAGTATAACCTCCCCGAAGTCTCCGCACCTATCAGTGGGCCTACGCATATCAAGTTTCTATTTGGGGATTACATCGAAGAGCTTCTTCTGTATCTTGCGAAGAAAGCGGGACATACGGTAGAGAAGGAGCAGGAGCGTGTAGAGATTAGTGTTGACGGTGTTACCGTCCGGGGACGTATTGATGCCGTCATCGACGGGGTTATCGTCGACGTTAAAAGTACCACCGCCTATAACTTCCAGTGTTGGAATGGGAAAGACCTTGGCCCTGACAATGACGCTTTCGGATACCGGCATCAACTCAATTCTTACTATCGCGGAGCAGAAAGTCTTGGACTCGCTGTACCGAATATGGGGCTCTTCTTCATGGAGAAGGCGAGCGGCGTCATTGGCACTTGCAATGTCCCGCATGATAGCGGGTGGGAAGATCGTGTCCGGATGCTCGCATCTGTGGTGGATGAGCCAAGTCCGCCCCCTCGCCTCCCATCTGTACCTCTTAAAACCGACGTACACAATCACGGACTACCTCTATCGTGTCAATATTGCGACTACAACAAGACCTGTTGGGAGTCCCGCGACATTGCCAAAGTCGTCCGGGGTAGCAAAGCTATCTGGCTCGTCAGTGATCCGTCCCGAGAACACCTTGTACTTGGGGCCAAAGACTACCGAATCAACGATGAGGAAGTGAGCGATGAGTAAGAAAGTGATTGTCGTAGGTGACGCACATGTCGATGAGTTCCAAGACCTCGGACGTTTCAAGCTGCTCAACGCTCTTATCAGGAGTACTAAGCCTGACTACGTTGTCATCATCGGAGATTTCCTCTCACTCAATTGCCTATCTGCGTGGGATAGAAACAAGCGACTCACGATGGAAGGTCTACGCTACTTTGCGGAAGTTGAGGCGGGGAACACGGCGCTTGATCTTATGCTTGATCGGATTCCAAAGAAAACCAAGGTTGTTTATGTAGAGGGTAACCATGAAGATCGACTTCCCCGATACCTTGAGACTGACCCCACCTTCTACGGGTTCGCGGGGATCGAGAAGGATCTGCGCCTTGCTGATCGCGGCATCCAGTACGTCCCCTACAAGGATGTGTTCTACATCGACGGAGTTGGATTCACCCATATCCCGATCAATGGAATGGGCAAAGGGATCGGCAATCCCGGCGTTGCTCAGAAAGCTCTAAAACTCTTTCACCACAGTATTGTCTTTGGACACACTCACACTCTTGACCACGCTGCTGAGCACCGCCACGGCGCGCCACATCTTAATCAAGCTCTCTCGGTGGGCTGTTTCTTTGAGCATGTTGACGAGTACGCCAAAGGCTCTAAGACTGACTACTGGCGTGGTATCTGCGTTCTGGATATTTACAAGGAGAACCGGTTCGATGTAGCCACCTATTCGCTTGGTCGGCTTGAGACTGTGTTCGGGGATAAGAACGATGAGCCGGAAGCTTGACAGAGGCGACGTTCTTGCTAGGATCGAAATGATTGTGGAGACTTACGGGCTTGAGGCGTCGGAGTTGGTGGCTCTACTTGAGCTAACCCCCACCGATCTGATGCGTAAGTTCCCCGACAAGTTTGTCAAACACCGCACCAAGTTCTTTGGATACGAGGACGAAGATGAATGAAGCTTGTACCCGAAGTGGTCTCTCTTGGGATGGTAAGTACCTCGGTCTTGCAGCCCATGTCGCTAGTTGGAGCAAAGACCCCTCTACCAAAGTCGGCGCAGCGATTGTTTCGCCAGCAAACCGCGTTGTGGGGATTGGATACAACGGATTCCCCGTCGGCGTTCGGGATGGTCGTGAGCGTCTGGAAGATCGACCGACTAAGTACAAGTTTGTTGTTCACGCAGAAGCCAATGCGATTCTTAACTCCGGTGTCGCACGCCTTGACGGATGTACTCTATATACGACTCTATCGCCATGTTGTGAGTGCGCCAAGCTTGTCATCCAAAGCGGTGTGAAGCGCGTTGTATATGGCACGCTCCGTAAAGACGAGGTTACTGAGCAGATGTTCAAAGAGGCGGGCGTCAGCATGGAATCTTTGGAGGAACTCTATGAAGGTCTATAACGCGGACGGTCAAGGTATCAAGTACGACGGTGAGAAACCCCGCTTCGATCTGATTCCGTTTGACCTGATGGAAGGTGAGCAACGTGTGTGGGAGTTTGGCGCTCGCAAGTACAGCCCGATGAATTGGCGTAAAGGTATGCCGATGACTCAGCCGTACAACGCTCTGCTGCGACACCTGTTTGCGTACATGAGCGGTGAAGATAACGACCCCGAGTCGGGAGAGAGCCATCTGGATCACGCGGCTTGTTGCCTGCGGATGATGCAGAACACGGCCCGGTACTATCCCGATCATGACGATAGGATGAAGAATGCCATTCCCCAAACGAAAGGATTTACCGAATCCAAAGATGCCGCCAAGGGCGGGCGCAGGAACCCGACGCAAGATCCTTTTGCAGACGTTGGGAGTGCGTTCTAAGCTTGAGGGCAAGGTCAAGGATGTTCTTGACAAGAACGGAGTAGAGTATGCCTACGAGCCTGAGAAGTGGGATTTTGAACGTCCTGTCTCTAAGCATAAGTACACGCCTGACTTTAAGATCGGTGAGACTTATTACGAAGTTAAAGGCAGGCTTACTGCCGCAGATCGCTACAAGATGCTTTTGGTCACCGAACAGCATCGAGACAAAAGAGTTGTTATTCTTTTCGATAAGCCTGACAACAAACTATACGCGGGTAGCAAAACTACCTATAGTTCGTGGTGCGATAAGAACGGCATTGAATGGCAAAGCGTTGATAATTTCTTAAAGGATAACTATGGATACGAACCCGTCCGAAGAAAACTCGTCCGTTCAACGGCTCCTAAAAGGCGTAAGCCTAGTCGAAGAGCAGCGCCGAAAGGAACTAAAGGAAGTAGTTGAGGCTCTCGTTGACGCCGCTCCTTCTCACGTTATCATCGCGTGGCTCAATGAAGAAGGCCAGAATACGAACGTGCGTATCCTCGATCCCATCGATGGGGGACTTGAGACGCTTGGTCTGGCCCGGATGGTGGAACACGCCGCTATGGAGTATCTGTTCGGAGGTGGTAAGCAACGACAACAACTAGAAAAGGATGAAGATGAGTGAATTTAAGAACTCTTTTGGCCAGAACATTTTTCGCAGCAAATATGCTGTCTCTCCCGCACAAACTTGGGCCGAGAAAGCCCGACATATTGTGGAGGACGTATGCGGGCGTGGTATCGAAAATCGGTACGCGCACCCTCTTATGGCAGACGATGAGCGCAAGCGACTCATCAACTATATTCGGGACTTCAAGTTTCTGCCCGGTGGTCGGTATGTTTATTACGCTGGCAGAAAAGCTCGGTTCTACAATAACTGTTTCCTTCTGAGGGCAGAGGAAGATACGAGGGAAGAATGGGCAAGCTTGACTCAGCGCGCTATGTCGTGCCTTATGACCGGTGGCGGCATCGGGATCGACTATTCTCGCCTGCGGCCCAAGGGGCGCTTGCTGAGTCGTACCGGTGGGGTGGCTTCCGGTCCTATTCCACTGATGCAGGGTATCGACACAATTGGTTCAAAAGTAATGCAAGGCGGATCGCGGCGTTCGGCCATCTATGCGTCCCTAAACTGGCAGCACGAAGATGCGTCGGAATTCCTTGTGTCGAAGAATTGGTACGATCAGCCTATCGGTGGTGCTCTTACCAAGAACGGCGAACCCTACTCTTTTGGTCACTTGGCCGAGGATGATTTCAATGCATACGCTCCGCTGCGTATGACCAACGTGAGTCTTAACTATGATGACGACTGGCTCCGTCTCGGAGGTAATCGCGCACTGGATAAGACATTCGTCAAGAACGTCCACCAAGCCATGTTCAACGGAGAGCCGGGGTTTTCGTTTAACTTCGGCCCTAAGTCCGACGAGACCCTCCGTAACGCCTGTACCGAAGTCACCAGCGCAGACGATAGCGATGTGTGTAACCTCGGGTCCATCAACATGTCGGCCATTGACAACCTTGATGAGTTCCGGGACGTTGTTGCACTGGCAAGTAAGTTTCTCGTGTGTGGTACTCTACGGGCCGAGCTTCCTTACGCCCGCATTTACGAAGTTCGTGAAAAGAATCGGCGTCTCGGCCTCGGACTTATGGGTGTTCATGCATGGCTGCTCAAACGAGGAATGAAGTATGAGTGCACTCCGGATCTTCATGCGTGGCTGGCTGTTTACCAAACCGAGTCGGAGCGGGCCGCTAACGAGCACTGTGACCGTCTTTTCATTTCTCAACCGGTGGCTTACCGAGCGATTGCACCAACCGGGACAATCTCCATCCTCGCAGGCACTACGTCGGGTATCGAGCCGCTCTTCGCAGTCGCGTATAAGCGGCGCTATCTTGTCAATGGTACTGATTGGAAATACGAGTATGTGGTGGATATCACCGCCGACCAACTGATTAAGGAGTATAGTCTTGACCCTGATTCGATTGAGACTGCAAGCGATCTTGCAAGCGATCCGGAACGCCGTATCCGTTTTCAAGCTGACGTACAAGATTACGTCGACATGGGAATCAGTTCCACCCTCAACCTTCCGGCATGGGGGACCGCAAGTAACAATCCGGACAAGGTTTCGGATTTTGCAGGGATCGTGGCAAAGTACGCGCCCCGACTCCGTGGTCTTACGTTCTACCCGGACGGCTCGCGGGGCGGACAACCGCTGAATGTTGTGCCGTACAAGGAAGCCATCAGCAACCTTGGCACGGTGTTTGAAGAAAACGCCAACTGTAAAGAAGGAGTTTGTGGGCTATGACGATCGAAGATATCACCATCACCAAGATTGAGAACGGTGTTATGGTTAAGTGGGCCGAGAAGCATCCGACGGATGCCGGTGGTCGTAAAGACTTCCGCTATGAATACAAAGAGTATTACACCATTGACCTTCATCACGCTTTTGATAAGGTCGCGGCTCTTTGGACCGACGTTAAGTCGGGCGGTCGAGGCTACTAAGTGTGTAGGTAGGTGCGGAAGTAACACGTTAGCAAGGGAAACCGCAGGGAGGGTAGTGCGTCGTGGTAAACTCTCCCTGACGGCAAGTCAACGTGTGATGCGGAACGAGTTAGCGGCTAGGGAGAGAAACCCAAATCCTGTGCAAGTTGTGTGTTCTTACTAGGGACGCCTAGCCTCCTTGCGGGGAATGACACATGGCTTCCGCGTTGTCGGCATGGGGCTCGCATCGAAAACCCAAACCACCAAAAGAGAACGCCCCCTTACGGGGGCGCTTCTTCATTTCCAGCAACGCTTTATCGCAGCTTTTTCTTAATCCAATCTAGGAGTTCGGGGTTATCCTTGAACACTCCTGTCAATCCGGTCGCTACTGGCCGCACCCAATCCTCCGAGTACGGTTTACCCGCCTTGTATTCGCAAGCGTGGATAATCTCATGCAGGAGCGTGTCAACTTCCTCAAAGGGCGCCTGATCCTTCTTGATCTTGATGCTTTCCTTTGCAGGCTCAAACATACCCACACACCCATCACTGTCTACGTGCTCTACTCTATGAATCTTGTACACAGATCCAAAGACACGAACCTCGTTCATTCGTCAAACCTCCTGACTCCAAAGATTGCACTGTGAGTTCCTCGTGGGACACCTGACACCTTCTCTAGATCAGCTAGGAAGTTATTTAGAATAAGTGCATTCGCCGGTACGTTGGTATACTGAGACGGGCTAGGATCAACACCAGCCAACCAGAACCGTTGCGGATCTCGCGCACGGTACTCTCCGAACAAATTCTTGTAAGCCTCGTCGTCCGACGGGTAAGACTCGTCCAAGAACTGCCAACCTCTTTTTGCTCGGGTGCTCTGCGTCTTCGCCATCATACCCAACCTAGTAAGATCCTTACCAGACATACCAATGTCGTTGACCTTACTCTTGATGGCACCCAGACGCGGATCAACAAACGCATCCATAACAGCCCCATTAACCTTGTCGGTTGTTGGTAAGTTTGCGTACCTACCGGGATTACGGTTATGTAGGTCTGCCAACTTCTCCATAGCTATGCGCCACTCCTTTGTACCCTTCTCAGGAATCTTTCCACCAGTGACGTTAGCCAAATCACCCGCAAGTGTATACAGCGTGGCAGGCTCTAGGTGAGTAGCTTCCTCTTCAAGAAGTCGGGAGCGCAAAGCTGCGAAGTTGCGGGGGCTACCACCGGGTTCCCAAGACTCACGGCCTTCGATGTGGTGTTGAATCTCGTGGAGAGCTACGCCCTCCCTCTCTTTACCTTTAGCGTGGGCAGCGTTAGTGGTGACTCTACCCGGAGAGTCGGGCTCCTTCCAATCTTGAGTCCCGTATTGACCACGCCACCTAGTTGCAGGATCGTCTATACTGCGATAAGCGGTGGTGGGGATATCAGGATACCATTTAGTAAGCTCAGGATTCCTGTAAACATCACCAAGCATTCCGCTCTTATTAAGATCGCCAAACGTAGTGTTGCCAACATCAGGAACCCACTTACGCCACGACCCATCCTTATCCTTGAACCAACCGTACATTTCTGCGGATTGGGCGGGACTGTCAAACACACCAGTCTCATCAGCAGTCTTGGCTTGTTCAAGCAAAGCCTTCTCATTTGCGTATTGTTTCGGGCTGGTCTTTTTAAGGTTAGCTAGACCACGCTCACCCACAAACATATTGACCTGACCCGCCGGAACAACACGACCCGGCTGAGCAAGCCTACGCAGACCAGTTACCACGCCCGCACCAAGAGCTATGGGCGGCAGAGCAGCAGCCGCCACCGCCTCCGTAGCAAACCCAGCATTGGCACCCGCCGTGTAGGCCGAGGAAGGCGGATTGGGTCCATAGTTAGGGGCACCGAAGTACCCACGCAGAGCATCATTAACCATCCCAAGTCCACGGACAAAGGGTTGGCCCACGGCCTCTTGGTACGCTTGATTAGCGCGGCTGAGCATTCCGGCCATCGGTATCTCCATAGAGTTGTAGTTCGGTAATGAAGTTCTGAATCCGTTCCGGAATATCGGTAGCGCTAAAGCCAGCCGCACCAGCCGTAGCCATAGCGTTACGGAAATAATTAGACACCCACCTAGACTTCTGTAGAACGTCCTTGTTGCCCTCCGTAGCTGCCCTAGCGGTAGCCCTAGCTATGGGGCCGGTAATGAGCGCTAGCGCCCCTGCCGTACCCGCCACAGCCGGACTACCACCCACCATACCAGCAGTAGACACAGCGGCCGTAACACCACCTTGACCAAGCCCACCGCGACCCGCCTTCATGTTCACTTCGTCGGCGAAGTCAGTGACCGCCTTAGCGGCACGGACAGCATCCTCTACTGCCTTCTTGGCGGACAGATTGTTCTTGAACAGACTCTCAAAGGCTCGGTACATACCGGGATCAACCTTGGGATCGGCAAGGACGTTAGCCAACTCGACCATCTTGGCGTTAGAGCTAAGCATGGTTTTGGTGTATTCATTCCGAATACCGTCCAAAAATTTTACACCGTCCGCAGGTTTATATTTAGGATTACTTTTAACAATAAAATCGACAGCTTTTTCAACATCCTCAAAACCCGTAGTACCCGCCTTAGATCCCGCGAATCGGATCATAGCATCCGGATCTTTGTCTGCCAACTTGACGATGAACTCGTTGTTCAGCAGACGTTGCATTTCGGAGTAAGTCTTGTTCGCGCGGCCATACAGCCCCGCCTCAATGGGAAATCCACGAGTAGCCAGTCCATCCGTGACACTCTGATTAAGAGCATTACGAAGCGGACGAAGCACACGCTCAGCCACATCCCGGCTAACATCAGCCGACTCATCCCAATCAATCAGATTGTCAATCTCGCGCCGGAAACCGATAAGACGGTGGACTTGCGCTTCCTTAACCCTAGCCCCGCCGGGGGTAAACTCATCAAGCAGAGCTTGTACCTTCGGAGAGATAAGAGTCGGGGACGACTTCGTAATGTCTTGGTAAGCCTTGAGAGCTTGGTCAACCTCAACGTTCCTAACAGGAACAAGCTGGTTACCAGCCGCAGTACCTACCTTCATCGGAGCAAACTGACGCTCAATGACCGTACGGACTTCTTGTGCCGCACCCTTACGGGCCTCGTTAAAGACCTTACCTACTTCTTCCGTAGAACCAAGGTCGGACCTGAGACGGACAAGCTGCTCATCAATCGCACGCGACATAGTGGTAGCCGCCTTCTGGTACTCATCAAGAGCAGCCACACCCACACGGCTAGCCGAACGGGGAACCTTACCAGAAATCCTACGAAGGTACTCTTCCACAGGCGTAAAGGCACCAGCAGCTTTAGCAGCCCCTAGACCTTTGGCTGCCACGCCAAAACCAGCACTAAGTCCAGCATCAATGACACCCTCGCGGGCAGCAAGACGCTTAGCGCGTTCGTCATCAATGTCAGGGAACCTATCCTTGATCTTCCAGTAGGTAGCAGCCCCCACAGCAGCACCGCTACCGATAGCCCCACCGGCAACGATACCAGCAGGCCCAAGGGGAATACCCGCAGCACTACCAGCAGCACCGCCAACCACACCAGCCACAAGACCGGGGAGGAATCCAACCGCCTCAAGAATTTCTTCATCCTTAAGTTCCGAGGCACGGCGACCCAACGGACTTCTCTTTGCATCCGGATTAATAACCGCCGCAGGAGTAGTGGGGTTAGGAGATTGTTGGGGTTTACGTTGTTCGATCTTAGCTAGAATCTGAGCATCAAGATCCTCCGTCGGATCACCAGAGGGCCGAACATTAAACGGGGAACGCGCAGCCCTCTCCATGATTCCAGAAATGTACGGATCAGGGTCGGCCTTAACGTAGCCACCGTACGCACTCAACGCTCCCCACATATCCCCCTTAACCCGCTTAAGGTCTGAGAGATATCGAGCCGCACCTTCTGCTTCGGACTCAAAGTTACCGCGAACAACACCGTAGCGTGTCGCCGTTTCCGGCATGAACTGAAAGTAGCCGTCAGCACGCGCGGAAAGAGGCCGACCGGAATTATCCGTAGTAGGTCCGGGGCGGGGACGCCCACCACTCTCTTGCTGCATGACGCCCCAAAGAATATTGGGGGAGATACCGTGTCTTTCAGCAGCAGCTTTAATGACGGGATCATGTTTAACGGGATCGTACATATTAGAGACCTTTTAGGTATTCTCGTTTCTCTTCCGTGGTGGCGTTCTTTAGCCATTCACGCACAGCAGCCGGGTTGTTTCGATCCGGGAACGGGGTGCGGCTAATAGGTCTAGCCCCTGTCTCAGGTTGTGCGCTCTTAGCAGGAACGTTCTGACTATCCAACGGACCTCGTATCGCCCGCTCAGCGGGAGCAAGACCAAACCGTGCCCTAGCCCTGTTGTACGCCGCTAGACCGGGAGCCGTAAAACCCTCTTCCGAACCAACAAGTTGAGCGCGACGAGCTTGCTGCTTTTCTCCGATGGAGGCGGGATTATCCCACGACCACGGAACAGAGCCGCGCATGTCCCGAAGGAATTCCGAGATAGTCACAGCCGCACCGGTCTTTTGATACAGAGCCGGCCCGAGGAAGTTAAGATACGCATCCATCGCACGCATTTCTTCATCGGACACGGGTAGACGTTTCAACACATCAAAGACCGCAGACTCCTTATCTAGGTTAGGAGCAGCAAGCAGTTGCAACAGTTGGTTGGAAAACCTAAATCCCTGTTGTTCAAGTTGCAGGATAGTAGGTTCTGCCCTAGCCATCATAGTTGCAAACCGCACCGACTTAGCTTCTTCAACCGTCAGTGAACCGTTGGACGTAAAGCTCGGGAACATGGACTTAGCCGCTTCCGCGCCAACCACCTGTGCCGCAAGACCATACACACGCGACTGTTCGTACGGATCAAGTTGGTCGAACGTCATCCCTTGCTCACGCATCTTGTTAAGCGTTTCGGTCCATTGACGTTGGGCAAGAATGGGAGCAGCCACGGAACCTTCCGAAGCAATCAGATCTCCATAGTTACCGGTCTGTTGGAACTTCTGCAACGAAGCTGGGGTGAAGTCTTTCGGAGACACATCACCGATACCACGCAGCTTACGAGCCGCCTCGGCTTGCTTGGCAAGTACCTCCGCTTGAGCCTTCATAGCCGCGATACGTTGGGGTTGGTACTGCATAGCAAGCTGAGCAGCTTCGGCACCAAGACCGTTCTTACTAAGAGCTTCCGAGATAGCCGGGATAAACTCTTCCGGGTTATTGAAGTCCAGACCTTGGGTCCGCATATCCGCAAGGACGTTCTGGACGATGCGGGCTTTACGAACGTTAGGCGGGGCCGTGTCAATACCGGCCATAAGACCACCAGCCTGCACCACACCCTCGCCAACCTGTTCACCCGCCATACCACCAAGCAGCCCAACTTGTTGCCAAGGAGTAGCGCGGGCAATAGCAGCGTTACGCTCAAAGGAAGCTGCCTGCCGTTGGTCAAAATCGTCCATAGCCGCTTGCTGCGGCGACGGGCCAAACAGACCTTGAACGATGTTAAGTTGCTGTGCCATGTCTATTCCTTAGTAGATCGGACGACGAGTAATCATACCGGGATTAGGAATCGGATTCACTTCTACACCACTGTCATAACCGATACTACGTGGTTGCGGGAACGTACGTTGTTCGATAGGAGCGGGAGCTTGCATAGGCTGGGGCGGTTGGAAGTACGCATTCCCCAACATGGTTGCTCCGCGAGTGAGCCCCGTAATCATCCCTTGCCTAGCTTGACCAGCCGCACCAGCAGCCGCACGGCTGTTCTCCCAATACGACGCGGGGCTAAACATGCTGTCCAGTTGTGCTTCCATTACACCGATATCGGCACCATAGCCAAACCGGGAACGATCAACATTGGCATTGCGAAATGCGTTATAGCCCCACTGCATCGGTTGAAGATTAGAGTCAGCGAGACTCATAACATTAGCTTGGGCACCACGTAGACCTTGTAGATTACGAAGACGATTCTGGATGTTCTGCTCTACCCAATCCGTAGCTCCGTACGCGCTTTGCAGATCACGGGTAGCACGAGCGCTTTCAAACGCCGTAGCGAACGGGTTAGCTTGGCCTCCGGTACGGGCGTCAGTGCGTGTAAAGCCCATCAGACCACGACGCCGAAGGTCATCCATAAACCCTGTGCGGGCGGTCTGATCCCCCGGACGTTGGAGTTCTTGGAGTTGGGCGAGGCGCTGAGCAGCCATTGCGTTGCGATCAAGGCCCATAAGCTGATCGTACTCCATCCCTGCCAGACCGCCATACTGATTTGCCCACTGTTGGGGAACCTGACCAAGTTGGGTAGTTACATTACCATACTCATCCATACCAGCAGATCCAAATGCGTTCCTGCTAGTAACGGGACGGAAGTCGTAGCCCTGCCCCCACCTATCAGCGGCACTACGAATACCTTGAGCAGTCATACCCGCTCGTTGTTGAAACTGTTCGCGCTCTGCCTCTGCGATAGCGTTTAGAGTAGCCCCGGTTCTACGGGCAGAGCGGCTACCGAACAAGCCCCCGAGCACTTGAGCGCCAGCTTGAATTGCTGCAGCTTGCCAAACCATGTCTATGTCTCCTTAAAACAGTCGAGCGCCTGAGAAGGTTCCCACGTTGTGGGCCGTTAGGGCACTAAGTACCGGTGTACCCACCCACACTGTTTGACCAGCCGTAAGCGGCATAATCTCAGAGATACAGAGGGAACAAGTTCCAGAAGCAGGAGTCGTGGGTTGAGAATTACGTGCGCGACCATCATTCAAACCATCAACAACAAAAGAAATACCAGCGTTGTTAAGAACAACACCAGCGTTATTAGCAATAGTACAAGTAGCAGAAAACACATAGAGGCCCGTGGCGGGTGCCGTAAAGATACCAGTTCCTGCGTTGTAACCCAAGCCAATATTTGTCCTGATAGTAGGAAACAGTGCGGTCGCACCCGTCGTCTGTGCGCCAGCAGTACTCAATCTCGTTGCATTAAAAGACACCTGTTCGGTAAGCGACAAATTTAGACCGCTAATAGCTCCGCTGGCAGTAATGGCAGCAAAGTTAGCAGTTCCAGTAAAAGTGGGAGAAGCTTCGTCTGCTTTGGAGTTAACAGCCGCTTGAATAGCCGTAAGTTCCGCGTCGATTTCCGTACCGAGGATACGCTTAGCGGAGTTACCCATTGGCAGAGCGTCCTTGGCCGCAAAGTTAGTAGCCTTGATGTAGTCAGCCATGTCAGTAGATCCTATGTTTGGTGTGGAAAATGTTCATGTTCTGCATTGCAAGCGGATCGTTTGAAGTGGTCATTTCAAAAAAGAATTTCCACCACCTACCGCTTAGAGAGAGTTGGTTACTCATAGTCTGGATAAAATACCGGGAGTCTGTACCGTACTCACCAAGTCCAAACTCAGCAATTCCATACTCTGAGTACGCCTGTGCCGAAGTGTTAATGTCAAGAAGGTACGACTCAGACTGGTTTTCTTCGTTAAACCACGTAAAGTTAACACGGGACGATGGCCCCGTAAATAGCGTAAACGTAGCTTTCTTTAGAGCGTTAATCTGAGCACTGTTTTCAAAAGTCACATAGCCAGATTCAGCATAACCGTTGATATCGACACCAGCACCAGATAGACCGTCAGCGTGGTTCTTGTACAGATAAACACCAAAACCACCTACGCCGTACAACTGGCCAGAAGGAAGCTCAAACATGGCTCGCGGCCTAGTAGGGGCCGACGCAAACGTCCATTTGAAGGAACGCCATGCCCCTTTGTCGTCAATACCACGGGGATCGAAAATGTAGATTTCGCCCACAGTATTAAACATAAAGATGACAAAGCCAAGAGCGGGGCTATAGAAGCTACGCACAAGCTCAAAGTTTTCGCTCTTGATAAGAGCGGTCAGCACCCGGTCAACTCGACCAGACACGTTCATCTGAGAGGGCTGGTAGCCGCTAGCGATAGCGCGACTAAGTGCGTGGATTCCGTTGTTATGGACGAACACAAGGTCGGAACCAGTGGCCGCCACAGCATCCCGGCCGATGCAACCCATACCGGGAATAACCTCGCGGATAGCAAGATAGTCGATAGTGTCCGGACGCTGGTAGATAATGATATGGTTCGTACAAAAGATAACCAGAGTATCTTGGAAAGCTTGGAGCGCAGTGATCTTATCACCAGATTTCCATGCTTCATATAGACTGACGGTTCCAGCGAGGGTAGATTCATCTAGGATATCCGAAAAGGTTACGGTAGCTTTGTCGGTTTCCGTGTCCGCGAACCAGACGCGACCGAAAGCCGCGAGAGCCACATGGGCTTCCGGCATTGCCGAAAGAGCGGTAGCTGTCGCCGTACCGACGCTCGGGAATTCAACCTTAAGAGGAACTTGACCACGGAGCGTGGCGACCACACGACCCTCAAAGGAGACGAGTTGCCAGTTATCACTAGTAGGCGCAGTATACCCACCGGGCCACGCCACTTGCGTAAACGTCTGACCATCATCCCACGAGGCGTAAAGACGGAAGTCAGAGCAAGCAACGACAACAATTTCGTATCCATCTTGATTAAGGTGAAGGATGCAGTTCTTAACCGTAAGGCCGTTAAGCGCTGCGGGTTGAAACTCCTGCACAAACCCATTACGAACAGAGAGCCGACCACTCTCGTCTACTACAAGATTCTCACCACGAACAAGGTCGGCCGAAGGCAGAGAGAACTCGGGGTCACGGAGATTGATACCCCCGAACCCAAAGTCCGCTACCGTACGCGCGCTAAGAATCGCTGCCATGTTAAATAGTCCGCCAAGTAATCTCTTCGGGGCGCTGAGCCGCTTGAGTCGCTACCCAATCAGCGAGAACCCGTTTAGCATCCACAGCCTCATCAAGCGAGGTCGCCCCACCATCTTCACCACGTTCGCCCTTGGCGTACGCTACCGCAAGCTCCACAACAGGTTGAAACGGTACGTACAGAATGTCTCCATCTGAGACCAGATCCGCAGTTGGAGCGAGAACATCAAACCGAATAGTCTGTTCCGAATCCGGGATTGGATAAAGCTCAAAGCCAACGTCTTCATCTGCGTTCATTCCGTTTTGAAAGTAAAACTGGACCGGACCCGTAGTCGCTGCCGAAAGAATAAACTGCTGAGCGGAGTACGGGTTATCAATGCGCAAGACTTCAAAGTTCAGAGTGTCGTTCCAAACATTAAGATTACGGTAGTCCGAGCGAAGGCCGGTCAGGTAGTATTTCTGCGTGCCTGCAAGCGTAGTCACTGAGAAGGTAACCCGAAGCTCTTCCCAATTCCACGCAAACTCAATGTCTTTTTTGGCCTTGTTGACAAGCTCACCAATCAGCAGCGAGTAGTTGTTTTCGGCAACAGAGGTAACCTGCTTCTCGCGCATACGACGTAGAACCTTGTTGACGATTTCTAGATAAGTCTTAGCCGCCATATTCTTTCCCCTTTGCCATCACACGAAAGAGCCGCGTAAGCCAACCACGCCCGAACCGATCGAAGTTAGCCGTCGCCACATACGCCATAGCCCGACGACCCATGAACTGAACTGCTCCCTCTTCGCCCGCATTATGAATTGCTTGCAACGTCTTAGGTCCAACTACACCATCGGCGTTAGTACCTACGGCAGTCTGCATCAGACGGATAGCGCGGCCAACACCTTGATTGACAGCGGAGTCAAAGACGTAGAGGGACATAGGCCAAGGCATTGAGCCACAAGATGCTCGACTCCAATAGTCTCGTTCATAGATTTTCTTAGCCTCGTCAAGAGTAAGGTTTTTAATGTCTACGTTGGGGTACGCGCGCTTAGAGATACCGTATTTAGTCTCGCCCCCCGGATCGTGGGGATCGTTGACGTAATCCCCCTCTTCACCAACTATAATCTCAAACGCTTTGTCAAACTTGGTCATTTGGTTGCCCCTTTGATTTTCTCGACAGTACGGAGAGTACCGAGGCCAAGCAAACCGCCGAGGACGTAGAACAACGCTTCGGTGTCGATAGGCGGCGGAACCGGTAGACCGTATGCGAGCGCAACCCACGAGAGTAGGGGTTTGAGCAGTACCGCGTAAGCAAAACCCGCCCCTCCGACCCACCCGACAAAAGGACGCCAGCCAGCGACAAAGATAGAAGTGTGTTGGGCTTCTCGTGCATTCACTTCCAGTTGGGCTAGGGTCTGTTTAAGATCCCCGTCCATAGTCATTTTCAGTAGCTCGTGTTCCGCTTCGCGCCGTTTCTCCGGATCAGGAAACAAGCGGTCCAGAAGTTTAGACCCGGCTTCAAGAAACGTTCCTAGTAAGAGCGGGTTCATTTACGAATCTCCTTGATGAGTTCCTTAATCTCGTTAAAATTCTCTCTCATTTCTTGTCGAAACTTTTCTTGTTCTGCACGCGGAACATAATTAAGTTTTACCTCATTGATTTCCCGACTGAGGTCTCTGGTGTCTTGATAGAGTTGCCTACCAAACCAGCCTAGAGCCATGAGTGCCAGACTTACAAACACTTTCCAAAGTTCAATCAGCGCCATTTCCATTCCTACCCCTCACTCTGAAAGTAGTTCTTTACATAATTCTAGTTAGCGACCAAACTACAGTAGTTGTAACACCGCTAGCTTGCGTCATGTTAATGTTTCTTCCACCAAGACTTGCAGTAAGGAGAGCACCGTTGTTAGAAAAAGTAAACCGAGTTGAGTTGTTTTGTTGTCCAATAACAGCAAAACCAGAGTAGTTAGGCGTATCTCCTGCGGGAACATTGAAAGATAGTAGCCACATACCAACCCCAACGTCAGGTAGAGTAGCCACAAGTGTAGTAACTCCGGAAGCCATCGATTGAGAACCGGTCACAGTTCTAAACAATCCTGCGGTAATTGGAACAGCGTTACCAATGGCTCCACCATCAATTTGAGTACCAACGAGTAACTGTCCACCGATAGCTACTCGTCCAAGACTATCAATGCGCATACGCTCTACTGCGGCAGTTGCGCCGTCAGGGGTCGTAAAAAACAACAGCCTGCCCGGCATATCATTCGCTCCGGGAGTGCCGTCAACTTCCGCTTGAATAAAAGCCGCGTCAACAAATTCGGTTCCATCATTACCTTGGAACGCAAGTCGCCCAAGAACGTCACCTAATACAACCAAGACGTTAGAGCCGACAGTAGCGCCACGACTTTTACCGAACGTAAAGATAGGCGCGTTGTTATCCGCAGAGTTGCGGACAATGCTTACAGCAGCCGTATTGAAAGACGTACCTTCGATCTGTAGTTGGGGACTATCCGTACCATTGTTAAAGTTGGCCCTAGCAGCGGTTGTACCCACAATAACTTGACCCACATCATTAACGATAAACGGGGAGCTATCTGGATGGGAGCTGTCCTCAACGACAAAAGCGTTACCAACCCCCTCGTGAGTCACCCTAAGCCGTGCATTAACAGTAAGATTGCCGGTCATAGTGTCCCCGGCTTTGCTTACTTTCTCAGCATCAAGCTCTGAGATAGCACTCTGAACATTATTAGCCGACACCGAGCCGGTGGGGAAAACTGAAGTTGCCGAGGCGGATGTTCCACTTACGATAGTTTGGTTAATGAAGTTACGCCCGTGAATAAGCACTTCGTCCCCAAGATCAAGGGGAACTAGGACTGTAATAGTGTTAGTGTCTGTCTCAGTATAATCCGCGTCGACAGCATACCTTAGCCCATTAACATACACATCAACCGCATTAAGCAGCGGGGTATACTCGTGATTAACGAGGTTGAATACGGTCTGGCCAGCCGTCGCGGTAAATGTCTCAACCCACGACGTAGCGCTAGTAGCGGTAATACCCCCACTACCAGACGTATCCCCGCCTCGAAACACGCCACCACGACGATCAACCATTTCTTACGCTCCTTTGCGACGCCGAACCTTCGGGGGCTCGGGTTGAGTTGGACCGCCAGTCGGCGGCATTACAGGCATCTTCCAAGGCTCACGCTCTTCCGATCGGGGAGGTCCGATGGGCTCATCGTTATCGTTGACTTCCACGT
>JACCDG011296814.1_pt1 | contig 25944 bp, 22 predicted proteins | sample 7442471 | NCBI WGS metagenome assembly JACCDG01 (sample SAMN15323444, study PRJNA562643) | freshwater metagenome | isolation source: river surface water | place: USA:Blue River Watershed | collected 2017-08-17 | reverse complement strand
GTTATCGAAGACCGCATCTAGATTGATCGCATTGGCTCGAATGCCCGCTGAACCACCTTCAAGAGCGGCGATACGCATCAATTGGAGCATTCCGGCTTTGCTGACGGAATAACCACCGAAGCCAGCCCCTGGTGAGAATGCGTTCTTGCTCGCGACATAGACGAGGGAGCCACCCATGCCTTGGGTGCGAAGCGCACTCATCGCGTACTTGGTCATCAAGAATGCACTGGTGAGGTTGATCGCTAGACCTTGGCTCCACTTCTCCACTGAGAGCTCCTCAAGACTTCCAGAGACTCCGATCCCTGCGTTGATCACCGCGCCATCGATGCCACCAAAGTGAGTGATCGCAGACTCCACGGTCTCTCTCACGCCCTCTTCCTTCGATTGATCTGCAACGATCAAGAGTGGCTTCTCGCCCTTCTCTACTGCGATCGCCGACTCGACTTCAGCAAGTCCCTCTTTGGAGATATCAGCAAGTACGAGATTGGCACCGTGCTTGGCAAGATGGAGCGCGATCCCTCGACCGATACCACTTCCCGCACCAGTGACGATATAGATACCGCCCTCGAACTTCTTCGGTGCAGGTTTACTCTTGAGTTTGAAGAGTTCCATCGGCCAATAATCGAAACCGAAGATCTCAGATTCCGGAATCGTCCTTCCCTGACCGAAGCAATCGCGCACCCGAGCGGCGACTGCGTGGGTGTGAAGTGAGATATCAGCGAGCATCTGATTGTCTTTCATCGTCGGCGCTGCAGTGATCGCACCGAGCCCTGGATAGAGCATCACCTTCGGATCGTTTCCGTGTGATGAGTAGCCGGTGGGGAGAAGAGCCTTATTCCGTTCGAAATAGGCCTCATACTCGGATCGATAGGAATCGACACTCGACTCGAGAGCGGCAGGATCTAGTACAAGGGAGTTGGGGCGGATGCGCAGCATGTGATCCGCGCTCGATACGCCGGCAGCGACGATCTCCTTGAGGTCATCTCGTTTCGTTAGGTCTTGTAACCGTCGATCGACTCGAAGTACTTGGCGCTTTCCGATCTTCCCTCGGAGCTTGAGGAGGATCTCGCGCAGGTCGGAGTTACTGACATCTCGATGGACGAACTTCGACTCTGGACGTTTTTGCTGAGTGTTCAAGTACTTCTCTGCTGCATTCACCGCGTCGATCGTCTTCTGGTAGCACTTATCAGAGTTCTCATCCCAGACCACGAGTCCGTGATGTGCAAGGACCACTCCTTCATGATCCTTGAGCGTGCCGACGAGTTTTGAGAGTTCGAATCCTGGCCTGATCCAATCGACATAGGCGAAGCCATCTCCCAGCGCTTCACGGGTCGCTTCCTTGCCGTTAGCGTGATTGGTGAGAGTGCAGATCGAATCAGCATGGACATGATCGATATGTTTTGCAGGCAAGAAGGCATGGAGAAGCGTCTCGATCGATGGACGGCGAGATGTCGGGTCGACGAGAGCGCGAGTGACGTAATCGACCATGAGGTCATCGGTCATCTCTTGGAATTCTTCAAGACTAAGGAGTTCTTCGAGATAGAGCGCCGGATAGTCACGATCGATCGCATACTGCATATCAGCGCCAGAACCTTTGACCCACAAGACCTTGCGACGACGACCTAAGTGATCGGCGATCTCACCTTTGCTCGATGTATTGCCGCCACCATAGACGACGAGGCTCTGATCGTGGCCGATACGCTGGGATCGCGCGACGAGTTCTTCGAGTGGTCGGAAATCGCTCACAGCGTCTCCCCGTTCGCGATCTCATAGGCGCGCTTCTCTGTGATGACTGCGCTGATGTACTTAGCGGGAGTCACATCGAAGGCGGGATTGAAAGTCTTCGCATCGAGAGGAGCCACCTGGATCCCTCTGAAGTGGGTCAATTCCTCGTCACTTCTGATCTCGATATGGATCTCATCGCCACTCGCCTTGCTTCGATCGACGGTGGATTCGGGAGCCACGACGAGGAATGGGATCCCAGCCTCGTGGCAGGCGAGCGCGACAGCGAGCGAGCCGATCTTGTTCGCCGAGTCTCCGTTCTTTGCGATTCGATCAGCGCCGATCAGTGCGGCATCGATTCGTCCAGTGAGGATCGCAAGTGCCGCTGCACCATCAGGTTGGATCCGATAAGGGATGCCTGACTTCTTCAACTCCCAAGCGGTGAGGCGACTTCCTTGCAGGAGTGGTCTCGTCTCATCGGCATAGACCTCTTTGATTGCGCCACGGTTGTGCATCTCTCGAATCACACCGAGTGCAGTTCCAATACTTGTGGTGGCAAGTGAGCCGGTATTGCAGTGGGTGAGAAGTGTGAGCGGGCGCTTACCCAATCTCTCAATGAGCCAATCCGCACCGATCCGTCCCATCTCATCGCCACTTGCGCGATCCTCTTGCGCCACATGTTTCGCTTCGGCAAGGACAGCCTCGCGACCTTGGGGGACGAATCTGCGGACTCTCTCCACCGCCCAAGCGAGATTGACCGCAGTAGGTCTGGCATCTCGGATCTCATCGATACGTCTCTCGAGAGCCGCAGCATCGGATCCGTTGCGCTTGGCTTCATCCATCGCAATCACTACACCAAAGGCACCAGCGACGCCGATCGCCGGTGCGCCACGGACCACAAGGCGCTTGATCGCATCGATGATGGCATCGACATCGGTATAGGAGCGATATCGCTCTTCGACAGGGATCAGCGTCTGATCAAGGAGAACCAATGCATCATCGACCCAATCGACTGCTTTGATGGAATCAGACACGTTTCACTTCCCTAGCCGCTATTTCGGGTAACGCTATCGCTTCCGTGCGGATAAGAGAATCCGAGCGGAGTAAGGGATGAGTTCCTTGGCGCTGATGGTCACCATGATCCCTGCCACAGCGGCGAGCAAGATGGATGTAGCGCTATCACTCATGCCACTTCCCAAGAGATAGACCGCGCTTGCGCCAAAGACTTCTGCAAGGGCGGCGACCAAGACCATGACCACAGTCCCGACTCGACCGACTCCCGCAAGTCGTGCCATCGTCGCAATCGCAATCCCCTCCGGGACGTTATGTAGTGCGAGGACGATTGCAGTGGTGACTCCAGTATCGAGGCTGATCAAAGTGGCACCGATTGTGGTCGCGCCTTCAGGGAGATTGTGAAGTGTGATGGCGATGACTGTGATCCAGAGTGAGCGCTTCGTTGCATCTGCTCCGACATCCATCCGGGCAAGGAGGAGGACAGCTGCGATACCGACCAAGAGCCAAAGGACGATCCCTATTGCTGAGTCACCATTCTTGAGACTCGTCGGAAGAATCTGACCGAGACTGACCGTGATCATGGCACCGGCAACGAGAAGGAGTAGGAAGGCAAGGACCTTCTCACTGAGGTTCTCTTTCAGTGTGATCGCGAACATCCCGAGAAGCGTTGCTGAGGCAGCGACGATTGCAAGGAGATAACCAGTGAGAAGAGGTTCCATATCTCCTCAATCATTCGACTGGGCTAGCGGAAGAGAGATGCTGGTGGTGGGTAGTGGATTTGAACCACTGAAGGCAGAGCCGGCGGATTTACAGTCCGCTCCCATTGGCCGCTCGGGCAACCCACCTGGTTCAGCAACTTGCAGAGGATACCTGAAGCCAATTCTGATGGGTAATCGCGGGGATATGCTTAGGAGCATCACCGACCTGGCGTGAATAAGGCGAAAGTGAAGGAAAAATCGTGGCAGATTCAAGTTTCGATGTGGTCTCAAAGATCGATCAAGCGGAGTTGGACAATGCGATCAACCAGACCGCTCGAGAGTTGGATACACGCTTCGACTTCAAGAACACCGGTTCTAGCATCACCCGCAACGCCACTGCGATCGTGATCGAATCTGAGACCGAGGAGAGAGCGAAAGCGGCCCTTGATGTCTTCAAAGAGAAGTTGGTCAAGCGTGGTGTCTCACTCAAATCGGTCGAACCAGGTGAGCCAGTTTTGAGCGGTAAGAGTTACAAGATCACGATCCAGAGCAAAGAGGGCATCAGCCAGGAGAATGCGAAGAAGATCACCAAATTGCTCAAAGAGCAGGGAGCGAAGAGCATCAAGGCCCAGATCCAAGGTGAGGAGCTACGGGTCTCGAGCAAGAGTAAGGACGACCTTCAAGAGGCGATCGCTCTCATCAAGGGGGCTTCGTTCGACTTCGCAGTCCAGTTCACGAACTATCGTTAGGAACCCTCTCAATTGCCTGACTCACGAAATTCGTTCGCTCGCGGTGTCCTCTTCGGTGTCTCGGCTTACACGCTCTGGGGTCTGCTTCCCTTCTATTGGCAATGGCTCGATGGCGTCGCAGCGACAGAGATCCTCGTCCACCGCGGCCTCTGGTCATTGATCATCTGCATCGCCTTCCTCGCTCTCGTCCGAAAGTTGCCGCTCTTCATCTCGCTACTACGGGATCGAAGGATCTTCGCCATCCTCGCCTTCGCTTCCCTCCTCTTGACCATCAACTGGGGCGTCTACATCTGGTCAGTGACCGTCGATCGAGTGGTGGAGTCAGCGCTCGGTTACTACATCACTCCATTGATGTCGGTGACATTCGGGGTTTTGATATTGAAGGAGACGATACGACCCGCACAGAAGGTCGCAGTGATCCTCGCAGGCATCGGTGTCCTAGTGCTCACGATCGGGTATGGCGCATTGCCCTGGATCGCACTCGCACTGGCGATGACCTGGGGCGGTTACAGCCTCTTGAAGAAGCAATTGAAGTTGGGTGCACTCGAGTCGCTCTCCGTGGAGACGCTCGTCGCGCTGATTCCAAGCACCTTCTACATCATCCATCTCGCTCGCACTGGAGAGGCCGCATTCGGCAGCTCGCTCTCCACATCTCTACTTCTCGTCGGTGGTGGATTGGCGACGGTAGTGCCACTTCTCTTCTTCAATGGTGCCACCAATCGACTCCCGTTGGTGACGGTCGGATTACTGCAGTACCTGACCCCGACGATCATGTTCTTCATCGGTGTCGGGATCAATCATGAGGACATGAGCCCGATCAAACTCATCGGATTCATCCTGATCTGGCTGGCGCTCTTCATCTTCGGAAGAGACTTAGTTCTCTCAAGCAGAACGCTTGATGATCGCGCCGATGAGGGTCGCTAACGCATCCTTGGTGGTCGATTCTGGGATCTGATTGAGAAGTAAATCCGCTTCATAGGCGATCGCTGCGAGTCTCTCCCGCGCCTGATCCATCGCCTTATGGTTTCGAAGCCGAGTGAGTGTCTGCTGCAAGAGCACCTCATCTTGGATCGGACCACTCAAGATCTCTTTGAGGTCTGCATCTGCTGGATCCTCCGAGGCTCTCGCAAGGAGCGTCACCAAGGTTGGGATTCCTTCCTTGAGGTCGGTCCCTGGGGTCTTTCCTGATTGTGCTGACTCGCTTGCGATATCGAGGATGTCATCTGCGAGTTGGAAGGCAGTACCGATCAACTCACCGAACTCGGTCACTGTCTCAGTGATCCGAGGATCAGCGCCAGAGAGCATCGCGCCGAAGCGTGCTGAGGTAGAGATCAGCGATGCGGTCTTGTTCGAGACCACCTTCATGTAGTGATCCATCGGATCCTGTGAAGGATTCGGTCCTTGTGTCTCTTGGATCTGTCCGATGACGAGACGTTCGAAGGTGAGCGCTTGCAAGAGAACTGCTTCTGGACCTACCTCTGCAAGGAGTGCCGAAGTCTTGGCAAAGAGATAGTCACCCGTGAGGATCGCAACGGCATTACCCCAGCGATAGTTGGCACTGGTCACGCCGCGACGGAGCGCCGCTTCATCCATCACATCATCGTGATAGAGCGTGCCTAGGTGAGTGAGTTCGCAAGCCACCGCTGCCTTGAAGATGTTGCTTCCGCGCTCTGGACCCAAGTGGGAAGTGAGGAGGACGAGGAGTGGACGAAGACGTTTTCCACCAGCAAGTACGAGATGTCGTGATGTCTCTTCGACGAGTGGGTAATCACCTTCGATATGGGCAGAGAGCAACTCCTCTACTTGCGCAAGACCTTGTGCAAGGTCAGCGGCAAGGAGTGGATCAAGGCCTTCTATCGCTAGTTGCGGGTTGCTCACCGGGCAAAGATAGCGAGGTCAGTGATGAAAGAGAGAGTTGAAGTTGGCAGTACACCGAGCGCTACCGTCACGATTGCCGCGCTCCACACACCGATCGATGATCGGAGTGTAGGCAAGGTCACACTCACGGTTGAGTCGCTTGGATCTTGGAAGAACATCAAGACGACCACACGGATGTAGAAGAAGGCTGCGATTGCGCTGGTGAGGACACCGACGATCACCACCGATGTGACGCCACCCTCATAGGCCGCGCTAAAGATCGAGAACTTCCCGATGAATCCTGAAGTCAATGGGATGCCTGCGAAGGAGAGCAGGAAGAGTGTGAAGAGCGATGCGATCACAGGTGAGCGCTTACCCAAACCCGCCCAACGATTGAGGTCCGTCACCTCGCCCTGACTATCTTGGATCAAAGTGATGATTCCGAATGCGCCGAGCGTGGCGACGCCGTAGACGAAGAGATAGAAGAGCGTGCTCTCAAGACCAGACTTGTTGAATGCGATGACACCAGTCAAGAGGAAGCCGGCATGGGCGATCGATGAATAGGCGAGCATTCGCTTCACATCACGCTGCGCGATCGCAACGACCGATCCGACGATCATTGTGATGATTGCGACTCCAGTGAGGATCGGCTGCCACTGCCAGACATTGCCATCGAAGACGGTATAGAAGATACGTAGCATCGCTACGAAGGCTGCCACCTTGGTCGCTGCCGCCATGAAACCGGTGATCGGAGTCGGAGCGCCCTGATAGACATCAGGAGTCCAAGCATGGAACGGCACTGCGCCGACTTTGAAGAGTAGGCCGACCGAGATGAAGACGATTCCGATCAAGAGGATCACATCGTTGGCATAACCACCGACGACAGCCTCGCGAATCGCGGAGAAGTTGACCGAACCGGCGAAGCCGTAGACGAAGGCAGCACCGAAGATGAAGAAGGCGGAGGAGTAGGCGCCAAGGAGGAAGTACTTGAGCGCAGACTCTTGTGAGAAGAGCCGACGCTTTCGTGAAAGTCCGGCCATGAGATAGAGCGGCAGCGATAGCACCTCGAGCGCGACGAAGAGCGTGATCAGATCGCTTGCGGCGGTGAAGAGCATCATTCCGGCGACAGAGAAGAGGAGGAGTGGGAAGACCTCAGTCTGTTGCCGCCCTACTGCGATCGCTCGCTTCTCTTCCTCAGATCCTGGAAGTGCCGCCGCCTGTGGCGCGAAGGAATCGACATCGAGGATGAAAAGGAGCCCGATGAGAGAGAGGACCAGGATCACACCCTGAGCCAAGTGCGCAGGTCCATCGATGATCACCGAGTTGACTGCAGCGGTCGGTGTGACCACGTCGCGATTTGCGATCACTTGGAAGAGCGCGATGAGCAAGGTCGCAGGGGTCAAGAGAGATTGAACGAACCGACGCATCGAACCTCGAACGAAGGCCTCGACGATCACGCCGATGATGGCGCCAGCGAAGACGATGATCATCGGCATCAGCGCGAGGTAATCAAGTGAGGGAGAGGTGAATGTCATCGCTCGCCGCCTTCTTTGATAGTCGGTGCTGGATCGGTGAAACCTGCCTTGGTGATCGTCGCCTTGGCGACCGGATTGATCACATCGAGCGCGGGCTTTGGATAGAAGCCGAGAGCGATGATTGCGACCATCACCGGAGCGATGGCGATCTTCTCGCGAAGGTTCATATCAGGAAGATTCTCATTGCCAGGAGTGGTCGGACCGTGGAGCGCACGTTGGACTGGGATCAAGATGTAGAGCGCAGCCAAGATGATCCCAAGGGTTCCGATCACAGCGGCGACTGGGTATCTCGTGTAGGTACCGACCAGGACCAAGAACTCAGAGACGAAGCTAGAGAGACCTGGAAGAGCTAGACCGGAGAGACCGGCGATGAAGAAGCTCCACGCAAGGACTGGGGTCACACGTTGCAAACCACCGAAATCTGCGATCGTCCCCGAACCGCGACGCTTGATCATCCACCCTGCGATGAGGAAGAGCGCAGCAGTCGAGAATCCATGGTTGATCATGTAGAGGTTCGCGCCAGAGTGTCCTTGGCTCGTCATCGCAAAGATTCCCATCACGATGAAACCGAAGTGCGAGATCGATGTGAAGGCGATGAGTCGGAGGATCTCCCTCTGTCCGATCGCGAGGAATGCGCCATAGATGATCGAGATGACTGCGAGTGTGATGATCAATGGCGTGAAGGTCTTCGACGCGCTCGGGAAGATCTCGAGGCAATAACGGATCATTCCGAAGGTTCCGACCTTGTCGAGCACACCAAGGAGAAGGACTGATGTGCCAGGGGTGGCAGACCTAGCTGCATCAGGAAGCCAGGTGTGGACCGGCCAGAGCGGAGCCTTGATCGCAAAGGCGATGAAGAAACCAAGGAAGAGCAGGTTCTCGGTCGTCGAACTCATCTGAAGCTGCGAGAGCTTGGTGATATCGAAGGTACGACCGATCTGATCTCCGCTCAAGACATAGAGTCCGATGATCGAAGCGAGCATCAAGAGTCCGCCGAAGAGGCTGTAGAGCAGGAATTTCACCGCGGCCGCGATCCGCTCACCGGTGCCATAGCCGCCAATGAGGAAGTAGACCGGGATCAACATCGCTTCGAAGAAGACATAGAAGAGGAAGACATCGGTCGCAGCGAAGACACCGATCATCATCGTCTCAAGGACCAGGATCAAGATGTAGAAGGTTTTCGCGCTCCACCGGCCGCCTTCGGATTCATCCCATCCGGCGAGGATCACAATCGGCACCAGGATCACGGCGAGGAGGATGAGCAGGAGTGAGATGCCATCGACACCGACGCTGTAATTGATGCCGAAGGCTGGGATCCACTCGCGAGATTCAGCGAATTGGAATCCAGGGCGATCGCTCTCGAACTGGACCGCCATGAAGATGCCAGCGAGTGCGACGAGGACAGATGTTGCTAGGGCTACCTGTTTTGCGGCAAGGACGTTATCTCGCTTGAGGAAAGTAAGTGCAAGTACGCCTAGAAGCGGCAAGAGACCTAGGACGGTGATCATGCTCATAGCGCAACCACCCAGATCGCAGCAATCAAGATCGCAACCCCGACAAGGATGAGGAGTGCGTAATTGCGGACATAACCGGTCTGCAATCTCCGCAGTCCGCGTGCGGATCCGACCGCTGTCCCTGCGACTGCCTTCACAGTGCCATCGATCACCTTCTCATCGACGACAACAAGTCCTTGTGTGAGCGCTTGTCCTGGACGCATCAAGAGCGCCTCGTTGAGATCATCTTGCAAGAGATCTCGACGTGCGGCCTTGGTGAAGATAGAGACCTTCTCTGGCGCTTCGGATGGGATATCGCCACGGTACTTCGCGATTGCGATAGCGACACCGATCGCAACCGCAGTGAGTGCGAGTGAGGTCACGGTGGAGTGCGAGAGGAACTCCTCATGCTCATGACCATGCTTATCGACCACTGGTTTCAACCAATATTCAAGGCGTTTTCCGCTATAGAGCAAGAGGCCGGAACCGATCGAACCGATCGCGAGGATCACCATCGGCATCCACATCAAGAAGGGAGATTCATGTGGGTGAGCATCTGCAGCCCATCGCTTCTTACCCAAGAAGGTCATCATGAAGACGCGGGTCATATAGAAGGCAGTGATCACAGCGCCGAGGAGGGTGATCGAACCGAAGATGATTCCTTGCGTTCCGCCAAGATTGAACGCCGCTTCGATGATCTTGTCCTTGGAGTAGAAACCTGCGAAAGGTGGAACTCCGATGATCGCAAGGTAACCGAGACCGAATGTCACCGTCGTAATCGGCATGTAACGGGCGAGGCCGCCATAGCGACGCATATTGACCTCATCGTTCATGCCATGCATCACCGAGCCTGCACCCAAGAACATCCCGGCTTTGAAGAATCCATGGGTAAGAAGATGCATGATCGCAAAGGCATAACCGATAGGACCAAGTCCTGCCGCAAGGACCATGTAACCGATCTGTGACATCGTCGAAGCAGCGAGCGCCTTCTTGATGTCATCTTTCGCCATACCGATGATCGCACCGAACATCAATGTGATCGCGCCGACGAGGACGACGACGAACTGCGCTGTCGGTGCGTTATCGAAGATGAAGTTGGAGCGGACGATGAGGTAGACACCAGCGGTCACCATCGTCGCTGCGTGGATCAACGCAGAGACTGGCGTAGGACCTGCCATCGCATCGCCGAGCCAGGATTGCAATGGGAATTGCGCCGACTTTCCGGCAGCAGCAAGAAGGAGCATCAGACCGATCGCAACCATCGCAGCTTGCGAGGCTGACTCTGCCTGCTCTTCGATTCCTTTGAATGTGACAGTTCCGAAGACTGCGAAGGCGATCATGATCGCAAGCGAGAGACCGACATCGCCGACGCGATTGGCCACGAATGCCTTCTTCGCCGCGGTGGCGTACTCCGCTTTCTTGTTCCAGAAACCGATCAAGAGATAGGAGGCAAGACCCACTCCCTCCCAACCGACATAGAGGTTGAGGTAGGAGTCGCCGAGGACGAGGAGGAGCATCGCCGCGATGAAGAGGTTGAGATAAGCGAAGAATCGACGGCGATCTGGATCCTCAGCCATATAGGCAATGGAGTAGATATGGATCAGCGTGCCGACGCCGGTGATGAGCAACACGAAGCAGATGGAGAGTTGATCAAGAAGTAGTGCGGCATCGACATTGAAGGAGCCGACTGAGATCCAGGTGAAGACCTTCTGATGGAGCGCTCGATTCGCCTCATCGCGTCCGACCATCGCGAACATCTCGATAAGGCCTAGGACGAAGGTCGCTGCTGCGATAGCTGTAGCGAGCCAATGGCCCCAACGATCCGCCCTACGTCCGGCAAGTAGGAGGAAGGCTGCGCCGAAGAGAGGGAGCGCTACGAAATAGACCAGAGTCGAACTCTCCAACATCTATCTCACCGCCTCAGGAGATTGACATCGTCAACCGATGCCGATCTCCTCGATCGATAGATCATCACGATGATGGCAAGACCGACGACGACCTCACAGGCAGCGACCACCATGATGAAGAAGGCGACCATCTGTCCTTCGAGGTTGCCGTTGATACGTGCGAAGGTGACGAATGCGAGATTCGCCGCATTGAGCATCAACTCGACGCTCATGAACATCACGATCGCATTGCGACGGACCACCACGCCGACAGCGCCGATGGTGAAGAGGATCGCAGAGAGATAGATGTAGTTGGAGATATCCACTTACTTCTCTCCTCTCTCGCGTGAAACATCATCAGCCTCGTTCGGTTGAGGTAGTTGATCGAGCGCGTACTTACGCTCATCAATCACATCACCGCGAGCCTTGAGGGTTGAGGAGACCGAAAGTTCTGAGGCGGTGCCGTCAGGAAGAAGTGCTGGGACATCGACAGCGTTATGTCGGGCATAGACACCAGAGCCAGGAAGTCCGGCTGCGGTGGCAAGTGAGTCACCACGGAATCGGGCGATCGCCTTGAAACGCTGCGAGCCTTCCGGGCCTTTGATCCGCTCGGAATGCGCCAAGACCATCGCACTCAGCGTTGCGACGATCATCAGAGCTGCGACCACTTCGAAGGTCCAGACGTATTCGGTGAAGAGCATCCGGCCGAGGCCTTCGACGTTGCCGTTGGCGTTCATCAACTCGGTATCAGGAGCCTGACGAGCGAGGGAAGCGCGCGTAAGAAGCGAGACGAGAAGGAGTGCGATGGAAACCGCCGCAGTGATCGCAATCGGGCGAAGTCCTGCGAGGTTCTCCTTCAAGGAATCGGAGGAATCGACGCCGACCAACATCAAGATGAAGAGGAAGAGCATCATCACCGCGCCGGTGTAGACGATCACCTGCGCCATTCCCAGGAACGGTGCGCCATTTGCGACATAGAAGATCGCAAGCGTGATCATGATCCAAGCCATCAAGAGCGCCGCGTGGACCGCCTTCTTCACGACCAAGAGTGAGATCGCAGCGACGACTGCCAGTGGCGCGAGGATGTAGAACTGGACCGCCTCCGGCGTCGAGGTCTGACCGACGTCGAGTGCGAGCCTCATCATCTCCGAATTCATGACTTACGTTCCACCGCATTCTCTTGGAGTGGGCTAGCCCCTGGGACCTCACCGCGGTAATAGGTGTGGTGATCGGCATCCGGATACATCGGATGCGGCGGTGGCAACATCCCAGCCCGAAGTGGCGCCAAGAGATCGTCCTTCTCGAAGATCAACTTGCCACGTGAATCATCTGCGAGTTCATATTCATTGGTCATAGTGAGCGCTCGAGTCGGACATGCCTCGATGCAGAGCCCACAGAAGATGCAGCGGAGATAGTTGATTTGATAGACCTTGCCGTAACGCTCTCCGGGTGAGAAGCGCTCTGCTTCGGTGTTATCCGCACCTTCGACATAGATCGCATCCGCAGGACATGCCCAAGCACAGAGCTCACAACCGATGCACTTCTCAAGACCATCAGGATGGCGATTGAGTTGATGGCGGCCATGAAATCGTGGCGCCGTCGGTTCCTTCACATCGGGGTATTCGACGGTGTTGACCTTCTTGAACATGGTCGCGAAGGTGACCCAGAAACCCTTGAGATGTCCGAGTAATCCGGCCACTCCCTTGTCGACGACCTCGCGCGACTCATTCTCAGCGCGGCGTAACGGTTCGATCTCCATGTGATCACTCACCTCGGACGATTCCCTTCTCTGATGGCATCACGGGTACGGGGAACGATGGCTCTGGCATATCGCCGACATCCTTCGCTCGCGCCTCTGCACTCTTCTTACTCTTCTCATAGACCGAAGTGCCTGCGAGGACGAGCAGGGCGATTCCAAAGGTGAAGGCGAAGATCACGCTCTGCGATGCACCCTCAGCGGAGAGAGCGCGAAGCGTTGCGACGACCATGATCCAAACCAAAGAGGCTGGGATCAGGACCTTCCAACCGAACTTCATGAATTGGTCGTAACGAAGCCGTGGCAAGGTACCGCGAAGCCAGATGAAGAAGAAGAAAAAGAGCAATACCTTGGCGAAGAACCAGACCATGGTGAACCAGCCACCGAGCCATAGTTCGGTGAAACCAAGTCCTGGAAGAGCGCGATAACCACCGAGGAAGAGCGTGGTGGCAAGCGCAGAGACCGCGATGATGTTGACGTACTCGGCCAAGAAGAAGAGGGCGAACTTGAGTGAGGAGTACTCGGTGTGGAAGCCACCGACTAACTCTCCCTCTGCTTCGGCGAGATCGAATGGTGCGCGATTGGTCTCACCGACCATCGAGATCACATAGATGACGAAGGATGGGAAGAGGATGAGCGCAAACCAGAAACGATCCTGCGCTGCGACGATCTCGGAGGTCGACATCGAACCGGCATAGATGAAGACCGCGACGAGTGAGAGACCCATCGCCAATTCATAGGAGATCACCTGTGCGGTAGAACGAAGTCCACCGAGGAGCGGATAGACAGAACCGGAGGACCAACCAGCGAGCATGATGCCGTAGGCGCCGATCGCAGTCGCTGCCAAGATGTAGAGGACTGCCACCGGGAAATCGGTCAACTGCATCGCAGTCTCTCGGCCGAACATCGTCACCGGACCCGACATCGGGATCACTGCGAAAGCCAAGAAGCAGACCGAGACGCTGATCATCGGAGCAAGGATGAAGACGATCTTGTCGGCAGCCTTAGGGATGAGGTCCTCTTTGAATGCCAACTTCACACCATCAGCGAGGCTCTGCAAGAGACCGAACTTTCCGACTCGATTAGGACCAAGGCGCATCTGCATCCGTGCGACGACGCGACGTTCTGCCCAGATCGCAAAGAGCGTCATGAGGACGCAAATCGCGAAGACGAGGAGCGCTTTGACGGCGATCAGCCATCCTGGATCCATACCGATCAGGTCTGCGGTCGTCATGCCTTCACCACCGTAACGAGAGTGTGAGTCGCCTTCTTCAAATCCACCAATGGGCGCGAGTTGGCAGAGTTTCGTGGGATCCAGACCGACCTGAAATCGATGTCACCGATCTCTGCTGGCAGAGTGATCGATCCATGCTCATTGGAGACTCTTACGAGATCGCCGTTGGCAACGCCAAGTCGCTCCGCGCGATCTTGAGAGATCACGACGACCGATGGGTGCGCGGTCCCGGCAAGGTTCGGCTCGTTGCTCTGTAGCGATCCTTGATCGAGGAGCAATCGCCATGAGGTCAGTAGCGCTTGGTTCTCTGTCGGTTGCTTCAATGAGATCGAAGCATGTGGAGCAAAAGGTGCACGCGCACCATCCCAATCCTTGAGCGAGGCCAATTCGTTCGCTGCCTTCCCAACCGTTGGAAGGTTGATCGGTTTGCCCATCTCATCTGCGAGCATCGAGAGGATGCGAAGGTCGCTCCGTTGGAGTGAATCGGTCACCGCTGCATCGAAGGAGCGAGCGCTTCCTTGCCAATCGACGAAGGAGCCACTCTTCTCGATCACGGCTGCGACAGGGAGGATCACATCGGCGACCTCAGTCATCGAACTCTTCCTGATCTCAAGGCTCACTACGAATGCCTTACGAAGTCCTTCGATCGCATCATCCGAGATATCGAATGGATCGACGCCACCGATGAGGAGCGCATCGATCTCACCTTTATGGAGGGCATCGAGTATCTGCGGGGTCGACATCCCAGGCTCGGTCGGGATCTGAACGCTTCGCATTGGTGTCGACCATGCAGTCTGGATATCGACACGTGCCTTCGCATCACTGAGTGGGCGACCGCCAGGAAGGAGGTTTCCGATCGCACCAGCCTCGAGAGCGCCTCGCTCTCCGGCGCGACGTGGGATCCAAGCGAGTTTGGCACCGCTCTTCTCCGCCGCAGCCTTCGCCGCCGAGAGTGCGCCAGGTACTTCTGCAAGACGTTCGCCTACCAGGATCACCGACTTCGCAGTGAGCGCGACAGATGCGATATCTGCTGCCTCGTTGCCTACGTTCTTGATCACCTTCGCTTTCAACTTCTCGTTGCCACGCGAGGTGAACGGTGCGATCGCAATGACAGGAAGAGCACGCTTTCTGACCTGCTTGAGGATGCGCAAGAAGACGATCGGGGATTCTTCTTCGGGCTCGAAACCAGCAAGGAGGATCTGGTCTGCCTTATCAATATCACGGTAAGTAACGTTCGATCCGACGACGACAGAGCTCAAGAACTCTCGCTCCTCATCGCTCGTGCTTCGTGCGCGGAAGTCGATGTCGTTGGTGCCGAGTGCGACACGGGCGAACTTCGAATACCCATAAGCATCCTCGAGTGTGGCGCGACCACCGACAAGTACTGCGGCGCGATTCATTCCAAGACCATTGGCAGCATGAGCGAGCGCCTCCGGCCATGACGCTTCGCGAAGTTCTCCACTCTCCTCACGGATCATCGGTGTGGTGATCCGCTCGAATTGCGCGTACTTGAAGGCCCAGCGACCCTTATCGCAATTCCACTCTTCGTTGACGCTTGGGTCATCACCTGCGAGGCGACGAAGTGTCTTACCGCGACGGACATCGGTACGAAGGTCACATCCTGATGCGCAGTGCTCACATGCAGATGGTGTGGAGACGAGGTCGAATGGACGGGCGCGGAATCGATAGGAAGCACCGGTGAGCGCACCGACTGGGCAGATCTGCACGGTATTGCCGGAGAAGTAGGACTGGAATGGTTCCTTCTCGTAGATACCTACTTGTTGCAGGGCACCTCGCTCGTTGAGGGTGATGAATGGATCGCCTGCGATCTGCTCTGAGAATCGAGTGCACCGGGCGCAGAGGATGCAGCGTTCGCGATCGAGGAGGACCTGCGAGGAGATATTGATCGGCTTTTCGAAGGTGCGCTTCTTCCCCTCGTAACGAGACTCACCGCGACCATTGCTCATCGCTTGGTTCTGAAGTGGGCACTCACCACCCTTGTCGCAGACCGGACAATCGAGTGGATGGTTGATAAGAAGCAACTCCATCACGCCTTCTTGCGCCTTCTGCGCAACAGCTGAAGTCAACTGTGTATTGACGACCATGCCAGGTTCGACCGGGATGGTGCAGGATGCTTGTGGCTTCGGGAACTTGCGACCATTGATCTCGATCTCGACGAGACATTGGCGGCATGCGCCGACAGGATCGAGGAGAGGGTGATCGCAGAAACGTGGGATCTGGATACCGAGCTTCTCGGCAGCACGAATGACAAGGGTTCCCTTCGGAACGCTGACTTCGAAACCATCGATGGTGAGCGTTATCAACTCGATCGCTGGCTCTTCGGTCTTGGCGATCTCTTGGATCGTCATCGCGCACCTGCTTCCGAGGATGCGAAGAGTGTCGATGCATGTGGATCGAAAGGACAGCCACCATTGCTCAAGTGATCGAGGTATTCCTGACGGAAGTACTTGAGTGAGGAGATGATCGGGCTCGCTGCACCATCTGCAAGCGCACAGAAGGAGCGACCCATGATGTTGTCGCAGAGATCGAGCAACTTATCGAGATCGGCAGGAGTTCCTTCACCGTTCTCGAGGTTCTTCAAGGCCTGCACCAACCACCAGGTTCCTTCGCGGCACGGTGTGCACTTTCCGCAGGATTCGTGCTTATAGAACTCGGTCCAACGTAGGACCGCACGGACTACGCAGGTGGTCTCATCGAAGATCTGTAGCGCCTTGGTGCCGAGCATCGATCCAGCAGCGGCGACGCCTTCATAATCGAGTGGGACATCGAGATGCTCATCGGTGAACATCGGCGTCGATGATCCACCTGGAGTCCAGAACTTGAGTCTGTGACCAGTGCGAATCCCGCCTGCAAGATCGATCAATTCCCGGAGCGTGATGCCAAGTGGCGCTTCGAACTGTCCTGGGTTGTTGACGTGACCGGAGAGTGAATAGAGGGTGTAACCCTTCGACTTCTCGGTTCCCATCGATGCGAACCACTCCGCACCCTTATCGATGATCGATGGCACCGACGCGATCGACTCGACATTGTTGACTACGGTCGGACGGGCATAGAGACCGGCGATCGCGGGGAATGGTGGTCGAAGACGAGGTTGGCCGCGGAAACCTTCGAGCGAATCGAGAAGCGCAGTCTCTTCACCACAGATATATGCACCTGCGCCGACATGGAGAACGAGTTCCAGGTCGAAGCCTTTGCCGAGAATGTTCTTGCCAAGTAAGCCTGCCTTGTAGGCATCCTCGATCGCTTGTTGCACGCGACGAACCACATGGGTCACTTCACCGCGGATATAGATGAATGCATGATTAGCGCGGATCGCATACGAGGCGATGATCACGCCCTCGACGAGTACATGTGGGTTGGCGAGGAGAAGTGGTGTGTCCTTACAGGTTCCCGGCTCAGACTCATCGGCGTTGACGACGAGATAGTGCTCTTTGTTGTCGCCTTGCGGGATGAATCCCCACTTCATTCCGGTAGGGAATCCTGCGCCACCTCGACCACGAAGACCTGAATCCTTGACCATCTGGATGATCGCATCAGGATCCATATCAAGCGCCTTCGCTACCGCCTTGTAACCACCATTGCGCTTGTATCCCTCGATAGTGAATGAATCAGCTTGATCCCAGGAGGCAGAGAGGACCGGTGTCAGTTTCGTCATCAGATCTCACCTCTCTCTTTCGAGTTTCCTCTAGCGATCTTCAGCCCTAGGAGAGTTGGATCCCCCGCCTGCACACCCTCATTGGCAAGTCCATCGCTAAGGCCAGCAAGGACGCGTGATGCTTCCTTCCAGGTCACGAGGCGATTAGGACCGCGAGTTGGCTTCGGTGGCTTTCCACTTCGCATCGCATCGACGAGATCCTTCGCGCTCGATGGGGTCTGGTTGTCGTAGAACTCCCAATTCGCCATCACGACAGGTGCGTAATCGCATGCAGCGTTGCACTCGATATGTTCGACCGAGACCTTGCCATCTGCGGTGACGCCATCGTTTTCGATCTCGAGGTGCTCGAGCAAAGACTTGTAGATCTCATCGCCACCCATGATCGCGCAGAGCGTGTTGGTGCAGACACCGACGTGATACTCACCGACTGGCTTTCGCTTGTACTGGGTATAGAAGGTCGCGACCGCATTGACCTCAGCCGTTTCGAGATCGAGTTTGACTGCGATCTTCTCGATTCCCTCTTGGGTGACATAGCCGTCGATCGACTGCACATAGTGAAGCAGTGGCATGATCGCAGAGCGTGAACGTGGATAGCGCTTGATGATCGCATCCATCACCTTCTCGTGTTCATCTGTATACATCAGCGATCGACACCTCCCATCACCGGATCGATCGATGCGACTGCGGCGACGACATCGGCGATCTGACCGCCTTCGACCATCGCTGCGGTGGATTGAAGATTGTTGAATGAAGGCTCACGGAAATGAACGCGGAATGGGCGAGTGCCACCATCACTGACGAGGTGGACGCCGAGCTCACCACGTGGTGATTCGACTGCGGTGTAGACCTGACCGGCTGGGACGCGGAAACCTTCGGTGACGAGTTTGAAGTGGTGGATCAACGCCTCCATCGACTCACCCATGATGGTGCGGATATGTTCAAGCGAGTTACCGAGTCCATCGCCACCAAGCGCCAATTGCGCAGGCCATGCGATCTTCTTATCGGTGACCATGACCGGGGATCCCTCGGACTTCTCCAACTTATCGGCGCACTGCTCTACGATCCGAAGCGATTGCTCGAGTTCTTGCATACGGATCAAGAATCGGGCATAGCTATCACCACTCGTCGCAGTGATGACATCGAACTCGTAATCCTCGTAGCCGCAATATGGCTGGGTCTTGCGAAGATCCCATGGCAATCCGGTCGCACGAAGGACTGGTCCAGTGACTCCAAGCGTCGTACATCCTGCAAGATCAAGGAAGCCGACATCCTTGGTGCGCTTCATCCAGATCGAGTTACCGACCAAGAGCTTCTCGTTGTCCTTGAAGTTCTTCCGCAGATCCTTGACCGTCTCGCGGATCTTTGTAATCGCACCACTTGGAAGGTCCTGCGCAACACCACCTGGCCTCACATAGGCCATGTTCATGCGCAGTCCCGAGATCATCTCGAATACATCGAGGACCTTCTCGCGCTCACGGAAAGCGAAGAGCATCGGCGAGAGTGCACCGAGTTCGAGCGCGCCTGTTCCGAGGGCGACCATATGTGAGGAGATGCGATTGAGCTCCATCATCATCACGCGAATCACTGTTGCGCGCTCTGGGATCTGATCGGTGATGCCGAGCAATTTCTCGACGCCTAGGCAATACGCGGTCTCATTGAAGATCGGCGAGAGGTAATCCATGCGGGTTACGAAGGTGACCCCTTGCGTCCAAGTGCGGAATTCGCAGTTCTTCTCGATGCCGGTGTGGAGGTATCCGATGCCGCAACGACATTCGGTGACGGTCTCACCGTCGAGTTCGAGCATGAGGCGAAGCACGCCGTGAGTGGAAGGGTGTTGTGGTCCCATATTGACCACGACGCGCTCTTCCTTGTTCGCACCGATCTCGGTAGCGGTCTGATCCCAATCACCACCGGTGACGGAGTAGACCGTTCCCTCGGTGGTCTCGCGCGCAGATGCGTATGGGTCTCTGAAATCAGTGCTACTCATCGATATGACCTTCGTCGATCTGGCGGTGGGATGACCGCGCCCTTGTATTCGACTTCGATTCCGCCGAGCGGATAATCCTTGCGTTGCGGATGTCCGGGCCAGTCATCTGGCATCAAGATACGAGTGAGCGCTGGATGTCCATCGAAGATGATGCCGAACATGTCGTAGGTCTCGCGCTCGTTCCAATTGTTCCCTGCCCAGACTTCGACGAGCGATGGGATATGTGGATCACTCTCCGGGACCGAGACTTCGAGTCGGATACGACGATTGTTGGTGATGGAGAGCAAGGGATAGACAGCGTGAAGCTCCCTTCCCTTCTCACTGGGATAATGGACACCACTTACTCCGAGGCAGTATTCAAATCGGAGCGAAGGTGTATCACGAAGGATCTTTGCGACCTCTACCAAACGCTCGCGCTTGATATGGAGAGTCAATTCACCGCGATCGACGATGACCTTCTCGATCGCATCGGAGAAGAGTGGATATGCGCGTTCCAATTCATCCGCTACCTCATCGAAGTAGGAACCATAGGGACGCTGGCTTGACCCAGGTTGTTCGCTCGATCGGACGAGACCGCCATAACCTGAGGTGTCACCGGTGCCTTTGACACCGAACATTCCTTCTCTATCGCTCACGCAAGAAGCCCCTTCATCTGATGTGTCGGGGTGGCAGCGAGCGCTGCAGCCTCGGCCGCCTGCGCCGCCTCTTCGCGATTGATTCCGAGCTTGGAGTACTTGATCTGATCGTGGAGCTTCAAGATCGCATCCATCAACATCTCAGGCCTTGGCGGGCAGCCCGGGAGATAGATATCGACTGGAACTACATGGTCGACGCCTTGGACGATGGCGTAGTTGTTGAACATGCCGCCTGAGGATGCACATGCACCCATGGAGAGGACCCACTTCGGCTCTGCCATCTGATCGTAGATCTGACGCAAGACTGGTGCCATCTTGTTCGAGACTCGACCTGCGACGATCATGAGGTCGGCCTGACGAGGCGATGCTCGAAAGACCTCCATACCGAAACGCGCCAAGTCATAACGACCGCCACCGACTGCCATCATCTCGATCGCGCAGCATGCGAGACCGAAGGTCGCAGGCCAGAGCGAGTTTCGTCGCATGTAATTCGCAAGTCCTTCGACAGTAGTGAGAAGGAATCCACTCGGAAGTTTCTCTTCGACGCCCATTACCTATCGATCACCTCTAATCCCACTCGAGTCCGCCACGTCGCCACTCATATGCATAGGCGACGGAGACGTTGAAAATGAAGAGCGCCATCGCAACGAGTCCGAAGATTCCTTGTTGATCGAAGGTGACCGCCCATGGATAGAGGAAGAGGATCTCGATATCGAAGATGATGAAGAGCATCGCGGTGAGGAAGTACTTGACCGGGAATCGACCGCCACCTTGGGCTTGTGGACTCGGCTCGATGCCGCACTCATAGGCCTCTGCCTTCGCTCGGTTGTAGCGCCTAGGTCCGGTGACGGCACCTGCGACGATGGAGATCACTGCGAATCCGAATCCGATCGCGAAGAGCGCGATGATCGGGACGTAGGGATTCACAAGGCGCCATCTTAGATGTGGGTCCTAAGAGGCGGAAATCGAGGCTCGCTTTCTTCCGATGTGAACTGCGACAACCCCCGCAGTGAGATCTCGCCACGTGACTTCCTGCCAGCCCGCCCCGGTCATCAATGCGGCAAGGTCTCGTTGATTCGGCCACGCCATGATCGATTCGGCGAGATAGATATAGGCATCGGGATTCGAAGAGAAGCGCTTTGCGATCGGAGGGAGCGCACGAAGCAAGTACTTGAAGTAGATGGTGCGAAAGACTGATGAGGTCGGGTGTGAGAACTCGACGACATAGATCCGCCCACCTGGTCTTGTGACTCGAAGCGCTTCAGCGAGTGCCTTCGATGTGTCATGTGTGTTGCGAAGCCCGAAGGAGATCGTGGCGATATCGAACTCATCATCATTGAACGGGAGTGCGAGCGCATCACCAAAGACGAATGTGAGATCGGGATGGAGTCTCTTGCCGGTCTCGATCATGCCGCGAGAGAAGTCGACGGCGATCACCTCGGCACCACTTCGCGCTAAAGCAGCACTCGAAGTGCCGGTTCCAGCAGCGATATCTAGGATCCGCTCTCCTGGCTTCGGTGCGATGATCTTGTTCACCTTCTTTCGCCATCTCTTGGTCTGGCCAAGGCTGAGAAGGTCATTGAGGATGTCGTAGCGCTTCGCTACGCGATCGAACATGCGCGAGACATCTTCGGGGTCCTTACCCAAGTCCGCTCGAGTCATTGTCCTATCTTCACCTCAACTAGGCTTAGGCAACAAATCGAAATTCAGTGCGTTGGAATCTTGCACGAAGGCGGAGTCACAAAGATGAGGAAGATGCGAGTGCGAACCGAGGTCCTCGGTGATCTGCCACATCTTCTTGAAGTGAGCATCGAGGGCTCTCTTTCGAATGCATCTCCTACCGATCCCATCACCTGGGTCCGTGGTGATGAAGGGATGATCGCTTTCGGCGAATACAAACGGATTGAGATCTCCGGTAGCGATCGCTTTGAGAAGGCGCGAAAGTGGTGGCAGGACTCGCTTCGCGAACTCGATATCCATAACAACGTACATGGTTCAGGGACTGGACCGATCCTCTTTGCCTCATTCGCATTCGATAGCGAGGAACCTTCGACCCTTCTGATCCCCGAAGTCGTGATCGGAAAGCGCGGTGAGAGGCGCTGGATCACCTGGTTCGGCGATGGTCCACAACCTGAGGTGAAGTCGATCAAGAGTGAGAGCGCACCGCTCGCTCTGCGATGGAGCGGTGAGAATGGCGATGCTTGGCGAAGTCATGTCGCAGCTATCGTCGATCTGATCCAACGCGGTGAGGCTGAGAAGGTGGTCCTTGCTCGTGCGCTCGATGGCAGCATCGAGGGTGAGCAGCGAATCGATACTCGCCGCTTGCTACAACTCCTTGGCTCCGATTATCCGAATACCTGGCTCTTTTCGAACCAAGGACTCGTCGGTGCGACACCAGAGTTGTTGGTCCGATTGAGCAAGTCACTCGTCACCTCACGCGTCCTTGCTGGGACGATCAAACGAAGTGGTGATGATGAGAAGGATCTCGCACTTGCGGCATCACTTGCGCGATCATCGAAGGATCTGGAAGAACATGAGTACGCAGTGAGGTCGGTAGCAGATGCGCTGGTGCCACTCTGCTCTTCGACCAATGTCCCAGAGTCCCCATTCGTACTCCACCTCTCCAATGTCATGCACCTTGCGACCGATGTCACCGGAGTCGTCACCGATTCGGTCAATCCACCTGATGTCTTCGATCTCCTAGCAAGACTCCACCCATCGGCTGCCGTCTGTGGCACGCCACGTGAGCGAGCAGAGCGTTCTATAAGAGAGGTGGAGGAGATCAGTCGTGGTCGCTACGCAGGTCCAGTCGGATGGGTCGATATCCGATCCGATGGTGAGTTCGGGATCGCACTTCGTTGTGGTCAGATCGATGCGTCAAAGAAGTCGATCAGGATCTACGCCGGCTGTGGCATCGTCGCTGGATCCGATCCGGCCGCAGAATATGCCGAGAGTGAGGCCAAACTCGCTGCGATCCAAGGCGCGCTAGCGCGCCATTGATCCTGCCGCCAACTTTCCAAAACGCTCTCGAATCGAATCGAGATTATCCGCATTCTCCTCGCGGCTAGGCATCTTGGCGATGATCACCAGGATCTTCGACTCATTCTTCTTCGCCTTGCTCGCATAGGCACTCAAGAGTTCGCTCACGGATGCAACTTCCACGGCACGAAGACCGAAGGCGGTAGCGATGCGAGTTAGGTCCTTACCGTGGGGTGTACCGAAGACTTCCTCGAAATGTTCCACGCCTCGTTGTGGCAAGGTGGAGAAGATTCCACCGCCATCGTTGTCGACGACGATGATGGTCAACTCTGCATCGATCCCATTGCTGAGCGCTGAGATGTCATGGAGGAAGGCAAGGTCTCCAAGGAGTGCGACGCTCTTACCGAAGTTCTGAGCGATACCCATAGCGGTTGAGATATTTCCATCGATCCCAGCGAGACCTCGGTTAGCGAAGACCTTGACTGAAGAGCCCTCACGCGGAATCGCGAAGGCTTCGATATCTCGGATCGGGCGCGACGAAGCAACGAAGAGTGCGTCCATCTCTACCTGCGCTACCGCTGCAGCGACTCTTCCCTCGCTCCACTCCGCACTCGATGAGATCGCCTCATTGGCAAGGGTGAAGTATGTGAGCCACCGATCTCGCCACTTGGGATCTGCTTTCGTCACGACCACCTTGGGAAGGACATGATGGATCTCATCCGCACTTCTTCGAGTATCGATCTCGGCAGTACGTGGGTCTATGACCATGATCCGCTTCGCACTACCTATATATGCATTGAGCGGACGGTTGAGAGTGGTGCGACCGATCACGATGACAAGGTCAGCGAGAAGTTCATTGCGCACCTCTTCGCTGGAGAGGATCAGAGCAGCATGTGGGATGGCATCCTCGAATGAGATCGGATCCTCACTGACCACCACTGCTTTCGATGCTTGTGCGAAGGCTGTGATCTCCTCGACTGCGAACTCAGCAAGGTCATGGCCGATGACAAGGACGACGCGACTTTGATTGATCGCGATCTCGCCGGGAACGATGATCTTGGATTCGAGGGGATTTACCTTGATCCCATCGAGCCATTCGTGTCGATCTTGACCATCGACCTCTGGCAGGAGCGGTTCGTCGAATTGCAGGTTGAAATGAACAGGGCCGCCATTACCAAGGAGATGGCTCGGTTCGAATGGCGCTCCAGTATCGATCGCTTTGAGGACGAAGGCGCCGAAGATCCCTTGCTGCAAGGTTGTCTGATTCGCGCCGGTCTTTCGTAATCTCTCCGGACGGTCAGCTGTCAGGAGAAGAAGACGCTCGTTTGAGTGATAGGCCTCAAGTACCGCTGGGAAGAAGTTCGCTACCGCAGTCCCACTGGTGGAGACGACCGGGACATAACGCTTCGTCGCCTTCGCGATACCAAGAGCGTAGAAGGCAGCGCCGCGCTCATCTATACGAATGTGAGTACGGATCAAACCTTTCGCTGCCGCATCCGAGAAGGCGAGACTCAGTGGTGCGTTTCTCGATCCCGGGGCGATGACCACATCGCTGATGCCGAGTTCGATCAATCGTCGGACGATGTGACGGGCGAGTTTGGTCGATGGATTACTCACGAGAAGAGGACCTCATAACTCTCACGGAGGCGATCCTGCCACCAAGAGAAACGCTCCCTCTCCACAGCCAAGGAATCGAGAGCAGAACGATCGATAGTTGAGAGATTCTTCACTTCGATCGATCCATCTTCGATCTCATGGCGTGCGACGTCATCAGTGAAAAGCACACCGGTTGCAAGTCCTGATGCGGCCGGCTCCTCCTTGAGGGCCGCTGCAAGACGGATACCTTGCGAGATACCGACAGCACTCTCAAGCGCACTCGAGACGACCACCGGAAGTGAGAAGTGTTCTGCGATCGTCATCGCTGATCTGATTCCACCCAATGGCGAACTCTTTAGGATGATGAGATCCGCAGCACCTGCGAGGTCGAGTGTGAGTGGATTCTCGCTCTTTCGAACCACCTCATCGGCAGCGACCTTGATATCGATCCTCTTCTTCAACTCCCTGAGTTCCTCGATGCTCTCGCATGGTTGTTCGACGTATTCGATGCTCTTAGCCAATGGCTCTAGGAAAGTGATCGCCTCATTCACACTCATCGAACCATTGAGATCGAGTCGGATTGCAATCGATGGGAAGAGCCTTCGTACCTGCTCGATTCTGGCGATATTGCGGGAGTGATCCTCAGTGACCTTGATCTTCACCGTCTTAGCCCCTGGATACCAAGAGAGGATCCGTTCGATCTCCGCTTCACTATCTACTGCTGGCAACGTGGCGTTGATCGCTACTTTGCTACGCAGCTTTGGCACCTGCGGCTGGAAGGCTGCTTCGATCCCAGCTTGGAGCCAGCGCGAGGATGCGACTGCACCGTATTCAAGAAATGGTGAGAACTCTCCCCAACCGTACGGTCCTTCGAAGAGTGCGACCTCGCGGGATTCGATGCCACGAAACTTCGTGCGCATTGGAAGCCTCAAGACATGGAGCGTTGCAAGAATCTCCGAGAGATCCGGATTCATGGTTCCTCGCGTCTTAGGGACGCTTCGGGAATCGTCCGAAATCAGGTGGGCGCTTCTCCTTGTATGCATCGCGCCCCTCTTGTCCTTCTTCGGTGAGATAGAAGAGGAGAGTCGCATCGCCTGCGAGTTGTTGGACACCGGCAAGACCATCAT
>JACCDG010082226.1_pt1 | contig 25958 bp, 31 predicted proteins | sample 7442471 | NCBI WGS metagenome assembly JACCDG01 (sample SAMN15323444, study PRJNA562643) | freshwater metagenome | isolation source: river surface water | place: USA:Blue River Watershed | collected 2017-08-17 | reverse complement strand
GGACCCTTTAGAGAAAAAACTGGACTATCTTCACCAGGAGTATTTGTAGGTTTGTCATTTAAAAAGTCTCCAAGTTGAGATTTCATATGATTCTCCAACTCTCTAACTTTTGGATTATTATTTGGAGTTGTTATTACAGTCCATCTAACTATAAATGGGACAACTACTGTTACCATAATTCCTTCAGGAACTACTGAGGGAGCAAATATTGCCTCTGTAGGGCTTTCCGGAGATATAGAAAAGTTTCTATCTATCTTATGAATTCCCCATTGATTTAATAAAAATCTGTGAGCCCAAATATTATGAGCAACAAAGAAGGCAAGCTCTTGTGCTTCTGGTCCTATCTTTGCAATACAATTTATAGTCATTGGAATAGATATTAGAGATGTTCTCTTTCTTTCTTCAGTCTTCATACTTAGAGAGGTCATATCATCCATGAACATTGTCATTATTTGAGATGGACCTCTTGCGGCTATAATTCTTGGAACAGTTTCTTTAGTATTCGAAACTTGATCACTAATAATAATTTCTGTAAGGTTTTCATCTTCAGAATACTTATAACTACCTTCTGGTCTTTGCTTAAATAGACCTTGAAGAAAGGATAAGAATATGGCTGTAAAGTAGTAAAGAGGATCTCTTGGCCTCTCTACTTTAAATGCTGTTCTTGTTGGTATTACTTCAGAGGACATTATTCCTCTCTTTTCTTCCGACCATGAATTACAACATCACTAACCTCTTTGGCTTTTGCTTGAATCTTAGGAAGAACTGAAAGAGCAAGACCACCACTTATAGCTCCACCTGCTACACCAGCAAGAGCCTTAAGATTAGGATCTTTAATTCCACCAATTCTAGATGCGGCTAGATTACCCAAGCCAACACCAAGACCAACTCCAAGTGATAAGCCTACAAACTTACCAACTCTATCAGCCCACTCATGATCATCTTCTTTCTTATGCTGTGCAGCTAACTTTGTTAATTCTTCAATAAATGCTTCATTAAATATTTGACTGGCAGTTTTCTCCATTTTGTTTTCCTTAGTAGTATTATAAATAGCTAATTTATAAAATGGTGCCCCGAGGCTTATTTGTATAGGATTCATGTGTATCATTCCTCATGGTTTGTGGATTGGTAAAGTTACGATCTTCAGCAATATTTGTAACATCTAAAATATCTATATTTGTAGGAAGCTTATAAGCTATATCAGACTTTAATACTTCTTTAATCTCTAATTCTTGATGTACTGGTGATCTTAATCTTTCAGTAGTTCTAACTGATAATACAATCCATCTTTTATTTTCATTTTCAATAATAATATCTAAAGGATTGATGGGCGGAAAGCTTATCAATCTTGCAGTTGATATAGATGGATTATGAATAATATTTACAGTAGGTTGAGCAGATTTAACTGATGGATCTATTTGTATGTAGCATACAAACGGAGACAAATATCCTCCTAAATATGTTACTCCATAACATGTCATACAATTAGAATGTTTAGCTCTACCACTTATATTATCCCAGCAAGTACATCGAGCCCCGAAGGTTTTTCTAGGATATACAATACATTTTCTACCAACAAAATTTGTGAAGAGCTTATTTTCTAAACGTATTATCTCTAATGCTTGAAGATCGGGCTCCGGAATTTGTGAGGTTATAAATTCTTTAGTTTCACTGGTTACTTTATGTCTAACAATTAGCCTATAAAATATCTTTCTATATTTATGTTGTAAGGGATTAGTTGTATCTTGAAAAAAGAATCTATTAGAAAATGGAGCGGTCACTGGAGACCAAGGGCCTCCAGGTGACTCACTCTTATATAAAATAAATTCAAACGCAATAATATCATCGGAGTTAGGATCATTCTCTAACTCCCAAAAGACATTTATATGATCTAAATCAAATGATCTAGCATAGAATGAATTAATTCTAAGCATTAGGTAAACCTAGGGCTAAGAGCTCTTCTTCCTCTTCCAGCCATCATTTGATCATATACTGCTCCAGTCTCTTTGCTTGAAATTGGATTTAGGCCAGATAATAGACCAGTATTTTCTTGTAACATAGAAGGATCTAATCCTCTCTTAGGACCTTGCGCAACAATTCTATTAGTCTTTGGCGCCTCTCTAATTGTACTTACATTTTGAGTAGGAGCTCTAGTAGCTGCAGCTGATGTTGCCGCAGGTTGAGCTACTGAAGTAGTAGTTCTAGCATTCATTGCTGGTTGAGGACTAGACATAGGCGCTGCTCTAACATCAACGGCAGGTGAATTATATGTTGCTACGGGTGCCGTCGAATGAACAGGTTGTTGAACATTAACAGCTGCAGCTTGTGGCATTGGTCTAGGTGCTTCAACTACCGAAGCTGCTGATGCTGGTGCTGGACCATGTACCGCTGCTGGATTTGCCATTGGTGCTGCTGAAGGAGCTGGAAGGGCTTTAACCGTTCCTGCTTGTGCGGCTCTTTGACCTGCTCTTATTGTCTTTAACTCACCAACTGCTCCTTGTTGAATATTCTTTCCTAACAGTGGAGTAGCCTTATTAGATACTGCGCCTAATAATCTCTTACCACCGACAGCACCTAAAGCTCCGCCAGCTAAAGCCCCCGTTGTAAAATCACCACCTGTTGCTTTATTAGCTGCACCTCCAACTAATGCTCCTGCTCCTGCTGTTGCTAATCTTGGAGATTTAGCTAAAAGCTTTCCGGCTCCTTGTAGACCAGAAGATATTAAATTAGCTTGTTTTAAAGCACCTGCAACAGCATCACCTAATAGAGGTGGATTACCATGAGTAGATTCTCTTAATAGATATTTACCGCCCTTGGCTCCTAAAAGACCGCCTCCTAATGCCCCTGCGGCGGCTCCATAGCCATCATTAGTATAAGCTCCTCCAGCTCCAGCTCCTGCTGTAGCACCTACAAGCCCACTAACAAGTGATGGATTAGATTTAGCTGTATCAATAAAATGATTTGTTATATTAGAAATGTGTGGAGAAACTGCTGCCTTTGCTTTTGCTGCATTTGGAGCAACAAAATCATTTGCAAAAGACTTTCCAACATTTAAAGCACCATTAGTTGCTGATTCAATATTAAAGGCTGTCTTTATATGGGCTAAACCTTCAGCAACATGTTTCTTGGCAGGAGCTAATCCTCTAATGCCATATACACCTGCTCCTGTAGTTGCTCCATAAATGGCTCCAGTTCCTAAAGCATTTCCAATTCTCTTTGCCTTACTTCCTAGAGATTCTGGAGTACCATCAGGGCCATCATTATTAGCACCAGTTGCTCTAATTCCAGTTAATGCTGATCCAGTTATAGCTCCTCCTCCAATATGTTTTGCTATACTCTTTCCCTCAGCTAATACTTTATGAGCAAGATTTGCAGTCTTAAGAGGAGGTCCAAAGTTAGGATCAATATTTGATTTCTTTGGAGGACCCATAATAATATCAGTATTATTATCAATTCTATGGGCTCTTTCTCCTGGTTGCTTCTTATAGGCTTTTGCTGCTCCAGGTCTTACAAAGTTTTTAGCAGCTTGATATTTATGTTCATCAGCTAATATATGAGCAGCAGGGGCAAATGTTAGTCCAGCTAAAGCTCCACCTAAAGCACCCTTGCCAATATTTTGAGCACGGGTATGTCCTTTTCTGGGTTCTGCTGTTGCACCAATTGTTGCACCTAAAGCTGTTCCACCACCTATTGATGTAGCTACTGGATGATCAATTGCAAAGTTCTTCGCATGTCCTCCAAAGCTCTTTACACCTTCACTTGCTTTTCCATAGGCACCTTTTACTTTTTCTTTTGCTTTACTAAATACTCTCTTGGCACCACTTGCTGCTCTTGCTCCTGCTCCTGGATGAGGAGGTAATAATTTTGGAGATGCTATCTTTGATCCCAAATTTTCTAAATCATCAAGCTCCATTCTTGAAGCTTTTAATTTTTGAGATGAATTATGAAGGCTTTTTATGCTATGGCCTAGAAGGGCACCAGATGCTGCTCCTCCAAGTGCATATCTTAAAGTTCTGTTCTTAGTTCCCCATTGCTTTTTTTCTTGCTCTGAAGGCTTAGTTAATTTCGCTTCTGCTGCTGATAATCCACCCATAATACCTGCACCTGTAACTCCAGGATGGTTGGAGGCAAAATTCTTAACAGCTTGTCCGAATTGCTTAACCTTATTGGCTTCTTTTGCAAAATCTATATTCATATCCATATAAAAATTTAATAGATCCTTATTCATCTGCTCATCAGATGGACTTATATCATTTTGAAATTGCACAACTTCTTTCATTGATTAACTCCCATTACCACTAACAAATGGATTTGCATTTTCATAATAATATAAAGTATGTGTTCCATTATCTTTTGATGGGAGTATTGTATATATCTTCGATACATCGCCCAATACATTGTTAACAAAATCTAATAGATCGACAGGATCTTGAAAAATCTTGGCGGCTAATCTCATTAGTAAACCTCTGAAGTTATACTATAAGAGAATGTTCAGTATAACAAGTAAGATGAGGGAAAGGAGATTTAGAAACTATCTAGGAGGGCTTGAGAGTTAACGAGTCTGTATTCAGAACCAAGACCACCACCCCAAGCTGCTTCTATATTTACAGAGGTTTTCCATCTCTGTACTTTTTCATAATATTTATTAGAAAACATTTGTAACCATGCTTGTAGTTCAGGAGTCTTATTAGTATTTAAACTAAGACCACCATCTGAAAAGGCTAATCCATTTCTAGTATTTAGTAATCCAAGTGATTCTAAGAGACATATTACAGTTCCTCTTTTTAGCATTGAAATAGGAGGAGGATTATTAAAATTATATCTGTCTGTAAAAGGAGGAGTATGATTGAAATCGTCTAATGCATCTTCTAACGCATCATAAATATCTTCTTCTGAAGATTCATATCCATCAGTAAGTCTATTAAGATAAGGATTGTCGCGCATAAATCTTCTAATCTTCTCAGCGAATTGTGATAGTGTTACTTCTCCGTTTCCTGGAGGAAATTGAAGATCGATGCGAGACATTAGTTACCCTTCTTCTTTTTTACACTTTCTATCTTAATTTCGGAATTTATTTCCGTATTGTATTCTTTAATAAGAGAAGCCTCTTCCAATCTTCTTAGAATTTCAATCTGAGAAGGTGGATTTGGTTTTGTAATTTCTCCAATAATAATATGTCCTACTTTTTCATGAGCAATAACTTTATCATCAATAGCATTTTCGGGCAGGAATATGAATTCACCTGGAAGGATGCATTGACCATATAGGTCAATTATTGATATATCCTTTCCTGGCCCGTGTGTAATATTTGTGATCCTTACAGTTTTCAATTACTTTCTCGCTTTCTTCTTCTTTGAGGAATCAGTAATTACTTTAACTTCTTCTTCCTCTTCTATAATTGGAGTTTCTAATTGTATATTGACCGCCTCCTCAATTTGAGGAATCTCTTCTATTTGAGGAACTTCTTCAATATCTACTAGTACTACTTTTGTAGGGGTTTCAGTAGATTTTACCTTATGTTCTTCAGCATATTTTCTAAAAGCTTCTATACTATCCTTACCACCAACAAATTCAACTTCAACTATTCTTGCTCTTTCTAATTCGTCTAAATAATTACTAAACAAAGAATATTGCTCATCAGTAAGAGTCATTTCTGCATATAGTTTAAGTTGAAAGCCGTTAATGTACGGTTCAATCGAATGTGTACTAAAAGATGGGGCTTGTAGAGTCACATGATTATGTGACATGCATCCTTTTGATCTTGAAGCAACAATATTTCTAATTTTATACATCATTTCACCATTATGATATTTATCAGACGATAAATCATTTGTCTATAGTTAATTGTATGTGTCAAGAAAAAACTTTACTTTATGAGCTATAAAGATTTTATGGCTAATAAAGAGGACGAAGATAATAAATTTGACCTAGTAGATACTTATAGAGAGTATTCAATATTCTCTAAGAAAGATACTAAAGAGTTATATGTATTATTTACTAATATGCAACTTCGTTCAATTGTAAGCGATGATACTAATTGCATAGACTATGTCTTATGTAAGACAAATTATCTTCCACTTGAATCAGTCGTTAACAGAGATTCTATTAAATTATTAACTGATCTTAAGTGGAGAGGTGATAGAAATAGGGATGAGGATGATTCAGATTATGAAAATGAATATAAATCTATTATGGAAAAGATTAAGGATTCGTATGAGAAAAAATATCCTGATATCCTATCTGAGAATAGAAAAGGACGTTATAGATTTGTGGATTTTTACTCCTTAATTAATAAAGATGATGAGATCCTTATTAAGGAGGGTAGCAATTCTTATGCAGGTAACGTAGTAGATGTAAAATATTCCACAACATGGATAGGAACAATAATCTCAATTGTTATTGTCGTAATATCAAATATCGATGGTAAATTTAAAGAATACAAAATTATAAAGAAGATTCCCTTCTATGAAGGCTATAAAACTCTAAGTGATCTTAATATCTCTTTTGTTAATGCTGAGATAAAAGAGAATTTAACAAAACGTGGTAGAAAGATTTTCGATCTACTAAAAGAGCCAACTTATATTTCTTATATTGGTCAGCAAACCAAGATGACTAATTGGGGTCCTATTCGCTTTAGAGCAGATGGTCGAATTATGATAGATCCCAGGTCATATGCAAAATTTGATAGTAATGGTTCAAATAGACTTAACTATGGATTATTTGATGGGGTTATTAATGAAGATGATGACGATGATAAAGATACTGATAATAATCTATTAGTTGATGAAAATTGTTGGAAAGCTTATCCGGCAGTATTTGGTTTTTCGTTCGTTACAAAATTATGGGGGATGTTTGATGTAGAGAGTATTTCTCCTATCGAATTTAGAACTGATGCTTATGATAAACTAGTCCTTGATGAGAAGACTAAAGAATTAATCCTTGCACTCGTAACTACCAATAGTGAAACAACAGATATAATTAGCGCTAAAGGTAATGGAACTATTTTCCTACTTCATGGTGCTCCTGGAGTTGGTAAGACTTTAACTGCTGAAGCAATTGCTGAAACTCTTAAGAGACCTCTCTATTCTGTATCAGTAGGAGAATTAGGTACTAATCCAGAATCTCTAGAAGATTCACTAAGAGATATTTTAGAATTAGCAACAGCTTGGGATGCGGTATTGTTATTAGATGAGGCTGACGTATTTCTTGAAGCAAGATCTGATAATGATATTGAGAGAAATGCTATGGTTGGTGTATTTCTAAGACTGTTAGAATATCATCAGGGCGTTTTATTTCTTACAACTAATAGAGCCCATAATTTTGATCCTGCCTTCTTTAGTAGAATATCAGTAGCAATTAAATATCCCGATACGTTGGATGAATCTACTAGAAGACAGATATGGGACAATTTAGCCAAGCTTAATAAGGTTAATATTAATAGTGAGAAATTAGGTACGTATGATAATCTGAATGGTAGAGAGATCAGAAATATTCTTAAAATATCTGTTGCCTTGGCTAAATATAAAAAGGTTGAGTTAACCACTATGCTTGTAGAGGAAGCTATCTCCTCTCATCTTGGATTTAAGAAGGCTCTGACCCCTTAATTTTTTATTTAACTATCTGGTATAATTAAAACAGGGAGGTGAATGCTATGTGGACAATAATTCTATTCAGGGTGTATTGGATAGTGATGTTAATGTATATGATTCCAACAATACTCTTCTGGATCATTCCAGCAAGAATTGAATTCATTGCAAACATCCTTCAGTTGATTCTATATCTTGTACTAATCCTTACCTTATTAATTGCGATGCAATTGATACCATATACATAAAAAAAAAGGCCCGAACTTGTGGTTCGAGCCTCGAATTATTTTAGATATCTAAGTTTAGTACTGATGAACAGTTGGGAAGAAGCTTCCAGCATCAACACGGTTATTAAGCGCGCCAAGCTGATCTTCATCAACAGGAAGCATTACTGCAAATCCTGTATCAGTTGCACCAGGAACAACTGAACCACCATAAAGCTCTAACTTTCTAATAGAAGCAATATTTACAATACCAACTCCAACATCCATCCATGATTGCCATAGAATTAGATTTGCAATCTTATCAATATAGAATTTAGTGTTGTTTAGAATATAGCTTCTTCCTAGGAAGTCCGGCTTAGTAAAGAGCCATACATTACCCTCACGGAAAATGTCGGTCTTGATAGTTCTAATAAACTTCTTACCAAGAATTGTATTATAAGTCCATCCATTAATTACAGTCTCAGAAGTTACCTTGTCACCAAAGTCTTGTAGAGTCCATGTTAGGATGTTGTTATAGTCTGGCTCAGTCATAAGTACAAGATCAGACTCTAATCTGTTTCTGTCTAGAAGATTGAATAGATTGATAAAGTCAGGTCTTAAAGCAGGATAGACTGTGAAGTCATTTGCAAGGCCAAGAAGAGCATTTCTACCCTTAACTACTGAGATGTGAGCTCTTGCTGCATAGTTTGTTACGTTATATGGGTTTGTACCATTAACCTCAAACTGTAGAGCTTGAACAGCTGCCTCAAAGAATTGTAGAGTAGTTCTATCCTTAATTTCTTGCATATCCTTAACCATATTATCTTCTAGGATCTTAGTTACGGGCATATCTCCGTAAGCCATTAACTCTTGCTCTGTCTTCTCTAACTTCTCCGAAGAAATAGTATAGAAAGGAATTGCAACTCTTGGGGCTCTAATATATCTAGCGGTTGGTTGACCTCTAAAAGTAATGCTCATAGCTCTTGATTGAGGCTCAACAGGTACTAGTCTTACGAGAGTATCATGATTTTCTGAAACCTGACAATCAGAAGGAGTTACAGACTCTGGAGGAATAATCTTATCAACTACGCACGCTTCTCTTAGACGATCTCTAATATATCTACCGGAGGCCGCAGCTACCTTTGACATACCATCCGAAGTCTCTAAAAGACTTAGGAATTGAGAATTTAGTGCTGATGTATCTATTTGTTGTGACATTTTTTCTATTCTTCCTTATTAGATTGTTAAAAGAAACGGTTCACGTCTCATATAACGAATTTCGTTACTTGTTGATCCAGGTCCATAATAATGAGCAACGACCATATAAGTACCAGAAGCGGTAGGAACATAAAGTCCCTTTCTTGTAAGACCATCAACTGTTACATCGTTAACTACTAATTTCTGACCTAAAGTTCCTGGCTTATTAGCTCCAGTAACATTATGGAATACCTTAGTTGTTGCTTCGTAATTGCCCCAAAGAATAATAGGCACTTTATTAATTGACCGTATATCTGATCTTCCTCTTTCTCCCCAGAACTGACCAGAAAACCAGTTATTCATAAAACCAGTTGCCCGTCTTAGCTTTCTAGTTGCAGGATTAAGTTCTAACCATTCTCCCTCAACAAGTGGATTAGCAGAAACCGGATCTAAAATTGTAATATCATCAACTGAGTAGTCACGTCTTTCGTGAAGCTCGGTCCCAGTTAGTAGATTAAAATATGGTACAGACATTTTTGTATTTGTTCTCCTTTAACTTAAAAGCTCTTCGGCAAATGTTCTATTCGGATCTAGCATACCTGAAGCTGTTTTATCAAGCAATCCAAATTCTATTTGTTTTGGATTCATTTCTACAGCTCTTTCAATACTATCAAGATTTCCGTCGGCCTCGTTCATTAGACCTTGTACTTTCTCATCATATGTTAAATGTGAATTAAGATTCTTGACTTCCATTTGCTGAGCAATCTTCTCAACTCTATTTTTCTTTTCATAATAGGCTACTTTCTCTGAAAGGGAAGCAACTTTTTCATTTAAATCCCTAATAAGAGACGGTACATCTGATAAAATTCTTTTTACATCAAGGCTAGAAAGTTTTTCCATTTATCTTTTATTCCTTTACATCATCTGCTCAGGAGATGTTGGAGTTGTAGTAGCCTGTGAGTTTCCTCCAGGTTGCCCACCACCAGCAGCGCCACCAGCATTTGCTTGCATCATAACTCTAGCTAATTGAGCCTTCTTACAAGGGAGGCATTGTCCTTGTCCACCACACTGACAATCAGGTGGAGGAGGTGGAGGCATTTGACCAGCCATCATAGATGGATCTTGTCCACCAGGAGGTACTGCTGTTTCTGCAACTGCTGGGTCCATTCCAGGTGCTCCTGCTCTCTTATAAAATGCTAACTTCTTAACTAGATGTTCTTGGGCCTTGCAATATCTACAAGTCCCAGCATCGTCACAAGTACAACCTTCTTCAATCATCTCAGCAAGCTTCTTCATCTTATGCTTAGGACATTGTTCGGTCATGTGTTCTGTGCTTTCACACTCTCCACACTTATCGCCCATCTTTGGCATCATACCGCCCATCATATCATCAGCTTGCTTATTCATCCTCTTAATCTTTTGATGAATTCCTGGAGATACCTTTTCCTCTTCATGTTCCTCGTGCTCTTCTTCTTTAGCTAATCTTTCGATCTTCTTAATAGTCTCAGCACCAGCCATCTTTGCGGTATTTCTACCATGAGTAAAGGCTCTATCTAAAGTTGTATCTAGTTCTGGATGAGCTTCATCAAAAACCCGTCCTAGTTCAGTCTTAATATAATCTTTCTTAGCCTGTCTCTTTGTCATATTTCTTGCGGAATCATTTGACATTATGTGATGTTCATTTTGATTACCAAATCCAGACTGATCATGTCCTGGAGGCGTTCCTGCTGATTGAGTAGCATCATATCGCTTAGTCATACCAACATCGTGGCCATGGCTCGAAATTCCGTGGGCCTTTGAAACATCTTCACCAGCTAATTTTTGTCTGAACATCTCTAAAGCTGCATGCTTCATTGATGGTTTATTAACAAAGGGCTCAGTCTTTAGAAGAGGACCACCAGGCTTCTTATCAATAGTAGTTGGGGTCTTTCCTTGCATTCCAGGGCGTGGCTCTGGCTTTGAAGGATCTTCAGTCTTTGCCATATGATCTTTCTTTGAATAATCAGCATGAGGCTTAATAGCCTTTGTAACCATAAGAGCACCAGCACCCTCACCAGGCATAGTTCCGGCTTGCTTAATATTTCTACCGATTGCACTCTTAGGCATAATCTCATCAAAATGATCTACAATATATTCAATCGCGTTCGCTACTTTTTCAGCATGAGCAGATTCGTGTGATTCTTGAAGAGGTTCATGATGAGAAGCAACATGAGGAGCTTTTGAATGTTCCTTCTTCTTCCCTTCGTGTTTCTTCTCAGACTCCACCATCTCAGATGCTGTCTTAATGTAGGATGATAACAAGTCTTTAAATTGCAACATCTTTAAAACTCCTCAGGAATTCAATTATTGAATTCCTGGTGCTCCCTGCATAGATCCTTGCATATCTTGATCTGCTATCATAGGATCTTGATCTTCAACTGGATAACCAGCCTCTGCAAGCATACTTAATGCTCTCTGATGAAGTGCATCATTAAATTGAGCCATTACATCATTTGCCATCTTCTCTTGAGGACTTTGAGTTGGTGTACTCATATCATCCATTTGTGGTTGAGTTGCTTGGGCTTGTGGCTGTGGAGATCTTTGATTCATAGCTCCTTGGCCGGCATTTTGCATTCCGGGATTTTGTCCTTGTGAATCAACTGCCTCAATATGGCTTACAAATGGTGCTGAGTCATATCCACTCTGCTCTAGAAGATTCATAGCATATTGTCTTGCATAAGAATCAAAAGCACTGGCTTCCTTACTCATAGCATGATGAGCTCCCATTCCTGCTCCACCAATGGCTAAAGCAGTTCCTGCTCTTGCACCATGCGACTTAAGTGCATCTCCTCTTGTAGCCTTATTTAATAGACCAGCAGAAGTATTTCCAACTCTCTTAACTCCCTCGGAAGTTCCAATCTCTCTTCCACCCATTAAATGATGCTTATAACTCTTAGCAGCACCACTTACAGCACTTGCTCCACGTCTTGCAGCTCCACCAACTGCATCGACTGCCTTACCTGCATGATGCTTTCCTAGTGAACCTAAAGAATGTGCGATGCTACCTGCATCACTACCGAATGATGCTTCCTTCATAATATTGCCCCACTCTCTAAACATTGAATGTGCAAGAACTCTACCACCATAGTCCATAACCTCAAACATATCGCTCGCTTGTTTAATTTGCTCAGGGCTATAGTCTTCTGATACATCAGACTCTTGTGAAGCGATTTCCATTTGCTCTCTTGCAATTTCTTCCAACTGATCATCAGTAAGTCCACTTACACTTGCTGAGATATGCTCTGGAAGACCTTCTGCGAGCTTATGAATTGCGTCAATGCCTGCAATCTTCTCTATAGTATCTTGAGTACCATAAACACTGGCTAGATACGGATCAATTAAATTTCTCACCTGTTTGTCTCCTAATTTCCCATTTTGTTACCATTAGTATTTTTTGGCAACTGATTGTTTGTTTTTCCACGAACTTTTCCATTAGGAGGCTCTATATCTAATACTTGAGCTTCCATTGGAATTTTTTTAATTATGTCGCTATGTTTACTTTGTGAAGCATTTTTAGTGCGGTTAAGTAATTGGTTCATAATTGAATCTGAATCCAATGCTACAGAACTAACCGAAGAACCGCAACTAGAATTTTCTTCATAAGCCTTTTTTTCTAATTCTGGCAAATATTGGCTTTTAAATGTATCAAAATTAAGCTCTCTTATTGAACCAAAATGCTTAGCAGGGATATGCTCTAAATAGGTTTTCTTAGCTTCTAGACTATTCTTAAAGCCAAGCATGACTTTTTCTTCATCATATTTACCATCTTTCTTTACTTGCTCAATAATAAAAACCTTATGACTTTTATCATTGTCACCTAAATAGATATCAATAGCCTCATTATCATCTCCAACAGTCTTAGGTATATGACCATAAGCACACTGCATTTTAGTCTGCCAGTCTTTACCTTTTCTAATACCGCCCTTTTCAACTTCAATATTTATTTTAAGTCCTTTAAAGTCTACTTGCTTAAGAGCAATCTTAACTCTTGTTTCTCTATTAATACTTGATATTGGATATTCATAATCAGAAATTTGCCTCATATGAGTTCTAAGAGCTTCATTACTTCCCTCTTCAGCTTTTTGTTTTAGCTTGTAATCTATAAGAATATCCTTAACAAGATCATCATAATAAGATTCAAATTCTTTTCTCTTAACGCCAACATCAGCATCTGAAATAACAGTTGCAGTTTTTGTAAAGGGGGTACTATCAATACTATTGTAGATAAACTTCGAAGTATCTGGTCTCCAGTATTTTGAATCTGAGGATGCTAATTTATCCATAACCTTTGCATTCTTAGCAGCACCAACATTTACGAAGGAGATATCAAAAAAAACAGGTTGGGGATTATCAACACATACCATTCTGCCATCTGGAAGTATAGCGCCAGGTATATCCCTCATCTCCTGACAATATTGCATTCTTGTTGGAGCTTTATTTCCACATATCATGCAAACGTCATACTTAACTCTACAACCCATAGAAACATCTAAATGTTCCCCATCATTTAATCTGTCGTATATATCTTTTGCGCCAAATTCTTTAGCCTTATCTCTATCAACCCTTTCTACTAATTCAACCCTTTTCATAATTGGGTTAAAGATACTTAAAAGAACTTCGCCAAGAGATTTAGTTTTATCTTTGTTTTTATGATGTGTATATATACCAGCATCAATAAATGTCTTATGTCCATAAGTAGTAATACCAGAGGGATTTAACTGACTTTCTCTAAAGAAGTCAGCATTGCTATTACTTCCCCAAGAATCTCCAGAACCTAGGGCGGTTAATAATACATATATGTGCTTATCAGGATCTGGCTTTATCTTTTTAACTAGATCAATAATACCTTGATCTAATTTATGAGATTTGTCTTCGGCAGTCTTTTCGTGCCCAAAATATGTTAATGGATGGCAATTAATACCACCATCAAATTCTCCAGGCACATATATGTATTTATTCATCATGGCTTATTCTTCGTATGAACTATTTCTATTACGATGTTGTCTTCTGGGCTTTTCCTTTTTATCAGATGATGAATGCCCACTTCCACCACCACCGAATCCAGTTGTTACGCCAGTACGAAGATTTTGCAATTGCAATTCATGCTTTTCTCTTTCTCTTGTTTCTCTATCCTTAAGCAGAGATTGAGCATCATTATATCTTGAGTCTTCAATACCTTCTCTATCTTGATCGTGATCAAATTTACGTTCCATAAGATTATGCTTCTTACCTTCCATATGCGCCTTGTAAATATCAAGTCCTGGAAACTCTGCATTATTACCAATAGTTTGATTTCCTCTTGTATGATTTGATTTGGCATTGATAAGATCATTAAAACCTCTAATATCAACTCCCTTACCATAATCACCAAGGATAACATTATTTCTAACCATAGATCCGGCAATATTAGGATCTCCAGAAATATCAGGGCCTCCTAGTCTATGTACTGTTTTAAATACTGATAGTACATGTTCTTTTGGTGCTTCTTTTAAATCAGGATTATGTTTAAGCATATTCTCGAAATTACTTTTCTCTGTAAGAGATAATTTTGTCTTGTTATATAAATCATTAAGAAGAGATAAAGATATTCCAGTAAGAGCAGCTCCACCAATTCCTAAAGCTCCTCTTGCAGCATGCCCTCCAAGAGTTGTTCTTTCTAGTAGAGGAATACTTTTCTTAACAGCATCAGCTGCACTTGCATTTTTTTCTATAGCTGATAGCTCTCTATCAAAAAATTCATCAAGCTCTATTAATGACATATTTAGATCATTAGCAAGCTTTGGCATCATATTTTCAGCGTTATCTAATATTTCTCTGTGCTCTGCTAACATATCATCTTCAAAGCCAGAACCATTTAATACTTCTAATGCATCATTAAGAAACTGAGTCTTATCTTGTTCAACAAAAGAAGCGATCTTTAAAAGTTTTTCAATCATTTTTAACCTCGTAAAACGTCATTTACTCTAGCTATATCAGCATCAAGTAATTCAATTGCTCTGCAAGTTACAGATAATTTTTGGGCAATCTTGATAACTCTATCATATTGATTAATAAGAGGATGACTACTATTTACCTTTAATCCTGCTGTCTTATAATGTCCACGAGAAAGCTCATCCTCTGTATATCCATCCCTTAATAAATCAGTTACAAGATTAGAAAATATTTGTCTGTCATCAGATGCTTCTAAAAGTGCCGATGATATTTTTGGAAAACTTTCTTCTTGTAGTTCAGTTGATAGCATAGTAAAAAGTTTTGAATACTCATTTTCGAGATTAAGAGCCGATGCTAATTTTTCCGATTCTAATTCTTCTTTTGAAGCTATAAGCTTTTCCCCGATATTTAGCATTGTCTTTTTTGGATCAGCATTAAATGGTAATACCATCTCCATTTCAGAACTTGAAGCTGTTTTTTCAATTTCAACTACTTTTGGAGATCTGTAATACTCTCTATTATCTCTAGCTATTTTTTCAACAGGCTTCTCACCAAGAACTTGATCAGCATCTGCAAGTTCAAATTGAATATTCTTATCTTCTGAAGTTCTAAATAAATTATCATGAACCTCATTGTTAGACATTTCTGCTATACGTCTTATATGATTTGGGTTTAATTGTGGTTGTTCTTTGTATATATTCGCTAATGATTTATTTAGAGGTATCTTATTTCTAAGAAAATCCTCAGCAGCTATTTTGGCAAAGGATTCTAAATCTGCTTTAGACATAGAATTCTTACCAACTTCAATATTGCCAAAGTACTTACCTAGGTCATTGGCCAACTTTTCTGTTGATCTCATTTTATTTCCTTTCCTTAGTATATGTATAGCTTAACGAAATTGGAAAAATATTGTAGTCTGTAAATAAAATGAGCAAGACAAAAATAATAACTAGAACAAGAGCCGCGAAGATTATGGGTGTTAAACCAATCACTATTGAAGATTATGTACGCAAAGGCTATTTAACTAGAATATCAATTCATGGAAGAATATATGTAGATAAGAATGAAGTAGAAGCTTTAAAAAATGGAATTAGTAGTCCAGTAAAAGATGTAAATGGAATAATTGTTAGTAAGCTAACAGCTCTTATTAAGGAGCAACAAAAGGATATTGAAGTTATTAAGAGGATACTAAATATGTATAATGAGCCTTTAGATATGGAAGATTTTAGTATAGAAGCCCTATATAAGGCAGCGATTGAATTACGATTTGAATCTTGGCCCGTAGATTGGATAAATGAATGGATATCTACTTTTATTAGAATGAGATGTGAGGACTTTTTTCAGTTAGAAAGAATAACTGGAGATGAGCATCCTTGGAAGCCATTTTTAAAACTTATAATGATCATTCAAGATATATTACGTAAAGAAAAAAAGTTTGATGAATTGGAAACAGCTAATTCAGCTAGAGCTCATCTAGATGAGATTATAAATATATGGTGTCAGGTAAAAAACAAATCAGTTAAAGATACAAAACTTGAAGTAGCTGAATTTGGTAAGATTGCTATTTATAACATACGAGAAAGATATCTAAAATTAAAATCATCTAAAAAATAAGTTATAAGAATTCTGACTTGAGGTAATGATTAAATGTCAGAGAAGCAAACTACAGAAGATACAAATAAGAATTTAAATTCATCTTTAAAAAATTATGACCCAATGTTTATTAGTGCCTTTTTAAATCAAGCTAGACGGATGGATTTAAATGAGATGGATTTAATAAATATTTTAGAGGAGAAGATGAACGCACCAAGTATTTGGAAAAAGATCAAATGTGGACTTAAGAAGGCTTTTCCATTTCTAGTAGTTGGTGGAGTATCTGGAACTGCTGGGTTTATGATTGCCAAGCATGTTTATAGTGGTGATGTTGTAATTCATCACATGGGATATGTAGATGATGATAATGACGAACTAGTTATGTAATCTTTTGACAATATTATATTTTTAGCTATCATGATTCACATGATAGTAAGTAATAGTCAAAAATTGCAACGCGGAAGGTCTAATATTGTTCAATCAGATAGAAGAATTATAACTCCAGATGAATGGTTAACTGATAATGATCTTCTATCTGAAAGTACAGAAAATATAGACATGGTTGAAATAGGAAAACCAATTCAAGTAAAACCTTCTGAGTTTGTACAATTTGCAATGAAGTTAGTTGATAAGGATGAAGGCTCACAAACCTTTAAGTCCTTTTCATTTGATGGTAGAAAATATTGGATACCAATATACGATACTGAAGCCAAAAGAATACTAATGAAAACTGGTAGGCAGTGTGAAAAGAGTACATTAGTAGGAAATAGAATATTAACCTACTGCTGTATGAATGTTGGCTTTCACGCATTGTATGTTACTCCAACTCAAATACAAGCAAAGGTATTTGCAAATGATAGAATCAGAGGTGCTATTGAAACATCTGATGTACTTAAAACTTGGGTTAATACAAGTCTTCAAGATAACGTCTTTCTAAAAACCTTTGTCAATCATTCTAAGATAACTTTAAGATATGCATTCTTATCAGCTGATAGAGTAAGAGGAGTTTCAGGAGTTGATTGTCTAGTTATAGATGAGTTACAAGACATTATCTTGGATAACATTCCAGTTATTGAAGCTACTACATTTGCTGGCTCGACAGACTTTAAAATATTCATGTATGCTGGTACTCCAAAGAGTTTAGATAATCCAATTGAAAAATATTGGTCTGAAGCCTCTACTCAAAATGAGTGGGCAATACCTTGTTGGAATCATTCTTATTATTCAGGTAGTAAGCTTGTACGTGGATACTGGAATATCATTACCGATGATTCTAATATCGGACAAAAGGGTCTAGTTTGTAGTAAATGTAAAGAACTTATAAATCCTAGAGATCCAGCCTGTCATTGGGTATCAATGAATCCTAGTGTATTTGAAAATACAAACATAAAAACTCCGTATGAGGGCTATCATATTCCACAATTAATTAGTCCTAGATGTGATTGGGATAAAGTATTGCAAGATTATCACTTTATTCCTAGACAGCAATTTTTTAATGAGGTATTAGGAATTTCATTTGATAGTGGTGATAAACCACTTACACGTCAAGACATGGTAGATAATTGTTCGAAGAATCTTAGTCTTGGACCTCAATCTATTAATAGTGGTGGAATGCGAATTATTGGAACAGAAGAATTAAGACAAGTTGTAGATGGTAAGCCAATATTTGCCGGAATAGATTGGTCTGGTGGATCAGATAAAAGTTATACAGTTCTCAATTTAGCAACATATTTAAATCATGAAGGTCATTGGTATTTTACTCCATTCTATTGGAGAAGATTTGAAGGTCCTGATTCTGATCCAAGAATACAAATAGAGAAGATTAAGGAGATACTAGTTAATTGGAAAGTCGCATTTATAGGGTGTGACTACGGTGGTGGGTATTGGCCAAATGATGAATTGACTAGAAAGTTTGGGGCGTCAAAAGTATGGAAATATCAATACGCAAATCCTAAGCATAAAGTTAAATGGGAAGGTGGATTAAAGAGATATCTTGTTCATAGATCTGAAGTTATGAGTGATATATTTAATGCAATTAAAAGAAGAGATATATTTCTGTTTCCAAGATGGGAAGAATTTGAAGATCCCTTTGCAGATGACTTCTTAAATATAACATCCGAATTTAATCCTCAAAGAAATAGTATTGTTTATCAAAGAGGAAGAAATGGAACTGATGATAGTATGCATTCATTATTATATTCATTCTTAGCCTCTTTTAATACTCATCCTAGACATGACGTACTAAATGTAAGCGCTCTTACAGGATATTCAGATGGCTAATTTAAAGGTATAAGAAAATATGACTGAACCAGAAGAGCACAATAAACGATTTAATAATCTTTTAGAGACATATCTTTCTAATATAAATGATGATGATAGAGGTATTATTTTATGGAATCTAACAGCCTTTCCTCTTTGCGATCTTGATATGCTAGAAAAGCAATTAAAAGAAGTACGAGAAAAGCTTGATAAAAACATATCAATTGATCTTCAAATATCTGAAGTTGAAGAGGAGATGTTAAAAGCCTCTTTAGAATATGAAAAGGAAAACTCTTAAAATCTGAGTTATAAGAATTATGGGAGGAATATTATGTCCAAAACAAATAATCCATTTCATAAACAGATCAGAGGCAGACAAATCACAAAGCTTATGGCTAGAGATGGCTCTTTGTGTCAGCTATGTAAAACATGCCTCAATCGTCATATAAAGGATGAGAGTGATGATGATTATATAACTCTTGATCACATCATTCCTATCTCTAAAGGAGGGACAGATATATTTAGTAATATGAGATTAACTCATCAAAGATGTAATAGAAGAAGAGGAAATGTCCTTTGATCACATCACAAATCCCCAAAAAGATAGGTGTTTCTATGCTCATCATCCTATTGATTATATTGCCTATTATGTTTATATTTGGTTGCGATACACATTACCCCTCAGTTTCTCCTCAAGTTATTGTTGCACAACAACCAGCACAACCTACACAAACTACTCAAGCTTCTAATCCTATTCCAGTTCAATTAGTTGATTCTGATCCAGTTCCAGATACTGGAAATGCATTGACTATTAATGTTAATACTGCACCCCCTCCTATTGTTGTTCATCAACAATTAAGCTGTCCATTTGGAACAATTCCAGTTCCAGAAGATTATACTTATTCACTACTAGGTGGCTATAGGCTTATTCCAGCGCACTGTGATGCTACTCACATCGGTATGACATTCCATGCTGGTTATTGGTCTGGTGGATTATGGCATGCCTCTTCGTGGGGAGGGGTATCGCAAAAAACTGTGATTAATAATACCACTATCATCAATAAGCAAAAAGAACCAGTCACCGCAAATACCGTATGGACATCTAAAACAAGTACGACTACTACAACACCTATAGTACAGAAAGTACCAGAAGTTCGAACGGTAAAAGTTATTCCATCTTCTGGTAGTACAGCCTATTCTTTTGGCGCAACGCCACAAGTATCAAAACCAGTATCTGCACCTACCGTTAGAACTGTAACCACTAATACAGCTTCTAGAACTACTATAACAACTACTAAACCAGCAGTAAGCACTCCAATTATAAGAACTGTAAGAGTCTCAGGAGGCAAGAAATGAAAGGTAATTTGATTGTTTATATTAATGAGGGTAGTAATAATGCCGATGCTATTTTGGATTATTTGTCCGAAAGATTAGCAAAAGTTACTGCGGCTGGTAAAGATATAATTGATGGTCTTATCATCAATGATTCAACTCCAAAAGAGTATCAAGTAGTATCAATTGATACGACAGCTAGAATAGGTACAAAACAGACAAGCTTTGAATATATAAAAGATATTCTTACAATGCTTACTTCACAAGGACATAAAGTTGCGTTATTGGCATATGATACAATTCAATCAGGAATGATTGAAGCGATTAGAAAAAGTATTGGCTATCCTACTTCTTATGCAATCATAGTTGAGGGTAAGAAAATAGATAAGGATGGAGAGCATTTTACAGATCCAAATAGTTTTATCAGTACAATTTATTACTCCGAACAGATAAGTCATTCATTTGTAGAGCAAAGAGATACTAAATTTGACTTGATCTAAAGTATTTATTATTAGCTATTGGTATAAGAATTATGGAGAGAGGTAACATGACAGAACTCAATAATGCTATTAAGGCAAGATGGGCTCAAGATGAGCATAAAAAAACACCACCAAAAAAGGAGTTTGAAAAAGAAGAAAAAGTACTTGCTGCCATAGCTGAATTTGAAACTATGGTTAGACAAAATAAAGCCGATATGGTTACAATAGTAACCTTTAAAGGCAACGATCCGAGAGCTAGAAGAGTACGACATCTTAAGCTCTCATAGTTTTTTTTGGGGGGGCAGAAATGCTCCTTTAGTTATTTTTTTGATATAAGAATTGTATGAAGAAACTACACGGTATTCGTTCCTTTGTCAAAGAAGCCAACAACACTGAATCAGACATACCTATAGAGGTAGTTATACGAGATGGAACAAAACTTAATATCACCATAGTTGCTCCAAAGAGAGAAAATGGGGATGTACGAGTTCTCTCAAATTCAATAGCATTTCACAAGCGAAACATGAAAGTTATAAAGAACATAACAGCAATATCTATTGGAATTGCAATGGGTTTGTGCATATTTCCACTAGGCATAGTTCTGCCTTGGATGTTCATGTTGTTTGCAGCTATATCAGTATGCTTCTATCAATTTGAAAAGATACTTCTCTATAAGGAATTCATGAATAATCAGGAACAGATCTCTCGCGATATGGCTGAGACCATATTGTTGCAAGAAGATCAGTTAGGAGAATACGCATTAAAATCTATCACCCAGGACAACGATATGCGCAAACTAATGGTGGAGAATCATGCGCTTAGAATGGCGTTATGGGTGAAAAGACAAACAAAACCATGACCAACCCCAGTTGCGCACGGCAGCGCAACTTAGGAATCAGAATGTTGACACAAAACTTTATCGTATTTCAACTATGTAATATTGTTATATTTTTAATGTTTATCTTCCTTGGCTTTGAAACTGCTTTATTAGATAGACCTCCTATATTAGGACTACACAAAAGATTTATGATTAGAATCCTCTCATTAAGTCCAATAATAATTCCAATAGCAATTCCAACCATTTGTATCTTATTGATAATTCAGTGGATGAGAACAAAAAATAAAAACAGCTAGAAAGTTGATTATTATTTAGCTATAAATGGAAGACATGAATAATCAACTTATGTGGATCGGCAAGCTTCTTAGGGCATTAACATACACTGATATAAAATTGAAAGATTTCTCAAATAGGGAGATAGGAAATCTTGGATCAAATTTAGTTATAATGTTTAAGGAACCAATAACTAATGATTATTACTTACCAATCAAAATTTTAATAAAGGGTTTTGCAACTGAAAATGAATGTACATTGAAAAATCTTGAGATCACAGATGAGCAAATTAATTTGACGGTCTTTTTTAAAAACAAGAATGGATTGCCATCCGAACAAGATCCAATAATCAAACAAATAGCAGAATATAGAAAAATGAAAGGGGCCTTATATGCAAACGGGAGATAAATACCTCGACACAAGGAGAACTATTACTTGGCTATTACCGGCAGCAACATATGGTTGTTTTTATTCTACTCGCTATAACTTTACAGTAGCTCATCCAAGAATTGCCGAACTATTAGGTTGGTCATATTCTGATTATGGAGTAATTTTAACGGCTGGACTGGCTATGTATGGTTTATCAGTATTTTTACTTGGTCCTCTAATAGATAAGATTGGTGGGCGATTAGCAATAACAATAGGTGCCATTGGGTCAGCTATATTTAATATAATTTTTGGATTAACATCTATATTTATAGATAAAGTAGCTGTAGTTGCTGATGGAAAAGTATTAAGTCCAGCAGTATTAAAATACGGCTTATTAAGCTCGACCATGATTTCTATGATGACTATGATTTGGTCGTTTAATGCTACATTTCAATCACTTGGTGCTCTGTCTATAACAAAGATCAATTCAGCCTGGTTTGCTCCTCTTGAGTTAGGACAACTATCTGCAAGGGTTGGCTCAACAATACAAATTGGAAGATCCTTAGTTTATTGGCTTTGTCCTCTCTTACTAGCACTTTTGCCTTGGCAATTTATGTTTTGGATTCCAGCAATTTTACTTATGACAATGGGTATTATCAATTATTCAATGATACGAAATACACCAGAAGAGATTGGCTATAAGATTGAGGGTATTGTTGATGAGCCTGATAATAGAAATTTAAAGGATATTTTAAAGAGGGTATTTCTAAATCCGACTATGTGGGGAGTAGCAGCTATCTCCGTATGTTTAGGAATATCAAGAAATAGTATTGATCATTGGTTTATAAGATACTTTCAAGTTGTATTCAGTATTGCATCAACAAAGATCATAACATTCCTTCCTTATAAATTAATTGCAACTACTCTTCCATTTTTCATGATCATGTTTAGCATAATTGCTGGTAAAAGTTCAGATGGATTCTTTAAAGGACATAGAGCTCCAGTTGTTGTAATTTCATTCTTCATGCAATTTATAGGTCTTGTGCTTTTACATAATTTTATTATGAATCCTTGGATAGCAGCTGGATGTATTATCTTAATCTTATCAGCAATTCAATTTGGACACGGACTGATAGTAAGCACCACATCTATAGAATTAGGTGGAAGAAAAGCTGCTGCAACAGCTACGGGATTCATAGATGGTGCTCAATATTTGGTAGGTTCAACAGTTGGATATGGCATGGGAAAATGGTTAGATATGCACAAAGTAGTTGGCCATAAAGGAGCGGAATTTGCTTATTGGCCAATAGCATCTATACCAGCAGTAATAATGGGATTAATATTGGCCTCTATCTTTTTGCAGATAGAAAAAAAGAGGAAGATGTCCGGATATAATAAATGAATGGACATCTTCGAGGAGAACTTCTGCGATTTCTGCGGTATGCTTAAATTTGTTAGATTGATATCAGCCAAGGAGATTAATTTAGACCTTGAGACTATGCTCAACAAATTCATCTGTCGGAGATGTGAGAAAAATGTTCTTGAGACTCAACTACATCCAAAAGGGATGCAGCTTACCGGATGAAGATATAGAGAAAGAATTAAGAATACTCATAGAATGGATGAAGCTAGCTCCTAAAGAGGTTCAGGAGGGAGGTAATCCAACTCCAGCTCCTGAAGATTATTTTCCAGGAGCCGTATTTGGAGAGTTTAATGTTGAAAACTTATATTCTGTAGGTGATGCAAGATATGAATATGAGTATTCTGATATGTGGCAGATAGATGTATCAAATGCCATGTTTATTGATGTGATTGGTATGTTGATATTAGAGGGGGCAATAAATAAGGATGAGGTTGAGATCTATGTAAATGATGATCCTATTGAATTTGATAAATGGCCTGAATATCATCCTATTCAGAAGTTTGCAAAACTAATAAATACTTTAGAGGCTACAATAAGTAGCTAAAGTATATTTTCTATCCCCTCTACTATTTTTTTAGCTTGTACATCCATAAATGGAACATTAGGCTCCTTTATAGAATAACTCCAAGTTTGCATATGTTGAGAAGAATCCCAATCTTTTCCCTGTTCATACATCGGTAATCTTTCAAAGAAGTTCTTTTGAATTCTTGCAGGGTCATTCTTTATTTTATTATAAGCATTTAGAAAACTTATCTCTTTAATATCAGACACTCCATATTTATTTTTTAAGTGTACTACTTGAGGTGTATTATCTGCAGACTTTATTTTTGATTTAACTAACTCTTCATACATCCCAGTCATGTCTTTAACTACTGCTCCAAATGTATCTTTAAATAATTCATCAATCTTTTCTTTATTCCAATTCTTCCAAACTTTAGGATTTCCGAAAAAATGAAAAGTAAGCTCTTTATTATAATAAACAATATCAACAATAAATTTATCCTTTATAATTCTTAGTGGTTCTGGTGTACTAGCTACATTAAAATTTAGATCAAACATCTTCATTCTCCTCTTCTATTTCCAATATTAAATTTTCTCTTTTGGCATCTAATAATCTTAATTCATCTTTAGGTATTTCAGTTGGTAACATTCCGGATCCTGAAAAATTACCTACTATTGCAGATTCGTGAATCGGAACAGCTGAAGATTTAATATGTAACATTCTAAACTTCTCGAACTGCTTCAAGGTCTCTTTCATTGTAATATCCATAGTTGAAAGTCTATCATCTATTTCAACAATAGTTGTTACCATACTAGAGATCATCTTAGTTTTTTCTGAAGATGCTGGAGCATGTTTAATCTCTTCAAGATCATATTTAATAGTTCCAAGAGTATCTGCCAATAGTTGTTTGGCTTCTATTTTAGTATGAAATCCTCCTAGTCTCCATTTAGCATAAGCGGTTCCACCTCTAATTAATCTATTTGCTTTATGACGTTCTTGAGGATCAGTTAGAACTCTTGACCAATCTTCAACTCTCATATTCTTTACATTCCAAAAATAATGCCTAAACCTATCTACACCCTCTTCAGTTATTAATAGATTAAGTTTAGTATTTACATTTCTAGCTGTATCTAGTGGAGAGGTTTTTCCTAATAGGAATTCTTGTATATGAGTTTTTACATCCATATCTTCTAAGTAACTAAAGGCTTCAGTAGTAAATTTATCGGGGAAACACAAAGAGTAAATAAAATGAGATTTTAAAAAATCCATCGATTCTTTATGAAATTTATTTGAGCAATCAAACTTATCGGGAAATTCTAATTCAGCTATTAATTCTTTTAATGTTTCTTCCTCTACTCTAGGAAGTTCATGTTGCTTAAGTAACTTATGAACATTTTGTTTAGTTACAATAAGGTACTTTATGTAATTGGCACTTGGATGTCTTGGAGTAGGATCCTCGTCTCTTCTTTTAAACATAGTTATTTATACTACGGCTTTTTTGTAATAACAACACCCCATCTGATCATTTTTTTATGAGGAGGAGCCATTTCTACATCGTGCCATCTCTTTTCAAAATCTTTAAGAGGCAATCTTCTACTATTTCCAGGAGTATTTGGATCCATTAAAAAACATTCCTCATTTCGAATATCACAAAGTATTACGTAATGACCAGAGCCCTTTTTTGTAAAAGATTGTATATCACAAATAATAGGAATGCCTCTATCTAATAGGGACTTTGCTTCTGATATGGATAATGATTTTTCATAAGCCGAAAAACCAAGATCCTTAGCGGCCTTAACAATTTGTGTTGTCTCTGCTCCCCTATTTGGCTTTGTACCTATCTTCTTAATACACTCTTTTTCAGATATTTCAAAATCATAGTAACTAAGTACTGACTTTAAACAAGCGGCTGAACAAGACCATTTTTCTTCTTG
>JACCDG011278177.1_pt1 | contig 25965 bp, 12 predicted proteins | sample 7442471 | NCBI WGS metagenome assembly JACCDG01 (sample SAMN15323444, study PRJNA562643) | freshwater metagenome | isolation source: river surface water | place: USA:Blue River Watershed | collected 2017-08-17 | reverse complement strand
TATTTACTTTTACACTGGTTGAAAAACTATAGAATATATATTAGTATAAATAAATTATGTCAAAGTCTCTGTATAGTTTCAATATTTTTAAAAATGCCGAGGTCGAAGAAGACAAGACTGAAACGGTAACAAACGAACAAGGTGAGTCAGTTACTCGCACTTATAAAGAAAAGGTAAAGAAACAGATTCCAGTAGAAATAAATATTTTGCAGCCAAATCGAAAACAAATGCAAGAAGCCGATATGGAATTCAGTATTGAAATGAGTAGATGTATTAGAAATGGTATTTTGACAAAAGCAATGTTGCTAAATAAGTATAGCGATACTGGTGGTTTAATTAGTGACGCTGACGCTAAGGTTATGGTTTCTGCCGCTGGAGAAATTGGCGATCTACAAAGCAGACTTACGATTCTTAATTTGAAGCCAGAATCAGAGCGTGATGAAGACTATAAAAAGAAGATCGAATCCGTTACTTCTGAAATTCTACAAAGACGCAAGACTTTGATTGAAAAAGAGACTAGTTATATGACTTTGTTTAATCATACTGCTGATATCAAAGCTCAGAACAGAGCTATTCTATGGTATGTACTTAATCTTACTCAATTTAAGGATAATAGTAAGAAAAATGCTGAATTTGAATGGTTATTTCCAGGTAAAACTTTCGAAGCTAAAGAAGCGGCCATGTTTGATTACGAGGAAAATAAGAATGAAATTTATGAAAAGTGTTATAGTAAGCTAGCGAGTATTATTAGTTATTGGTTCTTTACTAGCAATACTGAAAAAGAAGAGTTCGATAGAATCATTGGAGAAATAGATGGAACAGTCCCAACAGAGTAAATACAAGAAAGCTTTTAGGGATATTAAAAATGGATTCTCTGAAATTAAGGTTTTAGAGAATCTTTTTTATTTAAAGCACTTGTCTTTAGAAGATCAGGTCGATATTGATCAGATCTACGATTATTATTTTGAAGAGGCTAAAAGCAGAGGAGTCCCCACAAATGATGAAACTTTAAAACGCCTTATTGAAGAAAAACAGTGGAGTAATCGACAGGAATCTTTAATTAAACAAGAAGAAGATTTAATAGAAAACTTTCAAAAACAGAAAAAAGCATTATATTTAAAATCAGAAATATTAAGAATAAATGCAGATATTGAATCGGCACAAAAAAGATTATACGATTTAAAAAATACTAAAGCAGCCTTTTTTAATAGAACTGCCGAAAGTTATGCTGAAGAAAGAGTTAACGATTTTTATATTCTTAAATGTTTATATAAAGATAAAAAACTAAGTATGGTCGCTTTTGAAGAAGATCAATTTGATAATATTGATTCAGAAACTCTAACTTGCATCATAAAACAATATTCAGAAGTATATAAAAATATAAATGACAACACGATTCAATATTTAGTTTTACAAGATTTTTTTAATTTATACATGCCTTTTGCAGAAAATCCTACTGAATTCTTTGGTAAATCAGTATGTGAACTTACTTATAATCAAGTAAAATTACTTATTTATGCTAGATTTTTTAAGAATGTATTTCAGCAGAACGATAAAATGCCTCAAGAAATTAAAAATGATCCTGACAAGATTATTGATTATGTTAATGCGAATGAAAACGCTAAAAAAGCTATAGAAAATAAAAACAATAAAGAAAATCAAGCAACTTCTATTGTTGGAGCAACTTCAGAAGATCTTGAATATATAGGTTTAAAGGCTAAAGGTCAAAAAACTCTTTCTTTGGCTGACGAAGCTAAGAAGAAAGGTGGTTCATTAAGTATGGATGATATGATGAAAATATTCGGATAATCAATAATTTAACGTGTAAATAAGAAATATGGCAGTTCAAATTAATGTCGCGGCCAATCAAGCAGCATTAACAGCTTCTATTCAAGCTGGTGTTCAAGCGTATAACCAAAGATTCGCTCAGAACAACCAAATTAATCTAAGCATTAATCAACGAGGTTTTTCTCAACCACTTGGAAGAATCACCGGAGATGTTAAAGACTTCGAAGCTGCGCTCGCTGCTTCTAATGCTCGCGTTATTGCATTCGGAGCTTCTACTGCTGTTCTTGGAGGTGTAATTCGCAGTTTCAAGGAATTAGCTAATGTAACAATTGAAGTTGAAAAAAATCTTGCAGATATTAATCGCGTATTTGGATTGACTACAAGTCAGTTACAAAAATTTAGTACAGATTTATTTAATGTAACTAAATTAACAGCTTCTTCATTTGACGACGCTTCTAAAGCTGCTCTTGAATTTTCTCGTCAAGGTTTAAAGGCTGAAGAAACTCTTCAAAGAACAAAAGACGCGTTGACATTAACAAGATTGGCGGGAATTAGCACTGCAAATGCTGTTGATGCATTGACATCTACCGTAAACGGATTCGCCGCAACTGGAATTTCTACTACTCAAATTTTAAATAAGCTAGTTGCTGTAGAACAAGATTATGCTGTAGGTGCAGGGGATTTGGCGGAAGCATTGTCTCGTACAGGACAAGCGGCGCAAGAAGCAGGTGTCAGTCTTGATCAATTGAATGCATTAGTAACTTCAGCTCAACAAAGTACAGCAAGAGGTGGCGCGGTAATTGGTAACGCATTAAAAACAATTTTTACTCGCTTACAACGTACTGATACTTTAGATCAATTAGAAGCTTTTAATATTTCTGTAAGAGACGTTCAAGGTAATATTTTACCAGCCGTCCAAATATTACAAAACTTTGCTGGAGCTTATAAAGGTTTAGCTGACGCTCAAAGAGCGCAATTGTCAGAACAAGTTGCAGGTGTTTATCAAGTTAACATCTTAAAAGCAATTGTTAATGATTTAAATAAATCACAAGGCACATATGCTGGAGCTTTACAAAGAGGCGCAGCGGCAACAAATGAAGCTGAAGTAGCAACTGCAAAATTGAATCAAACTCTTGATGCTTTATTAAAGCAAACTGCAACTTCTACTCAACAATTAGCTAATAATATTGGCAAAGTAACATTTGAGCCATTGGCTAAGTATGGCACTGAGCAATTAAAATCTTTTATTGAATCGTTGAATGAAGTTCTCGAAGGAGAAGGAGTTGGTTCTACTTTTGCGAATGGTTTATTAAAAGGCATTCGTAATGTAATAGCTGGTCCCGGTGCTATCGCAGCTTTCTTTACGCTTTTTAAGTTAATACAAAATTCTTTTACTTATCTTAGTCAGGCTTTGCCTCAAATTGCTGGTATAACAACTGAAACACAAAATAGGAAAAATATCGAACAATCTATTTTGCAAATCATGCAGCAACAAGGGCCAGTTTCTCAAGCTCTTGCTGGAAATATGGGTAATCAAGCTGCCCAAGCTCAATTATTATTGCAAGTAGCTAGACAGCAAACAGCAGAATATCAAATGCAAACTACTCTTGCTAAACAATTAGCAGTTCAATTGGCTGGACAAGGAGTAAGAGTTAAAGGCGCTGGTGGATTGCAAGTTACACGCGCAGGTGGATATATTCCTAATGCAACAAAAATGGCTGAAGTTGTTGGCGCACAAGCTGGTGGTTATACTCCCGGTAGAGTAGTTTCATCTCCTGTTGGTGGGGTAATGAATACAGCGGAAGATGTTAAATATATTCCAGGTTTTGCTCAACCTTTTATTAATCCTCCTGTTGGATCAAAAGCTGGTCGCGCACATAGACAAAATGCTATAAGTAGAACAGGTGTTGATCCATATATGTATAGTGGATTTATACCTAATTTTGTAAATAAAAAAGGAATTAATCCAGGAGAGAGGGGAAATCAATTTGAAAAATTAATTAATAAATCTTTAACTGGAGTTGAATCTCAAGCTGGATCAGAATTATTAGATTTTCCTTTTGGTAAAAACTCTTTAAATTCAGCATCCTTAATTGATAAAAATAGAATCTCTTTAAATAGTAATACTTTTTTTGGTGATGCGAAAATAAAATCAACAAAAGAGACTCAAAGAGATTTAGTCAAAAAGTTAGTAGGTTCTTTAGATAGTTTTACATATGGAAAATTAATAACTCGCGCAAATAAAACAAAATCACATATTATTGATTTAAATGATTTTTTACCAATCAAACCATCTTTAATATCTAATAAATCTGTAGTTACTAGCGATAAAGAAAATGCAAGTATTGAAGCCGTGTTAGGATTTGACGTTATAGAGAAATTGGCGCGTTTATATAAAAACAATAAAAATACTGAAAGATTAACAGCCGAAATTGCGGAAAATACAATATTGAAATTAAATTTTATTGATGATTATGTGACAATACCAGATTTCTCTAATTCTGGTTTTATTCCTAATTTTGCTCCTCCTACAAGTGCAATAAGAATTCCTTGGTTTAAAAAATTTGGTAATCCTGCTTTTGATGCTATTCAACCTGCTTTAGGAATATCTAAAGCAAGTGATACAGAAACTTTTAGACAAATTAATTTTAAAAGCACTGCTGAAGGCGCAGATGAGAGAGGAGATAGTAATATATTTGCTCCATTATTTGAGGATTTTGCATTCAAAGCAATGCAATTAGTTTCTCAACCAGATATAAAAAATGATTTAATCAGAGGTTATGTATTACAACCAAAAACAAATCAAAAACAAGCAGCATTAGACGCCGCATTACAAGAATCTGGTATAGGTATAGAATACAAAGGATATCCAAAAAAGAATTTACCGGGAAGCATCACTGGAGAATTGACAAGAAAATATGAAACATTATCCAAATCTAATCCCGCAGCAGCCGCAAAACTAAAAGAATTAATTATTGCTTTTAATGAAGTAGGTCATGAAAATCAAATAACTTCAGAATTGGGTAAAAAACTTTTTGGTCCTTTAGCTGGTACGAGTTATTCTCAAATGGTTAAGAATAGCCCTGATCTTGTAAAAGGATTGTCAGCAGAAACAAATAGTTTATTAAATAGTTATGTCAAGAATCCTGCGTTTTTAGCGATGGCTTCTGCAAGTGGATTTATTCCTAATTTTGCTTATAAGCAAGCAGTAATGGGCTTAGAAGAAAGCATGAGCGGTAATAAAGCTATCTTCGATACAAAACCTTTCCCTCACATTAGAAATAGCAGTCAACCAACATTTAGTTCCGCAATTGCTGATCATGGTGGTTTAGGAAATGCATTGAGTGATTCAATGAGAGGGCAAAAAGCTGCTGGATTAATGAGTAAAGGATTTGTTCCAAATTTTGCACCTGCGCGTGGACCCCGTGTTGGATCTCTAGCTTTGGAAAGCATGGACCCAAGCATAATTGCTTCAAGTGGAACCGGAAGCCCAGTATTGCCAAATAGTATCAGAAATAGTTTAATTAGATCAGCAAATGATTTAATAAAACAATATGCTGCTGGAGCAATAGATCAAACTAAATTAAATGATGGTATAAGAGCTTTGAATTCAAGATATCAATTGACACAACAAAGTCAGCAAAAATTACAGACTGCGGTAGATAAACAAACAAGCGGCATAACTGCGGCTGCAAATAATAGCGATAAATTTGCAAAAAGTTTATCGTCAGCTAGTACTGCTATATCTCTTGCTGGACCAATGATTGCTGGATTTGTTGAACAAGCTGCATTTGGAGATAGAAAACGCACAGATATGAGCGCGACTGAAAGAGGCGTTCAATCTGGTTTAAGTACTGGTTTAACAGCTATATCAACTGGGGCTGGTATTGGTGCGGCTTTTGGACCTTTAGGTGCAGGAATTGGCGCTGCTGCTGGAGCTTTAGTTGGTTTGACTTCAGCTTTGAATGCAACAAAATTAAGCGCAGAAGAATTAGCTCAATTAAATGAAGAGCAAACACAAAAAGCTCAAGCTAATATATCTGCGGCTTCTTCATATGTAGAAGCTCAGAAATCTTTGACAGATATGGTTGCTAAAGGAGCGTCTTCAACAGAAATAGAAACCGCTACTAAAAATTTAGCTAATAATTTTTCTCAAATAAAAGACACTAAGCTGCAAGAAATGTTTTTATCAGCAGGTGGTGATGTTGCGATAATGACAAGACAATTACAAGAATATACTAATCAAGTTGCAAAAGAGTCGGCAAAACAAACTGGTTTATATGGGGGAAATTTAAAATCAGAAGAAAGAGCTTCTGCTTTATCTATAGGGTTAGGAAAAGAAGGATCTTCTAATTTCATTAAAGAATATAGAAAATCTTTGAAAAAAGCAACAATTGAGGCCCAATTTTATGCAGAAAAATATGGTGGCGCAACAGATTTGGAAGAACAGCTTAATTTTTTCAAAAATCAAAAATTCACATCACTTGCTGAATCAATGGTTCCACAAAATGAACCTGAAAGAGAATCAAAAGTTAAAGCTTTAACAGAAAATATTTTAAATAAAAATTTTGAAGAAGTCTTAAAAGCGTTGGAAAAAAATATATCTGTAACAGATTATTCTAAATCTCTTCAATCTTTTAGAAAAGTTTCAACAGAAAGTTTTGAAAGCATCTTTAAAAAAATAGAAAGATCTTTACAACAAACAGCTTTTGAAACAGCTATGGAGTTTGAGAAAAACTCTAGTCAACAAAGAATAAATGCTGCCGTATTAGATTTTACCACTTCTTTAACTGATCAGATGAATTCCTTTATCATGGGAAATCTACCTGATTTATCTAAATTTGAATACGCTCAAAAAGCCGCAACAGACAAATCTTCCGCTGCTCTACAAAAATTAAGCGCTGATAGATCTAAATTTGAATTAGACCAGGAGAATCAAAAAAATGAGATTATACAAAAAAATGCTGTTTCTTTGACAAAAACTTTCAAAGAATCAATGCAAACTTCACAAGCCAATGCTGAATTTTTTAGAGATCAAGTTCTCACACAATTTACAAAAGGAAATTATAATTTAAATATAGAAGATTTTGCTAAAAACATGATGCAGGGTAGACAGGCGGATTTTAGAAGCATATTAAAGAATAATCAATTAGGCTTGCCAGCATCGTTTGGTGATTTTTCAAACGAAGGTGAAGTAAATGCATTTAGAACTACTTTACAACAGACAATGCAAAGAAAAATTGCAGCAACACCAGATGACCAAAAACAACAAGTAGAAAGATCTTTCAATGAAATGCTTCTTTCCTTTAATGATGCTATAAATGCAACAGAGTTGACAAAAAATCAAAATGTCAAAAATCAATTAAGACTCACTTTAGAAAGCATAAAAGAAGAAAAAATACGCAGTGATCAAAGAATTGCTAATGCTGAAAAAGAGTTTGCAGTAAATGAAACAATAACTAAGCAAAAAATAAAAGCTGAGGAAATTCTAGCTGTAGAAAAAGCTAAAATAGATTCTCAGAACATGGTGAGATTAAAAGCTATGGAAGCTGCAAGCAAGCGTCTTGGTTTTGATGCTGATATTTCTAAAGCTCAAGGAGAAGCTAGAATATCTAATATAGAAAGAAGCTTGAATGATCCTAGAGTTGAATTTGGAATGGGGGCTAGACAAATTACGGAAAGAAGAATTCAAGCTGAAAGAGATATTTTACAAGAAAGAAGAGGCATTGAAGATGCGGCTTTAAGTATAGAAATGAAACAAGCTCAAATGCAATTAGACGCAGAAATTGCTAATACAAATGCTTTAATTGACTTAAATAATTCAGTACTGCAACTTGTGAATAATAATTTATCACAAACTTTAGGCGGTAGTGATGAAATAAGTCGAATTGGAAATATTTATAATACAGGTGGATTGAATGCTGTTACAGATTTATATGGTCAAGAAACTGCAACCAATTTTCAAGCTTATCAGACTAATGAATTGAAATTACAGTCAAATCAGAGTGCTAAAAATAATGCTCTTCAACAAGATCAACAAAAATTATTACAAGAACAATTTCAAACTCGCCAAAGAATACTTGGAGTTCAAAGACAAAGTATTGATGCAGATGTAGCTCAAAAACAACAACTAGAAAGAATGAAAGCCTCTTTTAGTGGACGTTTTCAATTAGGATTAGGAGGATTGCGAAACGAAGGAGATCAAATATTATTAAAATTAGGAGAAGATCTACCAAGAATGTTTGCAGATGGTCTTGTAGATGGTATAAAAGCAGCAATCCGTGAATCAAATAATTTGGGAGAAGCGTTATTGGGAATAGCTTCAAAATTTCTTGATGAAATAAGTACTGCTATGATGAGAAGCGCTATATATGGATTGCTTGGATCTGTTGGTATGGGAATACCAGGAGTTGGGCAAGCGTTAGGTGGCAAACAAAAAGGTGGTATTATTCGCGCTCAATCTGGTATGTATATTTCTGGAACTGGTTCTGGAGATAAATATCCAGCATTGCTTGAGAATGGTGAATATGTATTAAATAGAAATGCCGTAATGGCAATGGGTGGTCCTGCAAATTTAGATAAACTTAATTTTAGTATGGCACCAAGATTTGCTTCTGGAGGTTCTTTTTCACAAGAATTAACAGATTTACAATCTATGGAAGCGGGTATGACTACCTCTGGTCTTGAAAACAGTAAATTATATGGTGAATTAAGAGATGCTGAAAGACAAAAACAAGAAGAAAAAAGACAAAAGCGCAGACAGAGAAAACAGATGATTGCTGGTATCGTTGGATCTCTTGCTGCCGCAGCAGCAAGTTTTGGAATAGCTAAAGGTATATCAAGCTTGCCAAAATCCGCTGCAAAATTAGAAACAAATGCAAGTCTTTTGGGTAGCCCAGAGCAAATGACAATTATAAATGGAAGAGCTGTTATGCCAGGAGGTCGTCAAACTGGTGGTTTAATTGGTTCTCGTTTATCTGATACAATTCCAGCTTATGCTGAAGGGGGATTATATAATAGTCCAATAGTTAAAAAATATGGAGTTGGTTTACAAAATGGAGGTATGGGTTCATCCGTTAATAATTCTAATGTTGTAAATAATAGTAATGCTACTAACTCTTTTAACTTTAATACTAATGTAAATAGAGATGGTACTATTGAAGTTGGCTCTAATTCAACAAGTTATAAACAACAGGATGTTGAATTATCACAAAATTTAAATAATAAGATATATGGAGCAGTATTGGGAGTAATAAAAGATCAACAGCGATTTGGCGGATCTTTAGCAGGAACTCGTAGAGCAACATAATGAAAAACGCCGCATTAAATTACGAAAATATTTTTTACCTCAATGGTAATGCTATTTCTGGCATACAATCTATAGAGGGTAATTACTCTATAAATTATGGGCCAATTAATACAATAGGTGTTGGATATAATAAACAAATAATGGCTGATGTGCCTAATGCCACATTTAATGTTCAAAAATATTTATTATATAATGAACCGTTTTTACAATATACTGGTGAAAGCATATCTAAACAAGCTAGAATTTTTGCTGGTAGTATAAATTACTTTGGCAAATCATTTGGTTTTAAGACTGGATGCGTTAATAATTTTAATTTACAATGTTCTGTAGGAGAAATTCCACAAACGTCAATAGATATACAAGTATTTGGAGATATAGGTAAGAGTACTTCTGCTTCTGGTAATTTAGGCGCTCCATATATAAGCGTTCCACAAGTTAAAGATATTATTTTAACTTGTAGTGGTTCTTCTACAAATAGAATAACTCAATTTAATTATTCTATCAGTTGTCCAAAGAAACCAATTTATTTATTGCAGCCATCAGGCGTAAGTGCTTCAGGGCCGGGATATAGTTATCCTTCTGATAATTATGCATATATTCCTAATGAAATATTATTAGAATTACCTATTGAAATAGACGCTTCATTTACAATGGAGGTAGATGATTATGAAAGCAAAAAATTATATGATCAGATGAATAATGATATTGATTATAGTTTTAGTATAGAAGTTCGTGGAAAAGTTTTTAAAAATCTTACTTTAGGTGAATTAGACTTATTTGCTTTAGAAGCTTCTAATGGAATTTCTTTATTCAAACAAACATTTTCAAATGTCAAATTAGTGTCTCAAAATTATAATTCGTCAGCCGATGATGTTTTAAGTGTAAATTTAAGTTATAAAGGATATTTAAATAGTTAATATGAGTACGCCATTAGCATCATTGACAGAAATTTTAGCATCAAATGTAGTATCTAGTGATATATTTTATATTACAGATTCGACATCTACTAATACATACAAGATCTCTAGAGATGAATTATCTAAAGCTTTTACTGGTTTTACCGCTCAAAATACCAGTGGTTTTACTATTTTTGAAAGTGCTGGATCTAATGGGTTATCAGTTAGTGGTTCAAATGCTTTTGTAGGAATAAACGATAGAACTCCATTTGTATCATTAGATGTAAATGATAATTTATCAGCTTCTAATGGTTCGGGGCAAATAAGAATATCAACAATCAATTCTGGAAGAAAAATAAGTTTTTCGATATCTGATCCTAATGTTTACTATCAGTTTGCAAAAAAATCAAACGACTCTAAATTATATTTAGAATCGTCTGTTGATGGTGGAGCGAATTTTACAAATTTAATGGTTTTTGATCAAAGCGGAAATTGTGCTTTGCATGGAACTACGGGATCTTTGACTCAAAAATTTTTAGTAAGTGGAGAATTTGTAGAATTTCAAAATTCTGGTAATTCAATTATTTTTGATCCATATGATGGAGAAATAAGAACTAGCGCTTCAGATGAGCCTTTATTATTAAATTATAGCAATTTAGGAAATGTTATATTAGGTTCAGATGCTGTTTTTGTTGATAATGATTCGGTTGATCCAAAAGTTGGAATCAATACGACTAATCCAACGGCTACGCTTACCGTAAGCGGAGCAGGACAAACAACTAAATTAGAAAGCAATACTAATATTTCTGTTTTAGGTTTAAGGAACACTGTAGATTCTGGATTTTTTGGAGTAGTAAATAATAAAACTTTTTTTGGTCCTTCGTCTGGTGGATTAAGTATTTATAATGTTGTATATGATCATAGTAGTGAAGGATTGCTTGGTGTAGGAACAACAGGTCCACAATATAAATTAGATATAACTTCTGATGCTTTAAATACAGTAGCTCATTTCAGCAATACTGGAACTGCAAAAACATGTGAAGTAATTATAGCTGCAAATAAGGCTTTAGGTGGAGCAGATACTGGTCCAAGAAATTCTTTATTAACTTTTTCTAGATATGATGCCGCTATAGATACAGATAAATGGTCAATAGGAAATATTTATGTTGATCCAACATTTGGAGGTTCTGATGATTTTGTATTTATAAAAAATGGATATTATGGAGCAAGCCCCAATGTAGTTGCAAAATTAAGCACTGCTGGAAATTTAGATATTGATGGAAGATATACTACAAATGATTCTTATTGTAAAGGTCAGTTTGTTCAAGTTTATAGCAGCAGATTAACTGGAACAGCAAATATTTATATAGATCCATTTGGAATCAACGGTTCGTCGGCAATATCAAGCGGAAATTTTAATACTAATTCTCCATTTGGCGTTTCTATGTATAATGGAAAATTAGAAAGATTAATGGCATTTACGTCAGATGATATAAGTGGTGAAAATGTAATTTTTCAATTTTATGCTATAACACCAGCAACAACAAGTGTTGACGGTTATAATAATATTGGAACAACTGGTGATATAGCAAATGTAAAATGCAGTGGAACTTTTACGCTATATGCGAATCAAGTATCACAATTAATATTTCCAACTTTTGGACTATTTAATTCTGGACAATTGTTGCAATTTAGATTATTTAAAGACGATTATACTGAATTGACATATCCAGTTACTTTAACAAGCTCAATGAAATATACAATTGTTTAATGAGTAAATTCATAAAATATGAAAATTTAGATTTTAGGATAAATAACGATGTTTTTTATTCTACATCTGTTGAGATTTCAATTCAAACTAATATAGAACCAGTATTATTATCTGATGGTTCATTGTTGAGATACGCTCCTCAAGATACTATTATTGGTTCATTGACCACTGAATTTTTTTTAACTGGATCTTTTCCAAGTTATTTAGTTCCAACTAGTTCTACTGAAGATTCTATTAATGCTATTTTCGCGGGAGTTGAAATAAATAACTGTTATTTAAAAAGTATTTCTTTCCAAGCGTCTCAGTTTTCCCCAATTTCTTTAAATGTTGAATTTGATTGGTATGGGCAAATTAATACTAAAGATAGCACAAATAATCTCAAACCTTTCTATACGACAAGAAATGCAAGTTTAAGTCAGATATCTCATTCTAATAGATCTTATATTAGTGATTTGACAAATGTTTTTGGTTTTTCAGAAATATTTGGATTTCAATATTCTGAACAATGCAATAGAATTCCATTTTTTAAAAATGGTGAAATAGTTCCTTTTAGAGTAGCGAAGACAAATAAAACAAAAAATGTAACAGTTGATGGTAACTTTTTTAGACAAAATAATGTAAATAGTATAGAAGGAAAAGATGTTAATTGCGAATTATTTTTAAAAGATTATAATAACACATTATTAAATAATTTTAATATTTCTGGCAAAATAGAATCTAGAGGTTTATCTGTTAGCAATAATGGAATATTGCAAAGTAAATTATCTGTAATGCAACGTTTAGCGCCATTAAGGAGTTCATTATGAGCAAATTTTTAGATACCCAATTCTCAGTTACAGGAATAAAGAATTTTGATATTTCATCAAGTTATACTAAATATGACTTAGTTGATTTTGAATATTATACTGGAGACGCTAAAGATCCTAGAAATTTAAGTGGATTGTTTGCTTGGTTTAATATCGATGATCTTAATAATTTAGAATTTGATGTTTCTGGTAGGGTTTATAAATGGTATAATAACGCTCCAGGTCATGAGGTGGCTCAAGATTTGCATAATACTGAAAACATAATTTGGAAAAAACCAACATATAATAAAAATAATAATTCAGTAACATTTTCTTCTGATCTTGCTAAATATGAATATAGTGATCTATATACAACAGGAAGCGCTAATCCTGGGGACACACATTTTAAAGGATTTTCAGACGCTGATCGTTGCTGGTTTTTAGTTTATGAATTTGAAGATTTAAGAAGAGGAGATTATGGTCAAAGCATTAAACCAAATATATCTTCAATAATAAATACTTTTTACACGGGCGCATTATCTTATGGCTTTATCGGTGTTTCTGGAAATAATGAAATTTATAGTTGGAACTCTAGCGTTCCAAAATCATCACAACAATTTGTTATAAATGTAAATGCTGCCGCCGAAAATTCTCCTAATGTTTTAAATTCTGCGTTTTCATCTGCGAAGCTGATTAAAAATAAAAATATACTTTCAGTAATAAAAAATAATACATCTAATAATTTAAGGGTAAGAAATAATGGTTTCGAAGTTCTAAATACTACATCCGCTCAGTATTTTCCATCGGGAGCTACAAGTTTGAGACTTGGATTGGCGGGAAACACTCATTCATCTAATAATGATTTGTATAATTATGATGCTGCGAATATTTCTTATTATGAAATTTTAGGTTTTTCTAAAGTTCCAACTGATAATGATATATTAGCTATAGAAAAATATTTGTTTGAAAAACATTTTATTAATGATGATGGTTTATACATAGCGGCGAAAGATAGTTTTACGGCTTCTAATTATAATTATTCTCCAATTAATATAAGCGGATCTGAATATTTCACTAGAGATATAGACTCTATTTTTAATAAAACTTATGGATGTTCTGCTTCTTTTAGTACAAAAGCTCAAAGAATAAGTTATGGAGATGGATATGTAATTAATGTGGTACCAAATATAAATAATTTAAATTCAGAATTTAATTTATCTTATGATGGTTTAACAGATAAACAGGCTAAATCTTTGATAGGATTTTTTCAAAATACTTTTGAGTACACTCCTAAAAATATAACGGATTCATACGAAAGCGTAAATATGGAATTATTTTTTCCATATAAAAATAATGCTAAGATTTATTTTTCCGATTTACAGTATAATTCAGTAGAAGCTAATTTGAATAAAATAGATATAAAATGTATTTCTACATATGATTCTAGTTTAGATTATAAGGGGTTTTTAGTAACTGGCGAAAATGTGACTAGTTTGTTTCAAAATAATAAAAGATATTTTTATAATGATGTTGTTTATTTTGATTCTACCGCTTCTAGTAACAGAGGTTATTATTGGTTCACAGGTGCGAATAATACATTTGTAACTCATACAACAAATCCAACTGGAGCGAACAGCTTATTTACAAGATCTTTTTATTTTAAGCCTGACTTAAATTTTGATGTTCCAATAAATCCAAAATTTGTAAAAACCGAATACGATTCATCTGCTCCTGCTTTTGAAAATTATGGTATAAATAAAACATCTTTAGAGTTTACTTTTACATATAATAATAGAAGCGATAAAGAAGCTGAAGCTATATTAAAATTTTTAGATTCTAATGCTGGTTTTAAGATCTTTGAAATGACATTGCCAGAGCCTTATAATAAATTAATCGATGTGTATTGTCCAGAATGGAATCATACATATAAGTTTAAAAATAATCACGACATATCTGTAAAATTTATAGAATTTAAAGGAAAAACTGATTCTGACATTTTTTTTAACACATTATTATCGCTATGACATATATAAATTTAACAGGTAAATTTATTGGTGAGTGTTTAACTGGTTTTGGTACTCATTGGCCTATAACAATAATAAACAGTGGTAATTCTGATGTTTCTTATTCTTTTGACATAGAAAATGATTCAGATCAATTATTTTCAATCTCAGAGCCTTCGTTATTAATAAATAATGGTGACAGTGCGGTTGTGAGTGTACTTTATAAACCAAAAGAAGTTGCGTCTGCAACAGATGATGTATGTGATTTTTTAATTTATAGCGAATCAGTTGAAGATGGTACTCCAGATCCAAGCGGAGTTATTACAATTGAAATAACTGGATCAAGAATAATAGATAATACTGGTGGACATGTAAGAAATTTTGTTGCTTTAAAAAATTACGATATAATAAATGGAATAAATTATGATTTTATTTGGTCTCCACCAACTGGCACTGGAGCTTTAAAAAATTATTTTTTTACAGGCTATCAATTAGATATTTCTAAATATAATGATTTTTCATCTATAGAATTTACTACGGGTTTTAATATTGCAGAAAATACAGATAAAAATCCAAGATTTGGTGAATATTATGGTTATGATTCAGAAGAAAAAATAGTTAGAAATATATCAAATAAAGATTTTACTTCTATAGCTTTAGAGACAAATTATTATGCTCGTTTATATACATACAGCATTGGTAATTCTGGTATAAATATTTTTGCTTCTGGTATTGAAAGCTTAAATGATCAGTTATCTAATGAAGTGATTAATGGTTTTTCGGGAGCCGCTGCTGCTCGTCCAAACTTAAGGTTTTATAAGAAAATGCTAGATGTGATTGTAACACAGGGAAATTATGTGAATTATAATTTGTATCAAAAAATATTAGATTCTAACGCTGGCTCTTCTGATTTAAGTTTTTACTCAGGAATAAATATTTATTTATCTGCTGGAAGTATTTTCTCTTCTAGCGATGAAAATAATTACGCTTTAGATTTTAAAAATGGTATTTTTCAAAATTTTACAGGAGATCCTGTTACAAATATAAATATATATATTCCACAAAATGTAACTATCATAGGTAATCATGGCAAAGGAGGAGATATTGCAAATACTCTTCCAACTATTCAGCAAAAAACTTCAATTGATGTTGATCTGTCTCCTATTTTTAATGCTACTTTGTATTCTAATAGCAATGGAATGTCAGATAGTAAAAAAGGTGGAAATTGTTTAAATTTTAATAATAGAATTTCAATTCGAAATGAAACAGCTATCAGAACAGATATAAACTATAATATTTTTATTCAAGAATCTTCGCAAATAACTGCTGGTGGAGGAGGAAATAAGGCTGGTGTGGGAATTTTAGGAGGAGGATATGCTTATATAGGAGTAGGTTCGGATGGTGTAGAAAGAAATATAGCATTTCCAATACGAGGTTCAAACAATAATCAAAATACATTTTTTTCAGTTAGATCTGCACAAAGAACAACATTACAAGATGTAATTAAATTGTATTCACCTAATCCACAATATGGTGAGGATGCGGTAGATAATATTATTAGATATTCAATAGCTAATAATTCTTTCACTACTAATTCTGTAATTGAAACTTATGAAATAAGCGCTCCAAAACAAAATTCTGTTAATACTATAGCAAATTTACAAACAAAATTTATAAAAATTGATAATTCAGCCGCTAGTTCTTGCGGCTATTTGGTGAACAAATATTCAAACTCAAGTTTAAAAGTTAATTTTTATAATGATGCGGTTGTTAGTGATTATGTTTTTAGATGTAATAATTCAGATTTATCAAATACAAATCCTAAATGGGTAGGTAAAAATTCTCAGTCAACAACCATATTAAGCTTGGCTGGAGATGGAACTTATGTATCTGATTTTGAAAGTTTAGGATATAAGGCTATATTATTGCCTACTACAAAATATTTACAAGGATCGTTTTCTTCGTCTGTTAATTGTGTTGATTTTGATTTATTTATAGTTGGTTGTTTTAAAGGAGCGTCGTATGCAGAACAAATTTTTAAAATGTTAAATTGGTATAGTTCGTCTGATAAGGTTAGTAATAAAAATGTTCTTTTGAGACCTTTTTTAAATACAGCTTATAAAGCTTTTTCGAAAGAAAACAATGTTTTTAGTTTCTTTTTTTCATTATTATATGATGGAGTAATATCAAATAAAGATAAAAACACTTTTTATCAAGCTACAAATGATCCAGCTTTAATTAGTTCATACTCTCAAATCTCTAAACAATTAAATGGTTCTGGTAATTATTATCCTTTTATTTTAAATATTCAAAGATCTAATAACATATATGCAATTTTTGTAAATGGAGAAAGATATTGTATTTATGGTCTTCCTGATAAATTAAAATATATAAACGATTTGAACAATACTACTTTAGAACTAAAAAACGATGGGGGAACTTTAGATACTTATTTTTTTGATATTATATTTTATAATAGAACTTTGTATAATAACGAAAGACTTCAAATGTATAATTCTTTGAACAAACAGTATTTAAAATTATTTGCTGGAGAAACTGGTTCTTCTCTGCTTGTTGATAGTCAAATTCAATTGCCAAATATTTTTAATTTAGCTGGTAAAATAAATACACAGACATAATGAATACTTTATTTAAACTTAATAATTATGTTGTAATAGATTTATTTGAAATAGAATTAGAATCTAATGAGGGGTATTTAAGATTTCATGGATCTAAAAATTTTAATAAAAATTTGATTTTCCAAAATAAAGAGTATATTTTTATTCCTTGTGAATTTTCGCAATTTGAAACTACGTCAGATGGAAGACAAGGAAGACCAAAGATAAAAATAGGAAATGTAAATAATTATTTTTCAAGAGTCCTTCAAGATAGAGGTGATTTAATTGGAAAAAATTTTAATAGAAAAAAGATACTAGCTAAGGATTTGGACATAGTTAATTTCACAGATGGTAAAAATCCATTTGGTGTTTCTAATTTTAATACTTATATTTCTTTTGATAAGTTAATTATTAATGCAAAATTAACTGAGAATTTAAATGAAGTAGAGTTAGAATTAGTTACCAAGGTTGATGTTCAAACATTGACGATTCCAGCGAGAAAGGTGACAAATGACACATGTTCATGGAATTATCGTTGCTATGGTTGTAATTATGGAAATACAAGAACATATGCTGGTCCTAATTTAGGTATAACAATAGGAGGTGGATTTCAAAGTATTTTAGGAGTACCGATTGCAGATGAAAATGATAAAATATTTATAACCACATATAATCAATTTTCTAATAATGGAAATTATGGTTTAACTTCTTTAACATATAAAGCAGAATGGTTAGAAACAACAGTATATAATAAAGGAGATTTTGTTTATTTAGATGCTTTATTTGATACGAATTTAGAATCGGAAGAAGCGATTTTATCCCCATTAAATAGAAATAAAAATTATTTTGTTTGTATTGCTGATGGTATTGTAAATAAAAATCCTTTAAAAAATACTGATGTTTGGAAACAAGACAAATGCTCTAAAACTTTACAAGGATGCAATCTTAGATTTGGAAATAACACTAGTAGAGCTTTTACAAATGGTTCCTCATACCTTCCATTTGGAGCTTTCCCAGCTACATTCCCCTATAATAATGAAATTACCAAATCAAATATGTGAGGAAATAAAGCAGTATTCTTTAAGTAATAAAACTGTAGAAGTTTGCGGCTTTGTTGTAAAAAAAGATGATTTGATTTCTTTTATTCCAGTTGATAATAAACATCCAGATAAAGAGAATTTTTTTCTTATATCTCCAGAGGATTATTTAAAAATAAAAAAAGAATATGTTATCTTGTTTTTGTTTCATAGTCATCCTTTGGATGCGCCCTTTTCTAATTTTGATTTAAAATATCAAAAATATCATAATATAAATATGCTGTTATATAATGTAGCCGCAGATTTGTTTCAAGAAAAATGTGTAAATATAGATTAATATGGTAAACGTCAAACTTCATGGTATTTTTGAAGAATTCGTTAAAACAGATTGGCTTTTAAACGTCAAAACTGTTGGAGAGGCTTTTGAAGCTATAGAGGCTAATAGTAATAAAATGTTAACAGCTTTAGGTAATATGCAAGAATATTTGACTCATTTTATTATATATGTTGATGATAAAATTATGCCTCCAGAATATTTAAACTCTCCTATTTTAAAGAAAAATTCAAAAATTGAAGTTGTTCCTTTGATGATTGGTGCGCTTGTTGATTGGTTTGTTTATTTAATAATAATGCTTATTGCTATTGGTATTCAAATGTTAGTAACTCGTCTGATGTCTCCAAAAGCTCCAAAAGATATAAAAAATAATTCTAGAATGTTTTCTGGATATGAGAATGTTACAAAGCGTAATGTGGCTATTCCAATTGGCTATGGAAGACTGAAAATTGGAAGCGTTGTTGTATCTAATGATTTACAGATAAAAGGTGTTATAGATAATCCAGCAGGTGTGATTGGTTTAGGTGGTAATTTTATTGGCGGAGGAGTGTTAACAAGAAAAATTGATTAATAATATGCCTAGTTATAGAGAAAATATTAATAGTTTAGCGGACGCTCCTTCGACTGAAGAAGGTCAAGGCTTAATAAATTATAGTATAGAAAAAAATAATGATGGTTCTTTTACTATAACTACGAATGGAACGTCTGTAAATAGCGCGGTCGGAGCAAATACGAATTTGAATTTAAATAGTACTCAGGGCGCAACATCACAAACAAACATCAATACGAATCAACAAACAAGTGATGTAAAAATTTATTTGAATGAAAATTTATATGGTCCTATTAGTTTAGCAGGTAGTCCATCTGATAGTGCAAGAAATAGAACATTAGATACAGAAAGTTTATATATAAGTTCGGATTTATTGTGTGAAGGTCCAATAGAAGGTTTGGTTGATCCAGATGGATCTACATTAAATTATTTATCTTTAGATTCTAGCGTTGCTAATGCCAGTTCTTCTTTGGCTTATGGGATGTACTATAATGATACTCCTATTAGAGATAAAAAAACTAATTTTTTAAATTTTTCTGCTGCTAACTTTTTAGTTTCTTATGGTCAAGAAGTTGATAATTTAAATAGTACTCCAAGCGCTGTTTATAGTTATGGATCTAGAATATATGATTTAGATACAGATCCTGGTATTACTGAATTTAAGCTTTATCAGTTTGATGAAGCTTTATTCACAGATTCAACATCAAACGCTTTGCAACAAAAACTAATAAACGCTAGAAATATATCAAGAAATTTTTCTCATTATGTAAAAAATAAATACGTTACTAAAGCAACAGTAAATATAAAAGTAGATAACTGTTTTTATATTGGTGGCGAAGGCAGTACATATAGTAATCATGTCAGATTTGTGGTTTGTGTAACTAACTTATTTACTAGAACTAGAGTTTACTATTTTTTTCAAGGTTACTTTGTTGTTAAAGGTAATCCAACTTTGATTCCTATAGAAATTGAATTTGGCAAAAAGAATGATTTAAAATCAAATAATCCAGAATATATAATTAATGTTTACAGTGTAGAAAAAAGACTCTCAGCTTCTGACGAAAAAACTAATAATTTTGCAAAAGAGTTTTCTGTAGACTCTGTGGTTGAAAAAATTGATTATAGATTTTCTTATCCATATTCAGCGATATGTGAAAATAAAATAAGTTCAAAGCATTTTTCCAGCATTCCAGTAAGAAGTTTTGATTGTAAATTGTTAAAAATTAAAGTTCCTGAAAATTATGACGCTGATATTCGTGAGTATATCGGTGATTGGAATGGTAATTTCAGTAAAACTTTAAAATGGACAGATAATCCAGCGTGGATATTTTATGACTTGTGTTTAAATAGTAGATATGGTCTTGCTAAAACTTATATGACAGAAAACGATTTGAATAAATGGGAGATATTAAAAATATCTAAATTTTGTGATGAATTGGTAGTTACTAATGCTGCAACAAAATATATTGCTAATGATTTTACTTACGATAATAATTTAAAGATAGATGAAAAAAATTATAATACTATTACATTTGAATGGTCTAAATCAATTAATGAATTAAGAGACGCATATCCTGAAAATGGTATTTTATTTTTATACGATATTAAAAACGAATCAAAAGAAAATATTAATATAAATTATAAAAAGATTATTTTGTCAGCAACTCTTGATGGCTCTACAGCTAGATTAAAATTATGTAATGATTTTGGAATGAGAAGATTTATAGAATCTGATAGTTCTGGAGAATTCTATAAAAATTTACAGTTATATATAACTGGCAATCCAGCTATTTTAAATACAGAGGAAAAAGCTAAATTTTACGCTTTGAATTATATTAATTCATCTGTTACTAGTGAATATAATTCTTCTAATACAGCTATAGCGCAGAAATTTACTAAATCTAAAATTTTCGATTCAACTTTAAAAATAAAATCAGGAAAATGCGTAGCTAGACAGCAGGATTATTACGATTTCTTAGAACCTAGATTTTCAGCCAATATTTATATCAATGAAAATGTAGAGGGCTTGAAAATTCTTTCTGATCTAGCTTCAGTTTTTAGAGGTGTCTTTTATTTTAGAAATGGCTTATTAAATTTAACAACTGATGTTAAAAAACCTGTTGTTTATTTATTTACAAATTCAAATGTAAAAGATGGAAATTTTAATTATACATCCGCTAATTTAGAAACATCTTTTTCTGTTGCGAAAGTATCTTATTTAGATAAAACTGATAATTTCAAGGATAAAATTGTTAATGTCGAAGATAGTTCTCTTATAAAAAAATACGGTTTGATAGAAAAAGAAATTTTAGGTTTTGGTATAACTTCTAGATATCAAGCAGAAAGAATTGGAAAATGGTTTTTAGCCACAAGTAAATTAGAGTCACAAACAGTTTCTTTTACTACGGGTATAGAAGCTACAAATATAAAAATTGGAGATATAGTTAGAGTGGCTGATGATCTTAAATTTAGTAAATTAGCTTTTGGTCGAATAGTAAGTTTAGATTTTGAAAACAATTATATTTATATTGATCGTGAGGTTGATCCAACAGTTTTGGGTAAAAAAATAAAAATATTTTCTATTGTAGATGACGAGCCTTTAGAAACTACACTGAGTATTTTTAAAGTTGATAATGCAAATTTAAGATTGCAGATTTTTTCTAAATCGTTTGTTTCTTGGAATTCGGTTGCAAAAATTTTATCCTCAGAAGATGGATCTGTTGTTCGTGCTGATAATGATGGTTTAGCAGGTTGGACTAGAAAAGGATACACAAAGCAGAGTTTTGTTAATAATTGCCAATTATCTTATAAGGTTACATATCCATCTACATATTTGGCTTGTGGATTGAGTTCGGTAAATAATATAACAATTGATCAAACTGATATTGATTTTGCTTTTTATATTTCAGGTGGAGGATTATATGCAATTGAAAAAGGCACTTATACTACAGCCAGCCCTTTTAATTTTAATAAAACAATAGATGAAAAATCAGTTTTGAAAATAGTTTTTGATGGAACAAAGATTATTTACTTTTTAAATGATGTAAATTTAAGAGAAGTTTCTCGTTCTGTTGGGAATCCTTTGTATGGTGTTATAGCTTGTAATACACCGTATGCTGAAGTAAATAGTTTGATTTTTACAACTTATCCAGATATAGATTATGGTAAATTTTCTAATTTGAGAGCAGATGCTAATTTTTCTATTTATTTTGACGACTCTTTAGAGTCGGAGGATTTGTATAGAATAATAACAATTAATGAATCATCAGCTAATGAATATAATATTACAGCGATGAGATATAGTAATGAAAAGTTTGATTACGTTGATGAAGATAAATATGTAGAAAAAAATCAAAACGTTAAAAAACAAATTGTTTTTACTACGGATGATTATATAAAATCGGCGCTTTCTGATTCTTTAATTTCAGCTAATAATAATATTGTTTTAAGAAATCTATCTTATGCTGAAGCGATTTCAACAGATTTTGATTATAGTTTTTATATTGAAAATGAAATTTTTACTTCAGATTTTAGCCAAAAAAAGTATGAAGCAGTAGAAATAGATTTTATAACTTATTTTTCTTATTTAACTCTTAATCCTTATGTTTATGGCTTATATTGCACAATAATAAAAGATGGTAAAATATTGAAGTTCAAAATTAATAAAAATGAAGCCGCTAAAATAACGGTGTTTTTAGGAGAGAAAAGAGAAAATCTAGCTTCGCAAACGGCTCCTTCTTTTGATTTAGACATATATGCTTTTGACTCGAATATGAAATTAATTAATGTGTAATATAAAATATGGCATTTATATCTGGTCAAAGCATAACGTATGATGATCCTTTTGCGATAAAAAGCATAGATTTATCATTGAATAGTTTGTATTCTTCTAAGGATACATCTTTTAATGCTAGTAACTTTGGTTATGATCCTGAAGTGCCTTTTGTTAGTGGATTCATAGCTCAGAATACAATAGATTTAAGATGGACCGTAGAAAGACCTGTAACTAAAGAAATAATTACTTCTTTTGTAGATGATTCAGTTTTTTCGGGCTTTATTGTTAATTTTTATGATACAGGCAAAAATTTAATAAATTCTGATTCGAATGGTTTCAAACAAACTAGATATTCTATATTAACTCAGGATTTATATAATAGTTTTCTTATTCATACTGGTTCAGAAAATATAAGCAATTTAAATCAGTTTTATATAGAGATAGTTAGTAAAGATTTTAATAACAAAACAAGTACTGGTTTAGCTTTAATTAATTTTGGAGTTCCATCTATAAGTATAAGCGGTTATTCGGTAGATAATTATTCTTTATTGGATGTAAGATATACCGATAGAAGAGCTATACAATCTGTTGATGTATTCATAACAACAGGAACAAATTTTAATCCTGATGAAGATAGTTATTTATATACACAACAGTATAATGCTCCTAGTATAGATCAAGTTATTATACCTGATTTAGATCAGATAAATTCTTCTTCTAATCTAGATAATACAATAAGATTGCCATACTATGTTCATTTAATTCCTTATAATTATTTTACAAGCGGATCAAAATTTGTTTCTTCTGGAATCAAGCCAGCTTCTTATTCTCAAATAACTTTGCCAGATAAGATTGAAAATATAACTGGTTATTTATTTTATAATTATAATGATAGATCTAAAGATCTTAATTTAAATGCATTTGTAAAATGGGATCAAGTAACAGAATCGCAAGATTGTTCTTTTCATGTGTTAGTAGAAGAAAGCGGTAAAAATAAAACAAATTACGATTACTTTGTTAATAATAGATCTGTTGAAAATATAATTTCTATTTTTAATGGAACAGGTACTGGCGTAAATTCTACAGGCTCAGTTTTTAGTAATTATTCTTCTTCTGGAATACAATGGTCTGATCATACTATTTATTTAGATAATTTTGGTTCTTTGCCTACTGGAATATACGATCAATATTCTTCGGGAATCAATTATATTACAGAAATAAGAGTGCCTTCAGGATATTCAAATAGCCAAGAGGTATTTTTAAGTTATGGTTTTACTGGTAATAATCAGTTTAGTTTTTTACCTTCAGGTGGTTATTATAGCGGAAGTGTATATACAGGAACATATTCTGATTCTAGATATATAAATAATATATCTATAAATAATTCTGGAGTTGATATTTTAGAAACTGGTGTCACTGGTATTTGTGTAGCTAAAAGAATAACTGGATACGCAAATTTTGTTCATAATTTGCTAGATCCAAGTTTTATATTTCCGGTAACACAAGATAATAATTATTTTGTAAAAGTTAGAGCAATTAATGATAATGAAGTCGTTTCAGAATTTTCTGATGTTTTGTTTATAGGATCTGGATATATAGATCAAACAATCAATTTATCGCCATTAAGTGGACGATATGTATTTGATGGAATTGGAGTTACTGGATATATACCAAAATTTGATGGAGTAGACTCTTTAACTACAGGAACTTTATATTATAGCGGTTCTAATAATTTAGTTTTTACAGAGCTTCCAACAACAACAACTTCTGAAAATTTATATAAATTAGTAATTGAAAATAATATTGTAAAAAAACAAATAGATACTGGCAATGGAACAGCTTTAATAGATGAATTCACTAAAGCTAGTCATGGATTCATTGTTGGTGATATTGTTAGATTCGATGGGACTACATGGTATAAAGCGCAAGCTGATAGCGCAGAACATGCTGAAGTTCAAGGTGTAGTAAGAACTATTGTTGATTCAAATACTTTTAAATTGGTATATGATGGATTGATTGAAGGGTTGAGTGGTTTAACACCGGGACAAGTTTATTTCTTATCGGCGACTACAGCGGGTGCAGCAACAACAACAGAGCCAAGTAATTTTGGTGAAGTTTCTAAACCTGTTTATTTTGCATTAACAACAACTTCCGCAAATGTTTTAACATTTCGTGGTGTTATAATTGAACCTCAAAGCGGAACTTCAGGAACAAGTGGAACCAGCGGTGATCCAGTTATTTCTTCAACTTTAGCTTATTATAACAACTCGACTCAAAGCATATCGTCTTCTTCAAATACAAAAGTAACTTGGTCTACAGCGGATACTGCAAATACTCAAGGATCGATTGGATTAACATTTAATGGAACTGATAGATTTACAAATACTTCTGGAAATACAATTGTTATTACTGTTGATGGATATATAGGATGGGCAAGTGGCGGAACTTCTGGTACATCTAGATCTGTATTTATAGTAAAAAATAATAACGTTCTTTCTTCTCAGGGAAGATATTCATATAACAGTATACCTGCAAACGATGATTATCCAGTAACTCATTTTTCTTCAGTTTTGGTTTTAGCTAATAATGATTATATAGAGATATATGCTTGGCATAACGATTCAAGTTCTCAGAATATAAATGCGCAAAGTAATTATCCAGCAAGCAGAATAATAATAGCTAGAAATGAAGGCGTGGCTGGAACTAGTGGATCTTCTGGAATAAATGGAACATCTGGAACTAGTGGTTCATCTGGTATTAGTGGAAACGCTGGATCTTCAGGAACTAGTGGATCTTCTGGTACAAGTGGAGGATCTGGCTCTAGCGGTTCTTCTGGATCCAGTGGAAGTTCTGGTTCTAGCGGCTCTTCTGGATCTAGCGGTTCAAGTGGATCATCGGGTTTAAGCGGTTCAAGCGGTTCTTCTGGATCAAGTGGAAGTTCTGGTTCTAGCGGCTCTTCTGGTTCTAGCGGCTCTTCTGGATCTAGCGGTTTAAGTGGATCATCTGGTTTAAACGGTTCCAGTGGCTCTTCTGGATCAAGTGGAAGTTCTGGTTCTAGTGGTTCTTCTGGATCTAGCGGTTCAAGTGGATCATCGGGTT
>JACCDG010332799.1_pt1 | contig 25967 bp, 31 predicted proteins | sample 7442471 | NCBI WGS metagenome assembly JACCDG01 (sample SAMN15323444, study PRJNA562643) | freshwater metagenome | isolation source: river surface water | place: USA:Blue River Watershed | collected 2017-08-17 | reverse complement strand
TCAATTGCACTATCCCACTGACCAATTGTAGTTGTATCCGCAGATGGAATCAACACAGTTAGAGATTGTGGAGAGTCAATGATGTTTTGAAGATCGGCAGCGTGGGTATACGTATGAACGATGTTGTAACGAACATAAGTACCAGTTGTCGATACTGGAGAAGGATACTGAACGATTGGATTTTCATCGTGGTTCAAGTTATACTTACGTTGACCGTGAGTACGCTTGTATTCCAAGTCAAGAATACGACCTACGCCAGAACCTTCAAATGGGAATCGAGTTTGAGTCAAGTACACTGCTGTACCGAAGCCATAACGTTTGCCAATTTGAAGACCAATTTTAACTTGAGGTACACGATCATCATAAGCCAACTTACGATCCAATGCTACAATAGCAATAGCATCTGTAGTTGCAGCAGTACCAGCAGTAGACAAGTCAATTGTAATAACTGAACAGCCTACAGGAAGAGCAGCAATTAGATCTGTTGCTTGAGCAGCAGTCAAAGTTACACCACGAGTGCCAGTAGATGTAGTTACCAAAGGAAGATAACCAGCAGCAATGGAAGCACGTGCAGTACCACCAGTACCACTCAAGTTCAATGCAATTGCATAAACAGGCTCACTACCTTTGTTGTTAGCAGCTACAACCATACTTTGACGGTTGATTTGATAAACCAAATTTTGAACCAAATGGTCAACTGGATTTACAGTACCAAGAGTAGTGTAGTTTGGAGTTGTGTAAGAAGGTACAAAGAAACGACGACCCATGTGGTTAACATTCTCAGTCATGATGCGACCAGTATAAGCAATGGTCAAACCGTACGTAGTGTTATTGGCCGCAGTAATTGCACCTGTAGAAGCATTGCCTAAGATCCAACTAGAAGTAGATGGAGCTTCATATGCTTGTTTAGTAGCATAAATCTTACCGGCAGAAATCGTAGCAGAGCGCTCATAAGGACGACTTACCAATGGATAAGCATATGTGCTTTGAGAAGGAGCTGCTGAATCAGCAGTACCTTGAGCAATATAAATGCTAGGTGCTTCTGCAACAGTTGGAGTTGCATCGGTAGCAATATTCGGTGCTACAGTCCCGAAAAGAGAATCGGAAAAAATACCCAACTGACCATTCGCAAGACGAACAGCACCAGTTGAGACATTGTTAATGTGGTTTGTTGCACCTGCTGTATTGTACAGGGCAGCATCGCCTGAAGAAACCAAAAAGGTTTTTAAGGCTTGTTTGTTGTTGTTAGCAATCATTTTAATTTGTTAATTGAAGTCTATTGACTGCGCCATCTCGTGCAGCTCCATCTTCAGTGACTTGTGCTGCATATTGGATGGCTAAATCTACAATTTCGGGGTGTACATGAATAGGTAACTCCGATGTGGTTTCAGGGTAGATATTCCCATCTAAATATGTATATGTTCCTTGACTAATTTTTTTAGGCATTCTTACATAATCTATGTATATTTTACCTAATTTGTCGTCAAGATCAGGGTATAAATATAGAGAAGTTCCTGCTCCTGCGGAACTTAATCCAAAATTACAAAGAATTTCATCTCTGTTACTTTGTAAAAAAGAATCTGAAATAGCAGTGTATTTATCATCGTGTTGTATTAGTCGCAAATTTGCTTTCTTTCTACAGCCGATGATAGTAACAACACCATTTAGAAAGTAAAGATAATCAAACTTCAAATCAGATAGCTCTAATTCATAAATATGATCATCTTCATGATATACTAAGGTTAAAGCAGTTTGCGCAGGATACGAAACGACAGTAGTGCCGAGATCATCGTAACGCTTTTGAGATGCTTCAATCCCTGTTCCATCAGGAGTACGACCCAGCACTTTCGACTTAATTAAGTCGAGCTGTGCTGTGTTTAGAAACCAATCTATTTCATGGTCAAGAAATGTTTTTTCTTTTAAAGATTGAACTCTATCTCTCTTTAATAAGAAATCCCATTTCATTTCTAAAGCAGTCATACTACAGTAATTTTGATTTTACTTCGTGTTCTAATTCTACTACAAGAGAATCTTTCTTTGGATTCAGAAAGAATTCAATCGCTTCACTGTACTTATCTCCCAATACAACTGGGCCTTTTGCACGATTCCATGTGTACGTATCTGATTTCTCGTATACTACACGTGTATCTATTGCTTTCTTAAGCAAAACTCTTGCTGCAAATTCTTGTCTACCTTTTTCATGCTTTAATAGTTCAAAAAGTTCCATGAACTTATCTACTGTTGGTTTACGCATGTCATCTGCCTGAATGTGAGTAAACAAATAGTTTTCTGCTTGTTCATCGGTCAGTGCAATTGATGAGCTTGATATTTCAAGAATCCAACACATTTCTTTTTTCCTTGTGGAAGTAAGAAGTGGATCAGCAAGTGCAGCCATAGCTTGAATCTTTCTCTTGTTACGCGCATGAACAATTTCTTCACCTTCGTTGGCAATTGCAATATAATGCGTTGCAAATGGCCATTTATACGATTTCCATTCACGTTCAGAGTTAGCAATAAATTTAGAATCAAGTGCTACATGATAAAACATCAGATCATCAAAATCAGTGAGATCAAGAACTGTTGCTCCATCTTTTAAGCTCCAAGTTTTATTTTGGAAATAAGTCATCTTTTCTGGATCAAGAGATTCTCCTCTACGCCAAGAACGATGTGTTAAATAATCTTTAGGAAGATTCCAACGCTGTTCTTCTTTTTGTTGAAGCGTCAGTTCTTTACCTCGTTCGTCTGTAATAGTCTTACCATTTTCAACCCAAGGTTTGTAAGATAGACCATTCAGAAGACCTCCTACTTTAGGAGAGTATAAAGCTGTAAGTTTTGTTTTTGCCTTACCAACTTTCGTTTTATTTAGTGGACGATTTGAATTCTCATCTGTCCACGTATGGATTCCATACGCAGATTCTCTAGGTATAGTATAAATAAAAACTTTTGACATTTTATTATTTTTTTAAGAGGGTCTTTCCTCCTCCCTTTATCGAGTGTATAAAGGTATTTATTAGAGTTGGGACTTAAAATAAAGCCTAGCACAGGGGCTAATCCATGCTAGGCCATTTAATTATTTGTTATTTACTAGAGTACAGCTTGATCACTATAGATCAATTCGCCAGTGCGACTTGGATCAATAATTACTGTACCGTGTGTACCTTCGCAGAACACGTCATAGGCACTCTCTAATACACTAACGGAACCGCCTTTTACTGGCCCCATCGGAGTTACAGTACCATGACGATAACCATGACGGAAAGTATCTTTGACTTTAAGATTAATGATGTTGTTACCATTACCAGTTGTACCAAAGTCCATAAAAGACAAACGAGCAGAGTCAATTGGGTACTCGGTGTAGATTGGGTGAGTTTCCTTGCAGTAGCGCATAGAGTCATACATTGGATTAATAGCCAATTTAACTTTAATGCCTACTGGGCCAGAATACTCAGTGAACATTGCACCAAAAGACAATGCATTATCTGCATAATCTGAAGTTGTACGACGGATATAATGAGTATCCATAGTCAAGAAAGAAGAAGCAACAGCAGCGAGTGCATCATGCCAGCTTACACTTCCAAGTGTACCTGTAGTTGCAATTACATCGCGGTTGTTTTCGTCTTCACGTGCAAAGAAAATATCCATTAAATAGTCCTTCAAACGGTTAACAGTAGGAGGTACGTTAATGTATTCCGTATTACCGTCTTTCATTTGCTCTCTTACCCCAGGGCCAGTTTTTATAAAATAACCTTGTTTACCTGGACGGGTTTGTTTAACACCATACCATGAAGCTGCCTCCATACCTGTGTAAAGCGCATCCCACATTTTGCTTTCTGCCATTGGAAGAAAGCGACGTACAACTTGTTGCTTGCCAGTGTTAGGATCAGTGTATAAGAAGTCAAAGCCCAATCGACCTTCGTCTCTCAGAGCTTTGTCCGTGACACTATATTTTTGAGCAAATGCACCTACTTGAGACTCAAGCATAAATGGAGCAGCGTATTGCTGTGTACCAAATTCTGAGTTTACATTTATGTTCAGTTAGATTCGTTATTTCTAACCCGCTTATTAAGCTGCTCATACTCTCGTATGAGATCAGATCATATCTTCATCCATATTTGGATGTTGCTTATTTCGAGCTACTTAGCTCTACTCCGATGTCTCGGATGATCGTTGAACGCGAAACTTGTAAATACGTTCGATTAGTTTATAGAAATCTTTCTGAGATAAATCATTTTTAGCACGATTACAGTATTTACAACAAGGAACTACGTTGTCTAAACTATAACCTTTAGAGCTATCAATTCTATCAATACCATTGTATTTAAGAATTAAATGTTTGTTGTTAGCATGTTTGTAAGTGTTTGAAGGTTCCTCTTTGCAATAGTAACAATTGCTTTGATAGAGCGATATTGCTTCATCAAAAGTAATACTGCACTCCCTATTTTTTCTTTTGCATGAAGACTTTAAACTATTATAGAGATTTAAATAAATATCATTTGCTGGATAATTTACCCAATAATACTTTAATTTACAATCTTTACAACAATTAGCTATATTGTAAGTATATTTACCTTCAAGCATTTTTTGCCACTCAAAATTTCTAACATTACGTTTATTGCCACACTTACATTCAAGCTCGCACATATAGCGTTTTCTACTTGGATGATAATGAATATATTCTCTAATTAATTTCCATTCTAATGTTTCCATATTTATTTAGTTTCTCCGCTGCTGATTGTCTAATTCAGTTTATTTTTTAACATTCACGCTTACTGTTTCCAGTTACGTTGTAGTTAAACTGACTTTAAGATATTCCAGCAATTAAAGCAATTTTCACTCTTGCATTACTACAAGAGGGAGCTAAACTTTTTAACTCACTTTGTACCATCGACCACCCTTTAGAGAACTCACGACCTACTTCCAACATATAAGGTGGAAGGAAACGGTCAGGCTGATCGCCAACAAGTCTCAAGACGTAAATGAATCCATCACCATCTTCGAATGGGCCATCAACGATTTCACAAGGATAATCTGGAGAAATTGGGAGCAATACATCAGGACGAGAGTAGTAGTTCAAGTCAAGTTTAACGCGGAAAGAAACACCGTTTAAACCTGGAGCAGTATTACCACTTTCAAGATTGGTAACTACAACTGCATTGCGAACTTCAGCACCTTGAAGTCTCCAACGGAATACTTCAGTATCAATTTCTTTAGAACCCATTGGGTTTCCTTTAGTCATACCTGTAAGAATCTTGCCTGTGAAAAAGCGAGATTTTGCAGAATAAATTGTTGACAATGTATTGTCAAGCATAGCTGGCTTACCTGTATCATAGGCAGCAGCTAAGTATTGGGAGTTAACAAAATTACCCCCAAAGCCTTCATAACGACGAATTACGAGGCTAGAACCTTTAAAACTCATATTAATAAACGTTTAATTTAATTAGTTAAATTGTTTAGCCCATTCGCCCCAATTAAATTCTTCTTCAACTTTTTTACGTGTCTGGGCACCTTTTGGTAACCCTGATTTTGTGTCTAATTTATTTTTAATATCTTCAACTTTTTTTGTTGAAAGTTTAGCTACAATTCGATCTAATACAATTCCTTTTTCAGGATCATAATCCAATAACAAGTTAGCCAATTGAGCTAAATGTTCCGGGTTACGTGCAATAGATTGAATGTAATGATTGATTTCAGTTGTAGGAGCTTGGTTTCTTCCATTCAGATAGAGATCGTTTGCAACGAACGCAACCAATTTTTTACGACGACTCTCTTCAACTTCATCTAATTTATTTATTGCTTCAACTCGTTTCTGCTTTACTTCTAAAGCAAGTTTAAGATTTTCTTTTTGCTTTTTATCTAATTCAGCTTCGAGTTTTTGCTTTTCTTCTTCTTGAAGAGTTACAAGCTCTGTATATGCATCTTTAGCTTCTATCATTAACTGCCCTGAATTCTTATAGAGTTCAACTTGCTTGTTAATCTTAGCATCGCTTAACGAAGTAGTCTTTGAAAGATACACTTTCATGATCTCAGCTTGATCAGCTTCTTCTTCAAGATCAAATGCATCATAATCAAAATTAGCCGTATCATTTTCTTGATAATAAGAATACAATGGTTTCTTGTTTACAAGTGCATATTTTAAGGCTAGTTTACTATCTTCATCAAGTGCATTATAAAGTGATTCTTGAGCACTCTTTCTTAACGAATCAAATGTAGTCTCGATGGCAGTAGACAGTCCTTCTGCTGTTCCATCAAATTCAAAGTCTTCAGGTACAACAAGAGCTTTACTTTCTTTCAAGCTTTCAAATACACTTATAAGATTTTGATCAGGTTCTTCACTTTCATCTTTATCTTCTTCATCGGTAAATGCAGGAAGATTTAAATCGTCAGAATTATCGTCAGTATCATCTTCATCATTTTCTGTATCTTTTTTGTCAGCGTTATCTTTATCAAGATTTGCATCTGGATTAGCGGGATTGTTAGCTGGATCAATATCAAATCCTTCTTTCTCGTCTTCTGATAGTACGAGAATATCTTCTAAGTTAAATTCCATGTAATATAACGTTATTATTTATGTTAGTCAACCCTTATTGGGTTATGATAAATGCCTTAGCCTATTTACTATTACTAGACTTAGATTTCTGAGCTTTTATTCTTTCGACTTGGAGCTTTTCTTTTGTTAATTCTCTTTCTTGAGCCATTTTCTTTTCTTCAATGTCAAGCTGTCTATTCTTAACTTGAGTATCAGCTTTTATTTTCTCTATTTGCAACTGATCAGGGATAGAATCATTATTTATATCTTGATCATTAACAAACTTAAATGAATCAATTTCAGCTTCAATTAAAGAAGCATCAATATCCATTTGTTTCAATTCCTTCTCGTGTTTCATCTTACGATCTTCAGCAGCAATTTGAGCTTCCTGCATTTGCTTTTGAGCATCAAGTTCAGCTTGTTGTTGTGCCTGTTGTTGTCTTTCATTCCGCTTCTCAAGTGTACGAATGTTATTTTCTAACTCAGCAATAGAATTAGCCTTGTACATGGATACAACATCAGAAATCTTAGCAGAACCAGATGACAATGCAAATTCAACAAGTCTTTCAAGTTTCTGAAATATTTCTTGATCTTTTCTTGAGTTCGATACAAACACACCCATATCAACAGCACGAATATCTTCAGGTGCTACATCAAGCAAATGAATAGATAAATCATCTAATACGTACTGTTTACGTACACCTTTTTCTTTCCAACACTCTTTTGCAGATTGCACAAGTTGATTGAGTACATGTTCCCACAATTTAGCATGTGTATGAAAGTAGATCTCAGTAATGTGAGAAGACTGAATGATTGAATTTTGATTTGAAGTTGCCGTTTCATAAGGAGAAGCAGAACCTTCACGCTGCTTTGTTACTCCAGCTACATCAGATATCTCAGCATCAATAGCTTGAAGTAAATTTACATAGTTGGCAATGTGTTGAACATTAGATCGATCAGTTGTACCTGTTACTTTACCTCGTTGTGCCGCACCTGCTGTATCTGCATTTTGAAGCGGGTTAAAGAAGTCAATATCAAGTTTCTCAAGATAATACAAAGTTTTGTCCAAGTCTAATCGAGGATCAACCATTGATACGTCAAAGTGGAATACTTTACCTTTATCTTTTGCAATTAATTCTTTAAGCCTATGTACAATAAGAAAATACAAGTACTGAAAAGGTTTCATGCGATCCATCAACGAGACAATAGAACTATTCATATTTGAATAAGCTACACCATGATAGCCAAGCTTGATGTCATTTGGATTATCAATGTTTCGAGATTGGTATGACTTACGACCAATGCGACAGTAGATGTCATTGCCGATTCTAACTCCTTCCCAAATGTCAGGTATCCACTTTTCTTCAAGTGTGTATCCATCAAATTCTATGATGCGTTTGCCTTTGCCAAATCGATCTGTTTTTGTTGTACGTTTTGCATAGTCTGGAATAAAGAACCCTTCTGCATCTACAATATCGGTTTGAGTCTCATTAAATGCATTTTTGTATGAAGCAAAATATACTTTACGCAGCGACTTCCATTCGACATGGTATACATTTAGTACTTGATGGTTAGGTTTACTTTGACCATAGGCAGCTACATCACTCCAATTAACTGGAAGACCAAAGAAATAACTTTCGGCATTGTATGCAGCATGTTCGTATGGATTACTTGAAGAATTAAGCAGAGAGCCTTGAAGTCTATCTTCAAGCTTTTTTAAGTCTTCATCACTTAAATCATCTCCATACTGCGTAATGATTTCGTTGATTGACATTGAAGTTTTATAACCAGCATAGTTACCATCCTGTATCCATTTGGTATCTGGAGATTTATCATAAATCAATCCGAGTGGATTTAAGACTTTTACGCAGGGTTCATTTTGATCAATGCCTACCCACACAGATTCAAGTCCCGCAATAAGCCCATGCTTAAATGCATCATTCTTCTTATCCATGATATTTTGAGCGGTTGTCAAATACTTTAGTATTTTCGACCAAACTACTTCAAGTTTTTGAGTAAATGTCATAGACCCTGCTTTCTCAAGTGTTTCTGGAGAAATGGCTTTATCTATAGCTTCTTGTAGTTCCTGTTGAGCTTGCTGCTGAGCTTGTTCTTTTGCAGCTTCATCCATGTTGGGATCAAGCTGTGTTTGAGCCATTTGCCCATAGTATTGAGTAATCGTATCGACTATTGATTGAAGATGAGTACGTATGCTTTCATCTTTTTCAATTAGTTTTTGTCGAATACCTTCTTCGGAAAGGGTAGCTACAATGTAATCAAAAGGTCGCTTTAACTCTTCACCAAGTAGAACTTGAATCTTATTGTATGTTTTATTGTATGGATGTATTTCTTCTTTGAATTGACCTACTTCCAACCCTAATGGGTTGCACTCACGTTCAAAGTCTTTTTGGTTGATGACATTGTTATACAGTTGATAATTAGACAACATACGTGCATAATCATTTTTAACTGTTATTGTATTGTCACTATTTCTATTTTCGTAATATGAAATTACTAAATGTTGATGGCAGATGTAGTCTACCATTCTTTTAGCCCATCGTTTCTTGTTTGCTAGCTTTTCACTCTCAGAGATTCGCTGGGATAGATATTTAATGTCTTCAATCATAATTGATTGTATTTATTTGTATTTTAATAAGTCTAATGAAATGCTTCTAGCCTTCTCTTTAGCAGATGGAACTAAATCTTGTTCATCCCATAAACCAACTAACTTATTTGACATTAGAATCTTTAAACTATTCATGTTACTTAATTCTCTTGCAGCAGCTCTAACTGAGCTTTCATACTGATTGTGTGTTTCATTCAATCCGATTACACACCCCATTAATGCAGATACTCGGTCAAAGTTACCATCAAGGTCATAAGCTATTAATTCTTGTAAGAGTGCTTTATCCCAGATTCGATCTAAGTTACGTACAGTGTTTCCCTGTTCGTCAGTACCTCGTTCTTCCAATAACCAATCACGTACATATTGAACTGCATCAAGTTTAATTTTACGGTTTGACATTGGATAGCCGTAGATTACTGCCGCTCCTCTACCATCAAATGAAGCTTTCTTATTGAATACTGTCGTTGGTTGACGAGCAAGTAAGTCAAGCCGTTTCATCTTCTCGAAGTATTCTTTTACGTTACCAACTGCATTTTCAAAGTATACCTTAGCATTTCCATAAAGCATAGACAATTTCAGCAAGTTCTCATTAATTGTAGAACGTCCTTCATAGGGTCGAGATACATGAACAGCTACAAGCTCATCGTGTCCAAAGTGCTGCCAGTACTTCTTTGTTTTCATTACCCACGTACAAGCATAAGATTCTCCTGTTACAGAATCCGTAGCCACAGGGTCATGGCCGATAATGTATAAACCTTCCGGTACAACGCCATTTCGATCATAAACAGGTACTTCATACAGTACAACACAACCTTCTTTTGAAGAACCTCTCCAAGGATATTTATCGATTGGAGTTAACTCAGATTGTGTATCTATTTCGTAGCTTACACCAAATGAACTTTTATTGTCGAAAACAAGTCGTACTTTCTTAGCCCAATTCTCTGGTTTAACTGTAGATTCAAGCAAGGTTAGTCGGTTCTTTAACTCAACAATTGGAAAGAAGTTTCCAGTCTTTGTTAAGAACATTTCACTTGGTTTGATGGGACGATATTGCATTTCCTTCTGAAGACGCTCTTTACTACCTTTATCAGATCGAAGCTTTTCACGTTTATCATGAATGGTAGCAAGTGCTCTTGCTAGATCAGTCTTACCAGCACGATTTTTTGCATCGTTCAAAGATAAATAAGCTGGCATAAAGAAACAGATTTGTCCTTTTTGTTCCCAAATATCTTCGAATGTTATGCAATTGTATTTGTCAGGATCATAGAAGATGTCCATAGCTGCTGCTACACCTTCTTCCATCATACCTCCTGTGTTATGTGTAATTATACCATTTGCAAGATAAGTATTTGTTTTAGTAGCTGCATTAATGTTGTATACTGGTCTATTGCCTATAGACTCTACTTTAGTAATCCTTCTTATCTTTATATTCTCTAAGGATTCTAGTGACTCAAAATATTTACCTTTTCCATCTATACTAGATTTTACATAAGCGTATCTTTTACTTTTTATTTTAAAAGATTTATTTATAGTCATGTAGCTTTCTATTGCACTTTGTTTATGGTTACATAGTAATTTAATGTTGTTATAAAACTCTACGATTGACTCTCTTTTTGTAATGTAAAGTACATACTTAATTGTATTCGGTGAATATCCTGTTTTCCTTTTTTCTTCAGAAATAAAAGAATCGATTCCGAATTTATTTAGTTGCGCTCTTACTTCATCTAATAAATGAATATATGCACTTGTTAAAGTAATTCTAAGAAGTTGATTTCTTTTATCAAAGATTGCTGCACCATCTGCATCAAAATATCCAGCTAATAAATCTGCTATAGATTGTTTAGACCATAAGTGGATTTCATCAGGTAAATGCTTGCTCTCTTTAGATTCTCCTACCATTAAAAATTCTTTAAGAAGTTGCCATTGTTTTGGTATATAAAATTCTACACACTCATTATCAGAGTTTTTATTCTTCTTAATTTTTTTTACTTTGGCATTATAGTTTTCTACGAGAAATTTTTTTATTTCTTCTTCATTTGCAGAAATCGTTAAAGCTCCAGCAGAATTACCATAATATCCATCTCCAATAGCTAATCCTAACAACCTTGCTTCTGGAACATCTTTGTCTCCAAAAACATCAATTTTGTTAATCATTGCTACTTGATCTCCTTTTTTTAAAGAATCAGTTCTGGTAAAAGTAAAAATTTTATGATTCTTTCCTTTTATGCTTTTTACATTATCTCTGTGCGAACTTAAAATAGGATGGTCTTCCGAGCATTCCAAAATCTGTCCGCCTGCAAGTGTTATTCTATAACACGGTTTATCATAAGTGACTCGTCCCCAAGGAACGTGCTCTTTATTAGCTCCTTTCCCATCATATCCTAAAACTCCTATTGTAGGATTTAAGTTTTCGATGTTAACATATTTACCATTAGAATCATATACCTTAGTACCTTCGCAAACACACCCCCACATAAACATGGAACCAAACTTGAATGAACCATCCTGTTGGTTATCTACCATAGCTGAGAAGCATTCAAGGAAGTTTCCCCATGCTCCAATTTCTTCAGCAATAATTAGCGAGTTACGAGAACCTTGTCCTGCATATGGATTGTCTTTAAATGTACGGTGTCGTATAATTGATTTCGTACCTACGTCTTCCCAGTTGCCTTTGACTTTTTTCTTGTACTCAGCAATAACATCTTTTGATGGCCCCCAACTTCCCTTGTATTTTTTAGAAAGTGGTGAAGGATACTTAGTGTCGTATGTTTCATACGTACCTGGGAGCATGTCAAGATAAATCTTGGCTTTACCAAGTGTCTCACCTGAGTATTTAGCATCTGATGCTCCCATGATAATATCAGCAGAAGTTTTAACTTGATTTGCTGGTATATATTCTGTAAGACCATCAAACAACCATTCGTGCATTGTTAACCAAGCTGCTATGTAAGATTTCATTTGTATTCATTACGAGTCGTTAATTCGCAACCGCTTTCGCTGCTATATGTTACCATATAGATTAGACCATGTCTTCATTCTGATGAATGCCCCCCGTTTCACTTCACTTGAAGTTACGTCTTTCGACTGGCCGTTGAACCTTCAATTCTCTTTTGAGAAAAGCTTGGCTGCAAATTGTCCCTATGGGATATTCTTGCAATTAAAGGGGTGTTTATAGTTAGGCCAATTTAACCAAACTCACGAGAACCAAATGTCAACATGTTTTTTGACATGTTTAGAAACAAAGGTACTCCGTAATTTTCACTGTGTACTTTTCTTAAATAGAGTCGTGGTGCTTGATACACTTTACGAGTCTTGTCTTTTTTAAACAAGTTGTTATATGATTCTTGATGCCATTCACCTTCACGATAGCAATACAAGTTTTCAAGTTGATGATCTGTTAAATCAAGAGTTAATGCTTCATGACAAGAATAAGTGGGGTCGTCTCTAAAGCCAGAAAATCCACGTGCTTCAACAGCATTGTAAAACACCATCCATTCAACGTCGCGGAGGAGTGGAAGTGCAAACTGTTTAACTTTAGCTCCTTTAACGTTACGTTTAATATGAGCTAGGTTAACATAGGAGTATAGCGTCCCTGGACACCATACACCAGACTGCCAATAACCTTCAATACATCTTCGTCTTATTTCACGCCAGTATTCTCGATAATCAAGAGATAATGGATGATACTGAGGTATTTCAGATTCAACAAAGAGATTAACTTCGACCCTATAAGGGTCTACATAAGTACCAGGATCTATGAACTGAGCATAATAATCACTTTTTATTTTTTCATCTTCCATTTGTATGTATATAACTATACCCCTCGGAGACAAAGCTCGTTGGGGTATAATTTAAGGTTTTGTTTATTCAGCATACACTGTATCTGGGTCAATCCCTTTGTCATCAAAGGGTTCTTTATTTAACATTAATGCTGCTCCAGTATTTATAATTAAGTTAGATACACTTACTGCTGCATCAAGTGCAGTTAATACTACTTTTGTAGGATCAACAACACCGGCTTCAACCAAATCCATGTATTCTTTGGTTAATGCATTAAAGCCCCAGTTAAAATCTGAGAAATTAGATACTGCATGTGACAGTACCTCTGCATTTTGACCAGAGTTTTCAGCAATTACTTTAAGAGGCTCTTTAATGGACTCGATTAATAGTTGAATACCACGTTCAAATCCTTTATCTTTTGGAGTATCGGTTAGTTGTTTAAAATCGACATACTCTAAATCTGAAGCAATCTTTGTCAGTGCAGTTCCTCCACCAGGAAGAATACCTAATTCCATAGCTGCTCTTGTAGCATATACAGCGTCTTCAACTCGATATTTACGTTCAACCATTTCGGCATCTGTAGTTCCACCTACTTTGATAACTTGAACTCCGCTCGATAACTTGGCGACACGTTCTTTTAGTTTATCTTTTAAGTATTGGTTTTCTTGTTCTCCGAACTGAGATTTAAGTATTTCAACACGAGCTGCAATTGCTTCAGGGTTTCCTTGACCTTCAATTATTGTTGTAGATTTATTTGTGACTTTTATTTTCTTCGCTTTACCTAAATGATGTAGGTCTACTTTATCTAAGGTTAGGCCAAAGTCTTCACTAACCAACTGTGCTCCAGTTAGAATAGCAATGTCTTCGAGCAATTGTTTTTTGTGTTTGTTGTATCCTGGAGACTTAACCCCGACTACTTTAAGATTGGCACGTGTTTTATTGACTACGAGAAGATTGATTGTTTGAGGATCAATCTCATCTGCAATAATCATTAGTGCTGCATCTTTACCTTTTATCTGATTAAGTATTGGCATAAGATGTTGAAAGTTTCTAAGCTTTCCATCATGTACCAATATATAAACATCATCATACTCACAAGAGTAAGTTTTAGGATTTGTTACGAAATGAGGAGACATGTACCCTTGTTGAAAGTCCATACCATTTACAGACTCTACATAAGTCTCTGCTCCTTTAGCTTCTTCAAAGGAAACTACACCATCAAGCCCTACTTTACGATAGGCATCTGCAACAAGCTTGCCAAGTTGTACATCATTGTTAGCTGAAATCGTAGCAATATGTTCAAGTTGAGCAGACTCAAGATTAATCGGAATTGATTTTTCTTTTAGAGTTTGCATTACACTATTGGCAGCGTACTCGATTCCTGCACTTAATGATCTTGGATTAAACCCCATTCGAATAGCAGTATTGGCTTCATTTATTAATTTTTGTGCTAAAACAGTTGTCGTTGTAGTATTATGAGTAACAGTAAAATCATCTGTAATGTATAAATGATCTGGATTACTTACTTTAATACACTGCATCTCTGTAAATTCTCCAGTAGGTGTAATAGATTCAAATGGGATTCCAATCTTGAATCCTTTCATTTCTATTACTTTATAGAGTGTAGTGGTTGAGTAACCGTTAGCTTTAGTACGATCTTGTGTTACAAATCTACTGGGTCTTCCAAGACTTCTAAGTAATGCTTCTACATCTTTTGCTAACTGATAACTTACTGAACTATACTCAAAAAGTCCTCTTTTGTTTATGTATCCGTCTGAATCAACAAAGCCTCTATACAACTCTAGCCTGTCTTTTTTAAAAGCATATAAATATCTCGAAGGAATAAATTTATTGCAGCTATAAAGTCCAAGAAGTCCTACATCTCTTAAAAGATCTTTCATTAATTTTCCTTCAGGTGTTTTTCCTTTGAGTTTTACTCTATAGTAATTTTTCTCAGGATAATATTTTGAAGTCATCACAATTCCTTCTGGTAAAGGAATTGTATTAATAATATCTTTATCTTTTGCACCTATAGAAATTTCTACGGAACCTGACCCTGTTAAAGTTCCATCGCCTAATAAAAGGCCCATAAGATATGGGTGAATTGTTAATGGGTCAGTTGTTTCAAATTCTACTTCAGTATTAGGAATAAAAAACTTTGAAACTTTGAAAGTTCTATTAGATTTTGCATGATACTTTTCACCAGTTACTCCTAGTTCTAGTAGGGTTTTTGTTGGGAAAATAAAAGCATTTCCTTTTTTACTAGGATAATTACGCTTTACTTGCCATAAGTGATCTTCGCAGCATTCAACTTCTCTACCATCAAAGAATTTTACTTTATAAATTTCTTTCTGACCTTTCGGATGTATTTCTAGTACAGTTTGAATAGATCCATCTGTCCCACAGATTTTATCGCCTATTTTTAAACTTCCCATTTCGACAAATCCATGTGGAGTTAAAACTTTAGAATAAAGAGGCTGAGGCCCATCTCCATTTTCCATAGCAGCTTTAAGTGATGCTTGTTTAACAATATCAGCTCCCATCCGTTCTGTATGGTCATAGAGAGATACGTGTCTTGCAACTGTAACGCCATCTTTTGTAATGATCGGGTTGCGATCTGTTTGAATAATTACATTTCTACCATCTGGGCCTAGTGTTACTTTTACTGCATTTGCAAGTTTATTAACGCCTCTAATTAAATGCTCACGTGCTTCTGCTGTAAGCATGACATCTCTTTCTTTGTTAGGAATGTTAGACATATTATAATTTTTCGACAATAAATCCGTTATTCAATTTTTCTGGATCTTCAGTTATAGACTCCAAAAATGGTCTTAGTGTTTCTTGTTGAATTTCTACATCAGGTGTAGCTTCTTTTAGTACATCAAAGATTTGGCGGAATAATTTTACGATGGCTGGAATGTTACCAAATACAGCAAAGAATGTAATCTTCTTTGGAAAATTAATATCATCGACTCCGTCTTTGTCAAATCGCTCGATGATAAGTTTCGTAATCTTTTCAATTTTAGAGAGTGCAACAGTTAGTTTAACTTCAGTTTTAATTGAGTGTGTTGCAATCTGTTCAATAAGTTGTTGAGTAGTCATGTTAAGGATTAAGTATTTTATTTTGAACTTCTTCTAAGAGTTCGTTAAATTGATCTTCAGTTACACCTAGTAAAGTTAGGTATTCTTTCCACTCTTCAAGTGGAGTTTTTCGAGTTAAGGATATACTCATTAACTTTATGAGCGCATCTCTTTCATTGTCATCAAAGTGATAGTATTTTTCTCTTTCACTGTATTGCCGAGCGAAGTAGAAAAGAAGAAATATACCGATAGCTATAAAGGCTAATGTCATGACTTCTAATGTTAAGGCATGGTTAACAGGCATGGATCAAATTCCTTGTCTAAATCAAAATGTTCAAATTCAATCACAAATATTTCACCAGTAGTCACATTCTTATATGCATAGTTTATTGTCATTGGCATTAGCGCATGACCTGCTCGATTAGCATTTCCGATAAAGTTAGTTAATTCAATTGAATTACTCACTACAAGATTCAGAAGATCCATCAAGAATTTGTTTAATTGCAATTAGCTTTTTAGATCTATCGACAATTCTATCCATAAGCTTTGATACAATTTTTTGAAGTATTTCAGTCTTTTTTACTTCATTCTCCAAGAAAAATACTTTGCTAGCTAATGTTTCTGCTTTCTTTTTCCAATAAGCATAGACTTTAGCATCATATTGCCTTTGTTGTGTACGAGCTTTCTGCTCAATCTTAGATTGATTCTCGATTAGTTTATGATTATGTTCATGAAGATCTTTTATTTGAGCTTCATAACTATTAAGTTTAAGTTGTAACTTTGCTATTTGATCCTCTTCTTCTGAGTTAAATCCTGAAAATTGTTTTCCCAACCAAGTATAAGGGTCGTAATAAAAAAGATTATAATCTCTTGGATCTGGTGTATGAGGGTCAACTCCCAAATAAACTCCTAAAGTTCCGTTTTTAAGTTCCATAATTTATGATCCTACTAGATGTTTCCAATTATCTGATCGGAAATCATCAGCAATTTGTATGTATTGATCTTCTTTCTTATTTCTTCGTGCAGCATCAAGTTGAAGAATTAACTTTTTTCGGTACATTTTCTTTGGATGTTTTAGATCCAATCGATGAAGTATTGGTAGCACTGTTTTATACGAAGAATAAGTAAGAGTATATTGTACTTCTCCGTTATCTGTTCGTGGAAGATAATGAGTTAGCGTACCTCTTAAATTTAACTTTTGAGCTATGAATTGCTCGATCTGAACTAATATTTCTAGGCAGGTATTGTGAAATCCTATTCGTGGGTAATACCTGCCATTCTGTTTAAAAAGTACAAGTGAACCATCTGCGTCTACGAAACCACTCATATAGTTCCATGTCATTGGTTCACATTGATTTAGTTTGCTGTTACTCTATTGTAAATGTACATAATCTCATTAATAAAATATTCATCAACATCATTCCAATAATTAAAGAATCTTGTAGAATCTATATAAAGATTATAATCTTGTGATTGATAAATTATCTTACAATACCAAGTTCCAGTTGAACTATCTTTCCAATGATCTACTACAAAATCTTCAGCTAAATGCGCAAGTACTTGCATGACTGGATGCAAATTTAGTTCATCTGTTGGAGTGTTTAAGCTTAGCGAGACTGGGCTTTCTTGCATGACTTCTTAGCTGCTTTATATCTATCTTTTGGTAAATTAAAGTTAGCTACTGTGAAGTCTTTAGTTCCTGTAGCAGGAATAACAGTAGCAGAGACAACAGTTCCTTTTTTAGCTTTTACACAAGGAAATTCTTTCGTAATGCTAATTGGAGTTTCTAAAGTACTTTTAAGACTATCTTTCTCATTAGTAAGCTTAGCTATATCTTCTGTCATTTTAGTTAGAGCTTTATCCATTTCTCCTATAAAATAGGAGCATGTATCAAGTTGTCTCTTTCTAAAATTAATTTGATCTGTTAAATCTATTTCGGATTTGGCACACTCTGCTCTTTTATTATTAAGCAACTGCAAAGTTGAATCATATTCCGTTTTATATGTTTTAACTTGTACTTTAGATTTAACCTTCGGTTTAACTGTTACTTCAGGACAAGGCTGTATGAAGTATTTACAAGAATCAAGTGCAGCTTGCAATTTCATCTTTGCAAGATTGACTTCGTCAATTTCTCGCTTAAGTTTATTAACTTCTGATTCTTTATACTCGAACTTTTGAGCATATTTTTGCTCAGGAGCTTTTGTGCTTTTATCTGTGTAATACCTATGCGCAAAATACGAGACTGCAAGTAGTGTAAATATAAGAATTATTGTTAGTATTGAATTTGAATTCTTCATTAGATAAATCCCTTTTCGGTGGCTGATTCAACCAGATCACCAGATACTTTCGTACCTTCGTCTTTTTTCATTTCTTTTTCTGCTTCTCTATATGCTTTCCAAATAGCATTTGTATTAGAGAGCAATCTTTCGAGTCTAAGCTCATCATCCTTATAATTTAAGGATGCCCAGTACTCATCTCTTTCTTCGAGTTTCTTTTTCCAAGCTCTCATAAACTTTTGTCCGTAATCAGTTACACATTCTTCAAAAAGCTTTTCTTGCTTCTTGTACTTGCTGTAATTGATCTTTCTTGGACAAAGCCTTGTTACTTGATCTAGCTTTTGTTTCTCAGTCAACGAATCAAAAGGAGAATTCTTATGGTACAAGTAACAATAAGCCCACATGTTATCAGAAGGTACATCACTGAATGCTTCTTTCCAATGCGGGTATGTTTTAAAAAAGTCTTGGTTAAAGTCTACGATTACATCTTCGTCAAACTGTAGCATATGCTAGTTTACTTTAAATCTCATTTTATGAGGAGCAGTTTTAGTACCTCCGAACCAAATAAAGATTTCACGAAGCCACCCTTTTAAATAACGAGTAAAGTATGTAGAAATATGATATGTGGTATAATCTGAAATCATTTTTGGGCCAGTTTCCTTTGTACCTGGATCAAATTGAATTACAGAGAGTTCGTTTTTCATATTACTGTCTACACGCTCTACTGTGTATACTATGTCACTTACTCTCCAATCTGCAACAACAGTTTCTAACTGGGCTTCATGCCCACCATCTTTATCATTAGTATAAGAATAAATATTAAAGTATTTTACATCAGTAAGTGGTGCTCCTAAATTCTTACAATGTGGATATTTAGCTAGTATCTGTTCTTCTGGTAGATAGCAAGGTTCCCAGCCTGTCATTACTGAGTTTTTATTGTTGGCTGACCAGAATTCAGTTACACCAACAAGTTTGTTTATTTGATTGTATCCAAGTTCCTGTGGATACCAGCACTCAGGTGAAAGAGATACTTTCCAAGTCTTTTTAAACTTACCTGTAAAAAGATCAGGGATTCTAAATCGTGTATCGTTGTTTTTACCTGCGTTAATTTCGTAGATCATTTATTTGGTTTTAAATAAACTGTTAATATAGCCAAATTCTAGGCTGTTGATTTTTAGTTCCATTGCCAATGTCAAGGTGGATAAATCGTTCCGCGATTCCAATTCTAGGAATGCCTTCTTCCATAGCTGCTTTAACAATTTGATACTTTCTTTCTTTGCTAAGCGCTTGGATGTCGCAAGCTTTACCTTTCATGTGTAACGAATGCTCTGATCCTCCAACTCTTGCGTTATGTCGTTTGGTGCGATAAGCTGAGTTGATCTTAAGTCTGTCACCTATTCTAAGTTTTACACGTGTAATTGCTTTAAGCAAAGTTGTATCCATCAACTTTCCAGTTGAAGGAGCATCTTTACTTGCAAATTGTCTAAGAGAAAATTGCTCTTCCCAAGGTATCGCTACCTGAAGTTTTAGTGTATTGACTTGGTAAGTCAGTGTGTCTATTATCGAGTCCTTTATAAAACTCTGTTTCCTCAATTGGGATAGCTGGAAGTTTTTCGTCTTCAGCTCTGTGCGCATCGAGTAAATCTGCGATGTCGTTAACCAATTGAGGAATAGCATTGTTAGGAAGACCATCCCTGTAATCATCAAGCTTTTGCCTAAAGAGAGTTGTAAATTCCATAGCTTGACGATGCTGTTCTTTATATTCACTCCAATCTCTTTCATTGAAAAAGAACGGAGGCCATTTGTTTTCGCTGTCCATTTTACGAGGAGCAAAGAAAAGATTCGGAGTAGTGCATCCACAATGTTTGCATTTACCGTCTTCAAGGCAATCTCTACATAAGTAAGCTCGATACATAAATTGCTCTAGCTGATGTATTTTATCTGGCTTGTTGTAATTGCTTACATAGAAATTGTAATTACCATTTACAAAATCTCGAATGTTACTTGGCGTAACATCAGTGATCTTAACCATTTGTGTAAGGATCTTTTTCGATAAACTCAATTAGGCGATAAGGAACTCGTTTGAATCCATCTGGCATGATTACTGGAGATTCTCGTTCAATAAAGAATTCGTAAGCAGGTGATTCAGCAACATGAATAGGCAGCCATACAATATCACCAACTTTATACCCAGCTTCTTCAGCTTTCTGACTTAGTTTTACAACTACTGCACGTGTAGAGAATACTGGCGTATCGATACGTGCTACTTCTCTTCCTCCATCTGACTGATGTACCTTATACAAAGGTTCAATTAATCCAGTTACAGGATCAACCTTCATTTCGATTTCGTAATACATGTGACGAACAATCATGTCTTCACTGTTAGCAGGAAGTGATCCTTCTTGAATCTTTTGTGGAATTGTCAGCAGTTGCTTATTCTTTTCTATTCTTTCTTGGATTTGTTTTTCGTTGAGTAACATAATTTAAGATGTTTGATTTTGTTGTTTGTATTCTTCTTTTCTTTTTTGAATACGTTCTTTGTATTCTCGAACTCTTTGCATTTTTTCTTTTCCTTCAGCAGATGCTAAGTTAACCAAGTCAATTCCTTTCACTTCTTTAGCATATGCAATACGTCCCTTAAGCTTAAGATTCGGATTGTATTTAAGTTTCATCTTTCGATCATATGCTGTTCTCAACTGCTTGAGATTCCAGAGTACGCGAAAGAATTGTTTAAACACTTCGTAGATTTCAGGACTGTCTTTGTATTTTCTTAAACCACGAAGTATAGTTTTTATCTCAGTATCAATTGCATACTTATTTAACTCGAATGCTCCTAGTTCAGGAATGATAATCCGAGCTTTCATGTGTGGATCATTTGTCCACAATTTAACAAGTCTATATGCATGATTGATTACACCAGCTACAAGATATTTATCTCGTCCTGTAATCTTTTCTACGATTGGAAGAAAGTTACGATAGGAAACTGCAATTGAAGGGTGGTAAGAGTCAAGTTTATTCTGTCGTCTCTTTTTCTCTAGGTTGATCTTCTTGACTTTCTGTGTTACTTTGCCTTTCGATCTGTTCTTGAGTACGAGGATGGACTCTTTCGATAGTCTCTTCAGATTTTGGGATAATTGGAAATGAGAAGGCCAGTTCCCAAGCTCTTCCTTCGTCATGTGCTTCTTTTATTTCTTTAATTATTTTGTCGTAGATTGGCGTAAAGTACATCACTCCATCTACATCGTGATTAATGATTCCTTTGTCTCGTAAGGAGTAGAGTCTATTATTGAGGTTTATTGGACTTAATTTCCACTCCCATGACTCTAAAGCTATTTTACGAATGTACTTCTTAGCAGGTATAGAGAAAGGAGCATACTTAAATTTATCTGGCAAATGCACAATGATATTGATTAAGAGAATTTCAAGATCAGTTAATTGCTTTGTTGCACTCTGAAAGAAATTCATTGCTCGTAATGCTATATCAACCTTACGGTCTAAGCTAAGGTTAGCTAGGTTTAGCTTCATCTTCTTCTTTTATTTTTAAAGAAAGTAATTGTGAAAAAGTACTACACATGTAATCAAATTCATTACCCCCCCATTCTAAGGTTAACATGTAAACTACTGAATCTTCTTTTTTTCCAAAAGGTTCAGTTCTTACTCCTATTACTTTCGGGTACATATCGTAGTATCCTTCAGGAGCAACGCCAAAACACCATGCACTGGTTTCGGCTTTCATGTGGTCATATAGTATTAGAGTCTTACCTACGAAACTAAGCAACACTTCTCGTTTTATTTGTTCATTTAAATGAGCTATAATTGTCTCATGCTCCTCATTGGGAAAGTTGTATTCTTGAATAGCCTCAGTTGTTTCCCTAATATAATTTTCTTTTCTAGTATCATAGTCTTCTGGATACTTCTCTTTTAACTTTAGTTTATCTGTCTGATACTCAATGAGATGAGTAGCTAGTGCTTTAGCTTTTTTCCTTTCCATTGTCTAGCTGATCAATTTTTCTATTTAAATACCAAACAGCTTTAAGTAAGTCTTCTAACTCTTTAGAAGGATCTTTTTTTCCTGCTCTTGAAATGTATTTAACTGCATTTCCTAAGTGAAAGTCTAATCCCCAAGCTTCAATTACTTTTATAGTTTCATAAAGAGTATCCTTTCCACCGTAATGATTTGGATGATTAACTGTTTCCATTTAGTTTATCAACTTTAAGATTTACTTTCACTATCTTCGGCTTTGGCTTCTCCTTTGTACTCTGATCTTTTTTCTTCGGTTCCATGATTAACAATAATTGAAAGTATTTGTTCAAATAACCATTGATCATTTTCTGTACAAAAATAATCTGAGTTGGTAGTTGTTATAAAAGCTATTATTTCTCTGGTTAGATTGGCTTTATTTAGATATTCATCTATGTGCATTTCATTTGGAAGTTTAGCTATATCCAAATGATAAATTTTTCTTTCCATTTACTTAGATTTTATATACATGTTGATAATATCTTTAGGCCAATCAACTGGTATCCATACACCCTCTCTAACTTTAAACAGTTGCCCTTCTCCAGAACCAATCCATAAAACTCCTCCAGATCTAACTAGCTTTCCAGCAAATGTTTCAACTTCTCCTTCTTCCCAGTTAAATATGTATTTAATTATGACGGACGATGTATCTGGTTTAACATCCCAGTAGGGTACTCTATGTGTTGTAGTATAGAAAGTATCTATAGTAGTTTCAGTTCCAGATCCGTAAATTAATCCAAGTGTATCTGTAGTTATTTTATCTACTCTTTCTAGAGTTCCTTTCAGTTCTTTATTAGTCATATAGATTGATTTCCTGTTGCAGGAAAAGAATCCTATTGTAAGCAAAACGAATATAAGTAGTTTAATTTTCATAGTTATTTTCTTCTTTCAAACCATTTACCCGATGTAGTGATAATATGTTTAATTTGTGGATAGTCAATTTTAAGTTGAGCTAAAGCTTCGTCTGACCATTTACCAGAAAGTACAACTAAGTCTTTATAGTATACTGCATTTACAGCACCATGTTCTATAACTGGACTCTTATCTGCAAGTGCAAGCATGGTTTCTAAAGCATCTGCATCTATTTCTTTATTTTCCATCTGTCTTAGATTTATAAGTAGTTCTTTGTTGTCTACATTTTATTAACCCTCATTCGAGCAGAGAATTGATTACACAATATACAGATAACTTACCTTTCTTATTAAAATTCTCCTTCATAACTATCTATTGTATCTAAATTCTGTCTTGCTATTCTTGCAGGTATAGAAGGATAATTACATCTATCTACTTGCCAGTTATCAAACTGCTCTTTAGTTAAGGTTTCATTTACAGGTATCTGTGGTAACATGTAGTATTTTTGAATTGTATTCTTAGCTGATTTCTTAAAGTTACTTTCAAAGATCTTGTTTGTTTTCTTGTGCATTTGCTTAGATTAAAGTGTAGTTAGTTCAGAACTAGACATAGTTAACCCCTACCCGCAGATTCTTACTTAATTACCTCTTAGAACCCATATCTAAAAGATTAAGCAGGGAACCTTAGTTCAGTGCTTTAGTTAAAGTGGGTGGCAGTTGCTCTTAATGTTTTTGATGGTGATCTCTTCTCGTCGTAACACCATCGACCAAGAGAAGGCGTATAAGAAAAGATCGTGAGCGCTCTGTATGTGCTTTAACCTATAACTAAACCTTTCGACAAATAGGACTAACTTCTGTAGAAGTATTCCTATCAGAGCCTATTCAGTAGTTCTACGGGGACTCAAATTTATCTGCACTTGGTTACATGCCTTAGTATTGAGATAGAAGCTGTAGGCTGAGTACAACAAACATTAAAGCTAAGATCATCAGGAATTACTCCCCTTCTTTACATTAAACTTAGCTATTCGGCTTTACGGTCTGTTTATTGTTTTGTCTTAAAAATATGTGTCTCTCCACATCTGTCACTACATCTTGTATTCTGTTCGGTTAAATCCTTCCTAACGGTAAGATGTGGTCAAAAACCAGTATTTCTTTTGAGAAAGCATGAAAGGAATCGAACCCTTGATCTCCTGATTTTGTACAGGTGTATTACCATCTACCACATGCTTTCATTATGAATACAAAGATACGGAATGTTAACAGATTTGTCAATAGCAAAATTTAAAAAGATACAATGTAAAGTTATTTTTCTATTAGACTTTCTAAAAACACATTGTATCTTTTACGTAATGACCAATAAGTCTGCGGACTCATATTTAAAATTCCTGCAATTTTGTGTCTTTTATTAGTTTGAAGGAGTGTATGAATTTTCATCAACTTTAAATACACACCTGGTTGACAAGTACCTAAATACTTTTTGCAAAGTTCTTTTGTTCTCTTTGCGTTGTCTTTTAAATACTTTCTTTCTAATCTTGTAAAGTTATTTGAAAGGATTTCTCTTGAAGGGAAAATACCCTTACTTACAAGGGCTTCAAGTTTCTCCCAGACTTCTTCGTTATCTTTTGCTACAGAAAGATTTTCAATTTGATCTTCAGACATCTTAAACCATTCACCTCTATAATGGAATGCTGCGAATTTTCTATGCAATTTTTTTTCATAGGCTTTATCTCCTTCTACAGTTTTTAATACTGTAAGCTTAACAGGACAGTCAGCCTGCATCTTAATCATTCGTCTGTAAATGTCTTGAGTGTACCCAATTTTAATGTAAGGAGTTTCTTCTGCTTTTATAAAATAAATCATAATTAAATAAGTTTATATACAATATAATGTTTTATTTTTATTTGTCAATAGTTTGATTGTCATTTCTTTGTCATATTATCAACTTAATGACGCAAAACGATAGGTATATGTACTCGTCGTGCGCTCGTTCCTCACACCCTCCTACGTACGATACTATCGCGTTTTGCTACCTGCTTAGAAAAAATTTATAAAAAATATTTCATAAAAAATTCTTTATTTCAGAAAATAGACGTTGGAGCTTCCCAACTCCGTCGCTTCACTCCTATCGTTGTGTCCTACACAATAGGCAAAAAAATTAAAATTTTTTATGAGAAGATATTAGCGTGTAGTACCCAACTCCTGTTCAAAAATTTTTAAAATTTTTTCTCAGTCGTTGCTCGCTTGTGGCTCCCAACTCCAATAGCCCCTAATCGAGGATGAGTTTCTCAGGGGGAGGGGGTGTCTGCACTTGCTGCTTTCATTCCCTCTTTCCAGAGATAAAGCCTTGAAAATCAGGGCTTTTTTGAGTGAATTGTTAGTGTGTAATTGAGTGTGTTGGACTGCTTGTAATGGTAGACAATAACACCTAAATTAACACACGCTACAAAGCTCAATCCTTGTTTTTGTGGGTTTATCCCACTATTGACAATCTATTACTAATCACAATTAAATCTATAACTATGTTTCAAAACATCATCGATTCAATGCCCGCATTTATTGCGAAAGTAGAACAAGGCATGAGTATTTTAATCGCTGACGGTGGACTGCGTGTTAACACGTCTTTGTTTCCCGTTGGGGAATTTGTACCTGTTACCTTTCACTTTGAGCGCGAAATCAAATTGGAAGAACGCACAAGCCGTAGTACCAACCCACTGATGAAAGCCGCTGATGGTGGCACAAAAACCGTAATTAACGGTTCTGCATTTCTGTCTGTAAATGGCACAAGCGTAGAAACTCCATTGAGCGG
>JACCDG010165226.1_pt1 | contig 25988 bp, 19 predicted proteins | sample 7442471 | NCBI WGS metagenome assembly JACCDG01 (sample SAMN15323444, study PRJNA562643) | freshwater metagenome | isolation source: river surface water | place: USA:Blue River Watershed | collected 2017-08-17 | reverse complement strand
GATGTTGAAAAATGCGAAGATACTTCTTCTATAAAATCTAAAAGTAGTTCCAAAAGTTCAAGAAAGAGCGCGCGAAGCATAGATTCTTTAAGTCAGAGCTCGCAAGAAATAATAGCGGAGATGCAAAGACAATTTGAAGAAAAAGCGCAAAAAATGGCGCAAGAGATGGACCTGAAAATTCTTGAAGCCGAAGAGAAGGCTCGAGAAAACGCGCGGTCACGCCAAGAAGCTGATTTGCGGGCTGAGATTTTGGCTGAGCGTGCCCGAGTCGCGGAAGAAAATGCACGACTTCAAACTGAAAGCTTTCGACTTCAAGCTGAAAATGCTCGCGCTCAGGCAGAAAGCTCGCGTAAGCTGAAAGATAAGGTAGCTTTTTTGGAACAGCAGCGAGAACTTGAAAAAAAAGATAGAAGTGCTGCTGAAGAAGCTGGGCGCGAATCTCTTAAAAAAATAGAAGAAGAGATGAAAAAGACCGCGGCGTCAGCAGAATGTGTTGCGGCTGCACTAAAACTTGCAGAGGAGCGAGAACAAAAATCAAATGAAATTGTCGATGAACTCAAAAGGTTACGCAGTGAAGGTGTTAAATCGAGTGGTTCAGACTGGGTGCCTGCTGCCATGAATCTTGTGGGTCAACTTGGTTCAGCATACATTCAGCATAAGTCGTTCCAAACAAGAACTTTTAATCCTAATCTAGCCCGGGATGAAGAGGAGTTTCTGCGGATAGCAGAAAGCCTGCTTAAAAGGTACAATAACGTCGGCGCTAATTAAGGTCTATTATATATTAGGCCCCGCAGAAAAATGCGCTAACGATTTGTGGTTTTGCGGGGCTTTCGGTTTATGCGGTGTTAATTTTTAGCCTCTATTCCCAGGGAGTTTGTAACAAAATTATTTAACTTAAGTTATTTCTAAAATTAAGTGTCGTCGAAATCAATAACTTTGGAACCTTCGGGAGGATGCTTTATGAATAATAATCGTTGCTTATCTTTTTTCTTAATTTCACTTTTCTTTATGAATGCCGGATCTAATCTTGTACTTGCTATGAATTCAGGGACTTCTTCTGCAGAGGATCCTTTTCTTGCGGTAAGTTCTAAATCAGAGAAAGAAGGTCTTAAAAATGAAAACCAGCACGAAGACCTTGTTTCACCGGTTGATTGGAGTGATGAAGTATTTCTTAGTGATGAGCTTAAGAAAAATAAAACGCAAAGGCAAATAGATGTTGAGGATGATGATTTGTATTATCATTATACAAAAAAACGAGAGCTTGAAGAAGACACAGAGCAGACAAGCAGCATCGATTCGGAAGAAATTATCGAGGAGATCAGAAAGGATTATGAAGAAAAAATAGAGCAAATAGCTCGAGAAAAGGATGCCCACGAAAGGATCGCGTTAGAGAAGAGAATAGATTTTTTGGAAAAGTTGAGGGAAAAAGAGAGGCTGCTTGCCCAAGAAAGGGAAAGAGAAATAATACTTGCTCAAGAGGCAGAGCGTCGCCAGTATCTGAAGAAAATAGAAGATTTGCAAAAGTTGCTAAATGAGAGCCGAAGATTGAATGGCTCAGATTGGAATCCTGGTATTATAAATTCTTGCGCAACATTGCTGGGAAGCTTTTTAGGTAAAAATTAAATCTTATTGATCCTGTTTTTTATATGCCTTTTATTTGAAGATTTTTTAAAAAAATTTTAGGGTATAATTGTTGTGTGTGTTTTACAGCAAAGATTGTTTTTGCAGGGTTAATTGTGATTTTTTTTCGTAAGTTTGTGTTGAGCGTATTGCTTTTATCGATTTTTACATCTGTAAAAGCTGGTTCTGGCGATAAAGCTTTGGAACTAGGTGTTGGTGAGGTAAGAGATTCCTCTAAAAAACAAGCACAATCATCTAGCGAAAAAAAGAAAGACCCTGAAAAAGAAGAATCGTACAAAAAGCAAATCCTTGAAGCGATGGAGAAGCAAGGCCTTGCATTGGAAAATTCTAAAGCTGGTTTATTGCAAGCCGCCGCAAGTTGCTTAGCTGAAAACAACGTAGATCGTGCAAAAAGTGTGCTTGTTGGTGTAGGTTTTGCTTCTGAAGAAGCTACAAATCTAGTTGAGCGGCTGAGTGGGCTCAAGATTGATAACACGCCAAAAGCGGAGAGGCTTCGGAAAGTCAAGCTTGAGTGTGAAGCCAAATTAGCAGCTCAGGGAAAAGAAATAGAAGAGCTCAAAGAAAAAAACAAAAAGATGGATAAGGAAAATGCTTTACTGGCCGAAAAAAAAAGAAAGGTTTGCGAAGAAAGCGAAAGAATCGACGGTGAGATGGAAAGGGTTGGGATTGAATTGGAGATGTTGAGAAGAAGAAAAGATAAAATGAGTGAGCAAAGAGCTTCTGAAGAAAACTTAGCGCGTGATGGCCAGGTTGGGTCGCTTGGAGATGCTTCGGCTGCTTTTGTAGAAGCCGCTGTGCAGGCTAATGACCTTGATAAAGAATTTAAAGAACAACAACTGCAATCTCAGGAGGAAGTCGGGGAGCCTCGAATTACTCCTGATGTAAAATCTAGAGGAATAAATATTAGCGGTCTTTTTTTAGGAGCAGTATTTCTGATAGGTGTCCCGTTAGCAGTCGTTTGCGTAAAGCGTTTGCTAAGAAAAAGGATGAAACCTAAAAAGAAAACGATGATTCTCAAAGAAATAAGAAAGCAATAATTATCAAAAGATTTTTGATAGCTTTATCCGACGCAAAAGATCGAGAAAAACAACAATTAAAATTATCTGAAGCAAATCCATAAAAATAAGCCGATTTAAATCTTGCCATACTTTTGTTTGACCGCAATTTAAGGATGTTTATACTTAGTCTATGCTGCAATCAAATAAAAAGCCTGTGTTAAGTAGTTATTATCTTGCAAAATTGAATCGAAAAAGAACTTGGTTTGTCTCCGCTGCCGTTCGCAACCTTAGTCATGTGTGCTTAGAGCGTGCTTTATCCAAAGAAGAAGACATTTTTGAGTTTTTTGTAGCACCAGGGCTTGAGGATTCTTTTGAAAAGCTCATGAGTCTTTTAGCCAAAAAGGGCGATGTTATAACTTTTGAGAAGACAAAAAACCGATTTTCTTAATTTTTCTTAGAACGATCATCTTTGTTTGTTCTTATTATCGCTTTTTATTAGGTTTTTTTGATCAAAATCATAGTAATAAGATTCTTAATTTAATATTGCTATGAAAAAAAATATTCTACTTCTGGCCTCATTTAGTTTTATTCTGGCCAATCCTCTTTCGAAAGGGCCGCAGAGCTGGAGAAAAAAGTTGGTAGAGGTGATGGAAAAAGCTAAACAAGACGCAGTGCTTAACAAAGAATATGATGCTCTTGCCAATGAGGTTGCCGTAGCAGAATTTTCTAGCCAGCCGGAAGATCTAGGCTCTCAAGAACTGAAAGCTCTTTCTGAGAGCGTTGATGCAGAGTTTGCGATTGGTAAAATTATTGAAGATTGCGATCAATTTTCAGAAGCCGTTCGTCCTGTTCTAAAAAAAAATGTTTTTGAATGGCTTTACGAGATTGTTTCTTCAAGCTTTGATTCTTACAATAAGCTTATTGATAAAAGAATGAGAGTCTTCCATCAGAAACAAAATTCGACGCCTACGGCGCAATATTGGGCGAGTCTAATTTTTTTAAGAACTCTTTTTATTCACTATAAAACTCTATCCCAAGTTCGCTCTCAAGAAGAGCTGGATGCTATCAAAAAGTCTAAATTTGCAGAACTTGTTTCATCCAAAACGGGCGAGTTTTCAGATAATTTAGAAAAAATTAGGAAGATTGGCGATGAAAATAAAGAAAAAATAAGCAGTAGCGAAAAATCATCTTCCCAAAAAGCTAGCGGTAGATATTATACGCGCGACCAGCAGCCTGCGGAAAAAATTAGTCTTTTCAAAAGATTTAAAAACTGGGCTTCTAGGCTAATGCAAAATGCTAGAAGAAGCCGCAGTTAATTTTTAGTTCAAAAAGGTTTCAACTCTTTTTGCAATTTCGGTTGGTGGTAGGATTGAAAACAGTTCTGCCATCCCAATTCCTGTCAACTTGCCAGTGCAGCTTGTGCGCAGAAGTTGAAACAAATCTTTTTTCGAAATTTTTAATTCAGTTGAAAATTGGTCGATAATTGAAGGCAAAAACTCCACAATGTTTCTAATTTTTTCTACAACTTGCATGCATAAATCTTTGTCTTGTTTGATGGCATCCAGTGATGCGCTAGATTCGCGTGACTGTGGAACATCTAAGATAAATTCGGCTTTTCCTGCAAGCTCTTTTAAAGTCATTGCTTCTTTTGCCAAAACTTTTAGCCCATTTGCAAACAGGTCTGCTGTTTCTTGCTCGATCGCCTGCTGTGTAAATGTTTCAAATCTTTTTAAAAGTGAATTTGCGCTTAATTTATTTAGCCATTTTTGATTGATTTGTGCAATTTTGTCATCACAATATCTTACCGGCTGAGCAGATAGATTTTCCGGATGCAGCCTTACTACAAGTTCGTCAAGTGAGTAAGCATCTTCTTCGAGCGAAGATCCTAGGATGCCAAGATAGCTGCAAATTGCTTCTGGTAGGATTCCGTTTGTTTTTAAATCTTCAAGGTTGAAATTTTGTTTGCTTTTGGACAGCTTGTTTCCTTGAGCGTCTAGCATGATAGGTAGGTGAAGATATTGTGGCGTAGGTTTTTGGAAAAAGTTGTACATGCTGGTTTGTAATGCGCTGTTGGTCAGATGATCCTCGCCTCTGATGACGTGGCTGATTTTCATATCGATATCATCAACAAGATTTGCTAGCAAAAAGTTAAAGCTTCCATCTGATCTGCTTAGGACAAAATCGCCAAAATGTTTCATTTCAAATTTAATGTCGCCGCGCAACAGATCTTTGACAACAACAACTTCGTCAAGATTGATTGCGTATCTCCAGACAAACGATGTTCCAAAAGCAATTTTACTTTTCACCTTTTCTGATCCGTAGTTAAAACATTTGCGATCATATTTTGGGGCAATTTTTGCTTTCACTTGTTCTTGCCTAAGTTCTTCAAGCCGCTCTTTTGAGCAAAAACATCGATAAACTTTGTTGCTTGAGATAAGTTGATTTAAAGCTTTTTGATAAATTTCAGTACGCTCTGACTGTCTGTAGGGACCGTACTGACCACCAATCGACACACCTTCATCAAACTGCAAGTGTAGCCAATCTAAATCTTGCAGAAGTTTTTCGATGAGAAGTTCTGAGCTAAGCTCTTTGTCGGTATCTTCTACTCGTAAAATTACTTTTCCATTATGCTTTTTTGCAAAAATAATATTGATGAGAGCTGCTCTAATATTTCCCAGATGGATAGTTCCGCTTGGTGCAGGAGCAAAGCGTGTGCGTACGTTACCGTGTTTCATTGTTACTTTGTTTTCAAAATTAGGTCCTGAAACAAATCTTAGCGATAATTAAAATTTTTAAAAGGTTTTGCACTTTTGTTCGCATAATATTTATGTTAATATTCTCTGTAGCGAAATATTTATATCGAAAAATCAGCGATTTTATGAAAAAAAACAATAGCCCGTTTAACGATAAAAACATTCTTTCCACAGTTGCCATTATTGCGTGCTTTATGGTTGTGTTGGGGCTTGTTTTTTGGGTAGTTAATTCTAATGAAGGTTTAGTAAATCTATCTTTCTCAGATTTTGTAAGAGCTACGGAGTCAAAAACTATTTCTGAAGCTGTTATAAAAACTGATAATTCTGTTGATGGTTTATTAAAAGATGGGAATATTTTTACATCTAGAATTGCTGTAACCGATTCGCTTTTGAATAAGCTTGTTACAAATGATGTTAATGTAAGTTTTGAAGAGCCAAGAAAGTATGATTGGCTTTCTAATCTTTTGATAGCCTTGGTTTTACTAAGCTTGCTAGCACTTTTTTTTTACTACCTTGTTTCCTACATTTTCCGAATGAACGGCTCAGGTGGTAGTAATGCTGGTGGCGGAAGAATGTTTTCTGGTTCAAGGCAGCGATTTAGATTTTATCCTGCAGACTCTGTAAAAACCAAGTTTGATGATGTTGCAGGTTTTGCAGAGGTAAAAGATGAGCTAAAAGATGTTGTGGATTTTTTAAGCGATCCTGAGAAATATCGCCGAATTGGGGCAAAGATTCCAAGAGGGGTGTTATTAAGCGGGGCACCTGGAAATGGTAAGACAATGTTTGCCAAGGCAATTGCTGGCGAGGCAAACACACCATTTATCAGTACAAGTGGATCAGATTTTATTGAGCTTTACGTTGGCGTTGGCGCTTCCAGAGTGCGAGAGCTCTTTGAGCATGCAAAAAGACATGCGCCATGCTTAGTATTTATTGACGAGATTGATACGATTGGTAAAAAACGTCAAAGTTCTCCAAATGGTGGTGCAGACGAACGGGACCAAACTCTTAACCAACTCCTCACAGAGATGGATGGTTTCTCTACCAAGGCTGGTGATGTCATTGTAATTGCAGCGACAAACCGTGAAGATATGCTAGATGATGCATTAACCCGTCCCGGAAGATTCGATCGTAAAGTTAATGTTCCGTATCCAGATGTTAAGACTCGCGAAGAGATCTTGAAAATTCATGCAAAAGGCGTCCAGATGAATGCTGGTATCGACTATGCTGTTGTGGCTAGAGGTACGCCAGGCTTTTCCGGAGCAGATCTTGCAAACCTTATTAATGAAGCGGCTTTAAATGCCGTCAAGGATGGTCGTGATAAAGTTGCGATCAAAGACCTAGAAAAGGCTCAAGACAAGCTTATTTTAGGGCTGTCTAATAAATCTATGGTAAGAACGAAGGAAGAGCTTAGAGAAACAGCTTATCATGAAGCTGGGCATTCGCTTATGAATTTACTTATGCCTGACTCAGATCCATTCCATAAAGTGACAATTGTTGCTCATGGACATGCTTTGGGTGTATCTGTATCGCTTCCTGAAAATGATTTACACTCCAGAAACGAAAAGTCTCTTTTTGCAAGAATTGTTGTAGCCTTGGGTGGCTGGGTTGCTGAAAAGCTTGTTTTGCCTTCTACAACTAGCGGAGTTTCTAGCGATTTAAATACTGCGACCAAAATAGCGACAAACATGGTATATCTTTATGGAATGTCTAAGCTTGGGCCGATAAATTTTGCTGCGCAGGTTGATAGTTATGGAAATAAAGTATATTCTGGAGATACGGCAAAGAAAATTGATTTAGAAGTTCATGAGATTTTGGCTGCAGCAAAAGATGTTGCGATAAATCTTATGACTGAAAATATCGATAAATTGCATAGATTGGCTGCAGCCTTGCTTGAAAAAGAGACTTTAGAGGCAGCAGAGGTTTATAGCTTGCTTGAGATTACCCCTCGAAACATCAGAAGCTTCGCACCTGATGCAGAGGTTTCAAAAGAAGAAGTAACAGAAGAAAAATCTGAAAATTAATAAAAATAATCCATTTTATTATCAAATTAATAATCTGGGGCAGGTTTTTGCTTTTTATGTGGTAGAAAAGCCTCAAGATCAGTGTTTAATTGAAAAATTAAATTGATTTTTAATGGTTTATTCATAGAATATTTAAGGCTAGGTGCTTTAAGAAAGGAATTTTACAATGGCAAATATATGCGTTATTTGCGACAAGCGACCAAGAGTTGTTAATCGCGTAAGTAAAGCTAACAACCGCACAAAAGAATGGGTATATCCGAACGTCAGAGTCATGAGATTTTCATTGAAGGGCTCCACAAATGTTCACAGAGGTGCCGTTTGTACTAAGTGTGTAAAAGCGGGCAAAGTTCAAAAAGTAATATAATAGGACCTTCGGAGTTTTTTCATGGCAAATATAAAATCTTCTAAAAAAGATATAAAAAGAATTATAATAAGAAGAGAAAGAAATAAAGCTCGTATGTCCGAGTTAAAAACTGCGATAAAAAAAGTCGTAGCAGCGCAGGAATCTGGCGACGTTGCGTCAGTGGTAGCGCTTGCAAGAGTGGCGCAGTCTAAAATAGCTAGGGCACAAGGTAAGGGATTGTTGAAGCAAAATTCTGCTTCAAGAAAGATTAGCTCTTTGGCTAAACTTGTTTCCGAAGCTTCTCGATAATACTTGAGAAAGCATTTAGATTCCCCTACCGCCGCTTTAAAATGGTTGGAAGGGGAATATGTTTAAAAGATCAAGATTTTTGCTTACAGTAGATTCAGTAGAGTCTGCTATTAAGTTTTATACAGAAAAATTATTATTCAGCGTGACATTTTTTAATGTCGAGTCGGGGCCAAACCCTTATTGTAACTACGCTGAGCTTCGTCGTGGGAAATGCTTTTTGGTGTTTAGACTCCCAAATCCAAGTGAACTTGCAGAATTTAGTATGATCCGTCGCATGGGTAACCGTGGATCTGGATTGTTTTTAGAGCTCAAGGGTGGGATTGAGGACTTTTTAGACACTTGCAAGAAAAAGCGTGTTAGCGTTGTTTCAGAGATTACAAAGTATCCAAATGGATATATTGGCTTTGTTGTAGCAGATCCATTTGGAATCAGACTTCATTTTGTTCAAAAAGATCCAGCTTACGCAGGACCAGATCAAAATAATTTAAATGGTATGAAAATCACTGACGATCAGAAGGTTGACATGAAAAAAGGGAAGTCGCCTCAAGTGATTATTGATTATCTAAAATCGTTTGGATTATCTCGTCGAGTTGCGAAAAAATATATGAAGTATAAGTTTGGTGGCGGAAAAGAAGATTCAGAGTAGTCTTTTGGAAATATATTCTTAGCCAACTTTTTTATCAAAGGGCCTTCTTTAGGCCCCTTGATTTGCATGTGAATTATCCGATTCGACTTCCTACTGTCACGGCTTCTTTTTCTAGGGCCAGCAGTGCGAATGTTTCGCTGTCTTTTGCCGTCAGGATCATAGCTTCGGACACAAGTCCCATGATTTTACGCGGTGCAAGATTGATAACAAATATAGCCTTGCGGTTGATTAGCTCTTCTGGCTTGTAATATTGGGCGATTCCGCTAACAACTTGTCTTGGTCTTTCCTCTCCAAAATTTACAGACAATTTAAATAACTTATCTGAACCTGCAACGTTTTCGCAGGTTAATATCTGGCCAACAGCCATTTTGACCTTCATAAAATCGTCAAATGAAATGTTGTCTGGTGCACTTGATGCTGCAGCAGGAATTGGTTTGACCTCAGCAGCAGAATTTTCTTGCGCGTCATGCTGCTTTGTGTCAATTTTTGTAAACAGAATTTGTTCTGGCTTTGAAAGGCTCAAGTTGATTCTCCAGTTTTGTATGTTTAGATTATTTTCGTCTTCTTTTGTTAACAAGCTTAATATTTCAGCAGATTTTTGTGGCATAATTGACGACAGAAGCTTAGCTATTAAATAAATTCCATGCGCAGCAACGCAAACTACTTCTGCAAAAAGTTCATGATTTGTTTTTGCGGCTTTCCAAGCTTCTTTTTTTTGGATTAGAGCATTTAGCATTGACGAGTAGTTCATAAGCTCTGCAAGGGCAGAATTTGTCTGAAAATTATCCATTTGTCGGCAAAATTGGTTTAAAACTTTGTCTGCATGAGCAAAAAGTTCTTTGCAATCACCATCTTTTAGTTCAGGTTGACTTGAAATTTGTGTGACGTTGTTTGCTACCGCCAGGGACAATATTCTGCTAATCAGATTGCCAAAATTATTTGCAAGGTCTGCATTAATTGTTTCTGCGATTTCTAGATAAGACATTGATCCGTCATGAGCAGGGTTCATCTGTTTTATTAAAAAATATCTTACAGGTTCTATCCCAAATGTTTCTGCAAGGGCAAATGGGTCTATTGCATTGCCTAGGGACTTAGACATTTTTTCGTTGTTTACAAGAATGAATCCATGCACTAGCAAGTGTTTTGGGATCTCTAGCCCAGCAGCCATAAGCATCGCAGGCCAGTAGACGGCATGAAAACGTATAATATCTTTTCCAATGACGTGGACATCTGCAGGCCAGTATTTTTCGAACATAGACTCCAGGCTCGGGTTTCCATATCCTATCCCAGAAATATAGTTTGTTAGAGCATCACCCCAGACATAAATTGTGTGAGCTGGGTCTTGTTCAAACTCGATCCCCCACTTCACGGTCGTTCTTGTCATGCTTAGGTCTTTTAAGCCGCCTTCTACAAAAGTTATGACTTCATTGTAGCGATTTGAGGGCTTGATAAAGTCTGGATTTTGCTTATAAAACTCAAGCAGTTTGTCTTGATATTTGGAAAGTCTAAAAAAATAGTTTTCTTCCGATATTTTTTTTACTTCACGATTACAGTTGGGACACTTATCATTTTCGCTTTTTTCTAAAGAAACAAACGTTTCGCAGGGAGTGCAGTAATATTCGGTGTAGGTTGATTTGTAGATGTCACCGTTATCTATGAATTTTTTGAAGATTTTCTGTACCGATGATTTGTGATCTTCATCGGTAGTTCGGATAAATCTATCGTATTTTATTTCAAACTTTTCCCAGCATTCGGTAAAAGGCTTGACCATTGAGTCAACAAATTCTTTTGGATTTTTTCCTGCTTTTTCTGCAGACTCTGCAACTTTTTGGCCATGTTCATCAAGGCCAGTTAGAAAGAAAGTGTTGTTACCAATGAGTCGGTGATGACGTGCCAAAAAGTCTGAAATTAAAGTAGAATAGAGAGTTCCTATGTGCGGTTTTGAGTTTACGTAATAAATCGGGGTTGTGATATAAAACGATCTTCTACACATACATTATTCCTTTAATTTTTTATTTAAAATTATGTAGCAAATTGACACTAATCCTAAAATCCAAGAGTAGTAAACATTAAAAACAATGCTTAATGGGGAAGTCTTGGCTATGGAGCTTGCTAATAAGATTTGGGCGCCATAGGGAATTACACCTTGCCAAACGCAAGAAAAAATGTCAATCCAGGCTGCGCTGTAATGCGCAGGGATTTTATATTTTAAAGACAAGTCTTTTACAATTCCGCCGCTTAGTATAATAGCAATTGTGTTATTTGCCAAAAGAAGATCAAAAATAGATACAATTTTTGCGATTAGTAACTGTGCAAAAACAGGACCCCTTGTTGTTGGAAGCGATTCTATCAGTTTATTTGTCATTAGCTGCAATTTTTCTTTTGTTAGTCCAGAAAGTCCTCCAATTAATAGTGATAATACTATAATCTCATGCATGCTCAGAAATCCAGATGTTACACTTTTAGCAATTCCCAGCAGACTTTGATGAGACCAAAATATCCCAATGATGAATGATAACAGCAAGGAAGTAGTGAGGACCACAAAAACATTTATCCTTAATAAAGCCATTGTAATTAGAGCAAGATAAGGAAGGATTAGTGCAACTGAGATTGGAGCTGATCCATGACTGTTAATTTGAGCGCTAGAATGTGAAAAAAATAATAAAAATATAGTTATTAGCGACGCAATTGTTGCCACTCGCATGTTTATTTTAGTTTTTTTAAACAAATCTGCGCCTTGCGATGATACAGAAGCAATTGTCGTGTCTGAAATGAAAGATAAATTATCTCCAAACATCGCACCAGAAACAATAGTTCCCACAGTTAGGCTTAAAGGCAAATTCTGCTTTTCCACAAGTCCCACGGCAATTGGTGTAAGGGCTGCTATAGTTCCCATTGAAGTTCCAATTGCGGTAGCGATAAATGCTGAAGTTAAAAATATAATTATCAATAAAAAATTTGCCGATGGAATAGCATTTACTGCTAAGTTAACAACGTTGTCAACGCTACCGATATCTTTTGTTACGGCGCTAAATGCTCCAGATAGCAAAAACAAAAAGCACATTGTTATGATATCCGAATGCCCCGCACCTGAAACAAAGTCTGCGGTTTTTTTGTTGCTATCTCCAGAGTGAGTTAGCCATGCAAGGATTAGTGATGGTAAAATTGCGACGGTTGGAGCTATTTTATAGAAAGCCATCTCAACATTGTTGATGGCAAAAAAGATTCCACTTCCAACAAAAATCAAAATAAATAATATAATTGGTAATACGCCAATAAGGAAAAACATCTGCACACCTTTTTTGTAAAAATATTAAGCAAATTTTATGGGGGACATTAACGTCTTTATCTAGGAAAACGTAAAAAATAATATTTTCGAGCGCTTTTAGCGCATACCCCGGGAGTGCGGATATATATTGAGATATAAAAAAAATTTTGCAGCCGTAAGACCATTTTGAATCTTCTTGCTTCTAAATAATACAAATAAAAATCTTGTTTGTCTAATCGGTATTGATTTTGCTGGCAATTGAGAGTGCAAAAACAAGCAAGAAGCTGAGTTGAAAGTCTATCCCAATAATCTGAAATGGATTAACGAGTAAAACAAGTAACGCTGTGAGCAAAAGAGTGTGAAGAGTGTTTGCAGATCGACTAAAAATTTTTAATAAAGTAGCTATCCAAAACATTATTTCGGCTCTTAAAAAAGAGATGGATGAAAAAGTGAGTAAAAAGTATCCAATCGTGATGAATATTGATAGCCACAGCCTGCTACCAAGGCCAATTGGTAGCAAAAGAAATAAAAAGACCCAAATGTTTGCAAAGATGTTGACGTGTAGCCCCGAGCGAGCAAGGTAATGACTAGCCCCCCAATTGGCAAAAAACTGTCTGACATTTACCGCAAGCTCTTTTGCTTTCATTCCCAAAAATAGTTGTCCGACAAATGTTTGGCTTACTAGCGAGAATTTAGATAAAAATTTTTCTACAAACTTTTGCCGAAAAACATAGAAGTTTAGATACCAGTTGTTTGCTTTGCCTATTTTGCGGATTTTTGTTTGTTTTGGGATGTAAAATATTGAGCCAATCTTACCATCTTTTGCTTCAAAGATATTTCCGCTTTTTAATGAGAAAGAGACAAGTTGAAGCCGATCTTTTGGATAAACAAAGCTATTTTTTGGGAAAAAGATATCGATGGTGTATGATTGCTTTGGAAAATGTGTTGATTGCCAAGATACGGTTGCCTTTTTTTGATATCGAATTGATGCTTGATCTGTGACGGAAAGAACGGTAACTATTTGCTTGCTGGAAGACAAGAATATTTTTTTATTATTCTCATAAACTCTTAAATTCAATGAAAATAAAAACAAGCCTGCAAAAAAAGCGGAAAGAAAGAGATTAAATTGGTACCAAGCTTTGCGATGACACTCTTTTGTCCGAGTCCTGATGTATAAAAGTGAAAAACCGGTTACTGCTAGCAAAAATGATGGCAGCAGGGGAGTTGTGGCAACATTTAAACTAAAGATGTAGGCTAGGATTAGGCCAGCCAACGGTATTAAAAGTACAAAATCATAAAAATTAAGCTTGATTTTCAACACTTGATACTAAAACCTCTGTAAGCCTGTCGTCGACTGTTTTAAGTACAATAATTATTTTGTCGGTGGATACGATTTGAGTAATTATTTTTATTTTTAGACGGTCATTCACAAACGGTTTTGCATTTATACTTTTTCAAAAAACTTTTCAATTAAAAACTTTTGCATGCAAGAGTGGCCCAAAATATATCGTTTTTTGCAGTTTTAAAGGCTTTTTTTAAGTTGAATTGATAATTTTATGTTTTTGGCTACGATTGAAATATCCTCTACTTATGACCTACTTTTATGTTCAATATATTTGTTCCCTCCACAACACTATTTTTAAGTACACTTTTTTTATTGCCCTCGCTTCAGGCAACGCTTACCCATGGACAGCTCAAAAATAACTGGGATAGTACGCTTGGAAAAATTGGTACGGAAGATTTCCCACCGTACAAAAACTTTCTTTCCAAGCAGCTCTCGGATGAAGATAAGCAAATGCTTGTAAGGAACTGCGAATCAACAAAGATTTTGATTCCATCAGGGTTTAAGCAGCTTGTGGAAAGGTGCATTGCAAAGTGGAAAACAGAAACTGATAACAATGCTTTTAAAAAATATTTGAACACAATTAGTGATGTAGACCAGTACATCATCTCTCTGGTTCGCCGTAGACCGCTAGCTTTTTTAACTAGCTCAGACACTTATCTTACTGCCGATGGTGCGAGTGGAGATCATTTTACAGAGCAAGCCGTTGCAGAAAATTATTCAAAATACATGTGTTACAAAGAGCTTGAGCTCAGCCCGTACGTTAATTTAATTGCAGATACCACCAATGTAAATGATGGTAAAAGAGATAATAGAGGCGTGCCTGACGACAAAGGTGCTTTTGAAAAAGATGGCGTGATTATTGCTGCAGTGGGAGCTAGGTACGAAGTTCCTGGCAAAATGGAGTACAAGCACTCAGTTACAACAAAAGAATCTGCAAGTCAAAGAGCAGATCTTTTAAAAGAGTTTTTACCATTTTGGTTTGGTGATAATGTTCCACCAATGAAATTTAATGAAGGAGAAAAATTTTCATTTGAGGGCAAAGAGCTTTGCGACCGATATATAAAAATCTCAGAGAGTAGCCGCTTAGACGCTGCAGTTTATTTTGCAATCATGAAAAAACGCTATGAAACGATCTTTTTTGCCGCGGCAGAAAAAGCCAAAGCTTCTGGTAAAAAAGCATTTCTTCACCTCGTTGGTCTCGGTCTTGGCGTCTGGCAGAAGCACAATGATCAAACAAATCTTCAGGCTGCCGCGGCAAAACAAGTTTTAAATGAGCACCCAGAGTGGGCAAACCATATTTTGGTAGCAGATTTTTCCTGGGTAGAGGCTTCTAATTGGGCAGGATTTGTTGGCGATACCAAGCTTACAAAATCAAAAAGAAATCCATGGGCAACGCTTACATCCAACGAACTAGGTGCAACACCAAGAGACCAGGTCCTTCTCGTTGCAGATTTTGCTTGGGATGGCGGTTCGTTTGTTGGTAACGAATTTTGGAAGGGAATGCTTCACCACTCAGGCGACCCAGCAGCAGCGTGTGCTGGTGACATTGCAATTACAATGAACCCGCTAGTTAACACCGAGATGCTTCAGTCCAGAAGATTGGTTAGCGTGCCAGCTGTATTTGGCGGTTCCACCAGCTCAAAAACTGTACCACAACCTGCGCATCCCCTTGACTCGGACAGCGATGCTGGCAGTGACTCTGAGAGTGAAAATGGTTCTGATGATGAAACAGATAGCCAACTTGGTAGTGAAAAGGGTTTTGGCGATAATCCTGAAGTAAAAAAACCTTCGAAGTTAAAATACTTTGTTGGTGCTGGAGTCGGAGTCTCAATCTTAGGAACCGCTGCATGGTATTTTAGAAAAAAACTTGCTATTTTGACGGGACCCTTGAAGAATATATTGATTTCATTTAAGAACGACGAGCTAAAAAAAGAAGAGTCTTTCTAAAAATAAGCTAGGCGAATTATCAAGGGAGAAGGTTATAAAAATCTTTTCCCTTTTTCTTTTTTTCTAAGTTTCAACACATATTATTAGCCAAGAAATTTTGATTAATCTTAATTAAGCCTTATCTGCAACACTTGATATTAAAACCTCTATAAGTTTGCTATCTACTGTTTTGAGAACGATAATTTTTTTATCGATAGAAACGATTTCTCCAACTACTCCTGAGTCCGTAATAATTTTATCTCCAATCTTTAGATAGCTCTGAATCAGCGTCTTTTTATTATTGAGCTCTGTTGTTGGTTTCAAAATTGCAAAGTAGTAGATTAAAAAAAGGATGATGATTGGTGAAAAATATACCAGAACCTGCAAGAAGCTTAAGAAGAACCACATAACCAGAGTAAACATAATCATAGACAGTTTGATGAAATCGTTCATAGACTTTATTTTCGCTTAGTTCCAGTAAAATTATATGGATTCGCCTACTAAAAGTATAGGGCTTTGGGTTCAAAGAAATCATTTTTTTCAAAAAATTTAAGTTTAAATAAACGATTAATCATTTTTTCGGCGTGTCTATTTTTTATGAAAGTTCATTGATTGTAATTTGAAGATGGAGATCTTGCCTGTAACTTGTGATGAATTTTAAAACAGCGATATTTTGTATTTTGTCAGTAACTTCATCAGTTATTTTATTTGCTCCAGGTGCAGTCGAAACTGTCCAGCAGCCTGCAACACCACAATCTAGTTTGTCGTATTATAATCCACTGGATTGGATCGCTTGGGTATCCAGCAGGGCAGCTCAAAAAGTTTATCAAACATATCAAGGGATCGCTGGTAGTAAACCGATCGAAACAGTTCAACCAGTCGTTGATGACGATATGCAGTTAACTCAGAGTGAAGAAGTCGAGTCTGTCGCTCAAAGTAGTAGCATGCAATCAGAAAAAAGGTCGGCAACAATCTTAGACGATGTTTTAGACCAGATGTCTAAAAATAATTTCTCAAGCTCTTCAGTTGTTGAGGTAAAGCATGAATTGCCGTTTAGGAACGAGCCTGCTGCGCGAGAGCAAGGCTTGGGTGTGTATCAATTATTTATAAGTTTTTTGGAATCTTTCCGCCCATATATTTTTGCCAAAAAATATACTGCTGAAGAAGCTGTAGAAAAATGCAAAGAAAAGCTTGAAGCATTTGTGAACGAGTCTTCCAATTTGGGTGTATTTGATTCAGCGGACTTAAAATCTGAGATTTTAGGACACTTAGAACAAATTTTTGCGAATGCTTATGACGATAAGACATTGCTACTTTATCTTAAAAATAGTTTAGATAAAGAAGAATCAAAAGTGTTATTAACAATCAAAAATGATGATCTTTCTTTGAATGGCTTGAGTCTTAACTATAAAAACTCTTTGCAGCAGGTAATTGATGCCGCATACAAATTTAAGAATAATTTTGAAATCAAATTTTTCGTAGATTATTTGACGCTTCTTAAGGATTGCCAAGATATCAAAGTTAATTCTACCCCTGAAGCTGTTGTTGCGGTGCAAAAGTATTTAGATAGCTGGTCTAAAAAAGAGATGTTAACCAATCATCTTCGAGAGCAAGAATTGCCAGAAGCTGATGATGAGCCAGCTGTTCCTGTCCAAGTTTTTAATCCTCCAGTAAAGTCTAATCAGGCAAATAACGAAGCAAAAGGATTTTCTCCTCAGACCAGTTGGTCAAATATGCCACATCGCCTTTCTGAGCAAGCCGCTTTTGAAGCAGGTAAGTACTGGAGTGCTGCTAAAAATCGCTCAGTAAATAATTTTGGTCGCGGCCAAGGTGCATTTACGTCTGTGCCGCGCCGCGCTAGTCCAAGTCGTTCAGCAAATAATTTTACAATTCAAGAAGTTTCACAAAAACCAGAATTGAAGAGCATTTCAACTCAAACTGAAACTGATTCTGCCCGAAGTCTTAGATTAAATTCAAAACCTAAAAAATTTAGAAAAAAACGTGGAATGGCCAGTGTTAGATTTACACCAAGATTGGAAAATGAAGAAAATTTGAAAAATGAGCTTCCATTTTATGGCGATCAAACAACCGCAAACCAAAGAATAAATAATCTTTCTCGCAGTTTAAACAATATTCGAACTCTATCTTCTGACGGGATATAAAAATTTATTGGTGCTTCGACGCATTAGAGGGGTTGAGACAAAAAGTCTCAGCCCTTTTTTTTTCTAAAAAAACAGGGTTTTTCGAAAAGTTGTCGCTTGTCTTGGTTAATTAGTTTATTTTCGTACATTTTTTTTCCTAGACTGAATTTATGGGCCGATAAATTAGTTTTAATGATGATGTTTAAAAACCTGTTCAAAAAACACTTTCCTTTGTTTTGTATTTTAATAACTTCTTTTTCAAGGCCTCTTACCCATGAACAGCTGAAAGATAACTGGGAAAAAAGTTTTAATGAAAAGATTTATGGTGCGCAAGATTTCCCACCGTACAAAAACTTTCTTTCCAAGTCGCTCAAGGAAGAAGATAAGAAAATGCTTGTAAGGAACTGCAAATCAACAAAAATTTTGATTCCATCAGGGTTTAAGCAGCTTGTGCAAGATTGCATTGCAAAGTGGAAGAGCGGATCTAATAAAAAATTAGCTGAATACTTAAATAAAGTTGTTCCAACAGGCTCTGATACAGAAATAGATAACTATATCATCTCTCTGGTCCGCCGTAGACCGCTAGCTTTTTTAACTAGCTCAGACTCTTATCTTACTGCCGATGGTGCGAGTGGGGAAAATTTTACGGAGCAAACCGATGCAAAAGATTATTCAAAATACATGTGCTACGAAGAGCTTGAGCTCAGCCCGTACGTTAATTTAATTGCAGATACCACCAACATTAATAATGGTGACAGGTATAATAGAGGCACGCCCGCTGCTAACCCAGAATCTTTTGAAAAAGATGGCGTGATTATTGCAGCTGTCGGAGCTAGGTACGAAGTTCCTGGCAAAATGGAGTACAAGCACTCAGTTACAACAAAAGAATCTGCAAGTCAAAGAGCAGATCTTTTAAAACAATTTTTACCATTTTGGTTTGGTGATAATGTTCCATTAATGAAATTTAATGAAGAAGAAAAATTTTCATTTGAGGGCAAAGAGCTTTGCGACCGGTATCTGAAGTTTGATTCCGCTCAATATTTAGATGCACAAATCTACTTTGCAATCATGAAAAAGCGTTACGAAACAATCTTTTTTGGCGCTGCTGAAAAAGCTAAAAAAATGAATAAGGCAGTGTTTATTCACCTTGTAGGTCTTGGTCTTGGCGTTTGGGCTATCACGGGACTCAAACAACAAATGACAGATCTTCAAGCTGCTGCTGCAAAAGAGGTTTTGTTTGAGCATCCTGAAATAGCAAACCATATTTATTGTGCAGATCTATCCTACTTTTATAATCCCTCAGAAAAAAATGAGCCTACAGAAGAGCCGAAAGGTTTGTGGACAAATAAAAAACCGGTTGAGACGCTTGATACTCACGAGGTTGTGCGAACAACTTCAACCAGAAATCCGTGGGCAAAGCTTACGGAAAACGAACTAGGAGAGATGCCAAGAGATAGGGTTTTGCTTGTAGCAGATTTTGCTTGGGATGGCGGCTCTTTTGTCGGTAACGAGTTTTGGCAAAGATTATTTACTGCCTCAGGCGATCCGGCCGCAGCGTGTGCTGGTGACATCGCTATTACCATGAACCCGCTTGTGAATACTGAGATGTTAAATACAGATCGTCTCCAAGAGGTTAAGCTTGAGAAGAAAAAAGCCAAGATAGCATCATCTGCGGCTCAACCCTTGGCCAAGCCTCAGCAAAGAGTATCTACAGAGCCATCTATTCATCAAAGGCCGCTAGCACAAACTTCCTCAGACCAAGAGAATAGGATCCAAAACATCGTAAAAAATTATAAAAATACATTTCTAGATCATGAAAATGAAGTAGCTGAAAAAGCAGCAGATAATTATTTAAGAAACCCCCAAAATCTTATTTTAAATTGCGAATCTGCAAGAGTTTTTGTTCCTGGAGGTTTCCGTGATTTTGCGGATAAAGTTATCGACCAGTTTGCTAATGATGTGATCGAGAACTTTTCTGATAAGGTTAAAAAAGAGTTGTCTAAGGAGCACCTTTTAGATTTCTATAAAAGAAATCAACATATATTTATTAGACAGCTTCTTTTAAACAGACCTGTTGCGATAGAAGATTTGACATATAATCAAAAAAGTGTTTTTTCTTTATTCGATGCTCAGACAGAAAATAGTCGTCAAAAACCAGTCTCTTCGCTGGAAAATTATAAAAAAGAATATACAAGAAAGTATAAAAATCTTTTAAATCCGTACTTAACACTGGTTTCCGCTTGTACAAATATTAATGACGGTGCAAGAGTAGATCCAGTCACGGAAAAATTTGTAAAACATGGCCTTGCGATAGCAGCTCATGGTGCTTATTTGAAAGATCCTGGAGTCATGGAATATGATTACTTAATCGGTACTGCGGAAGAATTAAGCAACCGGCGCAACAACCATCCAGAGATACAACATTTGGTAAATTTTTGTTGTAGCGGTATTAATTTAAATCTTAACTTTGATGAGACTGCTAAGTTTAAGCTGCCTGTTAAAAAAGATGGAGTTCCAGATGAAGTTCGAACACTTCAAAGGTATATCGAAATAAAAAATTTAGACAAATATTTTGACGCACAGCTATATTATTACATGATGAAAAAGCGTTATGAGGCGATCTTTCTCGCGGCTGCACAAAGAGCGTTTTTCGAAGACAAGTCCGCTTACATTAATCTTTCTGGGCTTGGTTTAGGATTTTGGAAGGTTTGTTATGAACAGGAGCTTTTACAAGTTCTTGCGGCAATGAATGCTCTAAAAGATCGCGATCTCTATACGATTTATAAAGTAAACTTTGCGTACTTAGAAAACAAAGATGCAAAGAAAGAGTGGAATGGATCTTTACATCGGGCCGTCTTAACTTCTGATAACAGAAATCCTTGGCAAGAGCTTACAGATGAGCAAAGAAAAAAATCTGATGGTAAAACTTTAGACCCGAGTAAAATTTTAGTAGTTTCTGTTTTTCCCGCAGACCCTAGAACTTATGTGGGAAATAGATATTGGCGTCAAGCTAAATATCCAGCAGATTCTAATGATTTTGCCGCTGCGCTTTGTAGCGATATTGCTGTCACGATGAACCCAAGTGCGAATCCATTTTTACAAACACCTCCTATCGTAGAGGCCCGTGATCGACATGCTGATACAGCTTGGTCGATTGAAAATAAACCTAAATCGCAACCTTCGCAACACCCCAAACCTCATCAAACCAACCAGATTTTATCGCAGCATCAACAACCTCAGAAACAATTTGCTCTCCAAGTACCAGAGCAAAATGAGAGATTTCAGCAGCAAATGGCAGTGATTAATACACAACTTTTCCAAACGCCTATGCCAATGAGTCAGTCACAAGTTTTTTCTAGCCAAAATACTCAGCCTGTGAAGCCGGGGATTGATTATAGAAATGTTGATATCGACAAGCCTTTTCTAAAACCCGGAAGTACAAATCCAGTATTTACGTCTTACAAAAAAACTGGGGCTGATCAAAAACGGTTAAAGATGACAAGCGTGATTGAGAAAATGAAAAAACTATTTGAGAGTATTTCTTTTGCTTTTTCAAAGCAGCGCTAGCTATCGTCTGGGTCGGGGACAATTATCTCTTTGATAATTGTCTTTCTGCTCTTTTTTTCTTTTAACTTTGGCTTTGCTTCATGTTTTGAAGCTGCAAAAATTGGTGATTGATGAGCTAGCGGCGTTCCCTGTTTTTCCAGTGCAGCATGGTGATAGTAATTGTCTCTATTCATGTCTGCATTATTTGGCATTTGCTTTCTTTCTGCAAAGTCATCGATGTAAGTGAATCGATTATTTTTGTAATCATTTGCGGCCTGCTTGATAGTTACAGATCGAGGTTTGAAGAAAAATCTTTCGATAGGGTCCGTGGATTTTGCATATGAGTTTACATTTTGTACTTGATATTTTGCGTACTTAAATTTTAGGTTGGTGTAATCGTCTGGGTTGGAATTAATTTGTGGCTTAATAACGCTTGGCCTTATCATGAAGTACAATCTTGTTTTGTTGGAGCTTTTATTTGTTCCTTTGAACAAGTTTCCAAACACCGGAATCTTGGATAATAATGGGCTGGAGTAATTTGTTCTACCTTGCTTACTTTTGTCTGTTCCGCCAAGGACTAAGACTTCTCCAAGACCCATAATAGCTCTTGTTTTTAATAATCTTTTTGATGTATTTACTTTATCCTGCGCCGCGCTTCCGATGATATCAGATGTAGAAACAGATATTTTAAGGTCAACAAGTCCGCTAGCGTTGATTCTGGGGGTTATTGTTACAGAGCTATCCACAGGCTCGTAAGAAAATTTTCGCACGGATCTACTATTTGCTGTTGAGATTTCACCGTAAACCTTTATTACCTCAGAAGTTGAAATGGTGTAGCTTTCATTGTTGTTTACAACTGCAAAGGGCTGAGAAATGATTGCAGAATTATTTTGCTGAACCAGCGCCGTTAGATAGGCCCAAATATCATTTTTACCGGTGTCTTTATTGATTCCACCCACAGTGACCAGTGTTTGCCCTGGAGTGTTAAGAGCCGAACCTGGAATTACAAGTGAAGATCCTTCTCTAGAGTCTAGTCCATTTTGTGAGCTTGATTCGATAGCTTCTACGTCGTTGTTGATTCTAAATGCTAAGCCTTGATTGAGTATCCCAGTGCGCGAATCTCTGATTCTAGACTCAATTTCTCGAGTTAAATCTAGTGAGGCATCAATCACCATGATTTCTAGAGCTATTTGCGGTTGCGGTTTGTCTACCATGTCGATAAAATGAGACAATCTTTTCCAGTCGTCAGGAGAGCAGGCTACAATAATTCTGCTACCAGCACCGCCACCATCTCTGCTAGACCCGGAAGATTCTGCAACAATCTGGATATCTTTGAAAAAGTCTGGGGTGCTGTTTGCCCCGCCAGGAGTTGTCGGCTTGATCAAGTTTTCTAGCATTTTTTTAATCTGGTCTGGAGACTGATATTTTATGTCTTTGATATGTATCCGTGATACAGCATTTCCAATTTCGATGTCTACAGCCAATCTTACAAATTGAATCAATCGATTTATCTCTGGTTGTTGACCCAAAAAAATAAGCATCTGCTTAGCTTTGTACGGAATGACTCGGATATCTGCTGAAAAATATTTCATATTCTTTTTAAATGGAGTAAATATTCTGATTCGGTCAGAACTTCCTTTTCCGATAATTTCTTCATTTAAAAATTTTGCAGCGGCATCAGCTTCGATATGTTTTAGCGGTAAAATGCTTATCGATTGACGCAGGGCAACAGAGTCTAGCTCTTCAATTATTTTCATAGCTTGTCTGATATTTCGACTTTTGTCTTTGATGATAAGTACTTCGATATCATTTACTGTCTGAGGTTTTTCGGTCAGAAGTGTTGATAAAATAGAGTTTGCTAGGTCAGATTTTATATTTTTTAAAAAGTAGACGTATCGAATAATTTGGTCTGCTTCTGGTAGCATGTCTGGCGTCACACCTTTTGCAGATGAATAAAATGGGTATGGCTCACTTGCAGACTCTTTTGTTGCAAAAAATTTATGCAGATCACCAACTTGGACATGCGAAAATCCATTTAAATCAAGCAGTGTTAAAAGCGTATTCCAGGACTTGTTAATATCTAACGGATTAAATAATTTTACGGAGACTTTAATGTTTGCAAGGTCCTTGCTTGCGATGTAATTCATCTGCTTTTTATCTGCAATCAATTTAATCAGAGAACTTAGAGAAATATTGTCAAAGCTCACATCAACTTTTTCTAGCTCTTCTGTGCTTTCAGAGCTGTTTGTTTCGTCAACAAGTTTTTTTTCTTGGTCCAAAAACTCTTTCTCAACATCATTTTGAGCAAAAGTATTTTTGTGCCAAAAGCTGCTTTCATCTTGAAATACCGATTTGTTTGAAAGATCATGATGCCCTTGAATTAAGCGGATGATTTTTGGAAACTTAGTTAGGTCTTCATTTGACATTTTTGCAATATCGTTGATGTTTTCCATGGACACCTGTTTTTCATTTTTTGAATTAACAAGTATTGATGATGAGATTATCAAAAAAGCCAAATTTAAAAAAAATAACAACATTTTAATTCCTAAGTTTTCGCAAATCGGTAAGACAATTTCATCTGCACGCTAAGCCCATCTTGTACCAATTTTATTTCTAATTCTCTGATTGCTATTGCCGGTTGGTTTGTTAGCTGTTCTAAAAACAAAGTTAATTGTTGTGTAGAAATTTTTTTAAAATTTAAAGTTAGCTTTTCTTCATTAAAGTCTGGATCAATTGCCCAAGGGTTTGTTTTGGAATTTTCTTTCCAACCATTTTCAGCTGTTAAGTTTTGCTCTGTAATTTTTTTTTCTAAAAATGGTTTAATACCGTCCGGAAGCTTGTTTTTGTTTAGCATCTCTCTTTCAATTACTTCTCTAGCCATGATGAATGATTCAAGATTTTTTGTTTCAGAAAGCTTTTTTGCATAGTCATCCAAAGTCGTTAGCTTTTTGATCAAGCTTGTTGTGCTGCTGCTTAGGTAATATGTGTAGCCAGCTGCTAATATTAGCAAGACTCCAAATGTTGCGCCGATAGAGATCTTTAAATTTTGCTCTCCAAAGTCTTCGACAAACTCACAAACAGAGTCTATAAAATCTTCAAATATTTTCATCAGAATTCAAACCCATTGTTAAACTAAATTTTATGATTCCTTTTGATTGATCTGCATCACTTTTTGACTCAAGCAATGTTAATCTTTTTGACAGGCTTAGCAATTTGATAAATGCTGCGTAGTCATCGACTTTTGACACAGATTTGCTCGTATCAAATGTTGCAGTTAATAACAAGTTATATTTTTCATCTTGACCAAGCTTGAAACTTAATTCTGATGCGACAATTCCAAATCTTGTTCTGTCCACTAGCCTTGTTATTTCAAGCATCGCCCCAAGATAATCTGGTAGATTGAAGTATCCAAAGTCTCTTTGCGAGGTAGCTTTTTTTTGCAAGGATGTTTCAATATCACTGACAAGCGATTTTAAAACAAACTTCTTTTTTTTCTGAGCATCTGCTGGCAGCATTTTCTTAAAGCTTTCAATAAGTTCTTCTTCTTTTTTTGCGCACATTGAAGAGAGTGTATAAATCTTTGAAATTCCAGAAAAAATAAAGATTCCAAATATTGCCAAAATTAAAGCTATAGAAATGATAAATTGGTATTTCATAACTTTTTTGTCTGGATTGGGAAATAATTTGTAACCAAGATTAAAATCTGAGCTCATACCAACTTTTACAGCAGCTATTGCTTTGAAGTATCGATCAGCTTCTAAACTGTTTTCAGGATGAATGCCAGATATTTTTTGATTAACTAACCAGCTTTGACTTGAAAAAACCTCTGCTTTACAGCTAAATTTTCTTTCTAAAAAGTTTTCGATGTTAGCAATTTTATGTTGTGGCTGGAAAATAACTATTTTGTTTACAGAGTCTTGCGCTGCAATGTTGATAACAAAAGCTTCTGCTGCAAAAAACAACTCTTCAAATAATTTATTAACGCCTTGAAAAATAGCTTTTTCATCGCTTGTTTCGGGACTTTCTTTAATTCCGGAATTGCTGAGTATTTCTAAAACTTGCGTTTTATTTGTGCCTAATTTTTTTTCTAAATCCTTAACAAGATCCAGGATCCCATACTCAAAGACTCTAATGTTGCTCAAAGATCCTTTATCAACAAATCCTGCATTGATTGATCTGTCCGTTATTTCTATAAACAATGCAAGCTCATTATCCAGAAACAATATTTGCTCTTGCTGATAAGTTTGGTAAAGCAATATCGTGTCTACGTAAAGATTGTGACAGGTCTGGTCTACTGATTTAAAAATGTTTGTTACTTTTGCAAAATCTGCATCTTTTATTGCTGCAGCCATTACTCGAGCTTTGTTGTCTGGAAGTTCTTTAGTAGTTATGCTATCAATAGAAGCTTCCTCTATCCCAAAAACAAGATAGGGTTCTACCTCAAATGGAAGTAGCTTTTTTATTTGATCTTGCTCTGAAAGAGGCATCACCAGATCTTTAAACGCCGCAAATGTCGACGGTACTTGCATATGAATGTAATCAAACTTTCCTGCAGCAGCGAACAGTTCTTCAAACGTTTCTTTCAAAAGATCTTTGTCTGGCAAAGTGCGCCTTGATACAGGGTCAAAAGATTCAAACGATTTGAAGTATCTAAAGGTTGCCGAAAGACCTGAGTAGCCAATTGAAATTTTAATTGCTGTGATAGAGTCTTGCGTTAAGTCTATTGATAAAATAGATTCTGGATAAAACCTAAAGTTTTTAAATGTAGCTGGCAATAACAAGTTAAGCATTATTCGCCTCGTCGCTATCTAATAGTTTTTTTAAAAGAAGTTTTTTTTCTCGAAGAGAGGTTTTTTGTTTTTTGGGTTTTTTATTACTCGTGCTTTGCACCACAACTGGTTCATCTGTTTTTAAAAGCTTTAAGAAGTCTTCTTTTTTAAGTTCTGTTTGATCAGATTTTTTAATGCTTGGCTCTTTGTTGATAAAGTTTGCAAAAGTCTCTTTTGCATTTTTTTTATTTTTGCTTTTTTCTGAAAGCTTTAAATCATCTT
>JACCDG010101880.1_pt1 | contig 25989 bp, 21 predicted proteins | sample 7442471 | NCBI WGS metagenome assembly JACCDG01 (sample SAMN15323444, study PRJNA562643) | freshwater metagenome | isolation source: river surface water | place: USA:Blue River Watershed | collected 2017-08-17 | reverse complement strand
CTGTGGATTAGCGTAAATTTTAAGCAAAAATGGCGAGTTTACAGCCATAGACGCCATCCAAACTTCATTGAAAAGTGTTTTATGGCTGTAAACGCGCCTGTTTTTTCTAAGTCCGACAGGCTGCTAGAAAGACACTGCCTTTTGACTGCGCAGGCGAATTACTGCGTCGCACGGAGCTCGAAAGCCCGCCTATCCTCATCATATGCCTCGCTTGACCAAGCCACTTGGCGGCTTGCCGCCCAGAGGAATGGCCATTCAGCGCTTTGCGCGTCGGGCTCCTTGCGCTTCACCCCGCTCGTCGAATAAATCAGCGCGTCCCTAGATATCGCCCGGCTGATTTTCCTGACTCACATCGCGATAGATCTCCAGTGTTTCCTTGGCTTGTCGCGCAGTAGCCACAGTCAACGCAAATTCGTCAACTTGCGGGTTCTCGCTGGCGGCAGCGATCACCAATAACCGTGCACTCTCCCGTTCCGGGTCATCGTTACCAATGCCATTGGTGGGAGGATTGCTGCTGATATCACTGTAAATATCGAGCATCTGCTGTGCCTGCTGTGCCATGTAAACCGACTCTGCGGCAGCGTCCACCTGCGGATTGTCAGAAAGCGCAGCCACGGCCACCGGCGATTCTGTAACCGCGCGTGCCGCCAGCAGCCGTTTACCTTCATCGGAAATATCGACAATCGTAGATGGCGGCGGATCAGTTGGCAGCTCTGCGGGCAGCTGGCTGGCTTCCTCCGTCTGTTGTGGGGCGGGCGCCTGCACCTGGCGGAGGTCTTGTGCGGGGTTCAGCAAAGGGGCACCGGAAATCGGGGATAACATGATGACGTCCTCCTTGTACAGCCAATGTTCAAACACTTGACGTGCTGAAGCGCTCATCCGCAGTTAACGCCCGGAGGCATGTCGGCTGGCGCGTGCTCCGGCGCCCGCTACCGGGGTCAGCCTTGCGCTTCCTCTTCTTCGTCGCCGCGCGGCACGTCGTCACTGGCGAGGGGGGCTGAATCGTCTGCAGCAACCTCCTCGATAGCATCGCTGATGCGCTCGCGCAGCGATTCAAACGAATCACCAACGACTTCGGCAGCATGGCCGACCATTTCCGATGCGGAATCGACCAGCGACTGCCCGGCTTCCGACAAATCTTCCACCAACTGTTTGGTTTGTTCGACGATACTCATGGCCTGCTCCTTAAAAAATTGAGTACGGCTGCAAAGGCAGCCAAGAACAGGCTAACAGCCCGCTGTGTCGTTTTTGCGACGACCGCAGGTCAATTCGGTTTAACGCGGTGTTTTTCGCCGATCAGGGTGCTTGCGGCGCTCGCTCTTGGTGTAAATTACCGTCGGCCAAGGGCTGCGGCGTTCTCCGTGACGACGATCATCTTTGGGCTGATGGCCAGAGGGCAGTTCCCAGATACGGGTCATGATTGACTCCTTCGGGTGCGACAAACGCTTGTAATTTATTTATAGATCAGCTTGTTGTATTTGCCGGTCTTGCAATCGACAGGATTCGCCCCAATTTGATGCACTAACCAATCGTCAGTGTTGCACTGGCACCCATCACCGCTTACCCGAACAAGGAGTCATCATGCCCAAGCCCACCGTGTCTTTGATTGCCATGCTGGTCGTAGCAACCATGGCCACAGCGCCCTTGGCAGAGGCTGCGCGTCTTGGTGGCGGCAAAAGCAGTGGCATGAGCCGCAGCTACAGCCGCCCGGCTCCTGCACAGAATTACAGCCGCCCGGCACAGCCAGCCCCGCAACCGCAATATCAGCAACCCGCACCACAGCCGCAACGTAGCGGCCCGGGCTGGGGCGGTGTAGCGGCAGGCGCGGCGGCGGGAGCGGCCGCAGGTTATCTGCTCGGTCAATCGGGCAACAATCACGCAACCGCCCCCAATGCTGCGCCGACAGATGCAGCGATGGCAGGCTCACAAGCGCCGCAGTCGTCGTTCCCGTGGGGCATGGTATTGCTGCTCGGCGGCCTCACCGTAGTGGGTTACATGTTGTTCCGCCGCAAAACCCAGCAGGCCGGCAAACCGGCATACAACGGCAACATCGGCGGCGCTTTTGGCAATAACCCGCCAGCAGCCGGTGGCAGTGCTGGCCGCGTGTTTCGTATCGGCGAAGGGGCGATGCCGGCATCGGCAGCACCACTGGCGGGCGACCGCCTGCCCGATGGCACCGAAACGGCGTCGTTCCTGCGTCAGGCCAAGGCATCGTTCATGCACCTGCAAACCATGAACTCGCCGGAAAGCGTGGATGAGCTGCGCAAATACCTGACGCCGGAAATGTTTGAAGCAATCAAGGCCGACGTTGCCGCCAACAAGGATACCGCCGAGTTTCCAACGCTCAACGCGGAAGTGGTGGAAGCCGCCACCGATGGCGATCAGTACGTTGCCAGCGTGCGCTTCCACGGCATGGTCAGTGAATCGCTGAACGCACCGGTGCAACCGTTTGAAGAACTGTGGCACTTCGTCAAGCCAGCCTCTGCCAGCAGCCTGAAATGGCTGGTGGCGGGTATTCAGCAGCTCTGACCTGAACATAACCACGCCTTGCTGCGTGGTTTCTGTTTGTGCCGAACATCCGTTCCCGCAAATCACTCTACCTTGCCGCCGCCAGCACGCTGATACTGGGCGCCGGCTGGGCCTTGCTGCGCGACGTGGATCGATATCGCCCGCAATTTGCCGCAGAGCTGTCGCAATCGCTGCAGCGCCAGGTCGAGTTGCGCGGCTCGTTGCGGCTCTCGCTGTTTCCGTTCGGGCTGCGCGCTGAAAATGTGCTGGTGCGCGAAGCCGACGGCCGGGGTGAGTTTCTCAACCTGCGCCGGATCCAGATTGGTGTGGGCCGCTGGGCAGCCGTACGCGGCCACTGGCAGGTCACCCGGATCAGCGCCGATGGTGTGCGCCTGCAACTGCGCCGCGACACCGACGGCGCACTGAACATCGACGACCTGCTACAGGCACCGCCCACCGCCCGACTGGGCTGGGCGCTGCAGGATGTGGATATCGACGATGTCACCCTGCTGGTTGATGACCTGGCGGCAAAACAGCAATGGCACGTGGGCCGGGCCAGCCTGGAAGGCCACCGCGAGCAGGCAGACGGCCCCCTGTTGTGGTCTCTCGGTGGCGAGGTGGAACATCCGCATGCAACCGGCACCCTCAAACTCAAAGGCGATATCCACGTAGACCGCCGGCAACACCTGTTGCAACTGCCCAATCTGCAACTGGCATGGCTTGGCCAGGCAGAAGGTGCACGCACCGTACTTGAGCTGAATGGCGACGTGGAATATCGGCGCCGCTTTGCCACTTTGCAACACGCACGCATCCGGTTTGACGCCAAACGCGGTCCCACCCGATTGCAGGTCAATGGCGAGCTGCCTTATGCCGCCTGGCGCGAGGCACGGCTGCAGGCACCGCAACTGGTATTGCGCGGCAGCCTGGCCCGCCCCCTGCACACCGGCACGCTGCAGATCGATTGGCGCAATCTGAGTGCCGCCGAGCATGGGCTCCAGGCCGACAGCGTGATCCGCTTCGGCGCCACGCAGGATAACCGCGAGCTGCAATTACAATTACGCGGCCCCTTGCTGTGGCGTACATCGGAACAACGCTTTCAGCTGGCACACAATCGCCTGGAAGGCGTATTGCGCCAGGTCGGGCAACCCCAGCCATCGGCACAATTACTGCTGCAGGGTGACGCAGCACTCGACTGGGCGGCGCAGAGCATTGACGCGCATCTGGCGGGCCTGCTCGACAGGGGGCCGTTGCGGCTGGATTTCTCGCTGCAGGATTTTGGTGCTCCCCGGCTCAAGCTGGATGCCGACCTGGCCAGACTGGATCTGAACCCGTTTTTGTTTGTCAGCAACAGCACAACAGCACAAGCCCTGGAAACGCCCGAGCAGGCCAACACCCCTACCCGGCTGGATCTTTCCTGGCTGCAAGGCTGGCGTGCCAGTGGTGCACTGCGCATCGGTGAAATGCAACTGGGGCGCCTGAATCTGCAGCGGGTGCAACTGGGGTTGCATGCCGGGGATGGCAATCTGCTGCTGGAACCGCTGATGGCCAACCTCTATGGCGGCACCCTGCTGGGCAGCGCGCAGCTGCAGTTCAGCCCGCAGCCGCAATTGCAGATTCGGCAAACGCTGGCAAACATGAATATCTCCGAGATGCTGCAGGATCTGCTCGGCACCAGCCGCCTGGAAGGCGTGGGCGACGCACGCCTGGATCTGCGCCTGGAAGGAGCCGATAGCCAGACACTGAAACGCAGCCTGAGCGGACGGGTGGAACTGGCAGTAAAACAGGGCGCACTGCGCGGCATCAACATTGGCCAGGCCATGGGGCTGGCGGGCAGTGGCCGCGAACATGCGGTACAACAGGTTGACCCTGAGGCCCGCACCGCCTTTACCGCTCTGCAGGCCAGCTTCAATCTCGATCAGGGTGTAGCGGTGACCGACGACCTGCAACTGGTATCACCGTTGCTGGCAATACGTGGCGACGGCCGCATTGACTGGCCGGGCGACATGCTGCAATACAGGCTGCTCGCCACGCTTGAAAGCCGCAAGGCAAAACCGGGCAAAAAATCTGGCGTCGATCTGAGTGGCGTGCAGGTGCCACTGACCATCGAAGGCCCGCTCGCGAGCCCGCGCTATGCCGCTGATCTGCGGCCGCTGATCGAACGCCTGGCGCAAGCGGGCAAAACAGCGAAGAAATGATAAGGGCCGCGTTAGCGGCCCCTGTGTTTGTGCCTGCTCTGGCTTAACGCATCAACTCGCCATTGGCACCAATCACGGTTACATCAACATATTTTGATGCACGACGTTCGTTTGGACCAAAATTGATGAAATAACCGCCGGCATCGTAACCTTTCAGCGCTTCGAGGCCAGTAAACATCGATGCCCGGTTGTTGCCGCCACGGCGCACAGCTTCGGCGATCACTTTCGCCACCACGTGGCCTTCCATGGTCAGATAGCTGATTGGCGTACCCTTGCCGTATTCAGCCATCACCTTCTGATGCTCTTTGGACAGCGGTGTCAGCGAGTTGGTCGGCATCGGCATCACCTGCGAAATCCCCACGCCATGCGCCATGCCCTGCACACCAATGGCTTTGACCAGGTTCGGCGCTGTAACGGTAGACAGCGTAAACAGCTGGGCGCCCGGATCAAGCTGGCGATATTGCTTGATGAATGCCGCCGCCGGCGTGGTATTGGCCAGCAAAATCACGGCCTGAGGCTGAGCGTTGGCAATGTTTTTCACTGCATCGCTCACATCGCCGGTTTTTACCGTGTAAATCCCCTTTGCCGTCAGCTGCAGCTTCTGCGCTTTCAGCGCTGCGGTAATCGCCGCCAGGCCGGTTTTGCCAAAAGCATCATCGGAATAGAGCACGCCGATTTTCGACATACCCAAGCTCACCGCCTGTTTCACGATTTTCTGCGCTTCGTCGGCATAACCCGCACGCACGTGGAACAGTTGCGGAATATAACCTTCAGTCATGGTATCCGCGCCAAGCTGATAATTACCCTGATCGGCCTTTTGCTCTTCTTCGCCATAATGCTTGCGCAGCGAATCGGCACCGGTTAGCGGGCCAACCAGTGCAATATTGTTTTTCTGCAGGGTTTTGGTACGCACCAGCAGCGATACGTTGGGCGTGCCGGTAAAGCCTGCAAGCAAGTCCACATTCTCGTTGATCAGCGCCTGGGCATTCTGGAAAGTCTTGGCTGGCGTACTGGCATCGTCTTTCACCACCAGTTTCAACTGTTTACCATTAATTCCACCCTTGGCATTCACGTAGTCGAAATAGGCTTTCATCGCGGCGGAATAATCCTTGCCGACTTCGGCCAACGATCCGGTGAGCGCAACAGACTGGCCAATGACGATTTCGTTGCCGGCTGCCAGCGCAATGCTGCTGGCGCCAAATGTGCCTGCTGCCAGCGCAATGCGCGTAAAGCGGAACAGTTGTTTTTTCATGCAGTAAACTCCATCTCTTTTTCTTGCGGCACCGCGCTGTGCCTTGCGTTGCGCGGCATCGTAACATGCGGGCGCATTTTGACCTCCCTATGTTATAGCATACGCGCTTGTGTTCGCTAACCAGCGCCAGTAGCGGCGGGACTGTTTTCATGACTGATTCGACACCGATTCCAGACAATTTTGCCACGCGCCTGATCAGCTGGCAGCGCCAGCATGGCCGCCACGACCTGCCCTGGCAAGCCACCCGCAACCCCTATCACGTCTGGCTGTCGGAGATCATGCTGCAGCAAACGCAGGTAGCAACGGTGATTGCCTATTACCTGCGTTTTCTCGAATTGTTCCCCACCCTGCCCGACCTGGCCGCAGCCAGCCAGGATCAGGTGCTGGCAGCGTGGAGCGGCCTTGGCTACTACAGCCGTGCACGCAACCTGCACAAGGCTGCGCAGCAGATCATGAACGTGTTTGGCGGCAAGTTTCCGCAGGACGTGCAACAAGTGGCGGAATTGCCCGGTATTGGTCCATCCACTGCCGCCGCCATTTGCGCCTTCTCGTTTGGCCAGCGCCACGCGATTCTCGATGGCAATGTCAAACGGGTGTTGTGCCGCTTTTTCGGCATCGATGGTTTCCCCGGCCAGAAAGCCGTGGAAAACCAGCTCTGGCAGATTGCCCGGCAATTGGCGCCGCAGCAGGATATCGAAGCCTATACCCAGGCACAGATGGACCTTGGCGCCACCGTTTGCATCCGTGGCAAACCGCAATGTTTGATTTGCCCGCTACAACAGGATTGCGTCGCCCGCCAGCAGGGGCGAACCACAACCTTGCCCACGCCCAGGCCGAAAAAAGCCATCCCCGAACGTGAAACCGTGATGCTGCTGATTTCCGACGGGCAACGCCTGTTGCTACTGAAACGCCCGCCCACCGGCATCTGGGGCGGCATGTGGAGTTTTCCCGAAGTCGACAGCACGCTGGCCGCCGAAAACTGGTGTTTGACTCACCTCGGCATGGCCGCCGAAGCCTTGCCGCCGCTGGCAGAGTTTGTGCATGTCTTCACCCATTTCCGCCTGACCATCACCCCGCTGCCAATGCGCGTAGCAAAGGCCCCGGCAGTCAATGAAAGCACTTGTCTCTGGCTGACACCCGCCGAAGCCAACGCGGCAGGCATCCCCGCGCCGGTGCGCAAGATTCTGGCGAGCGTGCACGGCACATAGCAGTTTCATGTAATTCCATTACAATCCATTTTTTGCCCTGCCTTGCAGGCCGGGCCGCCACTTCTTGATCAAGGAACACCGCCATGCCAGTGAATCTGCCCCTGCCTGATCCGACCAAACTGTATCCCGTTGCCGGCGTCGAACTCGGTTTTGCCGAAGTGGGCGTGCGCAAGGCAGATCGCAAGGACTTGCTGGTGATTCGCCTCACCGAAAAAGCCAGCGTAGCGGGCGTGTTTACGCAAAACCGCTTCTGCGCCGCACCGGTGCTGTTATCGAAAGATCATCTGGCTGCCGGCCAGGGGATTCGTGCGCTGGTGATCAACACCGGCAACGCCAACGCCGGCACCGGCGAAAAGGGCCTGCTCGACGCCCGCGCCGTGTGTGAAGCCGTAGCCGCCAATCTGGGCATCAAGGCGAGCCAGGTATTGCCGTTTTCCACCGGCGTGATTCTCGAACCGCTGCCGGTTGACCGCATCACCGCCGGCCTGCCCGCCGCGATTGCCAACCTCAAGCTGGATAACTGGGGCAACGCCGCCGAGGCGATCATGACCACCGACACCCAGCCGAAAGCCTATTCGCGCAAGGTCGACATCGCCGGCAAAACCATCACCATCACCGGCATCAGCAAAGGCGCCGGCATGATCCGCCCGAACATGGCCACCATGCTCGGTTATCTCGCCACCGACGCAGCCGTGCCGCAAGCGCTGCTGCAACAGCTGGTAACACACGCCGCCAACCGCTCGTTCAACCGCATCACCATTGACGGCGATACCTCCACCAACGACTCGTTCATGTTCATCGCCTCTGGCGAAGTCAGCGTACCGGGCCTGGACGACGCCAGCAGTGCGGCCTTTGCCGAATTCCGCGACGCGGTTACTGCGGTGTCGATCGAACTGGCGCAAGCGATTGTGCGCGACGGCGAAGGCGCCACCAAATTCATCAGCGTCAACGTACTGGGCGGTAAAAACGATGCAGAGTGCAGCGCTGTCGCCTACGCCATCGCCCACTCGCCACTGGTAAAAACCGCCTTCTTCGCCTGCGACCCGAACCTCGGCCGCCTGCTGGCTGCCATCGGCTACGCCGGCATCAACGACCTTGATGTCAGCCGAGTCAATATGTGGCTGGACGACGTATGGGTGGCGAAAAACGGTGGCCGCAATCCGGATTATCAGGAAGAAGACGGCCAGCGGGTGATGAAGCAGGCCGAGATTACCGTCAAGGTTGACCTGGCGCGGGGCGGGGCAGAAACGACCGTATGGACCTGTGACTTCTCTTATGATTACGTGCGAATCAATGCGGATTACCGGAGTTGATGTCCGAGCTGCAAGCACAACCAACCGGTGCCTCTGCACCGGTTTTTTTTCGCCAGAAGGCCACTCATCAGAAAAACAGCCACATCAATGTTAAACGCTCAAGCGTGGCCGCGCCGCACCGGGTCGACATGGGTCATCACGTTCAGCACGGGCAACCCTGCCTTGACCCGTTGACTCGCGTCCACCGCAATATCGTGGCCCTGCTCCACGGTCATGTCGGCGTCGATTTCCAGATGTACATCCACCACAATCAGGTCGCCCATGCGGCGCGTGCGCAGATCGTGCAAACCGAGCACGCCGGGGGTTTGCAGCAAAATATTGCGAATCCCGGCAATTTCTTCTTCTGACACCGCACGGTCCATCAGATCATGCAGGGCATCCCAGGCAAACGTCCAGCCCATGCGGCTGACCATGAAGCCGACAATCAGTGCTGCCACCGGATCAAGCAAGGGATAACCGAGCAGATTGCCGCCGATACCGATTGCCACTACCAGCGACGATGCGGCATCGGAGCGCGCGTGCCAGGCATTGGCGATGAGCATGCCGGAGCGCACTTTTTCGGCAATCGCCAGCATGTAGCGAAACAGCAACTCCTTGGCCAGCAGCGCACCCAGCGCCACCCACAGTGCAATCAGCTGCACTTGCGGAATATGCTCCGGCTGCTGCAGCTTGTTGGCGGCACTCCACAACATGCCCAGCCCCACCGCCAGCAACAGCCCGCCCAACACCAGCGAGGCGGCGTTTTCGTAGCGGTGATGGCCATAATGGTGATCGGCGTCGGCGCCTTTCTTGCTGTGCTGCGCTGCCAGCAGCACCACAAAATCCGCCACCAGATCAGACAGCGAATGAATACCGTCGGCTACCAGTGCCTGTGAGCCGGCATGCAAGCCAACCAGTACCTGCACAGCAGTCAGCAGCAGGTTGACCGCAACACTGACCCAGGTGCTGCGCTGGGTAGCACGGTGGCGTTCCGGGGTATCGTCTTCGTGATTGTCGAGCATGATGGGGCCACAGGGGTGATTCAGAGATCGACCATTATCGCTGCAAATGCTTAGGCTCTGCTTATGCAAACCACAAGGGGCAGCCTGCGCCGCCCCTTGTGTTGACCATGTTGACGTTGGTTTTGCGGCTGCGCTGGCGCGTAAAATGGCCAGCCACAAGCCGCTACTGACGTGCCTTGCAGACCAGGCTGCAGGCCGCGCCAGTATTGGCCTGCAGCCTGATGAGCATGATACCCGTCAAGCCTTGTGCTGGCGGCGGCGAGCCACAAAGGCCACCAGCCCCAGGCCAGCCAGCATCATTGCGTAGCTTTCCGGCTCGGGTACGGCGGCGATGTTTTGTGCCTGATAGTTGGGCAAATCGGCCGCATCGATGGCAAACACGTAGAAACTGTTCGGCACGGCACTGCTGAAATCGTTGTCGTTGCTGATGTACAGCGTGCGTTTGAGCGCGCCGTCGATCAGTACGTCTTCACCAAAACTCATGCCCTCCAGCTTGGCCGGCACGTCGGCACTGCCGATGCCGATCGTGTTGAGTGCCGCCTTGACGTCAATGAACAGTGATTTGCCAACCGCCAGACCCTTGATATTGTCCGAACCACTCAAATCGCTGACATCACTGGCGTTGTTCAGATCAATCTTGAAGATTTTCTTGAAACCGGCGCTGGAGCCATCCCCCAGCCCTTTGCCGTCGCGCTCGTCAACCAGAAACTCGTGATCGTTGATGGCAACAATTTCACTGATCGAATTTTTCTTGTCGTCCAGCTTGTAGGCAAACTGCTTGGTTGCGCCCGTGGCGATATCGATGCTGACGATGCGGGTGGTGGTTTTGTCCTTGCCGCCATCCTGCAGCAAGGGGCTTTGCATGATGCCGACCAGGGTTTTGCCGTCCGGAGTGATGGCCAGCCCTTCCATGCCGCGATTGGCGACCCGGCCCTGCCCTGCGGCATCTTCGATACTGCCTACGGCACCCGCCACCGGTGCGGCCAGATTGGCCGGCAGGTTGAAGGTGCGGATGCGCTCGCCGGTCATGCGGTCAAACTGGTAAACGTAAGGGCCGTATTCGTCCGAAACAAACACGCTACGACCATCGTTGGAGACACGAATGCCTTCCGGATCGAGGCGGCCATTGGCGGCATTGCCGGTGCCCTGGCTGGCGTCAAAATTATCGGAACGACCGGAAAAATAGAACTTGCCGGCCGTGTTGCCCTGCGGCGCGCCGTTGCCCAGGCCAAATGCCGCACCCGAGCCATACACCAGCGGCGTACTGCTCGACAGCAAGGTCGTGCGCTGCAGCGACGCCGATAGCTGATACGGCAACGCGGCCCCGGCAGCCGACTGGCTCAGCGACAGGCTGACCGTGTGAAAGCGCGGAATATAGGAGGTGGTGTTGTCCACGCCGCTATTGTAGACATCGGCGTTCGGGCCGCGATCCGGCAGCGCCAGAAACTGGTTGTTGCCCATGTGGGCCAGCGCCGACCCCAGGCCGCCGAACAGGTTGGCCGCCACGCCATTTTCCAGCGTGTAGTTCAGTCCGGACATATCGGCCACACCATTCAGGCTGCCAACGGCGATCAGGCTGGTGGCGGCGCTTGCCGGCGCACACAGGCCGAGCATGGCGAGCGACAGCGCGCTGAGTTTAAAAAACTGATGCATCATTTTCTCCCTTGGTTTTATGCGTCAGGCCACACCGGGCGCCGACGTTAAACCGCAATGATGCATACCAGGCATGACATGAGAATGACAGGGAGCAGCCGCAGCCCTGAACGGCACGCCTGCATTGCCTTGCAGACACGGCTGCAAGCCGCTCTGGCAGCGGCCTGCAGCCATGCGTTTCAGGCTGGCGACAGATGTGCCCGCCGTGCCGGCCCGAGCGCAAACAGCAGCAGCCCCAGGCAAGTGCAGCACCAGACAATCAGCGCCCCCGCAGGCAGATCCCACCACAAGGAAAGCAGCAGCCCGCTGACATAGCCGCCCAAGCCCGTCAGGTAGGCCAGGCAGAGGCGCCGCAGCCCCTGATAATGGCGTGTGGCGAGCGCCGGCAGGATCAGGCTGGCAAATACCAGATACACGCCCACCAGTTGCACCGACACCGTCACCGCCAGCGCAAAAATCAGGTAGAACAACAGCGGCGGCAGCGGCCGAACCCGCCACAGCACCAGCAGCAGCCCGGCCGAGAGCAGCGCTGGCAGGCACAGTTGTGCGTAGTCGAGCCAGAGAATCTGCCCCGCCAGCAGGTTGCGCAATTGTTCGTCACCGTGTGGATGCCGCGCCAGCAGCAACAGGCAGGCACTGGCCGCCAGCACGAACACCACGCCGATCTGCGCCTCCTGCACTTCGGGCCAGCGGCGCTCCATCCACGCCAGCAGCAGCGCACCCAGCACCGCCGCCAGTGCCGCCGCCAATTGCACCGCCAGGGGCGACTCAAGCCCGGCCAGCCCGGCCAGAATCACGCCGAGCGCGGCAATCTGCGCAATCGCCAGATCGAGAAACACAATCCCCCGGCGCAACACCCGCATCCCCAGCGGCACATGGCTTGCCAGCACCAGCACACCACCGAGCAGCGGCGGCAGCAACAAACCCAGCGTGTTCTGCCAGCTCATTTCAGCCCTGCCAGCAAGCGCTGCAGCGTCACCTCAAACAGGCCAAACAAATCCTGCGCCTGCTCGGCCCCACCCACGGTAAACGGCAACTGCAGCGGCGTGAGGCGGGCTTTTTCTGCCAGCCACACGGATGGCCGCTCGCTTTGAAACGGCGTGCGTAACACCAGCCGGGCCGGTGTCTGCTTCAATTGGCCGAGCAAGGCCTGCAAATGTGCACCGCTTGGCTCAACACCAGGCTTGGGCTCCAGGGTGCCCACTGACGACATGCCCAACCAGTTGAGCAGATACGACATATCCTTGTGATGAGTGACAACGGCCACGCCGCGCAGCGGTTGCGCCTGTTGCTGCCAACGCTGCTGGGCCGCCTGCCAGCGCTGGCTGAAATCCTGCAACCGCGCCTGATAGCGGGCGGCATTGGCCGGATCGATCTGGCTCAGGCGCTGCGTCAGGCCCTCAGCCACCCGCTGGATATTGCGTGGGTCGAGCTGAATGTGCGGATTGCCGGCGGCATGCACGTCACCATCACGCCGATCCAGGCGCTGCGGCACGTCCAGCCGCGGCACCCACAGCCCGGCCTCGACATGGCCGGGCTGGCCGGGCAACACGCGCGGGTTAGCGGCGCGCTGCAACAGCAGCGGCAGCCAGCCGCTTTCCAGCTCCAGCCCGGTGCAGATCAGCAGATCGGCGCCACGCAAACGGGCAATCAGGCTGGGGCGGGCTTCCAGATGGTGAACATCCTGCTGTGCAGTGGTGGCACTGGTTACGCTGGCTTGTGGCCCGGCCAGCTCGGTGGCCAGCGCCGCCCATTCCGGCTCGCAGGCAAAAATGTTGAGTGCGGCGGCAGCCGGGCTCAACACGGCGGCGGCCAATGCAAGCAGTCTCTTGCTCAATGTACGCATCGCAGTCTCCGTCAGAAGCCATGCGCGCCATGGGCGCCCAGGCTCAGGGTGTAGTTGAGGAACCACTGCTGATCAATGCGCTGCGGCTGGCTGTCATCGCGACTGTACTGCAGACGCACGCGGCTGAACTCCGACGGCAGATAATCAATGGCGAGTGTGCTGCGTGTGGGCCGATACGCGCTGAGCATGGAAAAATCGTCGTGACTCAGCTTGCCATCCTCCACCAGGCCGATATGCTGTGTGCCCGAATCGAGCTGGTCATAACGCAGGCTGGCCTGCCAGTTGCGCTGCCAGCGATAACTTGCCTGCAGATACCAGCCGGATTGGCGCGAGTCATAAGCTCCGCTGAGCGGGCCGCTCACTGCGGCAGCATTGTCGTACTGCATTTCACCGGATTCGCTGCGGCGCAGCCATTCGCCCTGCACTTTCAGTTGCCGCAGGCTGTCGCCAAATGGCCGCCACTTGCCAACCGCAGCCACACCCCAGCTGCGGCTGCGGCCACTGAAGCTGTTATCAACCTCAACATCGGCGCTGTTCACATCGGTATAAGTGCGTTGCGCCACCTTGCTCTGCTGATACCAGAGATGCGTCTGCCAGCTGAGGTCATGGCCGATATCGTCGCCCAGGCGGATAAAACCGGCAGCAGAACCGGCTCCGTTCCGGCTCGATTCACTGCCGGGATAAGCCGCACCATTGCCCAGCTCGGCCGCCAGCTCCAGATAAAGCGACGTGGGCGCGAGCCAGCGCAGCTGCACACCGTCGTTTTTATATTGCCCGCCGTAAAACGCCTGATACAGCAGGGGCAGATCAACAAACTGCCAGCTGTGGCTGTGTTCGGCGTTGAGATAACCGATTCCGGAAAGAAAACGCCCCGCCACCAGATTGCTGCCGCCAGGCAGCGCCAGTGTTTCCAGCTTGGCCTCTTCCACTTCGACTTCGTTTTCGGCCGTCGCCGCCAGGGTCAGCGTGCCCTTGAACCAGTGGTCGGCATTGGCGCTGAGCGTCAGCTCCGACTCACCCAGGCTGAAACTGCGGCTGCCCGGCCCCACTTCATCGCCGGAGGGCAAAAAACCCTGCAGGCGGTAAGTTTGTGGATCTTGCGAGAGATTGGCATAGGTGCCGCTGAGAACCAGCGCCACGGACGGGTTGAAGCCACTGGCCGGGCCAGTGGCGCTGGCCGGCACTGCTGGTTGGGTGCTGGCACTGGTTTGTTCCAGCGCCTCCAGGCGCTGCTGCAATGCCCGGATTTCTTCGCGCAATGCGGCATTGTCTTGGGTGTCGGCGGCAGCAGCGCCAGAAAGGGCGAGCGCAAACGCCGCCGCGATTGGGGTCAATCGTTGCATGGGGAATCCTGTCCTGAAAAAAAATGAACCAGCCACCGACTGCTCAGGGCAGCGGCGGCAAAAAAGCTGGCGGAATCAACAGTCAGAACAGGAAAGGCGGGGCGCGGGAGCGAAAACGGACTTCAAAACGGCAGGCAAGCAGGCCCGACAGCGGCAGCAGCGGCAACATGCCAGCAGCCAGCAAAGCCAGCAGCGGCAGGCCGGCCGGCAAAGGCGATGCCGACAGCGGGGCATACGCCAGACACACCGGGCAGACTTCGTCATGGAGCGCTGCCTGACTCAGCGAATCGACACTGGCGCGCTGCCAGCTCAGGTGCTCCAGCTCGTGCAGCGAGCGCGCCTCGCTGCCAATCAGCAGCGACAGCGCCAGCCACAGCGGCAGCAAAAAACGGAACCAGGGAGCACTCGACATGGCGGCGATTATAACGGCAGTCAGGCGCCGCACCAAACCGCATTCCAGACAGCGGGCAGCAACCCCCACTGCCGTGAAAATATGGTCGCAGGTCGGCCTTCAGTCCGACGCGGTGCTTAACGCCGGCGACTGCGTCGGACTGAAGTCCGACCTACAAAAACCGCTTGTTTTCGGGGCAGCGCCCCCCCTGCAACGCTCAGTTGCCTTCGATTTCCGGCGCCATGATCTGCTGCATGAAGACACAGATGGTACGCAGCTGTTCATCGTCAAGCTTGGCAATCACGTTGCGGATTACCGGTGCCATCATTTTCTGGGTGGCGCTCAGGCCGACATCAGCGGTTTTGTTGATCACAAAGCCGGCATCGGCCTGACGCAACGGCTCGCTGAAATAGAAATCGAAACCGTGCTGAACCAGCTCCACAATCAGATCCGCAAGCGCAACCGAATATTCAGTCGGTTTCGGATCGGCGGCAATGGTATTCACGGCATCCAGCGCCTCCTGATGCAACGCTTCGGTCAGATGAAAACGGATAAACGGTAAGGTAGATGCGGCAGATGCAGTCATGACAATCCTTCAGGATAACAACGGTGAAAACCGGCGCCCCCGTTAACGGGTGACACCGGCTCAAGCTTGGTTGAGTGTAACTCAGGCGACCAAGGCCTCGGCTTGTGGCGCAGGCTGGCGCACACCGGCATCGGCATAGGTCTGGCGTTTGCGCTGTAGCCGGGCTTCCAGCCTGGCCTGCAACTCGGCCAGATCGTCCAGCGCGGCAAATGCCGGCTTGGTCTGGCCGGCTTTCGGCAACGGCTTTTGCTTGGCCGGCTTGGCAGCGGCAGCTTGGGTTGGCAACGATTGCGCGAAAATCCGCACCAGCACGCCAAAAAACTGTTTCGAGAAGCGGCCGGTGTTGTAGTGCTGGCCATATCTGGCACACAGCGCCTGCACTTCCACTGCAATCTCGGCATAACGCCGGCCCGGCAGATCGGGGAACAGGTGGTGCTCGATCTGGTGACTGAGGTTGCCGCTCAGGATATCGAACAACGGCCCGCCGCTGATATTGCTGGAGCCCTTGATCTGGCGCAGATACCACTCGGCGCGGGTTTCGTTTTCCAGCACCGATTCGGGGAATACTTCAGCATCTTCGGTGAAGTGGCCGCAATAAATGATGGCAAATGCCCACAGGTTGCGGATCAGGTTGGCAGCCATATTGCCGGTGAACACCGACAAGGCGGCCGGCCCGGCCAGCAGCGGAAATGCGACATAATCCTTGAGCACCTGGCCACGCGCCTTTTTGGCGTAGATTTTCAGGTCAGGAATGGTATCGCGCAGTTTCAGCTCGCCACGCAACACACGGTCGATTTTTGAATCCTGAATGCCCACGCCCCACTGGAACAACACCGCCATCAGCAAGGTATACACCGGCTGCAGCAGGTTCGCAGGGTGCCATTTCTGTTCCGGAAAAATCCGCAACACGCCATAACCGATATCGTCGTCCTTGCCGATGACGTTGGTGAAGGTGTGGTGCACGTAATTGTGGGTGTTGCGCCACGCGGAAGACGGGCAAACGTTGTCCCATTCATAAGTGGCCGAGCGGAATTCCGGGTCGTTCATCCAGTCGTATTGGCCGTGGATGACGTTATGCCCCAGCTCCATGTTTTCGATGATTTTGCTGACACCCAGCGTTGCAGCGCCGGCCAGCCATGCCGGTGGAAACAGCCCCAGCATCAGCAGGCCACGGCCGGCCAGCTCGCTGTAGCGCACGGTGCTGCGAATCTTGCGGATATAGCGTGCATCCGGCTCGCCGAGATCCGCAACAATGCGGGCACGCAGCGCATCCAGTTCGGCGCCGAAGGCTTGGATTTCAGCGGGTGTCAATTGACGGCTTTGCGGTTTTGACATGATTCGGACCTTTCAAACTTACAGAGATATTGATACGTCTGACAGGGGCACCGATACACACAGGCGGATGTCTTCATCCGGCTCGCTGGAGGTCTGCCCGGTCAAGAGGTTTTTCACCGTGCCGCTGGTTTTGCGGCAGGTGCAGCTAAAGCAGATGCCCATGCGGCAGCCGCTGGCGGGCAACAGCCCGGCGGCCTCGGCCTGTTGCAGCAGCGGCTGCTGGTTGTTGCCCGTCACCGCGCGCCCTGCCAGACGGAAATGTAGCGCCACGGGCTGTTGCCCGGCCGTCGCTTGCGGCACCGCCAAAGGGGTAAACGATTCAGTTAACGGCGCCAATGGATACCCACGCTCGGCCCACAATGCTTTCACGCTATCCACCAGCCCTTGCGGGCCACAGGCCATCACCTGCCATTCGGCAGCATCGGCCAGCAGCTCATCCAGATGGCGGGCGCAGAAGCGACCGGACAGCTCACCTTCCGACACACCTTCTGCAGTCAGCCCATACACCACGCGCAAGTTTGGATGCAGCGTTTTCAGTCGTAGCAGACGCGAGTGGAACAGGGTTTCTTCATGGCTGCGGCCATAATTCAGCACCAGCACCTGGCCGGTGTAATCCGGCATCTGCAGCAGTGCCTCGGCCAGCGCCAGCAAAGGCGTCATACCACTGCCGGCACCAATCAGCAGCAGCTTTTGCGGTGCCGGCTCGGGCAACACAAAATCGCCAAACGCCGGGCTGATCTGCAGATAATCGCCGTCGTAGACCTGATCCAGCAGGTAATTGGATACCAGCCCGCCGGGCTGGCGCTTGACGGTGATCTGCACATCGTCGGCATTGGCGGCAGAGAGGCTGTAAACACGGTGATGGCGCACGCCATCGATTTCCACCGTCAGCGTTACATGTTGCCCGGCACGAAAGCCACGCCAGAGGTAGTTGGGCACCAGATGCAAGGTGACGGCATCGGCGCTTGCCGCTTGCCGCGCTGTCACTCTGGCAATCACCTGCCGCATGCTCAGTTGCGGGTGCAGATGTCGCGCATAAAAATCAACGACATGCTCGTTGACCAGCGGTGCCAGCAGCGGATGGCGCAGCGCGGCGCCAGCCCGGCGTGCAAGCTGACCCAATACTGGAGAAAGGATATCCATGGCAGCCTCCTGAAATGTGAACAGTTGTTCACATAACAGTGTCACGACCGGGCGCAACAGTCAACAGTTGTTCACTAATTTTTTATGACGACGTCACGCAAGCCGCTGCAAATAGAATTTTCAAGCCATTGATTTAAAGAGAATTTACTAAACAAGCAGCAGCCACACAGGGTGCGCAGGAATACAACAGGCCGCCACACGCCAGCAGACAGGCATCTGTGGCAATGTGGCTGGAGACCGCTCTGGGTGCGGCTTGCAGGCCGGCCTGCAAGGCAGTACCAGAGCGGCTTGCAGCCCGATTACTGATTCGGCCAGGCGCGGTTCAGCAGGGAAGCAAAGTCAACGTTGGCCGGCAAGGTGCCGAAGTTGTAGCCCCAATCATGCGCCAGACGACTGCGGCAGAAGGCATCGCTGACGTAATCCGGCGCGTGTTGCAGCAGCAGGCTGGCCTGCAACGCCAGCGTCAGGTTTTGTGTCAGGCGGCGGGCGCGGGTTTCGATGTTGCTGCTGTCGGCAAAATCGCGCTGCAACTGGCCGAGGAACGTGTCGTAAGCGGCGTGGCGGCCCAGTGCCGGCGTCAGTTCCGCCATCAACACGTGCAGCACATTCGGCGTTTTGCTGAAGGCGCGCAGCAGATCGAGGCACATGATGTTGCCCGAGCCTTCCCAGATCGAGTTCACCGGCATTTCGCGGTAAATGCGCGCCAGCATGCCGTCGTCGACATAGCCGTTGCCACCCAGCACTTCCATTGCCTCGGCGGCCAGTTCCGGGCCGCGTTTGCAGATCCAGTATTTGGCGGCGGGCGTCACCAGCCGGCGGAAGGCGTTTTCCGACTCGTTGTCGAGGCTATCGAAAGCACGTGCCATGCGCAGGCTGAGCGTCGCGGCCGCTTCAGTTTCCAGTGCCAGATCGGCCAGCACATTGCGCATCAGCGGTTGATCGATCAGCCGTGCGCCAAATGCCGAACGGTGTGCGGCGTGGTGCATGGCCTGCGACAAGGCCTGGCGCATGCCGGCACTGGTGCCCAGGCAACAATCGAGGCGGGTGTAGGTGGCCATTTCGATAATGGTCGGCACGCCGCGACCTTCTTCACCCAGCAAAAGGCCCCAGGCATCGCGAAACTCGACTTCGCTGGACGAATTGGAACGGTTGCCCACTTTCTCTTTCAGGCGCTGCACCTGAATCGGGTTTTTGCTGCCATCCGGCCGCCAGCGCGGCATGAAAATACACGACGGGCCTTTGGGTGTTTGTGCCAGCACCAGATGCGCATCACACATCGGCGCCGAAAAAAACCACTTGTGGCCGGTCACCAGATATTCGTTGTTGCCAATTGCCTGCGCCTGCGTGGTGTTGGCGCGCACGTCCGAGCCGCCCTGCTTTTCGGTCATGCCCATGCCGATCATGCCGCCTTTTTTCTGCGCAAACGGCAGGTCACGCGGATCGTGCTCACGCGAATACAAGGTTGGCAGCCAGTCGCGGATACGCTGCTCGCCTTTTTGCAGCGCCGGAATCGCGCCGTAGGTCATGGTGGTCGGACACAGCGAACCGGCTTCGGTCTGCCCCTGCATCATATAAGCCGCCGCCCGCGCCACATGCGCGCCGGGCTTGGGATCGGCCCACGGCGCGCTGTGCAGACCTCGGCGCATCACGCCAGTGAGAATCTCGTGCCAGGCCGGATGGAATTCAACAAAGTCAGTGCGATTGCCGCGCGAATCAAACGCCCGCAGCACCGGTGTATTCAAATTGGCCACCCGCCCCAGATCAAACGCCTGCGCCGTGCCCAGCTCGGCGCCCGCCGACTGTAACTGCTCTGCCGCCCAACTCGCGCCTTCGCGTTGCAGCGCCTCTTGCAGCACCCGGTCGGAATCGAAAAGATTGTAGTTTTCCAGCGGCGGCGTCTGATTGCTTACCTCGTGGGTCTGCCAGCTTTCCATGATGTTGTCGCTCCTTGTTTGAAATCCTGATGACGACAATCCGGCAACACGCCTGGATCAGCGCCGCGTCGGACTGAAGTCCGATCTACTACCATGCCTGCAAGCCGCGTCGGTATGGGCTTGCTGGCTTGGCTGCAGCCCAATGGCCATGCGCCTTGGCGCGGATACCAGACGTCGCCAGCAATTTCAATTACCGTTTGCGCCGCCACGGACGGGCTCCCGTGAGGAGCGCCGAGCATCGCAGATTGAAGCGGGGGTGTCGGCGAGGACTGTTTGAGTCCCTGACCGAAGGGCTGGGGCGAGTTCCGCAGCCGCCGCTACAACCGAGAAGCGCAGGGAACCCGTAGCGCAGCGAAGGGCGCGTATCCCGGGTCGCCTTCTTTGGGGCACCTTTCTTGGCGAGACAAGAAAGGTGCCGTGCCTGCCGGGCACCCCCGGTACCGAAATCATCTGCGCGCCAGCGCACAAATCCTTTGTTTCTGGATCTACGTAAACCATGTTGTTGCGCTTACGCGCAGTGGTTTTTCAGCGGGAGTTCGTCCCGCAAGCCGAGATACTTTCTTTTGCTTCGCCAAAAGAAAGTATCCAAAGAAAAGGCGACCCGACGTTCGCGCCCTCCGCCTTGCGGCTGCGGGTCCCCTGTGCTTCTCAAAAGTCGCGGCGGCTGCGGAACTCGCTTCGCTCAAACAGTCCTCGCCGACTACCCCGCGCCTTTCTGCGATGCTCGGCGCTCTCGACGGGAGCACGTCCGTGGTCACGCCAACGCACTTGCCTACGATCCACGCCGCAACCCAATTTACTCTGCGACCACCCCGCCAATCGCCCGCATGCAAAACTGCAAAATCCCGTCCACCAGCACCTGTTGCTCGTCATCTGCCAGCTTGTCGCCCGGCGCCAGCGGGCCGACCAGTGCTTCGGCCAAGGCGCCCACCAGGCACGCTGCCGTCACCGTTACCGGTTGCGGCACAAACTCGCCGCTGGCAATGCCCTGTTGCAATAGCTTGATCAGCACCTCGGCATAGGCCTGGCGCAGTTTCAGGCGCTCGAAATCGACAGCAGGATCAACCGGCTCGGCAATCAGCGCATACGCCAGTCCACGCGCCTGAATTGCCCGCAGCACAAACACCCGCAAGGCCTGCAACATGCGTTCTCTGGCGCTGCCGTCGGCCTGGGCCACTTCGGCCATCACGTCCACCTCATGCTGGCTCACCAGCCGGAACACCTCGGCAAACAGATCCACCTTGGCCGGGAAATAGCGATACACCGTGCCGTTGGCAATCCCCGCCAGCGCGGCCACTTGTGCCACCTGGGTTGCGTTGAAACCGTGCTCGGCAATCAGCTGCCGCGCGGCACTGAGAATGCGGTCGCGCACGTCGGCTTTCCTGGCTTCAGTGCGTTCTGTCGGGCGATACGCCATAAAATGACTCCAAATTCATTTTTTTGTAGATTAGGTAAATTTAGCAATAGGTGTCAATCACTTGAAAGCAATGTCATGAATCAGCCGGCAAAACATATAAGCGTTTACTAAAATGTATTTACCGCAAATCATTCACAATGGTAAACGCGCTGGCACATGCCGTTTAAATCAATAAAGCCACCGCAACAAACCATTGAATTTACAGATGTTCAAACCAGAATCTGCCCAAGCAACCGGAAACCTGCGCTTTGCCCAGGATAGCGCCACGCTGATCCATTTTTGCGAGCAGGCCAACACCTGCGCCGCCATCATTGATCTGTCCGGCCGGTATCTGGCAAAAACCAGTGACTGCAGCCAGCGCTTTGGCCAGCAGCAGACGGCCGCGCATATCGGCGAGACCCATCTGGCAGATATTCTGGCCGGGGCGGCACAGGGCACGGGTGTACGTTTGATCTGCCAGAGCGGAGACACGAACCTGGAGCTGCGCAGCGAACCATTAACCGGCCTGGATGGCCAGCGCAGTGCGGTTGCGCTGTTCTGGCTGAACCCGGACAACGCGCACAATCAGGATGCGGCCAACCGTTCTACCGAGGCCTTGTACCGCTCGCTGTTGCAGCAGTCTTCCGATGCGATTTTCCTGTTCGATCCACACACGCTGCGGCTGCGCGAGGCCAATCAGCGGTTCCGCCAGTTGCTGGGGCTGAATGTAGCTGACGAACAACAGCTGACCCTGCTGGACCTGATCGTGGCGCCGATGGAAAGTGTGCGCCAGAACGTACAGCGGGTGCTCAACGAAGGGCATGTGCATATTGGCGAACGCCGTTATCAGCGCAGCGATGGCAGCAGTATCGAGGTCGACGTTGTCGCATCGCTGGTCAACATCAACGATCATCCTTATTGCGTAGTCAACCTGCGCGATTTATCGCAGCAGCGTGCGCATGAAAAAGCCGTGCAGAAACTGGCGCAGCAGGATCAGCTCACCGGCCTGCCAAATCGCGTGCTGCTGCTCGACCGCCTGCGCCAGGCGATTGCCGTTGCAAAACGCTACGACCGGCAGGTGGCGCTGATGTCGCTGAACCTGGATCGCTTCAAGCAGATCAACAACTCGCTCGGCCACAATGTGGGTGATGCACTGCTGCAGCAGGTGGCCGGCCGCCTGGCACTGGGGGTGCGCAGCAGCGACACCGTCAGCCGCCTGGGTGGCGACGAATTCGTGATCCTGCTGCCGGAAATCAGCTCCACCCGCGACGTGGCGATGATTGCCGACAAAATGATCAGCCACATCGCCCACCCGTATCTGATTGACGAGCAGGAACTGGTGATTTCGCCGAGCGTGGGCATCTGCCTGTTTCCGGATGACGGCGAAGAGCCGGACAAACTGCTACGCAACGCCGATGCCGCGCTGTTCAATGCCAAGGAATCGGGCGGCCGCTGCTACAAGTTTTTCACCCCGGAAATGAACACCCGTGCAGCCGAAAGGCTGGCGCTGGAAAGCCGGTTGCGCCGCGCCATCGAAAAAGGCGAATTCCAGCTGCACTACCAGCCGCAAATCGACCTGCAGAGCGGCAAGATCATCGGCTGCGAAGCGCTGATCCGCTGGCAACACCCGGAGCTGGGCATGGTGCCGCCGCTGAAATTCATACCGGTGGCGGAAGAAAGCAAACTGATCCTGCCGATTGGCGACTGGGTGCTGCACGAGGCCTGCCGCCAGAATCGCGCATGGCAACAGCAGGGCCTGCCATCGGTGGTGGTGGCGGTCAACCTGTCGGCGCTGCAGTTCCATCAGAAAAACCTGCAGCCATCCATCGCCCGCGCCCTGCAGCAAACCGGGCTTGAGCCGCAATACCTGGAGCTGGAAGTGACCGAAAGCGCGATCATGAGTGATGCCGAAGATGTGCTCGGCACCATGAAACAATTGCGTGACATGGGCCTGGAACTGGCCATCGACGACTTTGGCACCGGCTATTCCAGCCTCAGTTATCTGAAACGTTTTCCGGTAGGCAAACTGAAAATCGACCGCTCGTTTATCCGCGACATTCACGAAGACCCGGACGACGCAGCGATCTCCACCGCAATCATCAGCCTGGCACGCAACCTCAACCTGCGCACAGTGGCCGAAGGCATTGAAACCGCGCCACAGCTGGCGTTTTTGCGCGACCATGGTTGTGATCAGGGCCAGGGTTACCTGTTTGGCAAACCCTTGCCGGCTGCACAGTTTGCCGAACTGCTGGCGGCGCAGACACATGGCGCAGCCATGCCCCCCGAAGCCTGAAATCGCCCTCACACACCCAAAGCCGCTCCGGCTCAACCGGAGCGGCTTTTTGCTTGCCACACACAGCAGCGCTGAAACAAATTCTTGTAGGTCGGATTGAAGTCCGACCTGCGGCACCGCAAACAGCACTCCTGTCCAAATGGAGCCCCCCCCTGCAAGCCGCGCCCCTATTGCCTTGCAGGCCGGCCTGCAGACCAATACCAGAGCGGCCTGCAGCCCATGTTAAAATTGCCGCCCACTCTTTTGCCGTATTCCGATGCTCGACAAACTCAACCCCCCGCAACGCGAAGCCGCCAAATATCTGGATGGCCCGCTCCTGGTGCTGGCTGGCGCCGGCAGTGGCAAAACGCGGGTGATTACCGCCAAGATCGCCTACCTGATCCAGCAATGCGGCATGGATGCGCGCAACATCGCTGCGATCACCTTTACCAACAAGGCCGCGCGCGAGATGCAGGAGCGGGTCGAACATCTGGTGGAAGGCAAGGCGGCGCGCGGATTGACAGTGAGCACCTTCCACTCGCTGGGGATGCAGATTCTGCGGCAAGAGAGCACACATCTGGGCTACAAGCCGCAGTTTTCGGTGCTGGATTCGGCCGACAGTTTCAAGATCGTTTCCGACATCATCAAAAGCACCGACAAAGCCGAGATTCGCCGCATCCAGAGCGTGATTTCGCGCTGGAAAAACGATTTCGTCACGCCCGATCAGTCGATCCATCAGGCCAGCCACGAAGGCGATCTGGCCGCCGCCAAGGTGTATCGCGTCTATCAAGACACACTGTTCGCCTATCAGGCGATGGACTTCGACGACCTGATCCGCCTGCCGGTGGAGCTGTTCGAGAAAAACGCCGCGGTGCTGGAAAAATGGCAGAACAAGCTGCGCTACCTGCTGCTGGACGAATACCAGGACACCAACACCTGCCAGTATCAACTGGTGAAACTGCTGACCGGCAGCAAGGGCATGTTCACCGCCGTGGGTGACGACGACCAGTCGATCTACGCCTGGCGCGGTGCGAATATGGAAAACCTGCGGCTGCTGCAGGAAGACTTCCCCAAACTGAAAGTGATCAAGCTGGAGCAGAACTACCGCTCGGTATCGCGCATTCTGCGCGCCGCCAACTCGGTGATCGCCAACAACCCCAAGCTGTTCGAAAAGCAATTGTGGAGCGACCTCGGCGTTGGCGATCCAATCCAGATCGTTGCCTGCAAAGACGACGAACACGAAGCCGAAAGCGTGGTGATGCGGCTGCAGGCGCACAAGTTCGAAAACCGCACCACCTTTGCCGACTACGCCATCCTCTATCGCGGCAACCATCAGGCACGGGTGATGGAGCAGCAACTGCGCAACCACAAAATTCCCTACGTGATGAGCGGCGGCCAATCGTTTTTCGACAAGGCCGAAATCAAGGATCTGATCAGCTACCTGCGGCTGGTGGCGAACGAAGACGACGATCCGGCTTTCATCCGCGCCATTACCACCCCCAAACGCGGCGTCGGCAATACCACCCTGGAAAAACTCGGCACCTATTCCGCCGAGCGCCACATCTCGCTGTTTGCCGCCGCGTTTGAAACCGGGCTGGAAATGCAGTTGCAGGCCAAGCAACTGGAGCCATTACACGCCTTCTGCAAATTCATCCACCACCTGCAATACCGCGCCCCGCGCGAACCCGCAGGCCGCTTGACGCAGGAACTACTGCAGGCCATCGACTACGAAACCTGGCTTTACGACAGCGAAGAAACCCGCGCCGCCGAAAGCAAATGGAAAAACGTGCTCGACTTCGTAGCCTGGATCAGCAAAAAAGGCGAAGAAGACGGCAAAAACCTGATCGAACTGACGCAGACCATCGCCCTGATCAACATGCTGCAAAGCAAGGATGACAGCGAAATCGACGCCGTCAAAATGTCCACCCTGCACGCCAGCAAAGGGCTGGAATACGGCCACGTGTTCCTGGTCGGCTGCGAAGAAGGCATCCTCCCCCACCGCGAATCGATCGACAACGGCATGGTCGAAGAAGAGCGCCGCCTGATGTACGTCGGCATCACCCGCGCCCAGCGCAGTCTGACCATCAGCTACGCCAGCAAACGCAAACGCGCCGGCGAATGGACAGTGTGCGAACCCTCACGATTTTTAACCGAACTGCCGCCAGATGACATTCGGCATAGCGGCCGACCGACCGAGAAACCACAGGTGACGCGGGAAGAAGGTGCGGCGAAGTTGGCGAATTTAAGGGCGATGTTGAATAAGGGGAAGGCGGGGGAATGATGCGCGGTGGAGATGACATTCTCGGGAATGGGCAAATATCTGTCCCCTCAATAACCCCCACTCAGAGATATTAGGGGGTTCAATGGCTCAGCTTGTATTCCTCGTTCTACTCATATTTCCAACATTAGTCCTTGCAAACGTTGGCCTACCCATGCTTGCAGTTGCTTGGCCGAAGCCAAGCGCGTCGACACATTGACCATCTGGAGTATTGCGCTGCGTGTCGAAAAGCCCAGGGTGGGCAACTTGTTGCCTACGCAAAATCATTTTCCCTGAATCGGTGGGCAAAACTTGCCCACCCACCAGAATTGCGCAAGCTAGCCCCCCGGAGTAAT
>JACCDG011891667.1_pt1 | contig 26021 bp, 23 predicted proteins | sample 7442471 | NCBI WGS metagenome assembly JACCDG01 (sample SAMN15323444, study PRJNA562643) | freshwater metagenome | isolation source: river surface water | place: USA:Blue River Watershed | collected 2017-08-17 | reverse complement strand
TCACCTTCCATTTTGGCTGATTTAGCAAGTGTAGGGGAGAATAGTTTTTGGATTTTAACCATCTTTAATGTTTGTGCAGGATTAGTAATTGGAACGATTGTAAAACTTATAATGGATTTATTTACGGGTGCTGGATCTATCATAACCCAGCAAATAGGTTTTGGGATGGTCCGCTATTTTGATCCTACATCGGCGCAAAGTGTGGGACCTTTTGAGCAATTGATTTCCTGGGGAGTTCTGATAGTTATTTTATCCTCTGGCGCATTATTGCCCATGTTTAAGGGGCTGATAGGTTCTTTTTCCCATATTTCTTTTTTAAATATAGGAAATCTTTTTCATACTCCGGAATTTTTTAGTGAGTTTTTTAAATCAGTATTTATGTCCTCCTTGCTTTTGGCCTCGCCGTTTATCTTTGTAAACCTACTTATAACTATGATCTTGGGAATTATATCAAGAATGATACCTCAAATGAACGTTTTAACGGTGAGTTTTATTGTGAATATCTGGTTAGGGCTTTTTGTTTTTTGGGCCTGTTCAGATGAATTTTTTCAAGTTGCTTTTAAGATATATACGGAAAAATTAGGGGAATGGTTTAGGTTTGTATCCTAAACGGGAGAGATAATTGGCAGAAGAATTAGATGAGTTTGGCGAAAAGACGGAAGAGCCTTCCTCGTACAGGATTGAGGAATTTCGCAAACGTGGGGAAGTAGCTTCATCTAAAGAGCTAACCAGCGTTTTAATGCTGGGTGGAAATTTTTTAATTTTGAGCGTAGGAATATTATATATTTTTGAGGCGATGGAAGAATATGTAACTTGGCTTTATGCCCTAAATTTTCAAAGTGCTTTTACACCGGAATTTTTATCGGACATTGGACGTAAAACAATGACGGTAGCGCTTAAATGTACTGGTCCGATTTTTTTAGTTTCCATTTTAATTGGAGTGATTTCCCAGATTGCTCAGATAGGGTTTTTATGGGCACCTGAAGTGCTTGAATTAAAATTTGAAAGACTAAATCCCTTGGAAGGTTTTAAAAAGATTTTTTCTGTAAGAGGATTGGTTGAAACAGCGAAAAGTATTTTCAAGTTTTCCATAATTATTGGGATTGTTTATTTTTATTTAAAAAACCAAATCCCAGGATTTAAAGGATTTTTTCAAATGGAAATCCTGCAAAGTTTTCTATATGGGAAATCAATTATTACAACTTTGGCGATGTTAATCCTTATGGGGCTTTCGGTCGTTGCAATCTTGGATTTTGCCTACCAGAAATTTAGTTATCAAAAGAAAATCAAGCAAACTCGCGAGCAGGCAAAACGGGAACAAAAGGAACACGACGGGAATCCTGAAATTAAGCAAAGAATTAGAAATATTCAAAAAGAAACGGCCAGAAGAAGAATGATACAAGATGTGAAAAAAGCAGATGTGGTTGTAACAAATCCAACCCATTATGCAGTGGCACTAAAATACGATTCAAAAACAATGGTTTCACCAAGAGTCGTAGGTAAAGGTGCCGACTTTTTGGCCCTAAGGATTAGAAGAGCGGCTAAAGAAAGCAATGTCCCTGTAGTAGAAAATATTCAATTGGCAAGAAATCTCTACAATACCGTAAAAGTTGGGGAAAGTGTCCCTCGGGATCTGTACAAAGCTGTAGCAGAGGTTTTGGCCTTTGTTTATAAACTTAAAAAAAGACATAAGGAATTGGGTGTTAGCTGATTATGAATAGAATGTTTGAACTAATACGAAATTTCAAAATAAACTCCGACTTGGTCGTTGGTTTTGGAGTTTTGCTAGTTCTTGTTCTGATGATCGTACCAGTTACTCCTTGGATATTAGATGTTCTTCTAACTCTCTCCCTGGCCTTTTCAATCGTCATCCTTTTAATGTCTGTATATACCAAAAAGCCTTTGGAATTTTCCACCTTTCCCTCAGTATTACTGGGTGTGACTTTACTGAGGCTAGCGCTTAACGTGGCCTCAACTAGAAATATCCTTTTAAGAGGTGGTTCAGATGGAACTGGTGCAGCTGGAGAGGTAATTAAAGCGTTTGGTGAATTCGTTGTAGAGGGGAACTATTTAGTTGGATTTATTATTTTCGTTATTCTAGTAGTTGTGAATTTTGTCGTTATTACAAAAGGTGCCGGTAGAGTTGCGGAAGTCGCCGCAAGATTTACTTTGGATGCTATGCCAGGAAAACAAATGGCAATCGATGCCGATTTAAATGCTGGGCTTATTAATGAAGAGCAGGCAAAGGAACGGAGAAAAGAAATCGCTCAGGAAGCTGATTTTTATGGGGCAATGGACGGATCTTCCAAATTTGTAAGAGGAGATGCAATAGCCGGAATTTTAATAACCGTTATCAATATCTTAGGTGGACTTGTCGTTGGTATGGTTCAAAATGACCTATCTTTTGAACAGGCATTAAAGCTTTTTACCCTTTTGACAGTTGGTGATGGTCTGGTTTCGCAAATACCCGCTCTAATCGTTTCAACTGCGGCAGGTATTTTAATCACCAGAAATACTAAAAATGATTCGCTCGGGGATCAAATCAATAAACAATTTAGATTACACCCAAAATCACTTTTAGTGACGGCTTTGGTTTTGTTTATTTTTTCTTTTGTGCCCGGTTTGCCGGCTACTCCTTTTATTCTGATGACGATGGCCTTGGTTGCAATTGGTCTCTCTATGGATAAGAAAAATCAGAAAGAAAAAGTTGAAGTAGAACAAAAGACTATTGAAGAAAAAGAAAAGAAAGCAGAGAAACTTGAAGAACTTCTAAATATAGAACTAGTTGAACTTGAAGTAGGGTATGGGCTGGTTAATTTTGTCGATGCAGATCAGAACGGAGATTTATTAGAAAGAATTTCCCATATTCGAAAACAATTTGTTTTGGACTGGGGAGTTATTATTCCTCCAATTAGGATTAGAGATAATCTGGAATTAAAGCCGAGCGAATACTCCATTAAAATAAAAGGAATGCAGGTTGCAGAGGGTGAGTTGGTTACAGATCATTTTCTGGCAATGGATCCGGGAAGTGTGGTGGATAGAGTAGATGGCATTGAAACGGTGGAACCGGTTTTTGGGCTAAATGCAGTTTGGATTTCCCAAGATAAGAAAGAGGAAGCCCAGTATAATGGCTATACAGTAGTTGATCTTCCGACGATAATAGCAACTCATCTAACTGAGATTTTAAAAACCAATCTTCATGAAATATTTGGCCGTCAAGAATTATTGAAGATAATGGAAAACATCAAGGAGCAATATCCCAAGGTTGTGGCCGATCTTGTTCCTGAAGTTATTTCCCAAGGTATGATTCTTAAGGTTCTGCAAAATCTATTAAGGGAAGGAATTTCCATAAGAGATTTGAGAACTATACTTGAAACCCTTGCAGAATATGGTCCAACTGTAAAAGAGGCTGATGCCCTTACTGAACTTGTTCGCGCAAGCCTTTATAGGATGATAACAGAGGGGATCAAATCGTCAAATGGGGATATTCCAATTTTTACTTTAGATAGAAATATTGAAGAAAAGATAGCTTCCAATCTTTTACATACTGAAAAAGGGTACCAGGTTTCCCTTGATCCCAAAACTACGCAGAATATACTGACCAATTTAAATGAAAAAATTGAAGAGGCCACAAATCTTGGAGAGAGAATGATAGTTCTTTGTTCTCCGGCGGTCAGACATCATTTTAAAAGATTGACCGAAAAATTTATACCAAATTTAGTAGTAGTAAGTCACAACGAAATAAGTCCAACAGCAAATATACGATCATTAGGTACAGTGAGGTTATAATATGCACGTTAGAAAATTTATTGGGGATACCTTGGAAGATGCACTGAAACAGATCAAAAAGGAACTGGGGCCAGATGCAATTATCCTAAAAACAAACACTCATAAGGGGGCGTTTCCTCCATTTAACAAGAAAAAGGTTGAAATCACGGCAGCGATTTCAGAGAAAAGCCTTGGAAAAAAAATGAAAGTGGATATTATTTTGGATGATTCGCAAAAGGAAAATCTTTATAAAAACTCATCCAAGACTATCTCTAACATTATTGATGATTATGGTGAAACATCAACAGGAAATAAAGTTAATTCCTACGAAAAAATGGCATTGAATAAGCAGGTTAATAAAAATTATCCAAAAAAGTCCTTGGATGAATTTATCAGTGAAGGTACTTTAACAAAGACTGAGAATGAGAACTATGGTGAAAGTGTAGTTAGTATTGAAAAGTTAGCAGAAATAGAAGACAAATTAAATTTTTTAAGTGAAAGGATAGACAATAAGACGCCACTATCGATCGTAAAGTTCCGGGACTATCTAAGGGGATTAGAAATTGAAGAGAGTTACGTCCAGGAACTAATTAAAAAGGCCATTAGAGATATTTCAACTGAAGAAATTAAAGATTTTGAGGTGTTGAACGAGTTTGCAGTTCAAGAAATGCTTAAAGAAATTAAAACTGAATTAGCGGCTTTTTCTAGAGCAAATAATGAGGGAGTAATCACACTTCTTATTTCTGAGGTTGCTTCTGGTCAATCCCTAATGATCGAAAAATTAGCATCCTTAAAAACCGATTCTATGGTGATAAAAAATGGTAAAAATAAGGAAGGTAAAACCCTTGCAAGTGAATTTTTTGATTTTACCGTTGAAAACGTTGAGGGGATAAGTAATTTATTGTCTCAGTGTAGAAAAGGTCTAGCGGAGAACAAATCAGTTTTTATCGACTACAAAGTAAATCCCGATGAGTTAAACGACACGAAAAAAGTTGTTGAAGCACTAAGACGAATATTTCCCAATTTGGAAGTTTTGATAAATTTATCTTCAATTCATTCGGAAGGCTACAATAAAAAAGTTTTACAAAAATATCAAAGATTTGCTAATGGCATGACTATTGCCCACCTAGACCTTTGTATAAATTTTGGTGCCATTTTTAACCTAACCCTCAATTTTCCCAATTTACCAATCAAATTTTTTGGAACAGGAGAGGTGATCCCCGAAGACATCGAAGCAGCATCACCTGAGAGACTATTAGCAGGAATCTTCAGAATAGAATAGGAGCGTTAATGTCTAATGATAATTCAAGAGAATGGCTTCTTTCAAAAAATAGGTTTTTTGGAAAAAATACTATTCAAAAGAAAACCAAGAAAAGTCATACAATATCTATTACCAGTGGAAAAGGGGGAGTAGGGAAGAGTTCCATTTGTTTGAAGATGTCCAAAATATTCAGTGATTGGGGATTTAAAGTTTTAGTAATAGATTGTGATTATAATCTCTCTAATACCTCGATAAAGCTTGGAATCCCATTAAATAATGATTTTTATTCCTTAGTAAAAAATGAAAAAACTTTTGAAGAATGTTTATTTATTGATGGAAACTTTCATTTATTATCTGGATGTAATGGGAATTTAGATTTTTTTTCTAATGAATTAGAATTAGACAAATTTATCATTAACTTATTACTGGAGAAACAAACGGAATATGATTTTGTTTTTCTTGATTGTCCTGCGGGTCTTTCAAGAGAAAGCCTATCCTTAAATGCTTATACTGATTTTCGTTTTTTTATATTGAATCCAGACCAATCTTCTTTAACCGACTCTTATTCTTTGATGAAAATTCTCAAAAATAACTACGGGGTAAGGGAAAATCACGTTCTTCTAAATATGATAAGCAACCTTGACCAATATAAAAGGATAATAAAGGGACTAAGTGAAACAGTTGAGAATTTCCTAAGTTGTAGGCTTAATGTGCTAGGTTGGTTGCCAAGAGAGGAAAAAAATTCAGGTACTTTTAGCGAAATGGCCTTAGATGACCCTAATTCGATAATACATAGAAATTTATTGAAAATACTAAAGCAATTTGCCGAAAAGAGTCTAGATATTGATTTCAAGGGTAGTAAATTTGAATTTGAACGGGATCTTATAAAATCCCAATTCAAGGAGTGATAGGATGTCATCTCTTTCCAAAAAATTAAAAAATTTAAAAGATTATCGATGCACTTTGGATCCCAAGGTAAAAGAAGAAATAATAATTGAATATGCACCGTTAATTAAATATATAGCCCAAAAAATCGCGGCAAGATTACCCTCCAATGTGGAATTAGATGATTTAATCAGCTGTGGCGTAATTGGGTTGATGGATGCGATCAAAAAGTTTGACCCAAGTCGGGACAATAAGTTTAAAACCTATGCGGAGTTCCGGGTAAGAGGGGCCATTTTGGATGAGTTAAGGGCCCAAGATTGGGTACCTAGGTCCATCCGAGAAAAAGCAAAGTTAGTGGAAAGGGCTTATAGTAAGCTTGAATCTGCCAATGGACGACCCGCTACTGATGAGGAAATGTGCGAGGAATTAAATATAACCCAAGATGAATTTTACGATCTTTTAAATAAGGCCAAATCCGTATCGCTACTAAATATCGATGATGCCGCTTCATTTAATAAAGGGGATAAGAAGCTTCTATCGGGAGTTCTTGATACCAATAATTTTACAAATCCCTTTAATGCCATTAACGCAAAAAGCTTCCAGGAAAAGATTAAAGATGGCATCAGGACTCTTCCTGAAAAACAAAGGCTTGTTCTATCTCTTTATTATTATGAAGACCTTAATTTAAAGGAAATAGGACAAGTATTAAATGTAACCGAATCTAGAGTTTCTCAGCTACATACCCAGGCCATAATGAAATTAAAAACAAGATTAAGAAGTATTGATGAACTTGATAATGTAGAATAAAAAAGTCGGAAATTTCTTTAACCTTTTAATTTAGTCCGCCCAATAATAGAATTAAGTAAATTTTTTATTATGGGGTTGTTATGAAAATCAACAAAATGAATTTAAATCAATTATACCACGTGTCTGTGATGGCATTTCTGATTTTAATTTCCATGATTGGACTATTTGTTTTTCATTCCCGGGGATTTTTAAGTTTTGATAAGGTGAGGGAAATTTACGAAGGGAATAGTGTCGCCGAGGAACTTAAAAAATCCAATAGTGTTGCCCAAATAAGAAATGAAGCTAATAAAAACCAGGTTAGGGAAGCCTATAAAATTATGGTGGATTTTGAAAAAGAATTGATTAAGGAAAAAAATATTATCCGAAATGATAAAAAATATGAAGAATTTTATAAAAGTTTAAAGAAAACCGCGGGAATTTTAGATAATCTTATTTCTCTCCCGGAATTGACTTCAATTTATTTAGTTTTGAAAAACAAAGTAAATGATCTTCATCAATTCATCGATTCAAATAACTGGAAAACCCTGGGAAGGTTTTCTTCAAGACTAAAGGCTGAGCTATCAATTTCAAATTTAGAAAAAAATGAGGTATCAAGTTTCAAAAAAACACAAAACTTGGAAAATATTTTAAAAACCAGCTTTGCAAGGATGATTGATGTAACAAATACTTCATCTCTCCCACAGGAAAAGAAGGATTTAATCGTTTCAAAATTTAATATATTTAAAACCGAAATGGATATGCTTGAAAAATATAACGGACAAATGAATGAGCTGTTTATTTCAATTAATGATTTGGAGAAGAATTTTCAGGATTGGAATAAGAATTCCACGCTTAGTATTTCTCTTAAAAAAATTGAATTTGAAACAAAAAGTAATTACCTTTTTTATTCCTTGATAGGACTTATCTTTTTGATGGTTACCCTTTTAGGGTTGGGATTTTATTTGGATAAATTTTTTACAAAAAGTAATCAAAGTAAATTGGAAAGGACCATATTAGAATCGATCAGAGAAGGGGTGATTGCTAATAAACCGCTGATTGGCTATTCCGAGGAATTTACAAAGGAGCTCGAATCCGTCAGAGACTATGTTCATCAAAAAATAAGTTTTGGTTCAATCGTTTTTGAATCCCTTCCTTTTGCCACACTTTTCCTTGATTCCAATCTTTCGGTTATTTGGGGTAATTCTATATTTTTCCAGGTTTTTGGCTTAGAAAAGGATAAGAGAGAAATGATGACCTGGGACTATGTCCAGCGTTTTACAAACTTGGGAGAAAATGACCCCATTTATCTAGCGCTTAAAAATGATTTGGCCGGAATTTATCAAATTCAAGTTAAAAAGGGTCAAAAAGAAGAGGCCACACCATTTGAAATGTATGTTCATCCGGCCATGTATCAAGGTCAGAAACGAATTTTATTATTTTTATATCCTTTAAAAGACCTCCAAGACTCCTTGGCCAACCAAACAAAATCTATCGTTGGTCCCATTACGAGATCAATAGATGCCATGATCAATAACCAATTTGATGAAAGCTTTAAGAACAATATCCAAAAAGATTTTGAAGTGAGCGGAATAGAAGGTATTTTAAACAAATTTACCCGTTTCAGTGAGCTGATAAATAATCAAAGGGCCGAACTGTTGCTTCAATTGGAGAAAGTCGAAAATAATCTTGCGGATCAGTTTAAATTAAGAAATGACATCAAAGGTATTTTAAATGCTACTCATGAATCTACTATCAAGAGTATTATGAAGATTTCTGAACTTAAAGAAACTTTTATTTGTAATATCGAGCTAAGGGAAAAAATAGAACAAAATGGTCTGAAAATAGGGGAAATGGCAAAAAATACAAATTCAGATTTTGCTGAACTTATTACGAAAGTCGAAAGGATGAATCAGTTTTTAAGGGATAGTCTTAAAACCTTTGATAAACTTTACTCTATTAAGGAAAACATCAAGATCATAAATCAGGATGTTTTGAAATTTAAAAACAAAGGGAAACAATTTGGCGATAAAAGTGAAATCTTAAAACAAAGAGAGATTGATGCGTTCGTGGAAACCTTTACGGGGACTATGATTAATATTGAAACTTCAATCTCAAAAATTGAACTTACTCTTAAGGGTAACTCTGAAGAGAAAATAAACGACTTTAAGGAAAGACTTATTTTTTCCAAAAATATTTCCAGCAAACAGTTGGCGGAATTTAAGGATTTAACTGAGCGAATTACAGATTTTGATGAGAAAATGGTGAAATTGTTTAAAGTAATTTATGAAAGTCAAAAAGAGAATGAGAGTGTTTTAAAAAGCCTAGGAGTTTTGGTTGCCGAAGGTTATAGGGATCAAGAATATCATCCTGGATCAATAAGCTCGAAGGAGATCAATTAACAAAAATATATTCTTTTATTTTTTTAAATTCTTCAGCGGTATTTTCCTGAGATCCCTCATTATTGATTATAAAATCTGAAAGTTGTTTTTTCTTTTCGATGTCCATTTGGCTGTGGATTATTTTATTCGCCAATTTTTCATCGATATTATCTCTTTCCATCAATCTTTTTAATTGCAGCTTTTCAGGGCAATAAACACAGATAACTAAGTCGACCTTTTCTTTGAGCCCTTTTTCAAATAATAAAGGAACATCGTATATTATTAAATTATTTAAACTTTTTGCCTCATCTAAGAAGGCAGATTCCAAATTCTTGTAGATAAACTGTTCAATCAATTCTTGGTGCTTTTCGTTTTCAAAGAATTCTTTTCTAAGGACCTTGAAATCTATTGCATCATTTTTTATAACCGAGGGGAAGTTTTTTGAAATAAAGTCTATCGTAGGTTTTTGTTTATAAATAGTGTGAACTAGTAAGTCCGCATTGATAATATTAAATCCTTCTTTTTTAAATAAGGAAGAGACTGTAGATTTTCCCGTGGCCACTCCTCCGGTCAGGCCAATAATAGGAATTTCTAAATGGTATAGTCGATCATTTTTTGAAAGCCGAATAAATTGATCTTTTAATTTATAATTCACCATTTTTCTCCATCATCTTGGCCTTATCCCAATAAACATCCATTTGTTTTTGGTTTAATTCTTTGAATTTCAGCCCGGCTTTTTCCATTAGGTCTTCCATCTTATTAAATCGTTTTAAAAATTTCCGGTTGGCCGCCCTTAAAGATTCTTCGGGATCTAGGTCTAGATGTCTTGCCAGTTGGACCATTGAAAAGAGGAAATCTCCAAATTCTTCATGAACTCTTGCTCTGTTGGTTAACGATGGAAGGATTTCTTCTTTTAATTCCTGCCACTCCTCTTCAACCTTATAGGCCACTTGTGTGGGGTCATCCCAGTCAAAGCCTAGCTTATGGGTTTTTTTACCTATTTTTAGTGCCGAAAGGACTGCAGGAAAATTTAAGTAGGACTCATCAATTTCCCTGGGTTTTTTACCCTTTTCCTTTTCTTTTAAAGTATCCCAATTATCTAGAACTTCTGAAACGGTAAGATTGCTATTTTTATCCTTAAATACGTGGGGATGTCGGTGAATCATTTTGTCTGCGAGTGTTTTGCAAACAGATTCAATATCGAACTCATTGTTATTTTTTGCAATTGCGCTGTGTAGCAAGACCTGAAGAAGGATATCTCCTAATTCTTCTTCCATTTCTTTAAAGTTTTTGGTTTCCACGGAGTGGACAAATTCATAACATTCTTCCAAGAGATACTTTAAAAGGCTCTCATGGGTCTGTTCCAGGTCCCAAGGGCAGCCCTTTTCTGGGTCTCGAAGGAGTTCAATTACTTCTTTTAGTCGCTTATATTCTGGATTAGACATCATGTTCCCTTTTTAAATTGATATTTTACCTTTATATTACAAGAGGCGAAAAAATAAAAATTTATGTTATTAGAATCCTCAAAAATAAAAATGGAGTGTTTGGAAACTTTCAAAGGAAAAAATCCTTTTGGAGATAAAAAACTTGTAAATGATTTAAAAAACCTTCTAAAAATTATTGAAAGGGAATTTAAATTCAAGGGGATAAGCCAGTTAGAACTATCCTTAACTCTGTGCGGAAAAAAACGTATTAGGTCTTTAAATCGGATGTATAGAAAAAAAGATAAAATTACCGATGTCTTGTCCTTTCCGGTTTATGACTCCTTTTTAGAGAAAAAACTTTCAGGATATATCGGTTTAGGAGATATCTTTATCTGCTTAGATGTGGCGAAAACTCAGGCCAAAGAGTTCAAAATCTCAGTTAGAGAGGAACTAATTCATCTCTTTGTTCATGGTTTTCTTCACCTATTGGGGTATGATCACGAGATTTCCAAAAAAGAAGAGAAAAAAATGTTTGCACTTGAAAGTAAACTTATTTCTCAACTAAAGGATTAAAAATGGATGAGTCATTAAAAATTAAAATCTCTGAAAATAACGCTGTTGCGCATGATTTTCCTGAAAAGTTAGAACTTTTAAGGAGGTCACTTTGAACTCGAAAAAAAGTCTGAGCGTCTAAGAGAAATTGCCGACCTTGAAGCCTCTGAAGGTTTTTGGGAAAAGCAAGAACAGGCAACTAAAATTCAAAAAGAAAAATCTCTTCTACAAGAAACCATCGCTGATTTTACACGTTTAAAAACCCAATATGAGGATTGGATTACCCTGGTTGAGTTTGCCAAGGAAGGAGATCAAAGTTCCGCCGAGGAGTCTTTGCAGGTTTTTAAAAAACTTCAAAAGGACCTTGAGCTTATGGAGCGTCAGGTGTTCCTATCCGATGAGGTGGATCCTAATAATGCTATTTTATCCATCAATGCAGGAGCTGGCGGGACAGAGTCTTGCGACTGGGCAGAGATTTTATTTAGAATGATCGTGAGATGGTGTGAAAGCAAAAAATTTAAAGTTCTTCAAATGGACCTCCAACAAGGTGATGTGGCAGGAATTAAATCTGCAACACTTATGATACAGGGAAATTATGCCTATGGGCTTTTAAAGGGGGAAAGTGGTGTTCATAGATTAGTTAGAATCTCCCCCTTTGATTCGGGAGGACGCAGACATACTTCGTTTGCTTCAATTTTTGTATCTCCTGAAATTGATGATGAAATTGAAATAGAGATTAAAGATAAAGATATTAGAATAGATGTATTTAGGGCCGGAGGCGCTGGAGGGCAATCTGTAAATACCACTGACTCAGCAGTTAGAATTACCCACATTCCTTCTGGAATAGTCGTTAACTGTCAAAATGAAAGATCCCAGCTTCAAAATAAGGCACAGGCCTTTAAGGTCTTAAGATCTAGATTATATGATTTGGAGATGGAGAAGAAAAGGCAGGAAAGTGACCGCCTTGAAGCAACCAAGGGCGAGATTGGCTGGGGATCACAAATAAGATCTTATGTTTTACACCCTTATAAATTAGTAAAAGATCATCGTACCAATTTTGAAAGTGGAAATCCGGAAAGGGTTTTGGATGGTGATTTGGATCCATTTATTGACAACTACTTAAAATGGAAAGCAACCAAAGATGTTTAAATCTGTTTTAGCCATTTTTTTTAAGGATCCATCCATTTTAAAGTTTATCCTAGGGGTTATTGCAGGACTTTCATTCTCAATTTCAGTCGTTTTAGGAACCATTGGAATTATGGATGGTTTTGAGACCACACTAAAGGAGGGTCTCAGAAAGGCGACTGGGGAAATCTATTTTTATTCCTCTAAAGGTCTTTTTGAATTTAAAGAAGAGTACCAAGAAATTTTAAAAAATTCTGGTGTGTTAGATTTTTCAACCTTATTTCAAACCGAAGGTTTTGTTATAAAAGGGGAAAAATCTCGAGGAATTTTAGTTAAGGGTATTGATTCCGATTCGTTTTTAGCAGTTACCAATTTAAAAATTTCTATTAAAGATGATGAAATTGCCGTTGGATCAGAACTTGCCAAGGTATTAGATCTTAAGGTGGGGGAAGAACTGGCAATTGCACTGGCCAATGGAAACAAAGGCATTAAAGGACTGCCCGAGATAACGAGATTTAGGGTTGGCGAGATAATAACTCATGGTATTTTTGAGAAAGATTTAAGAATCACCTATGTTTCAAGGAATATTATTCAAAAACTAGTTAATGCGGGAACACAAATTAATTCAGTTATTTTAAATGTCCCCAAAAATAAGAATTTAAAGGATTTTAAGTATTTCTTAAGAGAGAAACTTAACGATCGTTATATTGTGAAAATATTCTGGGAGGAATATAGCTCGTTGCTTGAAGCGGTTGCAGTCGAGAAGAAAATGATCGGGCTAATATTTCAAATCGTAGTTATCATTTCCATTTTTAATGTTTTTGCTTTTATCATTTTTTTAAATGAGAGGAAGGCGCAAGAAGTTTTTCTATTAAAGGCCCTGGGTATGCCTAATAAAAGGGTTTTTCAAATTTGGTTGCTTATTATTATGGGAATTTGGGTCGCCGCATGCTTTTTTTCTGTGATTTTAATCAAAATATTTGGTTTTATTATTGCAAATCTTTCAATTTTTCAAATTCCTGGAGAGATCTATCATTTGGGGCAATTAAAGATTTCGCTTTTTTTAAATGACTATCTACTGGTCTTTGGCCTTTCCCTTCTTTGGCTTTTGATTTTATTTATTTTAGGGTACTCCAGGCTTAAGACGCGTTCTATTCTTGAAGGACTTAGGAAGGAATTTGTATGACATCTTTTATTGAAGTTACCAAATTAAGAAAATATTACGGAAAATCAAATGCCTTAAATGACGTCTCTTTAGGAATGGAGAGTGGTCAGCATTATTGTATTCAAGGAGCTTCTGGTTCAGGAAAATCGACCCTTCTTTATTTGATTGGAGGTCTTGAGACTCCAACTTCAGGGGAAATTAAGGTCGATGGGAACTCGCTCTTTTCATTAACGGATGAAAAGTTGGCCATCTACCGCAATAGATTTGTAGGTTTTGTTTTTCAATTCCACTTTTTGCTTCCTTCCATGGACTGTTTAGATAATATTTTGCTCCCTGCTAGGATTGGGGATGGTTATTCTAAAAAGATCAAAAAAAATGTTGAAGATTTATCCGAAAGGTTAAAGGTAACTCACTGTCTAAAGAAGTTTCCATTCGAATTATCTGGAGGAGAACAGCAAAGAATTAATTTAGTGAGAGCGCTTTCGCTTTCTCCAAAGCTTCTTTTGTGCGACGAGCCTACTGGTAATTTGGATTCTGGGAATTCTGAAAAAGTTATTACTCTCTTAAAGGAACTTTCTAATTTAAATAAGTCTACCCTTGTAGTTGTGACGCATGATAATGGTATCGCAGAAAAATTTAATAATAGATTCTTTTTAAAAGATGGGGCTTTGGTTTAATCCAGATTTTTTTTCTTTTTGTAAGATTGGAATAATATTGGTAGATTTTTTCGTTCTTTATTTCTGAAGGTTAATGAGTTGAAGTTTTTCAATATTATAATATTTTGTTTTTTGATATTTTCTCGGCTGACCTTGGCTGTGGAGAACCTCGGCCCAGTAAAAAACCTTTTCAAAGTAGATCAGATCGAGATTCAAGGCTTAAAACGTGTTGAGAAAGAAGCCGTTCTTGAAAAATTAGCCATAAAAATTGGAGCGATGGTCGATAACTATCAAGTAGATAAAGAGATTAGGAATATCTATTCTCTAAAGTTTTTTGATTTTATTGAGGCACATCATGAAGTTAAAAATGGAAAAAATGTTCTGGTTTTTAAAATTAAAGAGCGCCCGGTCATCACGGCCATCAAGTTAGAAGGCAACGATGATCTTTCAGATGATGACCTAAAGAAGCAAATAAAAATAAAGGAATTTTCTCTATTAGATATCACTTCAGTAAAGAGTGACTTGGTTGCGTTGGAAAAGTTTTATGAGGAAAAGGGATATTTTCTCGCTGCGGTGACCTATGAAGTGAAGCCAACCGAGGAAGGAACAGTCGAGTTGGTATTTAAAATTAAAGAATTCGATAAAATTAAAATCAAAAAAATTGATTTTACTGGAAATCGAGCTTTTTTAGATAATGAGCTAAAAGCGATTATGGAAACCAGAGAAGAGTCCATGTTCTCTTTCCTAACCGGGGCAGGAAGCTTCAAAGAAATTAATTTTAATACCGATATCGAAAGAATTAAGTATTTCTATAAGATCAAAGGTTATCTACAGGTCAATGTTGGAAACCCAGAGGTTACTGTTTCTGAAGATAAAAAATGGGTTTTTATCTCACTTAAAATTAATGAAGGGCCACAATTCACCATTAATAATATTTATTTTGCAGAGGATGAGATTTTCTCCGATCAGGACTTTAGAAAGACACTGTCTTTAAAAGAGGGGGAAATCTATTCGGAAGAAAACCTAAGAAAGGATATCAATTCATTAACAGAATTGTTCCAAGATAAAGGTTATGCGTTTGCTAACGTTTTGAGAAACCTCGATATCGTTCCCGGGGAAAACAAAGTTGATATCAAGTTTTCCTTTGAGAAAGGAAAAGTGACCTATATTGGAAAAATTAACATCATTGGAAACACCAAAACTCGAGATAAGGTAATTAGGCGAGAATTAAAAATCCATGAGGGAATGAAGTTTTCTGGAAGTTTGTTAAGGAGATCCAAAGAAAATGTGGGCAGATTGGGCTTTTTTGAAGCACAATCCATATCCTTCAATACTATTTCACGAAAGGATAAAGATGATGTCTTAGATATTGAGATCTCGGTTCAGGAGAGAAACACCGGTCAAATTTCCCTTGGTGCTGGTTACTCATCTTCCACTGGGTTTTTTCTACAAGGTTCCGTAGCTCAAAATAACTTTCGAGGTTTGGGACAAAATCTGGCCGTTTCACTAAACTATGCGAAATTAACCTCCTCATTTAACGTCTCATTTACCGAACCCTACTTTTTTGATTCAAAATGGACTGCTGGGGGTGATGTTTATTCTAATAGCAATAGTCAAACAACCAGTTACAAATATAAGACTTTTGGATTTGATGGTCGTGTTGGTTATCCAATTTTTGATTATACAAGATTATTTTTCACCTATTCTTTTGATGATCAAAATATTTTAGAAGTCTTTGACCCAACCGTGGATGTGGCCATAAACGAAGGTATCGCCTCTAAAGTAAATGCAGTTTTTGTATTTGATCAGAGAAACAATATCTTTGAACCTACTAACGGTGGTTACCTTAATTATCTTATTGAATATTGCGGTTTAGGTGGTGATAAAAAATGGGTTAAAAATGAATTTGATGGAAGGTTTTTTAAACCTGTCGTAGGAGATTTAGTATTTAGGACGCGTCTTTTTGCAGGAGATCTAGAAGAAGTAAATAATCAACCGATTCCTAGAACGGAAAAATACCTTCTTGGTGGACCAAAAAACCTAAGAGGGTACCCCTTTGAAGCAATTGGTAATACCTATGAAATCGATGGGGTTCCTTATAACGCAGGTACCTTGTTTTCTTCCTATGCGTCCTTTGAATTTGAACATCCTTTGGCCAGGGAGGCAGGGATGAAGTGGGTTATTTTCGCGGATGCCGGTTATGCAGGGCAATTAGATTTATTTAAATTATATACAGATTGGGGTTTTGGAATAAGATGGTTCTCCCCCATAGGGATACTTCGTTTTGAGTATGGAATCCCATTTCAGACCACCTTGTTTAATGAAAAAAATGAAGGCCAATTTATTTTTGATATAGGACAATTATTTTAATTATTAAGGAGAACTTATGAAGTTTTTATCTATTTTGCTATCTTTCTTATTTGCGGCAAATGTTTTTGCGGCTCCACTTATTGGAAAGGTTGATGTTCAAAAAGTGCTTCTGACGATAAATGAAGGAAAGGCGGTTCGAGACAAGTTAAAGAAAGCTTTTGAAGAAAAACAACAAATTCTTCAAAAAGATCAAGAGGAAATAAAAAAAGGCGAGGAAGACCTAAAAAAACAAACCCTCGTTTTAAGTGACAAGGCCAGAGATAAAAAGGAAAAGGAACTCCAAGGTAAATTTATGCAATTACAGCAAAAAACCATGGCGTTTCAAAAAGAAATTTCCGAGATGGAAAATCAGTTTAAAAAGCCAATAATGGCAAAACTTCAAGATATCATTACAGAAGTTTCTAAAAACGCGGGTGTAGATTTTACAATTGAGGTATCTACGGCCCCAATTATCTATGCAAAAAGTGATAAAGACCTTACCGATGAGGTAGTAAAGCTTTATGACCAAAAATTTAAGTAGATAACGCTAATTCCTCTTTATTTTCCACCCAATTAGTTTTAAATACTCTCAACGAGGAGCGATATTTTAATGCTAATTGAAAATCTTTATAGACTTGATGCGTCAATTTCTCCGCTTAAAGTTAGTGGAAGCGACCAAAAAATCGAAGGATTAACTACCTTTGATGAGTTAAGGCCAAATCATCTTTTGTTTTTAAAAGAAAAAAGCTTTCTTGAAAAATTAAAATCAAACGCCGAGGACCCTATACTTAAAAAAATGGGTCTTTTAATATGTCAAAAATTTTTGGAAAAATTAGAAAAGGATCCATTGTGGGAGCAAATATCCTCCTCCTTTTCTTTTTTGCTCAAAACCTCTTCCTTTGAAAAAAGCATTACTTTATTATCCAAAATCTATTTTGATAAAGAATTTGAAGGATTAGATTTTTTTAAAGATGGAAGAGAGGAAGGAACTTGTAAAATTGATCCCTCTGCTAAAATCGCTCCGCTCACTTTTTTAGGTTCTAATGTTGTAATCGAAAAGAATGTCAGAATTCATAGTGGGGTTAAGATTCTCGCTAATTCTTTTATAAAAGAAGGTAGCGAAATATTTCCCAACACTACGATTTATCCTAAAGTTAAAATTGGAAAAAATTGTAGAATTCATTCAAATACCTCGATTGGTTCAGATGGATTTGGTTACTCATTTTTTGAAGGCTCCCACAATAAGTTATGGCACTTTGGAGGTGTTGTAATTTCAGATAATGTTGAAATTGGTGCTAATAGCACTATCGATGGAGGAACATTTTCCCCCACTAAGATTGGGGAAGGTTGCAAGATTGATAACAGTGTTCAGATCGCTCATAACTGCCAAATAGGAAATAGAGTAATTCTTTGCGGCCAAGTGGGAATTTCCGGCAGCTGCAAAATCGGAGACTATTCCTTATTGGCCGGAAAAGTCGGAGTCGGCCATAACACCACCCTTGGAAAAAATGTTCAAGTTGGTGGCGGAGCTTTGGTTAATTGTGATTGGCCGGATAATTCCGTTATTTCGGGATATCCTGCAAGACCGTTAAAAGAATGGCTAAGAGGACTGGCCTATTTAAGAATTAAATCTTTAAAAAAGGAGTAATTAAAGATGTATCTAGACAAGGAAAAAGTTAAATCGTTTTTGCCCCACAGAGAACCCTTTTTATTTATTGATTCTGTGGAATCAATAAGTTTTCCAGACGATAGATCAAATGCTGACAAAGTTGAAGATCTTGTTGGATGTGAGATTTATGCAAAATATTTTGTAAACCCGGATCATCCAATTTTGGCCGGTCACTTTCCAGGAAATCCAATTGTTCCCGGTGTAGTACAGGTTGAGATGATGGCACAGGCTTCATCTTTTGCTCTTTGTAAGCTTTTTATAAAACCTTTTGAGGAAATAAATTTAAAATTGGCGCTCTTATCTATTACAAACGCCAAATTTAGAAAACCAATCAAACCAAATATGGAGTTAAAAATAGTGGCATTATGTACAAAATTTAGAGGAAAACATTCATCTTATGATTGCAAAATTTTTCATAACGATGAGCTTATGTCTGAAGCCTCTCTTTTTGCCGGTTTTGACCACTAAATAGGGAAGATTATGACTACTGAGATTCATCCAAGTTCTTTTATTGCTAAAGGCGCCAAAATTGGAAAAGGCGTAAAAATTGGACCATTTTGTGCTATTTCGGAAAATGTAGAAATAGGGGATAACACTAATTTAATTTCCCATGTTGTAATCGATGGCCATACCAAATTAGGATCAGGAAATACCATTTATCCCCATGTGGCCATAGGTCTTCCTCCTCAGGATTTGAGTTATAAAGGTGAACCGACAAGAGTGGAGATTGGTGATAATAATACCATCAGAGAAGGCGTCACCATTCACCGTGCTACCCTAAAGGAAAACCAATTAACTAAAATTGGAAATAATAACTACTTAATGTGTTATGTGCACGTGGCCCATGATGTGGTCTTGGAAAATAATTGCATTATAACGAACTCTGTAAATTTCGCAGGACATGTGAGGATAGGAGATAATTGTATTATCGGTGGTGGAACCAATATATCCCAGTTCTGTAAACTAGGAAGGGGCGCCTATATTGGTGGAGGTTCAGGAATTGATAGAGATATTCCTCCTTTCTGTACAGCACTTGGAAATAGGATAAAGCTAAAAGGAATTAATATAATCGGGATGAAAAGAAGAGGTGTTCCTAAAGCAGAAATTTCTGAAATGGTGGAATTTTTCCGATTAATGGAAGCATCATCGCTTTCTCCTAAAGCATTTTTAGAAAAAAGCCCCAATATTTCTGAATATATGTCTAATAGTTATATTTCGGAACTATCAAAATTTATAACCGAAAGCGAGATAGGCATAGCGCCTTTTAACTACTAGATGAAAGCACCAGTAAGAGTTGCCCTTATAGGTTATGGTTTTTTGGGTAAATGGCACGGCCAAAAAGTGGCTTTGCTTGAATCCCAGGGGCTTTGCAAGTTTTCATTTATTGTGGATAAGTCGGAAAAATCCCGGGAGCTTGCTCAACTTAACCATCCCTCAGTCAGGATTGAAGAAAGCTTAGATAAAATTTGGGATCAATTTGATGCCGCTTTGGTAGTAACGCCTACTAGTCTTCACTTTGAAATTATCAAAGACCTTATCAGAAATAAAAAACATATTTTCTGTGAAAAACCCTTGACCTCAAAATTAGAGGACGCCCTAGAGATTAAAAGACTTTTGGCGGGATCCGATCTGATTTTTCAGGTAGGTCATAGTGAAAGATTTCATGAAGCCTTGGAAAAGTTAATTGAGTATAAAAAAGTGTTGGAAATTCCCTCCCTGATAAAAATAAACCGTTTAGCCGCATATAAGGGAAGGGCCACGGATGTAGATGTAGTGGGCGATGTAATGGTCCATGATTTAGATCTATTAATGTATCTTTTTGATGAGTTTCCCAAATCCAACATCAGTAGAGGATATAAAATTGTTACAAAAAACTGGGATCATGTAGAGGCTGAGTTGAAGTTTCCTTCAGGAAGAATTGCTCAGGTCAATGCTAGCAGAAGTTATACCAAAGAAGTCAGAAGCCTCGAAGTGACAAACTCTCTTGGTCATTTATATGTAGACCTATTAAACCCGGCACTAACCTTTGTATCACCCGACGGAAAAATGGAAACATTTTCTTTTAATAAGAGAGACCACCTGCTTATTGAGCAGGAAAAGTTTTATCGGTCCATTTTATTTAAAGAACCGGTGCCTGTAGGACTTGAAGATGGTCTGCAGGCGGTTAGATTAGTTGATCTGGTGCTAAAAGGACTTGATTAGGATGAATAAGTCCTGCTTATTAATTGCCGGTGAAAAATCAGGCGAAGACCATGCACTTGTTTTTTACAAAAAAATTAAAGAAGCCGATCCAAGCATCCAATTTTTTGGAGTGGGTGGAGATGAACTTTCCAATAGTGGCATGGAACTTATCTATCATCTTAGGGATTTTTCAAGCTGGGGTATTAGCGAAGTAATAGGTAAAATTCCCTTTTATAGAAGAGCTTTAAAAAGAATTGAAGAAGAGGTTGTTTCCAGAAATTGTAAAACGGCCATATTAGTGGACTTCCAGGGATTTAATCTTAGACTCGCAAAGAGACTTAAAAAAAAGGGCGTCAAAGTCCTATATTATGTTGCACCTCAGGTCTGGGTTTGGAAAGCGCATCGGGCGCAAATTCTAGAAAAAAATGTTCACACATTATATTCCATACTTCCCTTTGAAAAAGATTGGTTTGAAAAAAGAGATATTAAAAAAGTTCTCAGTGTATCCCATCCGCTGCTCTATGGACTTGAAAAATATATGGTTAAAAAGACCAAAAAAGATTTTAAAAGTCTGGGGCAGGAATTAAAAGTTCTTCTTCTACCCGGCAGCAGAAATTCCGAAGTAAAACTTTTATTGCCAGAATTTTACAACGCCATAGAAATCTTAAAGAGGGATTATTTATTAAAGATATCTTTAGTAAAATCACCAAATGTTAACCGCAATCTTTATTCCGATACGGAAAACTTTGTAGACAAAATATATACAAATGATGAGCTGCCTTTGGCCTTAATGGATGCCGATTTTGTATTGGCCGCTAGTGGTACAGTGACCTTGGCCTGTGGACTGATGGGAGTGCCAACGGTAGTTTCCTACAGACTTTCCCTCCTCAACGAATTTCTCTATAACCAAGTTATTTCCTATAAAGGTCCTTATTCCCTACCCAATATCATTTTAAAGAAAAATGTTTTTCCCGAGCTACTCCAAAATCGAGCTACTGGCTACAATATGGCGATGGAAATAAAGAAATGGTTGTTAAGTGAGGAGTATTTTGATCAAACCATAAGAGATTTGTCGGAGATGGAAAATCTTCTTAGATATTCCGAGGTGGATCCGGCCAAGCATATGCTTGGAGTAATTCAAAATGATTAAGATGCTGCTTCTGCCATTTGCTCTATTGTGGGAAGGGATTCATTCATTTCGCAGATTTGCTTATCGGATAGAAATGTTTCCTTCCAGAAAATTCAAAGTTCCAGTAATTTCTGTGGGCAATTTAAGTTTTGGGGGAACCAATAAAACTCCATTTACACTTTTTTTATCGAATCTTTTGAAAAAGGAGCATAAAAGAGTCGCTATCCTTATGCGTGGTTATAAAGGTAATTTAGAAAATAAGGGGGGGCTTCTTAACAAAAGTAACAACGAAAAGAAGGTTTGTGACTTTGGCGATGAGGCAATTCTTTTATTAAAGGCAAACCCCAATTTAGATATAATAGTAGGAAAGAAAAGGGCGCAAAATCTTGAGAAATTTTATAACAAAATAAATTCAGACGTCGTTCTGTTAGATGATGGTTTTCAACATTTAGGCATTAGAAGGGATTTAGATATTGTTTTACTTGACTCCACCATGGCCCTATCTAAGTATAGACCTTTCCCCGCAGGATATCTCAGAGAAGGCTTTGGGGCCCTATCCGATGCAGATATAATTGTTTACACCAGATGCGATCAAGTTGATTCAGAAAAGCTAACGGCACTTAAATCTCTGATTTCCCCATTTCTAAAGCATGGTGTTATCGAAGTCGAAACAGCACTTGCTCCATTGGCCATCTTCAATAATAAAGGCCAGGTAGAGTTCGATTTGAATGCGCTTGCAGGGAAGAAAGTTTTTGCCTTTTGTGGAATAGCAAACCCTGAAACATTTTTTACCTCATTGGAAAAATTAGGTGCAATTGTTGAAAAGAAATTTATTTATAAAGACCACCACTTTTTCTCGGATAAAGAATTGGCAGGAATGTTGAAAGAGGGTGAAAGCAAAGATACAATTTTTCTAACCACAGAAAAAGATTTTGTAAGGATCTCTGATGCCTTTAAAAATGACAGAATTTTTTATCTTGGAGTACAGATAAATGTATTGCGGGGATTTGAAGAACTTGAAAAAAAAATTAAATCTCTTTTATATTCTTAAACTATTCTTAATCGTATTTCTTTTCCATTCATGCTCCACAAATATAAACCAAGTTTTTCAAGACGAACCTGCCACCAAAGCTCCCGAAACCGCTCCTGTGGAGGTCAGTCCAGAGATAGCTGAAGCCTTCAAAGCTGAAACGGCCCCAGAAATAAAAGAAAAGAAAGTCAAAACTAAAAAAAAGAAAGAAGTCGTTAAACAAAAGGCGGAAATTTTACCTCCAGATTTAGCGAAACTTTATGAGCCAATTGATTTAAATTCAAAAGAAGTATGGAAAAGCTTTGTACCCTTTGCCACCAATGAGGAGGAAACTCTTATGAAAGTGGCATTCTTTGGAATCACTGTTGGGTTTATGAAAATTACCATCGGGCCGATGGTTCAGGTAAAAAATAAAAAAGCCTACCATTTAACCGTAAAGTTAAAATCAGCTGATTTCTATTCTTTTATTTATTCTTTGAATAACACAGTGGAAACCTTTATTGATGCCAAAACCATTACCCCACTAAAATACACTTTAATTCAGCGGGAATCTAAGCAAAATGTAGATGATTTCCAAGTCTATGATGCTGAAAAAAGACTTACTCATTTCTGGTATAAGAGAGAAAAGTTAAAAACTAAAGAGATCCAAAAAAAGAATGAAACAGGGTATTTAACAAAATATTTCCAAGACTCACTATCCTCCCTGTTTTTTACCAGAGGACTCCCCTTAGCGGCCGGGAAGATTTTAGAATTTCCGCTTATTAATAAGGGGAAGACAGTCATGGTGAAGTTAAAAGTAATTGGCATTGAAGACATTAAAGTAAATAAGAAATTTCAAAAGGCTTATAGGATCGAGGCTTCCTCCTACCCTTTGGAAGGGCAAAAGAAGGATGAATATGTCCTATTTTGGTATTCCCTAGACCCTGAGAGAAGGCTGTTAAAATTTTCGGCAAATGTAAAATTTGGGGATGTATCAGGAGAGTTGGTCGATTATAAGTCAGGTCCACCCTTAGTTTTTGGTGACTAAATGCATTAAACCTAGTCTTTTTCCATACCTACATTGACGATTTGAATCAAAATGACCTAGACTCTGCCCCTTGTGAACTCTTCAGTAGAAGATTTACAACCCATCGTCTTGATGGGCATATCTTGTTATTTTAAGGCGGTTATTATGACCAAAGCAGAAATGCAAAAGAAAGCGAAATGGATGGAGACTTACGACGTTGTTTTTGGAGAAGACGTTGAAACTCCCACTGAAACAGATTTCTCCAAATTTTTAAATTCGGCACAAAACAAAAACTTTGAAGAAGGTGAAGTTTTCAATGGAAAAATTATTTCTATTGGACCGGATTTTGTAACAGTTGACATCGGTTACAAACAAGAAGGACTTGTATCTGTAAAGGAATTCCAAAATTTTGATGGAACCTTGAAGATAAAAGAAGGGGAAGAAGTAGAAGTTTATTTGGAAAAATTAGAATCAAGCCAAGGCAATCTAATTCTTTCAAAAGACAAGGCTGAGATCATTAAGGCCTGGGACAAAATCTCTGAAGCTTGCGAAGGCGGACATCCGCTTGAGGGAACTGTTGTTGCAAAAGTTAAAGGCGGACTTTCTGTCGATATCGGCGTAAAGGCGTTTTTACCTGGATCACAAGTTGACCTAAGACCTACAAGATTCCTAGATAAGTTTATCGGAAAGAAAATGCTCTTTAAGGTTATTAAGTTTAACAAGAAAAGAGGAAACATCGTTCTTTCTAGAAGAGCAATTCTACAAGAGGAAAGAGGAAAGCTTCGAGATGAAATCTTATCTCAAATTCAAGAAGGAATGATCGTTAAAGGTGTTGTAAAAAACATCACTGATTACGGTGCCTTTATTGACCTAGGTGGAATCGACGGACTACTTCATATTACCGATATTTCTTGGGGTAGGGTAAAGCATCCTAGCGCAATTTTAAATGTTGGCGATGAAATTGAAGTAAAAATCTTAAAATATGACTCTGAAAAAGAAAGAGTTTCCTTAGGATTAAAACAAGTTACCGCTAACCCTTGGGATAAAGTTGCAGAACTTTATTCTGTAGGAATGAAGGTTGATGGAGAAATTGTTTCCGTAAAAGATTATGGAATTTTCATTGAACTTGGAGAAGGTATCGAAGGTTTAGTTCATATAAGTGAAATGAGCTGGACAAATAAGATTAAAAATCCAATGAACCATTTTAATATGGGTGATAAAATTGAGGCCCAGGTTCTAGAAGTGGATACTGAAAACAAGAGAATTTCTTTGGGTATCAAGCAACTTATGCCAAACCCTTGGGATGATATTGTAAAAAAATATCCTCTAGGGAAAAAAGTTACTGGGAAGATCAAGTCTATTGTTGATTTTGGTCTTTTTATTGACTTAGGTGAAGAAGTGGATGCTCTTATTCACGTCTCTGATATTGCTTGGACAAGAAAAAACATCAATCTTGCCGAAGAATTTAAAGTTGGCGATGAAATGCACGCAGTGGTTGTTTCTGTTGATAAGGAAAACCAGAAGTTCAGTCTTGGTATTAAGCAACTAGAGGAAGATCCTTGGAAGAGAATTGAAGAAAGACTTCCAGTTGGTTCAGTGATCGAAGGTGAAGTTGTTAGAGTTACAGACTTTGGCGCCTTTGTTGAAGTTGAAACAGGAATTGAAGGATTAATCCATATTTCCGAACTATCTGACGATAGAGTTGAAAAACCATCTGATGTAATCGCAAAAGGCGATAAGCCAAAATGTATGATTATCTCGATCGACAAGGATGCAAAAAAGATCGCTCTTTCTGTTAAGCGTGCCCAGCATGCAGATGATACAAAAATGTTATCATCAGTAAGAGAAGACCAAGGACCTCAAACTATGGCAGATAAACTTAAAGATTTTAAAGTAAACAAAGACTAAGCTCTCTACCCCGTCTCATCTTTGAGGCGGGGTATTTTTCCCTAAACAAATTAACTTTAACTTCCGTTTTTACCGAAAAATCCCTTATGCTTGCCAATGAAACTTTTCAAATAATTTTAAGTTATTTATTGAGCTTGGGGTTTTTGTTTCTAAGCATTTATTTGAGTTCTTAGAAAGAAAGTGACTTATAGAGGTCGTCTTTTGGAGAAAGAATATAGTCATTAAGACCTAGTCTTTCAAAAATAAAGTCCGGTACCCTTATTCGATAAAAAATTCCCCGCTCATGATTGATTGTCCTAAGAATATTGGCATTTTTTGAAATCTTTGCGTGTGCCTCGCCATTTTCATAGGGAATAAATAGATCAAACTTATCTTGTTTTTCCAGGAAGAAATCGATTATGTGTTTTCTTAAATTTGAAATGTCTTGATCATCATAACTGGATACTAAAAAGCTATTGGGAAAGGTTCTTAGAATAATTTTTTTCTTAAGGTCATCGTGTAAAAGGTCTTTTTTATTAAAAACAATGATTTTATCTTTTTCATATATTCCGAGGTCTTTTAAAACTTTTTCGGTAACCTCAAGTTGGGTTTTGAAATGGGGATCGGATATATCGCAGACTATCACCAAGAGATCTGCCTCAATAGCCGACTCAAGCGTTGTTTTAAACCCCTCGATTAGGGTAGCAGGCAGGTTTGAAATAAAACCTACGGTGTCTATTAATACCATAGGAGGCTTGGTGTCTGGATTT